>Ga0326511_10002537_pt1 | contig 14778 bp, 11 predicted proteins | sample 0_2496_0518_D_FD_203701 | JGI IMG/M metagenome (GOLD analysis project Ga0326511, IMG submission 203701) | Bovine rumen microbial communities from UC Davis, California, United States - 0_2496_0518 | ecosystem: Host-associated > Mammals > Digestive system > Stomach > Rumen | place: USA... | reverse complement strand
ATAGTCAAACTCCATCTGCTCTCCTCCTTTCCTCATTTTTCTGCAACAAAAAAGGACGCTTACTTACTGCGAAATGCAGAAAATAAACGTCCATAATCAACGTGATATTCTATTGTCTATAAGTCCTCAAGTTTTGTGCCTACAGTGACGAGTTCTATTGCTATAGCCACCCGGACATACTTTTCGAGGCGTTTTCCGCGCTTCGACCAGTCAGTCTCACCGAAGGTGAAATGCTCGTAAAAGTGCTTAAAATAAAGGATTTCTACGAGTTCAACTTTTGTAGCAACACTATAGTCTCGATGTGCACGGTTCCGGGGAACATGTCCACGCAGACCGCACGTTCGAGGCGATAACCGCTCATCAGAAAATACGGAAGATCGCGCGCGAGGCTGGTCGGCTTGCAGGAGATATAGATCATCTTGTCCACGCCGTACGCCAGGATCTTCGGCAGTGCTTTCGGATGGATGCCGTCACGCGGCGGGTCAAGAACGATTGCTTCCGGTTTATCCGGGATCTCGTCAAGCATCTTCAGCACATCTCCCGCAAGGAAGGTGCAGTTCGTAAGTCCGTTCAGAGCCGCATTCTCCCGGGCGGCCTCCACCGCTTCTTCTACGATCTCCACACCGATGACTTTGCCGCAGACAGGCGCGAGCATCTGGCCGATCGTTCCCGTGCCGCTGTACAGATCGAAGACCGTTTCGTTCTCGACGCTTCCCAGAAATTCACGCGCTGTCTCGTAAAGAACTTCCGCGCCTCTGGAATTCGTCTGGAAAAACGAAAACGGCGTGATCTTAAATTTAAGACCGAGGATGTGCTCATAGAAATAGTCGACACCATACAGAATATCGGTCCGGTCACTCCGAACGACATCCGCCACGGAATCGTTCACGGTATGCAGGATACCGCTGATATGGCCTTCCGTCGCAATCGAAAGAAGAACGTTTTTCAACTCTTCCAGAGCAGCCTCTTCCGGCCTCTCCTTCCGGTCTGTGTACTGTGAGCTTGTCACAAGATCGATGAGGATTTCTCCCGTTGCGGCAGATCTGCGAACAAGCAGATGACGCAGATAGCCGATGTGCGAATTCTTGTGATAATACTTCCAGCCGCTCTCACGGGCAAAGCTCTGCACCGCAGAAGTCAGCTTATTGAAATCGTCATGGACGATCCGGCAGTCGCTGATCGGCAGAATATCATAGGTACTGCCTTTCTTGTGCAGCCCCAGCGTCAGCGGGCCGTCCTTTTCCGCGTCACCAAAAGCGAACTCCATCTTGTTCCGGTATCCATTCTCCGACGGACTTCTCCTGATTCCTTCAAAAGCATAGTCCGGCTCACCGTTCTCATCGACCTGATGCCCTTCCCGTACCGCCTGATCCAGAAGCGCCTTCACCTGATTTTTCTTCATTTCAAGCTGCGCCTCGTAGTCCATCGTACGGTACATACAGCCTCCGCACGCCGGAAAAAGGCTGCAGAGCGCGTCCTGTGTCTCGAGCGGCGACTTCTCCAGAACTTCGAGAAGCTGCGCCTCGCAGCGTCCGTTTTTCTTCTTGTTGATGCGGAAACGGACCTTCTGACCGGGAATACCGTTTTTCACGATGACGGTGTCATCGCCTACCTGTACATAGCCTTTATTCGGAAAAACGACCCGATCGATCACGCCTTCGTAAATTTCACCTTTTTTCAAATTGTATCCTCTTTCTCGATGTTCGCGCGGCCTACAAATACAGCCTCATGTAAGCACGGCTTCGCTTGCCGCCTTTTGCTGCAAAAAAGGGTTCCGGGAAGCCGGAACCCTATCCTTACTCATTCTTGAATCGGATATCAATCTTTGTCGACTGCATCCTCAACCTTTTCTTCTACTTTTTCTTTGACTTCTTCAACAACTTCTCTGATCTGTTCGGATTTGCCTTCGGCAGTCTTCTTTGCTTCAGCGGCAAGTTCTTCAACGGCCTCCTTGACCTCTTCGGTCTTCTCTTCGACGGCTTCTTTGACTTCTTCCGCTTTCTCGGTCATATCCTCTTTTGCTTCCTCGACGGCTTCTCTGATCTGCTCGGATTTGCTCTCGACAGCTTCCTTTACTTCAGCGGTTTTTTTTTCTTCTTCTTCGTCTTCCTCATCCTCGAAGTAATCATCGAAATCATCCTCGAAGTCTTCATCATCGAAGTCCTCCAGATAATCCGGAGTGAAGTAACGATATACGGCATAAGCAATACCCGCAACCGCTGCGATCGCGCCGACGATCGCGACGATCATCAGAATCGGATTTGCCTTCTCTTCTTCCTCTTTCCTGCTCTTTAACAGATCAATGAGCTCCTGTACTTTATCCATAGTTTTTTTCACCGACCTTTCCTTTATTTCCGTTTCCAAAGCGGATACTCGTTGCAATCAGTATAGCATATCCCGATTTGTTGTGCTACTGTATCCGATGAAAAAACGCAGTGAAATTGTCCGCATCCTGAGCCGGATGTTTTTTCTTTTGCATATGCTGCAAAGAAAATTTCGAAATAAATTTTCAAAAAGCCGTTGACAAACCTCTCAAATCACGATATGATAGCAAAGCGAGTTGCGGCGAAGCGATCTTATGGGGTCTTAGCTCAGCTGGGAGAGCATCTGCCTTACAAGCAGAGGGTCATAGGTTCGAGCCCTATAGGCCCCACTCAAAAGCTTCTGCAGCTTGCATAATTAAATATGGCGGGGTAGCTCAGTTGGCTAGAGCATGCGGTTCATACCCGCAGTGTCGAGAGTTCGAATCTCCCTCCCGCTACTACTTAAAGCGATGCATTTCATGCATCGCTTTTCTCATGCGCGCAACAGCCCCGGTCGTTTCCGTCCGGGGCTGCTCTATTCGTATGTTTAACTCAATTCTTATCTCTCGTCTTCGTTCTTCGCGAAATATTCCTTCGCCATCTGCACTACCGTTCCGGACAGGAGAAGCAGCGCGATCAGGTTCGGGATGGCCATGAGACCATTGAAGGTATCGGAAATGCTCCATACCAGGCCGAGATCCATCGTAGCGCCGAGGATCGCTACCAGCGCATAGACTGCCATGAACGGTTTTACCCATTTATGGTTAAACAGGAACTCGATGCAGCGCGCACCGTAGAGTCCCCAGCCGAGAATCGTGGAAAATGCGAAGCAGCACATGGCGATCGCCGTAAAGATCGATACCCAGTTTCCGTAGGTCGAGACAAAGCCGCTGATCGTCAGCTCCGCTCCCGCCTCAGCGCCGAAATTGATCGGTGTACCGCTGCAGAGAACCACAAGCGCGGTCAGTGTACAGATGACGATCGTATCGGCAAATACTTCGAAGATCCCGAAGAAGCCCTGCTTGACCGGTTTCTTTGTATCCGCGCAGGCATGCGCGATCGAACCGGTACCGAGGCCGGCTTCGTTCGAGAAAATACCGCGGGATACACCCTTCTTCATGCTCAGGAAGAAACTTCCGACAATGCCGCCGGTCACAGCGGACGGATTGAACGCTCCCTCAAAGATCGAGGCAAAAACGCCCGGCACGCGGTCGATGTGAATAAATACAACACCCAGAGCCAGCACAACATAGAATAATGCCATGAAAGGAACCAGCTTCTCCGTTACATTTCCGATTCTCTTAATTCCCCCGAGAAGGATCAATGCCACCAGCGCGGCAATAATGATACCGATGATCAGATTCGATGTCGGGAGCTGGCTTTCATTGACTACGTTGTAGCTTAAAAGCGCCTTGTTGATCGACGCGATGATCGTATTGACCTGTGTGGCATTACCCGTACCGAATACGGTCAGTACACCGAAGATCGAGAAGATGACCGCCAGCCACTGCCAGCTCTTGCCAAGGCCGTTCTTGATATAGTACATCGGTCCTCCGACAAGTTCACCTCTTTTGTTTGTCTCACGGTACCGAACGGCAAGCGTTACCTCCGCGAACTTGGTACACATGCCCAGAAGTGCGGAGATCCACATCCAGAAGACCGCTCCCGGCCCGCCGATCGCAACCGCACCGGCAACACCGGCGATATTACCTGTTCCGATCGTCGCAGCCAGTGCCGTACAGACTGCCTGGAAAGGCGTGATCGCTCCGTCCGCCGCGTCTTTCTTACGGAACATGCGTCCCAGTGTGACCTTGATCGCGTAAGTAAATTTTCGGATCTGTATAAAACGCGTCCGAAGTGTGAGGATCAGACCGACACCGATAATGCAGATCATCGCCGGAACACCCCAGATAAAGTTGTTGACTACCCCATTGATATTAGAGATTACTTCTACCATACATCTTCTTTCCTTTTGCTTCGGCACTAAGCCGAGGTATTGTTATCGCAGCGCGGTACGTGCCGCGCCGTTTTTCAGATTCGACCGGATCCGCATTCCTCCCGGAAACTCCTATAAATCGCTCACCTATAGATCGCTCACGTTTTCGAATTCGCCGGGCTGAATTCACTCTCCCAATTTCACCAAAAGCCTTTTCACACTTCTGCCTTCCAGCAGATGACCGCTCACAGGGATCTGTTCGGGAACACAGGTCTCCTTTTCCTCGATTTCCTCGATCAGCTTATCTGCGGAAACTCTTCCGATCTTTTCCGTGTCCTGATACCAGGTCGTAAGTCGTGGACGAAGTGCCTGCGAGAGCTTGATGCCGTCATAGCCTGTCACGCTGACATCCTCCGGTATCCTGCAGCCGAGTTTTTCCAACTCCGCCATGCCGCCCAGATAAGAAAAATCGTCCGGATACATAATGACTGTCGGCGGTGTCTCAAGCGACATGAGCTTCTTCGTCGCCTCCGCACTGGCCTTCGTATTGTGAAAATCCGCCTCGAGAATATATTCTTCCGGGATCGAGATACCGTACTGCTTCAGTGCGCGGCGGATGCCGTTCATCCGCTTCCTGGTTACCAGTGTCATCTCGCCGTGGATGATACCGATCCTTCGATGCCCCATCTCGATCAGATAACGGATCAAATTGTAGGCTCCCTCGATGTTATCCGACATCACGCTGCTGTGCCCATCGAAGGAGTAATCGATCGTTACCGTCGGAATCTCGCTTTTTACCAGTTCCACGACCTGCGGATCCTCGAAATCGACACTTGCGATCAGGATGCCGTCACAGTGGCGGTATCGTGCGTGCTCCAGGTAGGTTCCCTCCTCACCCATGATATTGCGGCTAATGAAGGTCACATCGTAGCCGGCCTTCTCCAACTCTTCCTTCGCGCTGTTCAGGATCGGCGCAAAATACTCATGTGTCAGCCCGCTCATCGTCTCATCGACAAAAAGGACGCCGATATTGTGAGAGGTGTTCGTCTTCAGCTGTCTCGCCGCGGCATTCGGCAGATAATGCATCTCTGCCGCAACCTTGCGGATCTGCTCCGCTGTCTTCGCGTTGATATCCCCGTATCCGTTCAGCGCCTTGCTGACGGTGGCCGGTGAGTATCCGCATTTTTCAGATATGTCTTTAATGGTGATCATATTGGTTACTTCGATTCTAAAAAACTAATTCACTTTGCTCTGCTAAAGCTGTGAAACAATGATATGTCCATTATGCCTTATTTCCGCGAATTTGTCACCCATCGTTAGAAAAATATCAAATCCGAATAGTAATACTTACACATGCCCGGCATCAGGATAAATAAAGGACAATTTCGGTCAAATCCGTCATCTCGTCTTCCCGGATGTAGGGCTCTGTTTTTTCCTCTCCGTTGACGGTCATGGACCGGAAGCCGCTGCAAACGTGTCCCGGATTCTTCACAACGATGTGCAGGTGTCTGCCGCGAAAATCCTTATCGATCTCCAGGCCGTCCCAGGGGGAGGGGATCGCCGGCCGGATCGCCAGCCCGTAAAGATCCGGGCGCATGCCCAGAATTCCTTCCACGCAGCCAACCATCACGGTCGATGCCGTACCGGTGAGCCAGTGGACGTGCGAACGTCCGGCATACGGACTTCCGGCGCCTTCCGTAAACTGCCCGTGACAGTACGGCTCCATCACGCGGATCTCCGCGCGGTCATTCATCGCGGCGGGAGCCGTCTCCTTGAAATATTCGAAGGCCCGGTCACCATGTCCCTTCAATGCTTCCGCCAGAATGATCCAGCCCTGCGTCTGCGAGAAAATTCCCGCATTCTCCTTGACATAGGGGTTAAAAAGAACCATCCTCGCGCCGTCAAATCCGTGATGTGTATAGGGAGGCACCATCAGCATCGCACCGTATTCCGTGTTCAGCAGTTCATGTACCCTTTCCAGTGCCGTGTCACTCTGCGCATCGCTCGCGTAGCCGCTGATCACCGACCAGCTCTGTGGGTTCAGCCACATATTGGCTTCCGGATCGGTCCTCTGTCCGATTACCTCTCCCGTCTCACGGAAGCCGCGGACAAAACGGTCCTCATTCCAGATGACCGCATCCATGGCCGAACGCAGCTCCTTCTGCTTCTTCTCCAGATAGGTAAGTGTTTTCTCATCCTTCCGGAAGGAAGCAAACTTCTCTAAGATCGAAAATGCCCAGTAGAACTGGAAAGCCACGAAGGTCGATTCTCCGTTTTCACCCAGGCGCAGGCAGTCGTTCCAATCCGCGTATAGGCCCGCCGGCATGCCGTGCGGCCCCAGATGCTTCAGAGAGAAGTCGATCGCCCGCTGCAGATGTTCATAGACCGTTCCCTCTCCCCGATCCGCGAAGGGGATCTCTTCGTCGAGATATGCCGTATCACCGCTTTCGACGATATATTTCCACACTGTCGGGAAGAGCCACAGCGCGTCGTCGGCGCGGTAGGCCGGATGCCCCGTCTCCCGCACATATTCCGGATCGTCGGGCGTGTTCTCATGACCCGGGTCATGCGTATACTTCACCAGCGGCAGGCCGGCACCGTTGCTTACCTGCGCGGACAGCATGAAGGTCAGCTCCTCCTTCGCCATGGCCGGAGCCAGATGGATGACACCCTGAATATCCTGCACCGTATCCCGGTAACCGTAGCCGTTCCGCAAACCGCAGTATATGAAAGAGGCCGCTCTTGACCAAAGGAAGGTCATAAAGCAGTTATAGGCATTCCAGACATTGACCATCGTGTTAAAGGACTCATCCGGTGTCTTGACGCGAAATGTGCTGAGTCTCTCGCCCCAGATCTTTTTCAGCTCCCCAATCTCGGCTTCTGCCTGCGCCTTCGGATCCGCGTATTTTTCCAGAAGGAGATCCGTCTCCCGTTCGTTTTTCTCTGCTACCAGGAAAGAGGCCGAACAGGATTCGCCGGGGGCTAATTCCACTGCAAAGGAGAGTGCTCCACAGCTGTTTCCCGTATAATTCAGGCGGTTTCCGAGGTCACCCTTTTCCACGCCCACAGGATTCGCGAAGGTGCGGTATCTTCCCGGAAAATCCTCACGGTCGCCGCAATAGGAGGAGACATCCGCTCCTGCCAGGGCAAAAACGCGGCTCACTTCGTTGCCGATATCATTCTCATTCACGATCTGCTGAATGTAGCTGCCGCGGAAATGGGTCTGCGTGATAAAGAGCGTGTACTGCAGATTGACCTGGTCCTGCTCATAATTCCCCTCATTGGTAAAGGCACAAAAGCCGGTGACGGTAAGTTTCCTCGTCCGATCCGACCGATTCGTCAGCGTGATGTTCCAGACCTCATGCTCCTCTCCTGCCGGAACATAGTAGAGCGCCTCCGAATGGATGTCTGCGTAATCCGCGATCATGCGCGTATAGGCGATGCCGTGGTGACATTCGCTCCTGTACAGCTCCGTGTCCTTGCCGACCGGCTGCCAGGAGGCCGACCAGTAGTCCTTCGATTCATTATCACGAATGTAGATATAACGGCCGGGCTGATCATTGTCATTGAAGATATATCGCAGGATCCTGCCGTTTGCTCCCGACTTGCGGAAGCTGTAACCGCCCGCGTGATTCGAGATGATCGCGCCGTAATCGGTCGATCCCAGATAATTTGCCCACGGCGCCGGCGTATCCGGCCGTGTGATCACATACTCTCTTGCTTCATCATCAAAATAACCGTATTGCATCGTATTTTCCCCCAGTCTGCTTTCGACATGCGATTTCTCGGTACCGTTCCATTCGGTACGTATTTGAAATAATCATATCGCTATTATATTCCATTCGGCACGTATTCGAAATAATCATACCTTTATTACAGGGCTTAGGCAACAGAATTATCGCAAAATTCGAATACGTTTTCAGCTTTGGCGGACTTCAAAATAAAGGATACTCCACTGCCGGATTTCAGCATTATCGGATCGACCGGGAAGGCTTACGAATTCCTGTGCCGAATTTAGAACATGCGTGTATCCGGAAAAGGTGTATACTCATTAAGGCAGTCTGGAATTGTCAAAAAAATAACGCGTATTATTTACACTTATTATTACATGAGGATTTCTAAGTATGTATACAACCGTTACCCCTTCTCCCGTCATTCGTAATGACCGGCTCGATGTCGCTCTGCATCTGATCATGGCGCATCTGGGCGGCTTCATGGGCTCCTACGCCATCGTACTCCATGCCGGTACCTTCGGCTCCGCCGTCACCGGCGATATGATCGCTCTCGCACATGTTCTGGTCGGCCGCGATTGGATCGAATCCCTGCATCGGGTGATCGCCTTTTTCCTGTTTGCGCTCGGCTGTGCCACATCGCATCTGATGAATAAGTACACAAATCTTCCGATGCGGAAGGTCACGCTTGCGGTCGAGGCCGTGCTTCTCGCCGTAGCCGCTGCGATTCCGTTTCGCGGCGATCCGGAGCCGCCGCTTTTTCCGATCTTCTTCTGTGCCAGTTTCCAGTGGGGAACCTTCTCCGGCGCACTCGGATACGGAAGCTCGACGATCTTCTGCTCGAACAATACGAAGCAGGCGGTAACCGCCTGGTGCGACTTCTGGACCGAGCATGATACAAAAAAGAAAGTGAAGGCGCTTTTATACACCTTCACTCTCCTCTTCTTCTTTGCCGGCGCACTCGTCGGCGCACTGATCATCCCACGCTCCGGCTCGATCGCCGCTCTCTTCGGCTGGATTCCGCTTGCCGCGGCGCTTATCGCGCAGCTGATCGCGGAACGTTTCACGAAGGCGTGACAACAGGTCTTACTATGAAAAAAGGAACAACCGAGTCCATCGGCTGTTCCTTTTTTCATATATTCCTTCATGCGTTTTTCTTCTCACTCTTCCCGACCAGCTTCATCAGGCTGCGGAAGATCAGACGTACGAGCGGTCCGCAATAGAACAGCTGGTACAGAAGCGCCATCGGAAAGTTTTTCGCCCAGGTCTCGATCCAGGTCCCGAATGAGGGTTCCTTGAACAGGAAAGTGGCGATCAGGCTCATGACCGGGCACATGATGCAGCAGATACAGATAGAGATCGCGTATGTGATGAACTGCGGTCTGTCGGTCGGTTTCATGACGGTGAAGGCAAGGGCAGCCGCGATCTTACCCACGATGAAAAACTCCAGGCAGAAAGCAATCGGCACCATGATCGGCAGCTCATACAGAGCGGCAATGAAAGTGAAACCTGTCACTTCTCCGGTTGCGAGCGCCACGTTATATACGACCATTCCGTAGACCATGATCGTTGCCATGATAGCGGTAAAAACGGCGTCCTGTAATTTTGTTTTCGGCATAAAAAAGATCCTCCTCTTGATAGCGTTCAGCTTGTTGTACCCGCGACAGCGATCGCGGTGTTGTTCGTTATCATTCGGAGAATCTCCCAATGTGCGTTTCCAATTATTCAAATGTGATGTAAGCAACCCGCTGATAATAGCACATCATGAAAGGGGATGTAAGTCTTTTTTCCCGTGAATGTAATTTAATACAAAAACAGGAGCTTATGAGTTGCCGTGCGGCATGAAGCCGTACAGAACCATCGCCGTGGAAGCGATCGGCATCGACTGCACGATGATTCTTCCCGGACCGCTGACGACCGTGTTGAAGAATCCTTCGCCGCCGAAGAGTGCGTTTTTAACCCCTTTTACGGTCACAACATCCATGGAGCAGGATTCGGTCATCGCCACCAGATAACCGGTGTCGAGGATCTTGCGCTGTCCCGCCGCAAGTTCATATTCATAAGCGGAGCCGTCGATCTCGAGGAAAACAAGGCCGCTGCCGGTGAATTTCTCCATGATCAGTCCCTCGCCGCCGAAAAACATATTTCCGAGTCTCTTCTGGAAATACACTTCATAGCTGACACCCGGCGTGCAGGCAAGGAACGAGCCCTTCTGTACGATCAGCGCGCTGCCCGGCTTGATTTCGACCGCGCGAATGTTGCCCGGGAACTTCGAATTAAATGCGATCTCCCCGGCCGTCCGCGCCGTGTAGTTGTTCATAAACATTGCTTCACGGGAAAACATTCTCCCCAGTGCCTTGCCGAAGCCGCCGGCGCTCGTCGACATCTCAATGCCGTCATCCATCCACGCCATGGCACCGCCCTCACACTGGATCGACTCACCGGCCTCCAGGTGAACAAGCAGCACCGGTAAATTCTGCCCTTCGATTCTGTACTGCATAATAACCTCCGTTCTTTTCCGGAACAGTTCCGGAAGTAGTGATCCTATTCCTCTCCGATTACTGAAATTTAGTTTCAGATCGTAATAGTATTATACAGTATCCGTTCACCTCAAGCCACCATTATCGAACCTGACTTGTCTGTCCGCATAACGTTCCTTGTCGCCACGACGGCGATACCGGTCCCCGCTGCATCGGGAATGATCACATCGCCGATCCTGACCGGTGCTTCGATCCGTACCGCTTCGATTTCCCGCATACACTCTCCGATCTTGTCCTTCGGAATGTTGGCTGCCGTTTTTACCGAAGCACGCGGCTTGTCTCCGTCCAGAACAACAACGGTCGAAGTGACGGTCCGCTCCGGGTGCGTCACTTCTTTTCTTGCGTAGCGGTCTCCGATACCGCAGGTGTTGCCCGTAACGCTGATGATCTCGCTTCCTTCTGTTTCCACTGTGATCTGGCAGCCCATCGGGCAGCCGATACAGGTGAGTTCTCGTTTCTCCATATTTATTCCTTCCCGGTCCTTTAATCGTTTGTTAATTCGTCCGTTTGTTTACTCGTCAGGTTGTTTCTTCGTTCGGTTGTTTACTCGTCCGATTGTTTCTTCGTCCGCCTTCACGATCGTTTACTCGGTCTCGATCCGTATCGTAATCGTCGAGAGGCCGTCACGCTCAGCTTTTTCCGCCAGAACGTTTTTCTTCAGGACCACCTGCTCCATTTCGCCGGGAGCCATGATTTTCTTCTTCCTGTGCAGGATGCGTTCATCATCCAGATAAACGCTTACATATGCTCCGGCAAAAACGGCTCCCACGCGGAAGCGAACGATTAGCTCATCTTCCATCCGGTCGATATTGATCGTTGACGGCACAGTATAGCGCACGCCGCTCTCGGCCTTGACCATGATTTCCTGTGCCGGATGCTTCGACGTTGAAATAGCAGCGGTTGCTGCTTTAGATGACGATGCGGAATCTGTTGAAGCAGCAATGCCTGCGGCTGTCTTGTCTTCGCGGTTCTCCTTCTCCAGTACATATCTTGCCGCGTTGTGACCAGCGCGCCCCGCTTCTTCCGATACATAATCGACCAGATCGTGCACGTGCAGCACATTGCCGCAGGCAAAAACGCCGGGGATACTGGTTTCCAGGCTTTCGTTTACCACCGGACCGCTTGTGACCGGATTCATGACCACGCCTGCATTCCTGGACAGTTCGTTTTCCGGAATCAGTCCGCAGGACAACAGAAGGCAGTCACAGGTATAGCGTTCCTCTGTTCCCGGGACCGGCTTGCCCCTGCCGTCGACTTCTGCGATCGTGACCGCCTCGATGTGCTGCTTTCCCTCGATATTCACAACGGTATGCGACAACTTCAGCGGAATGCCGAAGTCATCCAGACACTGTACGATATTTCTTTTCAGACCGCCGGAATACAGCATCAGTTCCGCGACGACCTTGACCTTCGCGCCTTCCAGTGTCATGCGCCGTGCCATGATAAGTCCGATGTCTCCCGAACCCAGGATCACGACCTCCTTGCCCGGAAGATAGCCTTCAATATTGACCAGACGCTGTGCCGTACCTGCGGAAAAGATCCCCGCGGGACGGTAACCCGGAATGTTGAGCGCGCCGCGCGGCCGCTCCCGGCATCCCATCGCCAAAATCACCGCACCGGTTTTGACTTGGAACATACCGTCCTTCGTATTCATCGCGGTCACGACACGGTCTGCGGAAATATCCATCACCATGGTATCTGTTTTGAACTCGATGTTTTTCTCTAATACCCGGTCGATAAAACGGGCTGCGTATTCGGGGCCGGTCAGTTCCTCCTTGAATGTATGCAGGCCGAAGCCGTTATGGATGCACTGGTTCAAAATGCCGCCCAGCTCGCTGTCGCGCTCGAGGATGAGGATCTTCTCCACACCGGCTTCATGTGCCTTGATCGCTGCTGCGAGGCCGGCAGGGCCGCCGCCGACAATTACGATATCATATTGCATCATGATCACTTACCTCCTCGTACTTTCCGCAACGATATAGGATCCGCTGTCGTTTTTGTTGATTTCTTCATAGGAAAGTCCCAGCTCGCGATGCAGGATCTCCATGACCTTCGGCGAACAGAACCCCGCCTGGCAGCGTCCCATGCCGGCTCTCGTCCTCTGCTTGATACCATCGAGTGTCCTCGCACCGAGCGGGCGATGGATCGCATCGAGGATCTCACCCTCTGTGACCGATTCGCAGCGGCAGATGATCCGTCCGTATGCCGGATTTCTGCGGATCAGCTCATTGCGCTCCTCGATCGATAATTCCGTCGGATTGAGAATGCCTTTTCTCGTGCCGATCCAATTTTCCTTCTGTGCGGCTTTCAGCTTCTCCTTAAGAAGTTTTGCCAAGTAAACACCCAGCGCCGGGCTTGAGGTGAGTCCCGGCGACTCAATGCCCGCGCAGTCGAAGAATCCGGGCACGCTCTTACTTTCGCCGACGATAAAATCGCCGCCGTCCTCGTGCGCCCGAAGTCCCGCGAAGCTCGTGATGACCTTGCGCATCGGCAGTTTCGTAACCGAGAGATTTGCTTTTTCAATGACCTCCGCGAGTCCCTCCGCCGTCGTTGCCGTATCTTCCTTATCCTCGATGCTGACCGAGGTCGGTCCCGTCAACAGATTGCCGTGGATCGTCGGTGTAACGAGAATTCCCTTGCCGGCCTTGGTCGGCAGCTGGAAGATCGTGTGGCTGACGAAGCCGCCGACCTCTTTATCGTGCAGGCAGTACTCGCCTTTTCTCGGCGTGATGTGCAATTTGTCCGGGCAGACCATATTGTGGATCTCATCGGCAAAAACGCCCGCCGCGTTGACAACGCATTTTGCCTGATAGGTGACATTTCCGCACACCACGGAAAAAATACCCTCTTCATCCCGCTCGATATCCTTCACGTCCGCATTGAAGAAAAACTCCACGCCGTTCATGGCAGCATTTTCCGCCATAGCAATATTCAATTCAAACGGACAGACGATGCCGCCGGTCGGCGCGTAAAGAGCTGCCGTTACCTTCTCCGAGAGATTCGGTTCCATCGCTCTGGCCTCATCGCCGGAGATAATACGCAGCCCGGGTACTCCGTTCTCTCTCCCCCGCTCCAGCAGGACTTCCAGGCCTTCTCTGTTTTCCGGATCTGTGCAGATGACCAGCGATCCGTTGCGACGAAATGGGATGTCCAGATCACGCGCCAAATCATCCATCATCGCGTTTCCCTCAACATTGAACTTCGCCTTCAGTGTTCCAGGCTTTGCGTCGTGCCCCGCGTGAATGATGGCACTGTTTGCCTTACTCGTGCCCGCGCACAGATCCGCGCCGCGCTCCAGCACGCAGACCTTCAGGTCGTACCTCGAGATTTCTCTTGCAATCGCCGCTCCGGAAACTCCGGCGCCAATAATAATGATATCGTACATATCTCATCCTTTCTCTGCAGCGGCTCTTTTCGCCGCCGCTTCAGCCTGTGAATGTAATATCTCAATTCTTCCGCTCGCGCCTTTGGCACGAACAAAATCCGATAAAAAAAGAGAACACAGAAACAGCACCTTCTTCAGGTGTTATTTTTGCGTTCTCTAATCTCTCGCATATTTATTAGGTTACTTACATTTTAGTTCCGAAAAAGTATACTGTCAAGGCATCCCGACAAGTTATTCTGCGGGCCAAAATTAAAATTTTAAATTCCACTGTCCAACCATGTGGTGGAATTGTCTTCTGCACAAGTAGCGTTTAATCCTGCATACTTTGTGCTATGCTCTTAGGTACCTTCTGACAGCAGTAGAAGGAGGCTCTTATGAGCAAATATATACCTGGCAACCAGAAGCATCTGACTTTGGAAGACCGAAAGTACATTGAAAGGTCTTTGAATGAAGGTAAATCCTTTAAGGATATCGCAAGATTTCTCTGTAAGGATCCGACTACCATCTCCAAGGAAGTTAAGCTGCACCGACTCAGTGACTGGTATCACAAAGGCACGTTTTACAATGCTCATAACTTTTGTGTCCACCGTTATCACTGCAGGAAGACCAACGTCTGCAACAAGATCATCCTGTGCGGTATAAAATGTACCTCCTGCCCAACCTGTAACCAGACCTGTCCTAATTTCGAGAAGGAACGCTGCACACGCCTGGATAAGGCACCGTTCGTATGCAATGGATGTACCAAAGCAATCAACCATTGTACGATTGCCCATAAATATCACTATGACGCAATCTATTCTGAACGCAAGTATCGGGAATGCCTTTCTTCATCGAGAGAAGGGATCAACATGACTAAGCATGAACTCCGAAAAAAGGATCAGGT
>Ga0326511_10002534_pt1 | contig 14785 bp, 15 predicted proteins | sample 0_2496_0518_D_FD_203701 | JGI IMG/M metagenome (GOLD analysis project Ga0326511, IMG submission 203701) | Bovine rumen microbial communities from UC Davis, California, United States - 0_2496_0518 | ecosystem: Host-associated > Mammals > Digestive system > Stomach > Rumen | place: USA... | reverse complement strand
TTTTTCTACCTTTCCCCCTATGGAAATCGATGACTGGCGCATGCGCATAGACGAATTGAACGACGAACTGATCGCTCTCCTGAACCGGCGTGCGGTTTTTGCGACTGAAATCGGGAAAATCAAGCGTTCTCAGGGCTTGCCGGTATTGGACCCTGCACGTGAGTCCGCCGTATTGGAATGTGTCAAGGAAAAGGCGGCGAAATCGGGCGGTCCTCTTTCCCCCGAATCCATAGAGCAGATTTTCCGGGTCATCATGGAAGAGACCCGCAAGGTGGAGGAGTAGATGAAGCGGATTGCGTTGGTGGGCTTCGGGCTTTTGGCCGGTTCCATTGCCGCCGCGGTGAAGCAGGCCGGACTTCCGACTGTGATTCGCGCGGTGAGTTCTTCCGCTACCCTCAAGCGTGCCCGTGAATTGGAACTGGCTGACGAGTTTTTTGAATACGGCGAGACAGAAAAGTGGGCGAGGGACTGTGACCTCATCTTGCTCTGTTCGCCAATCCTCCATATCTTGGGAACGATTGAATCCTTGAAGAAGGTGTCGTGGGCCGGCTCCGGAAAAGCTTGCCTGGTGAGCGACATCGGCAGTACGAAGGTTGAAATCTGCAAGGCGGGAATGAGCCTGCCGGCTCCGTTCCGGTTTGTGGGAAGCCACCCGATGGCCGGTTCCGAAAAGCGTACTTGCGAGTTCAACGATCCTGCCATTTTTGAAAACGCCTACTGGTTTGTCTGTCCGCCCGAAGGGACGGAAAAAGATGTCTATGCCCCGCTCCTCGAATTGGTGAAATTCCTCGGGGCGACCCCGGTCGTGTTCCCGCCGGAACACCATGACCGCACGATGGCGTGGGTATCCCATATGCCGCAGATGCTCAGTTCGACGTTGGCGGCAAGCCTTCCGGAACGCCTGCTGAAGCACAACTACCAGCATTATGCGGGTCGTGCCTTCCGCGACATGACGCGTATTGCGGCTAGCGGTTGGGGAATGTGGCACGACATCGCCGTGACGAACCGCGACGAGACGGTCCGTGCCCTCGGCGAAGTGCGCGATGGGATTGACAAGACGATTGCCGCGATGAACAATCTCGACGTCGTCGTGGACGGAAAGCCCGCCGATAACGACGGCTCCGCGGGCCTTGAAAGCATTTTCAAGGCGGGGAACGAAGGGCGTGCCAGCCTCTTTGCCCCGGGCCGGAACGCTGCCGAAGCCTTTTTTGAAATTACAGTCCCGTTGAAGGACAAGCCCGGCGCACTCCTGAGCGTGATGCAGCCGCTGGCCGAAGAGGGACTCAACATCCGTGATATCGAACTGATGAAGGTTCGCGAGAATGTGGCCGGGACGCTCCTGCTTGCGTTCAAGACGCAGGACGAGGCCGCCCGTGCGGTAAAGCTGCTCCGCTACCTCGGTTACGAAGTAAAGGAACGATAATGGAATTTTGTCTGAATCCAGACCGCGAGCGCATGAACTTGACTCTGGTGATGGCGCTGTTGGTAAACGGGCGCACGGTGCTCGAGGATTTTTCATGGGCGAGCGGCAGTGAACGGTTTGCCAAGGCCTTGACGGAATTCGGTCTCGAATATTCGTTGCAGGGGCACCAGCTTGTACTGGACGGCAAGGGCTTCCAGTATGCGCTCCCTTCCATGTTGCCGATTGATTTTGCCGAACGCGAAAACGTGCTCCTTTGGACCTTGGCGAGCAAGGATTCCGAACAGCTGTTCACGTTTGCTGCAGAAAACGACGAAGCGGGTATTGCCAGTGTGGCTGCGGCCAAGAATCAGCTTTTGTCGTACTTCAAGGTGGAAATCGAGACGGACGAACCCGCCCGCCTGGTGTTCAAGTTCAGTGCGGAAGAGCCGCATATCAAGAAGGATTCGCTGGGCAACGTTTCGCCGGTGATGCGTAACAGGATGCTGTTGCGCGCGGTGGTGCGCAGCGAGTACCTGAGTTTCGAAGAACGTACGACCGTTCACGATCAGTGGACGAGGATGCTTGCCTATTTTGGCGTGAAGCTTCGTTACGAAAGCCGCGGCATGGAACAGCTGAGCGAATTTGAACGTCGCCTGATGATTGCCCAGGGCAAGAAAATCGACCGCACGCAGTTTACGGAACTGTTCGAAACGAAGGTGATTACCGGCCGTGAATATTACGTCCCGGGCGATACGACAGAGGCGATGGCGTTTGCCTTGCTGGCGACGGTCGGGAATATGCCCAAGGACAAGGTCGTAAAGCTCTTGAACGTAGATTTGAATACGTCCCGTGCAGGGGCGCTGACATGCCTCAAGCGCATGGGCGCGAATATCGAGACGGTGACCCGCCGCGAAAAGTTCGGCGACGTTTTTGGCGATGTCGAAATCTATCCGCTGGAAGCCGGCAAGCGCCTGCAGGGGCGCCGCTTTAGCGAAGATGTCATCTCTACGGGAATCGAGGAGTACGCCTTCTTGGCGGTGGCGGCCTGCTTTGCGGAAGGCGAGACCATCTTGCGCCTGCCTAAGGAATCCCGCGAGGCGATGCGGCCTGTGAACGAGTTTTTGGCGGAAAACCTCCGCAAAACGGGCGTCGAAGTCGGCGTCTATGACGATGGCCTTGTCGTCCGCGGCATGGAAACCATCGTGAACGGCAGCGGTTTTGACTGCGGGCAGAATCCGCAGATGGGGCTTGCGCTTTCGGCGCTTTCGCTCTCGCTACAGAATGATGAACCCGTCCTGGGTGCCGAATGTATTGAATCGGTTTTCCCGGGTGTGGTTGAAAACTTGAAGCGTGTATTAGTTGCCGAGGTTTCCGAATGACAAAGACTTTCTCCAAGATAGGCGTGGTGGGGTTCAAGGAAAAAAGTGCCGACTTGGCCCTCGCTCTCGAAACAATCGGCAACTGGGCGAAGGTTCACCCCGAGGTGACGTTCTATGCCCTGGATACGCTGAAGGAACTTTCCAAGCGCCCCATCCATGTGGTGAAGGAATCGGCGCTCTCGCGTATGGACCTGCTGCTTGCCATCGGTGGCGACGGCACGGTGCTTTCGGCGGCGCATATCGCGCTGGGGCACAACATTCCCATTCTGGGAGTGAATGCGGGCCATGTCGGATTCTTGGCGGAAAGCCGTGTAGAAGGGCTCGAAAAGACGCTTGACGATTTGATCGCGGGTGATTTTTCGACCCGCGACCGCATGATGATCGATGCCGCGGTCTTCCGCGGAAAGAAGTGCATTGCCAAGCAGACCGTGTTGAACGAAGTGCATATCCGTGCGCATGCGCCGGAACGCATGGTCAACGTGAACGTGGAATATAACGGAACGTTGTTGACGGAATACTGGGCGGATTCGCTCTTGATTTCGACTCCGACGGGTTCGACGGCCTACAACCTGGCCGCGGGTGGCCCGATTATCCATCCTTCGACTCCTGCGGTCGTGCTGACCCCGGTGGCGCCGAGCAGCCTTTCCGTGCGTCCGCTCGTGCTTTCGCTGACGAAGAAAAAAGTCCGTATGGTATCGGCTGTAGATAGGCCGCTGGACCTCGTGTTTGATGGCCGTACGACGATCGAGATGAACCGCGGTGAACAGGTCGTGCTTTCGGAAAGCAAGTCCGTGACGACGTTTATCCGCATGCGCCACACGGGATTCGTGGGCGCCTTGCGTGAAAAGCTCGGCTGGACGGGTAAGCCCCGCCTGGCTTAATTCCTACTGATTTTCTGGAGAGACCCAGATGTGGCCTTCCTGAACGGCGGTCACCTGGATGCGTGTACCGGCTTCGATGATTTCGCCGTGTGTCTGCACGTCGAACAGCTTGGTACTGCCATCGGGCATGGTAAAGCTCGCCTGGCCCACGGGGCGCAGGAACGTCTTTGCGGTACCAACGGCGCCGACGGCGATTTCTTGCACGTCTTCGGTCGGGGAGGCGGCCGTCTCGAGGTCTGTCTTGAGCATGGGCGTCCAGCCTTCGGGCAGAAGCGGAATCAGGTACTTGCTTGCGGCGATCGGGAATATGAGTGCGACGGCCGCGCAACAGAGCATGTAGAGTAGCCCGAATAGCCAGGGCGTCGCGTCAAAAGTCGTCTCGACGGTCTCGGGAATATATTCCGGAATCTCCGACGGGGAGAACGAGAGCGCGAGTGCGAGTATCATACAGAGGATACCGCCGATGCCGAACAGGAACGTCCCAGGCATGACGAAGATTTCTACGAGGAACAGCACGACGCCCGCTACGAGCAAGATGGCGGGGATGTAGCCGTCGAGTTGCGGGGCGAACTGCCCGAGGAACACGATGCCGATGAGGATGATGCCGATGATGCCGAACAGGCCGAATCCCGGCGTCTTGAACTCGATATAGAGCGCTCCGAAACCGAGAATCAGGAGGATGCCCGAGATGGCGGCGATGGCGGAGGCGATGTCTTCGCCGAGGGTCGTCTCGACTTCACTCCTGCTTTCGATGGCAAGCGTCGTTTCGAATTCAGCACGGTCCTTGAACGTTCCCTTCGAAAAGCCGAGTTCCTGCGCTTCCTTGTCGGTCATGGTCAGGAGTTCGCCTTCTTTCACGAGGATCTTGGGGGCGCCCCAGAAGGCCTTCGCGGCGCTGTCCAGAACAGAGTACTTTTCGCCCTCGATGATAAGGACGGTGTCGCGTTCCGTCTTTTTGCCCTTGTCGAGCGTGGCGGTGAGCTCGAGGATTTCAAGTTCCGGAGTCACGAAGGATGAACTGAGCAGTTCGGGATAGCCGTTGCGCTGGGCGAGGTTCCTGAACTTGGCGCGGAGCGGGGATTGGATCTTTTCGCCGACGATTTGTGGCGTGCCGTCACCGCCTTGCACGATGGGTGCGCAGTCACCGATGGTCGTGGCTTCGAGCATGTAGAGTTTTTTGCAGGCGAGGGCGATGAGGCTACCCGCACTGATGGCTTTCTTTTTTACGAGGGCGATGGTTTCGGGGCCCTTGACGGCCATGATGGTGTCGACAATGTCGAAGGCGGCATCGAGGCGGCCTCCGAAGGTGTTGATTTCGAAGACGATATAGTCGGGATTTTCCTTGAGCGCGTCATCGATGGCGCGGGCGCAGAATTCGAACATCGCCGGTTCCACGTCGCCTTCGAGCTTGATCCAGACGGCGTGTTTCTTCTTGAGCTCCTGGAGGCTTGCGGATGAATCCGCTACGCTTGTTGCCGGTTCGGCGGTGGAGAGCGTCGTAGAAGAATCCGTCGTGGCAGAATCCGTCGCGGCAGCAACGGTCGTGGCGGAATCGACGGGCTTTACGGTCGCGGTATCGGCGGCGGCAAAGGCCACGGATACCAAAAGCACAGATAAAATACTTGAAAAGAGTTTCATACCCTCAATATACGAAGATTTGAGGGCAAAAGTCTAATAGGTTTCGTATTTTGCGTCTCTTTCCACGGGAATGAGACCTTCGTTTGTGATGAGGGCCTTCATGCGTTCGGGGCTCATGCCCACGGGTACCGTGGCACCGGCGGCATGCGTAATCTTTTCTTCGATAATCGTCCCGTCCAAGTCCGAGGCTCCGGCATGGAGCGCCTTCATCGCGGTCTCGATGCCCATCTGTATCCAGTACGCCTTGATATGCGGGAAGTTGTCGAGGAACAGTCTTGCGACGGCGACCGTGCGCAGGATATCTTCTTCGCTGGTGATGTTCGGGACAATCTTGTGGAGCGCGTTGTGTTCCGGGTGGTACACGAGCGGGATAAACGCGAAGAATCCGGGCGCTTCGTCTTGCAGGTCGCGCAGCATGCGCATGTGGGCGATGCGGTCCTCGATTTTTTCGATGTGTCCGAACAGCATGGTGGCGTTGGTCGGGATGCCGAGCTTGTGGGCTGCGCGGTGCACGTCAAGCCATTCTTCGCCGGTTTCCTTGCCGGGGCAAATCTGGTCGCGCACGCTCTGTACAAGGATTTCGGCTCCTCCACCGGGGAGCGCGTCAAGGCCCGCCGTTTTGAGCGTTGCCATAATCTGTTCGGGTGTCTGCCCGGAAATCTTGGCGAAGTGGCAAATCTCGACAGCGGTAAACGCCTTGAGGTTCACTTTCGGGAATTCGACGCGCAGCTTGCGCAACATTTCGATGTAGTAATCGAACGGATGGTCCGGGTGGAGGCCGCCGACGATATGCAGTTCGCGGGCTCCGCTGGCAATCGCTTCGGCCGCCTTTGCACGGATGGTGTCGTAGTCCCAGTCGTAGGCGGTGGGGCTGTCTTTCTTGATCTTGGAAAACGCGCAGAACTTGCAGTGCAGAACGCAGACGTTCGTGTAGTTGATCTGGCGGTTGTTTACCCAGTAGACGGACTTGCCGTGGCGGCGTTCTTTTTCGGCGTTCGCACGGGCGCAAAGCTCGTCGAGCGGAGTGTTCAAAAATAAATCTAAAGCTTCGGATTCAGTAAGGCGTGACATGCTATTTGAAATTCTTGCACCATTTGGGAACGATTTCGGTTGCCTTGCCCTGGATGGCGACGTCGGTATACGGGTCTCCATCGGGGATTTCTAGGTTGAGACAGGTGACCTTCGCTCCGAAACTGTGGGCAAAACTCTTGAAGCCTGCGGCCGGGTAGACGACGCTGCTCGTACCGATATAGACAAACTCGTCGCATTCCTTGAGCGCGTCCTGGATCATGTCCATGTAGAGAGGGACTTCTTCGAAGAAGACAATATCCGGGCGTGTCTTGGCGCCGCAGAACGGGCAAGTAGTTTCAAGGGTTTCTTCGCCGTTGAACATGAACTCGTGGCGTTCGTCCTTCATGCAACGGAGTTTCATCAGGTCCCCGTGCATATGGAGGATGCGCTTGCTGCCGGCGCGTTCGTGCAGGTCATCGACGTTTTGCGTGACGAGCAGGAACCGGTCGCCAAGGCGTTCCTCGAGTTCGGCGAGCGCCAGGTGTGCCGCATTGGGCTTGTGTTCAGGGAGTCCTTTGCGCAGGAAGTTGTAGAAGTCCATCACGCGCTTGGGGTCGCGGCGGAGCGCTCCAGGCGTGCAGACGTCTTCGATGTTTTCGTGCTCCCACATCCCGTCGTTGCCGCGGAAGGTGCGGAGCCCCGATTCGGCGCTGATACCCGCGCCAGTCAGTACAACCAATTTCTTTCCCTTGTTCATATCCCCTCAATATAGAATTTACTGCGAGATTCCTTCGAAGAACAATGCCTCTGCGACAATTCCGCGTTCAAAGTCGGGGAGGTAGAGGCTCTCGTTTTCACCGTGGGCGGCACATTCGGGGTCTTCGAGTCCGGTCATCAGGACGGGGATGCCTCCGAGGGTATTGCGGAAGAGTTCCGCTCCCGGGATGGACGCCCCGCAGCCGATAAAGCGGGTCTCGGTACCGTAGGCCTTGGTCATGGCGTCGCTCATCTTCTTGAAGAAGGGGTGGGCGATGTCGGTCGTGAACGGATTGGCGCCGTCTTCGGTGGTGATGGTGCATTCGAGCCCGTTCGGTACATGCTGTTGCAGGAATTCTACCAGCATCTGGGTGCAGGCGCCGGCATCCATGCCGGGGGCGAGCCGGATCCCGATGCGGGCGTAAGCGCTGTCTTGCAAGACGTTGCCCGCGTTGGTCCGGCTCCCCGCTTCCATCGCGGTGACCACGATGGAAGGCCTGCGCCAGAGCGTTTCGAGAATCTTGTCGCCCGGGACGTTCAGCTGCACGCGGTCCAAAACGCCGCCTTCCTTGCGGAACGTCTCTTCGCTGTAGTCAAGACTCCTGTACGATTCGAGTTCCTCGGTGGTCGGCGGGATAAGCCCGTCTTCGAAATGCGGAATGGCGATAGAACCGTCTTCACGCGTGAGCTCGGTAATCATGCGGCAGAGCGCCTGGGCCGGATCGGGAATGGGACCCGACCAGCTTCCGGAATGGAGGGGCGCCTTCGTACTCCTGAGCGTCACGTTTACGGCACTCATCCCGCGTAGCGTTGTCGTGATGGAGGGAACTCCCTTGGCGAAGTTGCCGAGGTCCGCGATGATGACCGCGTCGCATTTGAGAAGATCCTTGTTCTTCTCGAGGATTTCCGCGAAGCCTGCGCTGCCGGATTCCTCTTCGCCTTCGATGATGAATTTCAGGTTGGGGCCTTTGTCCCCGAGAGCCTTGCGGACCTGGCTGCAAGCGGCGATATGCGTGATGATACCGGCCTTGTCATCGGCCGTACCGCGCCCGTAAAGGCGGTCTCCCCTGGTTTCGGGTTCGAACGGCGCGCTTTTCCAGAGCTGCTCACGCATGGGCGGCTGCACGTCGTGGTGGGCGTATAGTAGGATCGTCGGGTTCTCGGGCCTGGTCAGGCTTTCGGCGTAGACGGAGGGCCTTCCGCTAGGCGGGAGCAGGAACTGGATGTTGGTATAGCCGGCCTCGCTGAACATCTTCTTTACGGCTTCGGCGCTATCCAAGACGAATTTCTGGTCGAAGTTGTCGAAACTGATGGAAGGAATCCGCACGAGCTGCTTGAGAGCCTCGATATACCCGGGCATGCCTTCGTGAATTCTGTTTTCTATCTCGGAAATCACTTTTGATACCTCTTTTTTTTATAATTTATAATTATATGGCTGTCGAATGCATTAATCACGAGTATTACTTGCGTTTTAGCGACCGGATTTTGGCGTTGATACGTAAAGTGTTCCACAATTATCCGGAATTCCGTCACGATTCCTTTAAGCATGTTGCCCGCTTGGCTCCGTTTATACCCTTTATGGGCGGCCGGCCGGACTTGCGCAAGCCGTTGAAGCGGGTCATCACCTTTTCTGACCACAGCAATTCCCTTTATTTCGGTTGTCCGATTATTTTGGCTGCAGGGGCGAACAAGACCGCCGAAAGAATTTGCGACTATGCAAACGTCGGCTTTGGCGGCATCACGGTAGGGACAGCGACCCGTAATTTCCGCGAAGGCAATACGCACAAGCCCCGCATCGGTTTCCTCGAAAAAGAGAGAGCCATCCACAATAGCATGGGCCTCAACAACGAAGGCGTCGAAGTCATCGCGCGCCGCGTCGACAAGCAGTTGGTGAAGGCGCACAAGGCGGGCCTCTGCGTGGGCATCTCGGTTGCCGAGACTCCGGGCCTCACCGATCCCGAAGAAAAACTGAAGGATATCATCGAAAGTTTCTCTATCGCCTACAAGGCTGCCGACTATATCGAAATTAACGTCAGCTGCCCCAATACGGGCGAATCCCGCGTAGACCTGGACATGAGCTTCTCGGAACGCATCTTTACCGAAATCATGAGGTTCCGCAATACGCTCGGGCTCCGCAAGGCAGTCTATGCGAAACTGAGCCCGGACCTTTCGGAACGCCACCTGATTGCCATCATGGAAATGCTCGTGCGCACGGGCGTGAACGGCGTGGTAGTGGGCAACACTTACCCGACGGCCAAGATTAGTGAACTGCCCGTCTCTACCAAGTACGACGAACTTCGTCCGCTCCGCGACGATGGCGACTGTGGTGGAATGTCCGGCCGTCCGCTTTACGAGAACATGGTATGGAACGTGCAGTATATCCACGAGCACTACCCGCAGATGAGCATCATCGCGTGTGGCGGCATTGACCATGGCTACAAGGTGTACGACCTCATCAAGATGGGCGTCGATGCCGTGCAGTGCTATTCCGTGGTGGCCTTCCGCTGGATGGCCGCTCACGCCATGCGCAACGAACTGATGGACGCCATGCTGAACGACGGTTACAAGTCCCTCGGTGAATACGACGACCGCAATCCGAAAAAGTGAAACGAGTCCTGAGAGTTATCCTGTGCCTGCTTTTTGCCGCTGGACTTTCTAGCGGCAAGGACTTTATGGGTATACCCATAGAGGAATCCGAAGCTATCGCGGAAAGGCCCTTGCCGACGTGGATCTTTGGCGGGGGCGGTTTCTTGCGGTACTACCTCAACTCGGTGGACGGCGGTGTGCGGGCTTCTGCCGACTTTCGTTTCCTAAAGCACCATTCGCTTGGGCTCTTCGGCATGCTCCACCTGGGGGACGACCTCTCCGAAGTGGGTATAGATTACCGCTTCTACTTTTTGGGGCGGCTCATGCAGTCCGGGCATGACGATTTCTTAAGGTTGGGCATTTCAGGATTGTATATGGAAAAGGGCGACGAGACCTTTTTCCCGCCGGTGATTTCCTTTGGGTACGGTCGCGACATCCTGTTTTTCAAAAAGGCGGACCTGCTGGGCCGAATCCAGCTGAGCGGCAACTATATCATTGGCGAACCCGTTTCCAAGAGGCAGGAATGGTTGCTCATGGATCAAGAGGCGCACTTCTTGTTGTCGCTTGAATTTTCGTTGATGTTTTTCTGATAGGGAGGCGTGAATCGTGAAACGCGTTGTTCTTCTGTGTATTTCCGTCTTGTGTGCTATACCCGCTTTTGCTGGCCCGTGGCTTGGCGTCACGTTCAAGAAGACTACTTATGAAAACCACCTGGCTCTCGATGTCAAGGGCGTCCACCCGGGTTCGGGCTGCTTTACCGCAGGTGTTGTCTCGGGGGACAAGATTATCGGCATCAACGGCAAGCCTCTTGCAGAAATGTCCCAGATTACCTCGGTGATTTCGAAGTCCAAGACGGGAAGTACGGTGAATATCGAAGTCTTCCGCGATGGCAAGAAAATCCCGCTGAAGGTAAAACTGACGGATCGCCCGGACGATATCAGCAGCCTGACCGGTTCTGCCATTGGCAGCAAGATGGCGGAGTTGGGGAAGAACTTCTACCAGAACGGCGACAAGCGCAAGGCGAAGCCCAAGGCCACGCTCCTCGATTTCTGGGCAACCTGGTGCGGCCCGTGCCGCCAGACTCTCCCGATTCTTGAAAGCATCTATTCCAAGCTCGGTAACCAGGGGTTAGAGATTATCGGTATTGCCGACGAAGACTTGGGAACGCTTAACGCGTTCTATGAACGCCAGCACCGTTCCCCGTACCCGCTGTACCGCGATGCGACCAAGGAACTCTGGCGCCGTTACGGTATCAGGTCGGTCCCCACGCTCATGCTTCTCGACAGCGAAGGCTATATCAAGGGCGTGTGGAGTGGCGTTCCAAACCAAAAAGCTCTTGAACAGCTTGTTCAAGAGACCATGGTTCAGTAAAACTGAAGTGATGCCGGATTAATCCTGGCTGGCCTTCTTCTGCGCGGCGAAGATTTCGTCGTATTGGCTCTTCGAGATGCGCTTGTATCCGGTGGTGATGGAACCGAATTCGTAGTAGGCGGAATCGCCCTTCACCTTCATCACGTATTCCATATCCAGCGAGTTCTTGCCGCGGAGTGCGCCGCCCGAAACGGTAGCCTGCAGGTCACCGTTGATGTTGCGGATGATGTAGTCGGTACCGTTTTCGGTAAGGACTTCGAAAATCATATTGGCTTCGCCCTGCCAGTAGCCCACGTAGTTCGAGGAACTTTCACCGCAGGCGGTAAACATCAGGGGGGCGAGAGAGAGAGATGCAATAGCGAGAATCTTTTTCATGCCATTAAAATAGTTATTTTTGTCCCGAAAAATGAAACATTTATACCTGTTGGCTCCAATTCTCGCAATTTTAGCGATTTTCGCTGTATATTTTCTTATACAAACGAACCGCAGGCCTGTTCCCCATTATGAACCCAAGGAAGAACCCGAGGTCATTTTCGATGCGGAGGAGTACCTTCGGCAGTTAAAACGCGACCACCGCCCGTTCGGTAACCGCGGCGTCCACAGGCTTTTGCTGAAGAGGACGCACCAGAAGGCGGGCGTCTACCTGGAAAGCCTGGAGCCGGTGATGGATTCGATCGGGCTCGAAATCGTGAACGTCTTCCATTCGGTGATGGGCTTCGAGTATGTTCCCGTGATTACGAGCGGCAACGACTGGCCGTACCATGCGAAGAAATCCAAGCATTACGAAAACAAGGCGCTCGATTTCCGCATCAAGTTCTTGCTACCCGAAGAAAAGAAGAGCGTTGTCGAGCTTGCAAAGAAAAAACTGGAAGGCCGCGCCCGAGTCATCTGGGAAAAGGGCGAGATGGAACACTTGCACGTGGAATTACTTGAGTAGTGAGCGATGAGCCGTGAGGGATGAGGCTCACCATCGTCACCCTGAACACGTTTCAGGGTCAGCTGTTTTATCCAGTAGAAAAAACTGATCCTGACTTGCGTCAGGATGACTGCAGTGTCAGCATGACTTGAATGTCACTTGCAGCACCTGAACCCGACGCTCGGGTATTGGTTCTGCGGGTAGAAGCTGAACTTGCTTTCGGTGCACTGGCTCCCGTTATTCGTATTCCAGGCGCCACCGGCGACGAGGAACATGTTCGGGTGGTCCTTGCTCGTAGAAGAAGTCCATTCCCACAGGTTCCCGTTCATATCGTACATGCCCCACCAGCTACGGCACTGTTCCTTGCGGCCGCTACGCTTTACGGCCTTGGTGTTCGTGTTGCACTTGTTCTGCTTGTAGCTGTCGCCGTAGGAGTAACGTGTCTTGTCCTTGCCGCGGCATGCCGCCTGCCATTCTTCGATCGTGCAGAGGTGCTTGCCGGCCTGTTCGCAAAGGCTCACGGCCTCTTCGTGGCTGACCATGTCGCGCGGGTTCTCGTCGGCTGTGTTCGGATATTCGTAGGCGTCAACGCAGACGGTCTTGCTGCCGACGGGGACGGGGTAGGCGTTCTTGCCGCAAATGTTGTCGCTTGCCATGTCGTACTTCGCTTCTTCCCAGGCGGTCTTGTTGCCGACGGAGTCTTCGGCGAAGTAGAAGACGGAACCGGTCTTGTTGTATTCGACGGCCTTGGAGGCGTCTTGCGGATGTAGCGTATCCCCGATAGAGAGGATCGTCTTGCACTTGATTTCGTCGCACTTGACCTTCAGCTTGATGGGGTCGTAGTAGCGTCCGGCGGGCGGTGTGATTTCTGCGGTGGGCGGAACCTGGTCGGCGGCGCGGATGCTGTCGAGCAGGCGCTGTTTTTCGATGGAATCGGCACGGGCCTTTTCGATAGCGGCGAGGCTGTCGGCGATGCGTTGCAGGCTATCCTGGCGGGCTTTTTCGAGAGCGGCCAGGCTGTCGCGCACGTGGCGGATGCTGTCGCGGTTCAAGGTCGGCTTGGGCGTGTTGTCGACGGTGTCGAGAGCGGCCAGGGAATCGGCAATGCGGATGCTGTCGGCAATGCGTGCGGCTTCCAATGCGGCGAGGCTGTCGGCCCTCATCTTCTCGAGAAGCCTCAAGCTGTCAAGGATATGCTTCTGACGGGCTTCGAGTTCTGTTTCTTGTTCCTTGCGGAGGGCTTCTTGCTTGATCTTGTCAAGCTGACACTGTGCAATAAAGAGGCACAACAGCAAGAGGAACATGAGGACGAGGACGACAACGTTCCTCTTCTTGTGCTTGTTCTGCGTATTGCTATTGTTCTTGGGCGTATTCGTATTCATGGCGGTACGTAAAAAAGGTGGAGCTAGTCTTCAATGGCGGCCTTCTCGGCGGCAACCCTTTCTTCGTGGAAGAGTTCTGCCCAGTGGCGTTTGATTTCTGCTTCGAGTTCTTTGATGCTGAGCTTGCGGCGGAGGCTGTTGCGGTAGGCGATGGATATGCCGCCCGTTTCTTCGGAAACGACAATCACCATGGCGTCGCATTCGGCGGCAAGAGCCTTGGCCGCGCGGTGGCGCATGCCGTAACCCGCGTCTCCTTCCACGTTACCCGTGGGCATCGGGAGGATGCATCCCGCGGCGACGATGCTATGGCTGTTCAGCAGTACGGCACCGTCGTGCAAAGCGGAATTCGGGAAGAACAGGGCGCGCAGCAGGCGCGAACTGATTCTTGCGTTCAAAATTTCACCGGTTTCTTCGTAGTTGCGGAGTCCCACGCGCTTTTCAAGCACAATCAATGCACCCACGTGGTTCTTGGCGAGGTCCTGCACGGCCGACGTGATGGATTCGGTGACTTCGTCGAGGCCGCTGGAATGGAAGAACAGCTGCCGCAGGTCTGCTCGGCTGATGGACTGGCCGATTCGCGTCAGGGCGCTTCGGATTTCGGGCTGGAACAAGATCACCAACGCCACGATACCGATACCGGTCAGGTTGGAAAGCAACCAGGTGATGCTTCGCAGTTCCCACCACTGGGCAATAAGCCAGGCGAGAATGAGCAGGAGGCCGCCCACGATCATCTGCACGGCGCGGGTGCCGCGGAACAGCAGGAAGACGTAGTAGAGGATGATGGACACGAGGAGCACGTCCAGGATGTCCGCCATTCTCACGTCGATGACATCGAATATCTTAAACAGTACCATAGGACCTCAGCGCCTCCAGGTAAAGTATAGATTCTTTTGCTTCGCGTACGTCGTGCACTCGGATGACACTGGCGCCTCCAAGGACCGCTACAATGCCTGCAGTGACGGTCGGGATGAGCCTGTCGCTCTTTTCGAGTCCGGGCATCTTGCCGATATAGGACTTTCTTGAGGTTCCGATGAGCACGGGGTAGCCGTCTTGCAGGAACGCGTCGGTAGACTTCATCAGGTCGATGTTGTCCTGGACCGTCTTTCCGAAACCGATTCCCGGGTCGAGGCAAATCTTTTCTTTCTTTACGCCCAGGGCAATCAGCTTTTCAGCCTGGACGAGCAATTCTTCGCGGACTTCCTGTACCACGTCTGTATACGGCTTGAAGTCCTGCTGCATCTTTCCGAAACTTCCGCGCATGTGGTTCAGCACGACGGAGGCTCCCGTACGGGCGACCGTTGCCATCATTTCGGGATCCATGGTGCAGGCGCTAATATCGTTGATGATATGCGCCCCCAGCTTCATGCTTTCTTCGGCCACCTTGGACTTCACGGTGTCGACGGAGATGTAGAACTTGCGGTTGCCGGGATTGTCGAGGTCTTCAGAAATCACGGACAGCTGGG
>Ga0326511_10002533_pt1 | contig 14785 bp, 19 predicted proteins | sample 0_2496_0518_D_FD_203701 | JGI IMG/M metagenome (GOLD analysis project Ga0326511, IMG submission 203701) | Bovine rumen microbial communities from UC Davis, California, United States - 0_2496_0518 | ecosystem: Host-associated > Mammals > Digestive system > Stomach > Rumen | place: USA... | reverse complement strand
GTACAAGCAGGAAATCGCCTATACCGCCGCAGATGGGGATGAAATCGTAGGCGAAAGCAATTATGGTTCCCTTCCCATTATCCCGCTGTACGGAAGCCGCAGGAAGCAAAGCACGCTGGTCGGGATGCGGGACAAGCTGGATGCTTACGACCTGATTCAGAGCGGATTTGCCAATGACCTGCAGGATTGCGCGGAAATCTATTGGATTATCAGCAATGCCATGGGAATGACCGACCCCGATATGAACAGGTTCCGCGACCGTATCAAGCTGAACCATATTGCCGTTGCGGACACGGAAAACAGCCCGGTCACACCCTACACGCAGGAAATTCCGTATCAGGCGCGGAAAGCGTTCCTGGACGATATACGCAACAGCCTGTATGAAGATTTCGGCGATCTGGATGTGCACACCGTGGCGGCGGGTGATACCAACGACCATATCGATGCCGCATACCAGCCGATGGATGAGGAAGCGGATGATTTTGAGTACCAGATCATTACGTTCGTTCGCCAGCTGCTTTCTCTGGTGGGGATTGATGATATTCCGAAGTTCAAGCGAAACCGCATCAGCAACCAGAAGGAACAGACGGAAATGGTTCTGTCTGCATACGGTGAAGGCGTGATTGACCGCCAGACCGCCGTTGAGAAACTCAGTTGGATTACCGTTGACGAAGTGGACGCTATTCTTGACCGGATGGACGCGCAGGACGTTGCCGATAAGCGCGACATGGAAAAGCTGAGAAAGGCGATGGAAGATGATCAGGCACGGGAAGACGGAGAGGAAGATTGACGCACTGACGCTGGAAACGGAAGATCAAATAAATGACTTCTACTCTGCCGCTTTTACCTCTGCGCTTCGCAAGAACACCGCCGCGCTTTCCAGAATCAGGGCGATCATGGACGGAGAAGTGAAACCGCCCCGATACTGCGTGACGGACGCGCAAAAAGCCCGCTGGCGTGAACGCAAGCTGACGCGTATCCTGAAAGCGTCCAACCTTCGGGAAGACCTGATTCACGCCGCGCAAAAGGCCGGGGAGAAAAGCGAACAGGAAATCGAGCGGATGCGGGATGAAGTGTACACTACCGCCTATAACGACACGTACAACAGCCTGAGGAAGTGATAGCATGGCTTTCTTCGACCAATTCTTGTATGAACACGCGCCGAACTTCCTGAAAGTGGCGTATTCGGCTATGAAGGACGCTGTGCAAACAGCGAAGAAAGTTACGAACGTTTTCAAAGAGAGTTTCAGGAAAGGCAAGTCATACGATGAGCTTTTAACCGACCTGAAAAAGGAATTCCACTCTGCCGCCTACCGCGCACGGCGCACGGCGCGAACGGAATCCACCCGCGCCGAGAACTTCGGCAAGTACCGCGCCGGGGAGCGTTACGCGCAGGAAACAGGCGAAAAGACCTATAAAACGTGGATTTGTACCTTCGTCAATTCCCGCGATTCGCACATTGCTTTGCACATGGATACGGTTGAGCTGCATGAGGATTTTCAGGCGGCGGGCGGGCCGATGCAGTACCCCGGCGACGATTCCCGTGTCGGCCCGGAGGAAATCATTAACTGCCGCTGCTACATGATCGTGGGGAAGGAGTGAACGTATGGGAACCGTTGGATTTAACGTAAAGTTCAAGTCAGAAGTAAATATCGTTCGCTCCCAGGTGACCGGGGCGCTGGAAGCCGCTTCGAATGAGCTGAAAGAAAAGTCCATTGAATGGGTACAGGAAAAAATGCTGTACGGTTACAGCGACCCGCACGGCCCGGACGGGCATACAGAGATCGTGGACACAGGCGCAACGTTCGACAGCGTGGACGCGGATACCCAGCGCAATTCTCAGGATTCATACACCGTGAAAGCGGGCGTTCAAACGGACTATGCCGTGTTTGTGCATAACGGCACGCGCAAGCTGAAAGGGCGACCGTTCCTGCGGGACGCGATGATGGAACATGTTTCGGATATTGAATCCATCATGAAAAAGCATATGAACGATTAAAATTTTACGTTTTTGAAGGTGCGGAATTATCCGCGCCTTTTTATTATGTATGTATCAGGCGAAGCACCGCCCTGAAAATATTTTCCGAATGCCGAAGCAACGGCACCGAAGAAACGGAGGAAATAAAATGCCTTTTAGCCGCACTTTTTTGAAATCCATCGGGCTGACCAAAGAACAGGAAGACGCCGTGATGGAAGAACACGTGAGCGTGACCGATGCGCTCAAACAACAGCGCGATGCTTTCAAGGCTGACGCTGAAAAAGTCCCCGCGCTGAATCAGCAGATTGCGGCCCTTGAGGCTGAAAAGGGCTACAAGAAAAAGTACGAGGACGAACACACCGCGCACGAAGCGCTCAAACAAAAGATCGTGGACGATGAAGCTGCGGCAAAGGTAAAAGCCGCCTACCGTCAACTGCTGATCGATGAAAAGGTCAGCGACAAGTATATTGATACCGTTTTGCAGTTTACCGACTTCTCCGGCATGAAGCTGGATAAGGACGGGAAGCTTGAGAATGAACAAGAACTCCGCGACACCGGGGAAAAGAAGTGGGGCGCTTTCATCGTCAAAACCACCGAACACGGTGCGCACGTATCCACCCCGCCGCAAACGTCCCCCAGCAAAATGACCCGCGAGGAAATTTTCCGAAAGGATGACAGAGGGCGGTATGTACTGTCCACTGAAGACCGCCAGAAGGCGATTGCGGAGAACCCCCAAGCATTCCGATGAAAGGAGAATGAAAAATGCCCGCTACCTATGTTGAAACCTTAACCAATCCCCGTGATTCTCTGCCGAATGTGTACCAGAATATCACGGCCCGCGAAATCGATTTTGTTACCCGCTTTGGCGATAACTGGGATGCTCTGCGGCAGATTCTCGGCGTTATGCGCCCCATTCGCCGCGCTCCCGGCTCTACCCTCGTTTCCTACACCGCCGATGTTGCGCTGGAAAGCGGCAACGTTGGCGCTGGCGAAGTTATCCCTTACAGCAAGGCGACCATCACTCAGGCCACCAAGGGCTCACTGACCATTGAAAAGTACGCCAAGGCTGTGCCGATTGAGGATGTGAACCAGTACGGTGCTGAAATCGCCATCCAGAAAAGCGACGAAGCGTTCCTGAACAAGCTGCAGAATGTTGTCCTGGGCAAGTTCTACGACTTCCTGAATACTGGTAGCCTGATTAAGGGCGCTGCTACCTGGCAGGCCGCTCTTGCCAAGGCGCAGGGCGAAGTGCTGAATAAGTTCGCCGGAATGCAGAAGGATGTGACCGGGATTGTCGGTTTCGCCAACATCCTTGATGCTTATGACTATCTCGGCAATGCCGCTGTGACCATCCAGACCCAGTTCGGCCTTACCTACATCAAGGACTTCCTCGGCTATAACACCCTGTTCCTGCTGCCCGCTCCGAAGATTGCCCGTGGTATCGTCATTGCTACTCCTATCGAGAACATTGACCTGTACTACATCGATCCCAACGATTCCGAGTTTGCGCGGCTGGGCCTGGGCTACACCGTGCAGGGCGAAACCAACCTGATCGGTTTCCACGCTCAGGGCAACTATACCACCGCCGTTGGCGAGGCGTTTGCTCTGATGGGCATGTCCCTGTGGGCTGAATACCTGGACGGTATCGCTGTCGTATACTTCGGCACTTCTACCGCCGTTACCAGCGCCGAAACCATTACTGCGGATGCCGTGGACACTCTGCTGTTCAAGACCTCGCATCCCCGCATCGTCAGCGTGGAAATGCTGAAAGATGGTTCCACCGCCATCACTGACTACACTATCGAGCGCGAAGGTGTGCGTCTTGCCGCCGCTCCCACCGGGACTGTGACGATCAAGTATACCTATATCGCCTGATAGAAAGGAGGGGAAATCATGTTGGAGCAAGTATGCGCCCACATCCATAACTATTTCATCAGCGCGGTTTATCCTGCGCGTTACAGCATCGAATCCGGCATGATTTCCCCGGCTCCTTCCTTGAAGGAGGGGCAGAGGTTCTGGCTGTGCGGCAGCGACTTGAACGATGGTGTCTACACGTACCACACCAGCGGCATCACGAACGATGACGATAATGCAAGCGCTGACCTGCAGGACGAAGTGTTCTCCGGGACGGTCTGCGGCATGGCGGTGCCGAAAACGTTTATGAGCCTTGTAACCGAAATCGGGGATTGGGTGGAGAAGTACGGTGAAGCGACCAACAGCCCGTTCACGCAGGAAACCGTTGTCGGCGTGTACAGCTACATGAAAGCCACGAAGTCAACAGGCGCGGGCGCTGGCGTTCGGGATTGGACAGACGTATTCGCGTCACGGCTGAACGAATGGAGGAAAGTGTGCCTATGAACATCACCGGAATGGGCGAAACCCTCCTTGACAGCATGGCCGAAGAATGCACGCTGATCGAACCGCACACCGTGCAGACACCAACGGGCGGTTACGGTCAAGCGTGGTCAGACAGCGTCACATTCAACGCGGTTATCCGCAAGGATAATACGCTTCCTGCGCGTGTCGCTGAAAAGCAGGGCGTGAAGGAATTGTATACCGTTGTCGTTCCAAAAGGCTTCCCGTTCCGCTACCACAGCGTTTTCCGCAGGCATAAGGACGGCCTGACCTACCGCGTCACATCCAATATCGCCGACAATGAGGCACCCGAAAGAAGCTCCATCCAGGTTGGCGCTGTGACCGCCGAAAGGTGGGATACTCCCAATGCTTGATACCGCTGTTGCGCTGCAAACGTTCTTTTCCGGGTTCGGCCTTCCCGCTTTCCCGGAAAACGCCGTTCCCGATGCGCTGTACAACCCCGAAACCGGAACAGAACAATCCGTTGAACCGCCGTATATCACTTACGAGCTGCGCGAGCCTGAACCCGGCGCGAAATCATCCCTGACCGCCCGCGTCTGGTACATCGACACGGATTACACCGCGATCTGTACGAAGGTGGACGAAATCAAGGCCGCAATCGGGCGCGGCGTTTCTATTTCCGTGGACGGCGGGGCGGTCTGGCTCTGGCGGGACGATCAATTCTGCCAGTTCCAGCCCGCCGACGAACCCAAACTGAAAATTGCTTACCTGATGCTCATCATTGGAGCGTACAAACTCTAAGGAGAGGATGGAAGATGGAGAAATACAGGCGTATTCCCGTAAATACCTTCCAGCAGATCGGCGTGAACGCTGGTGTGCTGGCTTTCGATTTTGACACGGCTACCGGGTCGATTGACGAAGAAGACCTGATGGGCGCTACCTCTGGCGGCGTTACCTTCAACGCCAACCAGACCTTCACCGACTACGGCGAAGATATTGATAACTGCCCCAAAAACACCAAGGAACTGATGCGGCCCGAGGAATGGGACATCAAATGCTCCGGTTCCTTCGTGACCAGTAACAAGGCGCTTGCGCGGCGGCTGGTTGGTACTGCGGACGCGACCACCACCAGCGGCGTTGACAAAATCACGCCCCGCACCCATATTGACATCGACAACGACTTCTTCGATTTCTGGCTGGTCGGCGACTATTCCGAGTACAATACTGGCTCCGGCGCTGGCTTTATCGCTATCCATATCATGGACGCGCTGTCTACTGGCGGCTTCCAGATTCAGTCCGAGGATAAGGGCAAATGGAAATTCAGCTTTGAATTTACCGCCCATTTCTCCATGGACGCTCAGGAAACCGTACCATTTGAAATGTTCATCAAAGCTGGCACTTCCGCGCCCGGTATCGTGCTGAACCAGACGAATATCACCGTCAAGGTTGGCGATACCTACGCCCTGACCGCTGTGACTACGCCCGTTGGCTCTACCGTCACTTGGTCTTCCAACGCCACCGCGAAAGCTACCGTATCTGGCGGCGTTGTGACTGGTGTTGCTACTGGCTATGCGGTTATCAGCGCCAGCATCACCGAAAGCAATGTCACTTACACCGACATTTGCACCGTGACCGTTATCCCCGCCTCGACCTGAGACGGGGATACCCTTACAGGAGGAATTGACGGTTGAAAAAGATTTCAGAATACAGGGACGCGGAAGCGCTGGATATGCTGGCAGAGATAATTGAGCCAGCAATTGTTATTATGGGAGACAAAAATGTTGCCGATTTAATCATGGCAAACAAGCTTATACCGGCGATCAAGGAAATGATAAAAGCCCATAAGACCGAAGTTATGCAAATTCTGGCGGCAATGGAAGGCGTACCGTTTGAAGAATTCCATTGCAACGTGTTCACCTTGCCAATGCGGGTGCTGGAACTGCTGAATGATAAAGCTTTGCTCAGTTTTTTTACTTCGCAGGCTCCGGAGACTTCGCAGAGGACGTTTTCTGGGCCTGTTACGGGGGATACAACGGGAAACGAAGCGTAGACCTGTTTGTTCGATATTTGCTTAACCGCGCAAAAAGAATACGGGAAAAGCGAACCAATGAACGCTATGTCGCGGATGTATTACGGATGATTCTTGAGCAGCTTGGTGTAACTGTTACACCATACAAGGACATGATACATCCGCAGGAAAAAGACCAGCGCGACCCGATGACAATTGCTATTGAACGCGCAGAAAGAATGGGAATAAAGGTGGTGAAACGATGAATGTTTTCGATTTGGCTGCAAAGCTTACGCTGGATTCAAGCCAGTTTTCCAGCGAACTTACAGCATCAGAAAAACTTGCGAATGGTTTCGCCAGCGCTTTAGGTTCCATTGCTGGGAAAGGCATAAAAGCGGTAGAAAAACTAACGGAACAGGCTATTCAGTCCTATTCTGCTTATCAGCAGCTTTCTGGCGGCGTTGAACAGCTATTTGGAGCCGACGCGAGAATCGTAACGCAATATGCGCAGAACGCATATAAGACAGCGGGAATAAACGCGAGCAATTATTTAGAACTTGCGACAAACTTTTCTGCAGCTTTGATCAACGGTCTTGGCGGTGATACCGAAAAGGCCGCAGAATACGTAGACAAAGCAATTGTCGATATGTCGGACAACGTAAACACGTTCGGCACAAGCATGCAGTCTGTGGCGTATGCCTACAAAGGATTTGCTAAGCAGACTTATACCATGCTGGACAACCTGAAACTTGGGTACGGCGGCACAAAAGATGAAATGAAACGTCTGCTTGATGACGCTTCGGCCCTATCAGGGCAAAAATATGATATATCGAACCTGAATGACATTATCGACGCTATCCATGTAATTCAGGATAATCTTAAAATTACAGGAAAGACGGTGCAGGAATCGGAAAACACCATCGAAGGTTCGATGAAAACTGCCCGAGCCGCGTGGGACAACTTGATTACAGAATTCGGCAAGCCGAATGCCAATATAGGCGCTCGTGTGCATGAATGGGCGCAAGCGGCAACCAATTCCGTAAAGAATGTGTTGCCCGTTATAAAAAACGTGCTATCGGGCCTTGGCGAGGCTCTGCAAGCCGCATGGCCCGAAGTAAAGGCGGTGGTCGGCGAATTGTGGACGGTGGTTGAACCTGTCTTGCAGGAAGTATGGGGCCATGTAAAAGAAACGGTCAGCGGATGGATGAATGATCTTTTGTCGGCTTCTCCAGTTGGCAATCTTATTTCCACGCTTCTTGGGGGAGGGGGAAATTCTGCTACCGGGATTTCCAAACAAGAGTTTGCAGGATTCTTTAATTTAGCCGGGAATCAGCAAAATAAAATAGTTGGCGAAGTTAAAATTGCGGGTGTTGCCGAAGCAACGGAAGAAGTATCAGCGCTAAGCGGAAGCATAGAAACAGTTCCGGAGGAAGTTGCGACTACTGCAGTATTTGATTCATCTGGCGCAATATCCGGAATATCCAATTACATTACTGAATTGAGCAATATACCTCCGCTTGTAAGCACCGTCGCTGAGTTTGTAAGCGATTCCGGGACGCATCACACTTCAAGCGGGTATGCTATGAACGCCAAATCCATGTCAGGCGGCACGATTCTTCGCGGGGCTACCATGTTTGGCTGGGACAGAAACGGCATTCCGCAAATCGGCGGCGGCGAAGGCCCGGAAGCGGTGGTGGGCGTGAACAGCCTTGACCACATGATCAGGGAAAGCGTCAACGGCGCTGTATCTGGCATTCTAAACGGCCTTGGCGGTATTACGCAGGGCGGTCAGCGCCAGCCCGTGCAGCTGGTGCTTGATACGGGCGTGCTGGTTGCGGCAATCGCGCCGAGCATGAATGATGAAATGAGCCGAATTGATACCTGGCGGCACGGAGGCGACAGATGATAGAAAATATAACGTTCGTTCTTCCTTCCGGGGAACAGGTAATACCTGAGAATTATGGTCTGGTTCTCAAATCGTTTGAAGCGCCGCCGCCCAAGGCAAAAACAAACCTGATTTCCATTGTAGGCCGTGACGGCGATCTTGACTTGACCGACTGGGCCGGGGAAACGCGGTTTGAAAGCCGGGAAGTGAAAATAGCTTTCCGGGATATGCGGGGCGAGGAATATTCGCCGATGCTCGATAAAATACACGGCGCTGTCTGCAAGATCATCCATAGCGTAGACAACACCCTTTACTATTCTGGGCGGTGCATCAATGCGGATGCTGAAACAAAGAAGCACGTTACGGATGTAGAGCTTGAATTCTCCTGTGCTCCATACCGCTTATACACCCAGCCGACAATTATTACAAAGAGTGTTACAAGCGGCCTGACAATCCTTCTGAAAGCAAAGCGCATGAGCGCGGTACCAACCATTACCCTGACCGACGCTTGCACCCTGACATTCGATTCTGTGGCGAAATCCCTTGCAGCAGGAACGCACGTGATCCCGGAATACGTGATTACAAAGGCGGAAAAACCAATGTCTGTATCAGGCTCAGGTACAATCACGATTGCATGGACTGATGGGGTGATTTGATGTATACGATCACGCATAACGGCGCAACACTATATGACCCGCGCCTGCAAGGATACCCCGTAGATAAGCCGAAGCTGACGCGGGAAGCGAATGTATTTGACAGCCTGGCATTCACGCTTTACCCCCAGCACCCGGCATACGGGCATTTGGACAAGAAATCGTCCATCTTGAATTTGTACCGGGACGGGACGTTGCTCTGCCAGTTCGTTCCGACCTATCACCGCCGCATTTTCAACGGCGGCATCGAGTACAAATGCAAGAATATCATCTGCTTCCTGGACGATTTCTACTTCCGGACTATTGAGTACAACGGCGCGGCATCCGGCCTGATTTCCTCCGTGCTATCCGAGTACAATGCCCGCGTTGGCACCGCCTACCGCATTATAGTGGGGAATATCCATAGCGCGTCCGTGGAGTATAAAGTGAGCGACCCCAAAACGCTGTGGGAGGCGCTGCAGGAAATCCCCGCAAATTCAGGCGGCTACATCGCCCCGCGCTTTGAGAACGGCAATATCTACCTTGACTACTTGCAGGATTCAGATTTGACGCTGTGCTCCCAAAAAATCCAGTTCGGCGAGAACATGACCGACCTGTTTATCGAAACGGACACCGACAACTGCTTTTCCGTTTTGTACCCCTTCGGCACGAACGAGGATAACGAAGTCGTGTCCATTGCCGAAGCGAATGGCGGCGTGGATTATCTGGAAGACGCGACGGCGGTGCAGAACTACGGTCGCCGGGAGAAAATGGTCACCTGGACAAACGTTGAGGACGCCGCCGACCTGCTTGCCCGCGCACAGGCGAAACTGAGCGAAATTTCCGCGCTTTTTTATGAAGGTGTACAGCTTTCAGCCGTTGATTTGCACAACCTGAACGTGAACATTCCAGCGCTGGAATTTTTGCAGCTGATCGATTGCGTATCCGTCCCGCATGGCTACACGCACCGCTACCCGATCACGAAAATATCCATGCCGCTTGACGCACCGGATAGCGAGGATATCACCCTCGGCATGGCTCCCAAGTCACTGACAGACAGGATCACGCTTGAACGCAAGAAAAACGCGCAATCCCGAAGCGGTGGCGGGCGGGCCATGGCGAAGGCAGAAAAAGACATTATCCAGCATTGGCAGCACGTGACCGAAGTAACGGACAAGGGAATGTCGGACTGTTTCGGCATTATCGGCGTTTCCATTGACCCGGAAACGGGAATGCCGAAAGTAGATGAAACAACAGGTGAATACATCTGGATAGAAGATGACCCGGATGCTTCCGCTACCTATGGCGAAATCTGGGGGCACCTTCACCGTGACGCATGGACAACGGAAATTCTACACAACGTTGCAGACGGTGACGGGAATGTCCTCAGCATGGCACAGGTCAACGTTGACGGGCACGGCGACATCCTGATTAACGCAATTAACAGCCAAGGAACCGGAACCGTGACGATTTCCGCAAACGTGATTGACATTGATGGTGTAGTCGATGCCCTTGTCGCGAAAACAATTGAAGTTGCCGGGCTGACGGCGACAACGATAGAAGCGTCTGAAAGGCTATACGTTGATACCGTGAATGTTGGTCAAGCCATTTCAGATTTGGAAGACACATGCGGTTATTTGGAAAATTTGCTGACAGGTTCTTCATGGCAGACCGTGACCGTTGTGAAAAGCGTTAGCAGAACTTCGAGCTTCACCGTTGAGGATACGGGCGGTTCGACACATACCGGAAGCCTTGTGACAGGCGTTTCAACCGAGACAATCAGTTATCTGGGCGCAGGAGGTTCATAATGACAATTAACGATGGCAAAGGGTTATGGGACAAATACGGCATGATTTCCGAAATCAAAAAGAAATTGGAAGTCCTTGCAGACGCGAAAGGCACGCTTCGATGTGGGCTGACCTGGGATATTGCGAACATGGTAAAAGCGCTGGAAGATAACCTAAAAAAGGACGATGAGACCCGCGCAAATGAAATGAGCGAATAAAGGAGGCCGCGTATGGCTGCGATCAAATTTATCAAGCGCGTGATGGCGCTGGACGGTGGGTCTGTTTCTGACCCGTCCCCGAACGCGTTTTTCGATGGAGAGCAAGGCGCGCATACTTTTATCATTGCCGCTATGCGCGGTGGGGAACCTCTTACACTGTCTGGCGCTGTCAGCGCGACATTTCTGAACCCAAATGATGCGGTTGTATCGCTGTCAGGTTCCATCGTGAGCGGCGCGGCGGTGGTGACGCTTACCGATGCTTGTTACGCTTTGTCCGGGCGGTTTACCTTGACCATCTCCGTCAATGGCGCTGTGGTGTACGAATGCCAGAGCCGGGTGCGGCGGCGTTCTTCTTCCACGATCTATGACCCGTCCGGGGAAATCAGCGCGGCGACCCTGAGCGCCGAAATCGCCGAAATGCGAACCGCAACGGCAGCGGCAAACACAGCGACAACTGCGGCAAATACCGCCGCGAATAATGCCAATGTTGCCGCCGCCAATGTGGAGCATAATTACAATGCTCTTAAAACCGTCATCGGATTGAAACGGCAAACGCCGTCCGACACGGTGAACAACTATTCGCTCTACCGTAACGGGCTTTCCCACTACGATCAAAGCTATCATCTGGTAAAATACAAGGTCACAGCGGGCGATAAAATCCTCATTATTTGCGAAGAACCGAATTCAACGTATGCGGCATACCAATTTCAATCTGAATCAAGTGTTTCCGAAGTCACCAATCCAAACCCCTATCTGATAGGGGAGCCTGTTTCCGCTGCCACAAGCGCGGAAGTCACCGTGCCTGATGGCGCGTACTGGGTGATTTTTTCCGAGCGCAACGGTTACAGCGGAAACGGCGTATATACTGCTGACGTAGTGGAGCGCGAGGAGGGCCTTGAATACATCGCTGGAAAATTCCTCGTTCGGGCTGTCACCCCGTTCCAGGTCGCAACGGGGTGGAGGCTGGTCAATGATGGACGATGCGAGGCCAATTCCAACTATAAACTGGTGAAATACCGCACTTCCCCGGGCGGTGAATATTACCTGCGCGGGTACAGCAACGGAAACGATATTCTGTATCAATTTCAAGAAGCGTATGGCGTCGGAACGAGTTCTTCTTCTGCTCTCACTCCCCCTGGCCCAGTAAAAACCAGCGTAGAGGGCTACGTAACAGCGCCCGGCGACGGATACTACCTGATCATGTCCGTCCCGATTGGCGATACCGTTTCCGGGATGTATGAGCTGGTTGATAAGGATGATTTGTTGCCCGGCTACTGGGCATCCTATCTGGAAGAAACAGCTTTGCCGAAAATCTATGCGAACAATGTTTCCGTTGGAAGTCATGGCGTGGCGTTCACGTTTTTCACCGATCAGCACACCCAGATGAAATGCGGCAATTTGATCAATCGAGTGTGTGACGCTGTGGCTGGCGATTTTCTGATGAACGGCGGCGACATTATCAACGGCAGCACTGACAAGTCTGCTGAAATCGCCATGATTCGGCAGCTTATGAAAGCCATCCCGAATCATCATCAATTCGTGATGCGCGGAAATCATGACAGCAATACCAATTTCAGCGGAAGCACGGCGGCGAATGAAATCAGTGAATCTGAGTTTTACGGTTTGTGTTTGAAACCCGTTGAAGACAAGATCGTGTCCAATGGGGAACTGTACTATTACATGGATAACGCAAACCAGAAAGTGCGTTATATCGTGTTGGACACCAAAGGATATGTAACCGACATAGACAATACGCAGATTTCCTGGATGACTGCGAGGATTACGGAACTGACCAACGATTGGACGGTTGTTATTTTCGCCCATAAAATGTATACATCCGTCAACAACATTGACCCGTCCGGGACAAAAATCATCAATGCTCTGACCGCTATCTCCACCGGCGCGAAAATCGCCTGTATCGTATCCGGGCATACACATCACGACCAGTATTACACCATCGGCGGCAAGTTCCCTTTGATTATCACAACGGCGTTGAACGCCTGGCAGGAATCTCAAACGCAGGGAACGCCGCTGACGCGCACATGGGGAACGGATACGGAGTTCGCGTTCGACGTGTTCCACATCGACACGTTGAACAAACAAATCAAGGTAACCCGCATCGGCGCAGGCTCCGACCGTACGTTCAGCTACACTTGACGGGGGTGATGGCATGTACACGGCATCATACATAACAGCGGAAGTGGCACGGATGAAATCGGCAGGAACGAGTAAGGCCGACATCATCCGCAAAACCTCCGAAATGCGTCTCGGCTGGCAATACGTTTATGCGTCCCAAGGGCAAGATTGCACACCAGAATGGCGCAGAAGCCGCATCCAGTATTGTCCCTCTCAAAAATACGTGGACATGATCAACACCAATTGCCCGGTTTTGAGTGAGAAACAGCCCCTTTGTGACGGTTGCGGCTATGTGGATACGGATGTGTTCGACTGCGCGGGCTTCGTGCTGAACGAAATGCAGCTTGCTGGCGTGCCGTTTTACGGTCAAGGGGCCAGCACCCAATGGAACACTCCCAGCAATTGGGCTGCGAAGGGCGAAATCAGCACCATGCCGCGTGATCTGGTCTGCGTGATCTACAAGCGCAAGGACGATAAAATGAGCCACACGGGCCTGAGCATGGGTGATGGTGCTGGCGGCGCGATTCATTGCTCCACTACCGTCAAGAGTGGGAACGTGAACACGGACAGGCCAGCGTGGACGCATTGGGGAATCCCCAAGGGCTTGTACAGCACCGATGAACTGAGAAAGGCGGGGGTTGATGTGGCAGACAATACGCCGACCCTGCGGCGCGGGAACCAGGGAGACGAAGTTGCCGACCTGCAAATGTTGCTCGATTCCAAATACGGCTATGATCTGGAAGTGGACGGCAATTTCGGCAAGGCCACGGAAACCGCCGTGAAGGATTTCCAGAAAAAGCACGGCCTGAGCGCTGACGGTGTGGTTGGGAAAAAGACCTGGGCGGCACTGGGTGTTTCCCCTGAGATTGTCAACCCACCTGTTGACAACGGAAATAACGATTATAAGCCGTCTGAGCCGCCTGTTGTTGCACCCGAAGGAACTCTCACCGATGAAGCAAAAACCGCTATACGAGCCGCGTATGCCAGCGCAATGACAGCCTGTAGCATACTCAAAAAACTATTGGAGGGGGACTGATATTATGCAGGATTTGCCGCCCATTGAGGGCGTGACACCGGGGATGCTGTGGACGGCGCTGATTGTGCTGATCGCTGCGGCTGGCCTGTACGTACTGTATGGAAAAGTCCGAGAGACTTACCAACGGAACAAGAAACTCAAAGACGTGGAAGGAAAGCTGGCCGATGAAATCAGCGCGAAGGTGTTGGAAAACCTGGAACCGCGCTTTGCTGAGATCGAAAAGAAGCTATCAAACGACAATACCCGCATAGGCGAACACACGCGGGAACTGGAAGAACACCGAAAACGGATGGATAGCATGGAAACAGGGCAACGTGCTATCTGCCGTGGCGTGCTGGCGCTCCTGTCACACGAGATCAACGGGAACAGCACGGACAAACTGAAAGAAGCCCAGACTGGTATCAGTAACTACCTGATCGACAAGTGAAAGGAGCGGTAAAATGAACATCGAACTGGGAATGCATGACGCGGTTGTCAACGGAAACCTTGTGCAGGGGATTCCTACACGGCTGATCTTTGTGGAGAACAGCACCGAACGTGATACGCTAACGGGTGTCATGGCCGGGCAGATCGTAGTTACCTATGGTTGCGGGAACGTATGGCAGAAAAAAGGTGACGGAACCTGGGCTACCATCAAGTAAGGGGGTGAGGATATGGATTTGTTAGCATTCATCCTGGCAATAAGCGCGGAGGGAATCACTGACGAACAGGTGCAGACTGCGCTCAATGCCTACATTGCCGAACACCCGGAAGCCGTTACAACGGTGACTGACGGCAGCATAACCAAGG
>Ga0326511_10002532_pt1 | contig 14786 bp, 12 predicted proteins | sample 0_2496_0518_D_FD_203701 | JGI IMG/M metagenome (GOLD analysis project Ga0326511, IMG submission 203701) | Bovine rumen microbial communities from UC Davis, California, United States - 0_2496_0518 | ecosystem: Host-associated > Mammals > Digestive system > Stomach > Rumen | place: USA... | reverse complement strand
CGTACCATATCACAGGCATCTTTCAGTTCTTCTTCCGTAGGAGCTCTATTTACCGCTACTGCACTTATCTGTGTACGTACGAACTTCTCAAAAAGTACTAAATCAGCCATTTTCCAACTCCTTTGTCAGCATATCAACTATCTTGCGATGATTGCAGAATGGATCAGTCTGCAGCATCAATCTGATTTGAGTTTCTCTTGCTGGATCATTTGCAATATTGGCAAGTATTATCTGGGCCATATCAAAAGCTTCTGTCTCAGCATCTTTTTCTTTTCTGATATTTACCTGCTCTTCATTATTCAAGTCAACATATAATTGGTTAAGCGGCAAGTTTTCTTCGGCCAGTTTCAAATAGCCTTCTAACATCCTGTTTTGTTCTGCGTTTAATGTTTTTTTCAGCAAATGAAGCATCATATAATCTCGGTTCAAATTATATACTACGCCATCACGAATTGAAGTTTTACTCCATAAATGACTGCCGTCATCACTGACCTCTCTTTTCCCGCGAAATGTCCATGCCTTCTTGCTGCCTTCTGAAATTCGTCCCACTATTCTGGATAGGTTATTCTTTATTACATCAGGTGGAATTGCAGTCGATTTACGGATGTCCAGAGTCCATAGATGATCAAGTGCATTAGGTACATCTACACGAATTCTTGCTAGTTTAGATAGTTCATCCTTACGATGCATTCGAAACCACGTACCCCATATCAGTAGCCTTTTGTTACGATAGATATAAAAACCTTGGTCTTTTGTCAGACCTTCACTCCCTCCCAGAGCTGCTTTTTCTTTTTTTGATAAATTACTGATATGAGGAAGCATAAAAGCTGAAACATAAATAGGATATCCTTCAATTATGAATTTCTCATCAGCTTGAAACACAGTGCTTCTGCCAATCAAGAAAGGATCCTTAGGTTCAATCTCTAAGTTGTTGATTGATATAGAGAGCTTTTTTATCCCACTTTCTCCTGCTAAATACCTGTGAAATACAAGTGATAAATGCTCCCTGACATAGTCCATTTGTTTATTCATCAGCTTGTCAGGATTTGCTGTTCCTTTCAACATGCGATCAAGCTTTTCCCATATGATCAATGTACCATGCTGCAAAGGCTTAAGTTGTTCTGAGTATTGCGGTATGTTTGCTAAGTCTTGGCTGTTTAGACTGATCAGTGCCCATGAGCCCATTTTATATATTTCATCAAGATCCCATCTGCGTGCTACGACAGTGGTATTCTGTTTAGATATAACCGTTAGGCATCTGCATTGAGATAATGAGGCTGTTTTCATTCCTAAGCCAAAGCGCCCAAGATCAGTGCTCTCTCTTTCATTAAGAGAACTCTGGCTGCCATAGCGCATCGCATCATTAATCTCTTCTTTCGTCATGCCCTTCCCATTATCGAGAATGGTCACATATGGCACAGCATCATACGGCGAGAACTTAATGCTCACCATGTCAGCGCCTGCAGCAATACTATTATCAATGATATCTGCAACCGCAGCCTCAAGATTGTACCCCATAGCCCGTGTTGATTCCATTAAAACAGGCGCGAAAGGAGGCATGTTTATTATGTTCATAATTACTCCTTCTTTGCTGCAGTTTTTGAATAGTTGCTTGCGCAGTGACGATAGAAAATCAAGTACGCTTCATGATCTGCTTCTTCGGAATTGAAATTACATATAGAGGCAACCTGCTCTGATTCGTTATTGGATAATCGATCTTTCTCCAAGCATCTACTTTTACAACCCAGTACAGACTCTGACTTTTTTTGGGCAATTCAATTATTGCATCTCTTGGAAGTTTTTTGGTTTCAATTATCTCTCCAATATATTGTATGCATGATTTCTCCGGTTTGGATTCTAGAGTGTGAAGCGCCATATACTTTATGTCTGACATTTCTTTAGGAGTTTTTGATACTGGAAAGTGATAAAAGCGATGCTCAAGGTTGGCTTTTAATTGGGTATCATTACGAACAACGCCTACCAAGACTTTTCTATAGTTTTCTGATACATATGCTGTTTTTATGCTATTACCAATCAATCTCACTATAGGTACACAGACTGAATTGCCAGCCTGCCTATATGCACTTTTAATTGGCGTTTTGGAAAGGTCAAATGTTTCTGGGAATCCTTGCAGAAGAAAGCATTCTAATGGAGAAATTTTTCTTATTCCGAAGTTGTCTTTGATTATCGGTATTCGGTCAGGCCAATAACCCATCCCGGCAAGTAATGTAAAGCTGATACCTTTATAACTTCTACGAATACCTTCTTCATGAAATCGATAAATCTGATCAGTGTCAGTGATAGTTTGGTTCATTGCCTCCCACTGCCACGAGTCTTTGTGTAAGTATAAAGAATTATCAGCACGCTGACTTTTGTCTATTACAGACATAACTGTCTGCTTCTTCCCCGTCTTTTGCGGGAATTCAAATTTCTGATATGCTTCCTTATCTATAAAGCCAACAATATATATTCTCTTTCTGTTTTGCGGAAGACCATAATCACTGGCGTTTAGTACTGCACTCTTTAGATAATAGCCACGGTTTTCAAGTTCGTTTTTTATAACAGCAAAAGTGTTTCCATGATCGTGTTCTGCCAAGTTTGGCACGTTTTCCAAGAACAGTATTATAGGTCTTTTATCATCTATTATTCTGCATATCTCAAAGAACAGATTTCCATCTGCATGCGAAAAGCCTTCTTGTTTTCCAGCTATTGAAAAGGGCTGACATGGAAATCCGGCGGCAAGCAGTTCGAAATCTGGAATTGTTTCCGTATTAACAGTGCGTATATCAGAGCATTCCATCTGAATACTTGGAAAATTCTGGCTATACGTTATACATGCATCTTTGTCCTTTTCATTTGCCCAAACAGTTTTGAAGCCGGCTTGCTCCAAACCAAGATCAATTCCACCGGCCCCAGCGAACAAGCTGCATACTCTCATTTTCATACTTGATTCGCCTCCAAGATTAATGACCTAATTTGAGCAAATGTCGTCTTGATTTGAAATTACAAAAATCTCATCAGATTATTTACCTATATATCGGGTGTGGCTTTGAAAATCAAAATGTGTTCTGCATGCTGAATGGAAGAGAGTATAGAAACTTTTACCCGACGAATTCTTTCAAGTCAGCAAGCAAAGTGTCTGCATCATCGGCAAAGGAGGCCCCATAGAACCAAGCAATAGCTTTACCGAAATCTTTCTTCCCTTCATCGTACTCAAATACGATGATCACATCATAGCTTTTCTTTTCAGCCTGATATCCGACAGTCATTCCCTCCATGAGAAAGAACTGTTTTCCATCACTTTCACGCTTATAAATAAGATCGTTTGTGTCATTTCGGTACAGCATGAATCAAACCTCATTTCAACGTTTTAGTATTGTCTGGGTCGCGAATGGGGTCATCGGGGTTATGAACGGGGTCACGAATGGGGTCATGAATAGGGTCATCGGGATCATGAATGGGGTCATCAGGGTCACTGCTCGTCGCAATCAGGATAACGCCACAAGAGGCCGATAACACCAGGCAGGCTGCCGACTGGAAAGAACAGTTTGGGAGTTCGGTTGGTTTGGTTGGGAGTTTGGTTGATTTGGTTGGGGGTTTGGTTGGCCCCGTTCTTCGGGTCAATTACACCATATTGATCAGTTTCAAAGTCTCTGCGGAACAGGTTAATCCGAATTCTTTTCTTCGTCTTTGCAGAGATGCTGTCAGTTTCTGTGTCAGTCCCGCCTTTTTCTGTGTCAGTTTGGTTGGTTTCTGTGTCAGTCCCGCCTTTTTCTGTGTCAGTTTGGTTGGTTTCTGTGTCAGTTAAGACAGGGTCAAAGCTCCTCGCCGAAGTAGCGGCGGAGGGCAGTGCGGCAGGCGGTTTTGAGGGTCTGGATGTCCGCGTCGGTCAGGCGGTGCATGATGCTGCGGTCCAGGCGGATGTTGCCGAGGGCTTTGGCATGGTGCATGAAGCCCATGTCCTCGAAACGCCGGAAGGGCATGCGGAGGATCAGCTGCTCCACTTCCTTCTGGGTATAGCCGCCTTTGGTGAAGATGCAGGGCTTCTTCTCGGGGATTTTCCCGGCCTTGATGCGGTCCTCATAAAACTCGGCGAAGCTGTCCGTGACGCCCTCGAGGCTGGCCTCGCCCTCGGCGTTCATCTGGTCCAGGAAGGCCAGCAGGAACACCGGCTTGTAGGAATAGCTCATGTTCATGTCATCCGCCATCTTCAGGAAGAGGTCCTTGCGGTTGGCGTCGGTGATCAGCTGCCAGCCGAAAGCTTTGGCGTATTCTTTGGGACGCTCGCGGTTGAAGTATTTGAAGCTGCGGTGCTCGCTGACGGGGACCTCCATGTCGGGGACGATCTTGCCCTCCCTGATATAGTGCTCGATGGTCTCGCTCTGGGCGCTGACCGAGCGGGTCAGCTCCATCTGCGACACCATGTTCTTCGCCTGATCCTGCCAGTTGAAGAGGTCCACGGTCTCGAAGTCGGTGGCGTGGACGGGGTAGTCGATCAGGGCATCGGGCTTTTCGCCTTTCCGGAACATCTCGTCATCCCAGCGGATGCTGCCCTTCGGGCCCAGCACCATGCCGCCCGGATGATAGTCCGCGATGTTGAAGAGGCGGTGCAGGGAATAGGGACAGTTGAAGAGGTTGGCGTTGTCCACGAAGTCAAAGACCATGAGGAAGTCCTTCCCCTCGCAGGTGCGCATGCCGCGGCCGAGCTGCTGCATGTAGATGGTCTTGGACATGGTGGGACGGGCCATGAAGAGCACCTGGGTGTGCGGGCTGTCCCAGCCCTCGTTCAGGAGGTCGCAGGCACAGAGGACCGGGATCTCACCGGTCTCATACTGCTTCAGGATCTGCTTCCGCTCGGCAGGGTTCGTTTTGCCCGAGATGCTGCGGGCATCGATGCCGGCCTCGCGGAAGAGGGCGGCGAGCTCGTCGGCATGGCGCACAGAGGTGCAGAAGACGACGGTCGGCTTATTGCGGACATACTCGCACCAGGTGTCGACGATCAGGCGGTTGCGGCCGGGCACCATGACGGTGTTCTCGAGGTCCAGGGCGTTGTAGCGGAAGCCGTTGATGCGCACGTCGCGCAGGTCGATGTTGGTCCGGATGCGGATGCATCTTACCGGCACCAGCACGCCGAGCTCCACGGCCGCCCGGATATCCAGGCGGTGGGCAACGCTTTGGAAGGTCTCGAGCAGGTCCTCGCCGTCGGTGCGCTCGGGCGTGGCGGTGAGGCCGAGGGTGAAGTCCGGGCGGAAGTACGAGAGGACACGCTTATAGGTGTCCGCCGTCCCGTGGTGGCACTCGTCGATGACGAGATAGCCGAAGGCATCCGGGGCGAAGGCGTCCAGGTTCCGCTCGATGCTCTGGATGGAGGCGCAGAGGACAAAGGCGTCCAGCTCGCGGTAATTCTCGACGAAGCGGCCGACGCTGACCTCGGGCCAGATCTCGCGAAACTTCTCATAAGCCTGGTACACCAGCTCTTTGGTATGGGCCAGGAACAGCACGCGCTTTCCATAGGACTTGGCGTCCGAGACCGCTGTGACGGTCTTGCCGGTGCCGGTGGCCTCATAGAGCATGGCGATGCTGTTTCCGTTCTCGCGCATCTCGCGGAGGTTTTTGAGGGCGTCCTGCTGGTGCTGCTTGAGGTCATAGACCACGCCGCGCTGGGGCGGCATGTCGTCGTCCATCAGGGTGAGGCGGGGGTCGGTGCCGAAGAAGGTGACGAGCTCGTCCTTTACCCGATCCTCCGACCGCTCGAGCTGGCGGTCGGTCCAGCGAAAGACCTTCCAGCCCTCATGGACCATGCTGTTCTGCTTCAGCAGGTCGTCGGCGTACTTGTCCTCGGAGACTTTGGAGGGGTCGTGCCAGGTGGTTCCGTCCACCTCGACGGCGACCCTGCCGTTTGCGCAGGCGAAGGCATAGTCGATGGTGCGGTGTTTGCCGTAGATGTCCGTGAAGGGATACTGCAGATAGACATACTGCCCCTGTTCGGGGCCGAAGACATCGCAGAAGAGCTGGATGAACTTTTCCTCGGCGCCGCTGTTGCCGGCGCGGGCTGCTTTTTTCACGGGCATGATGGTCTCCTTGCTGGAGCTAAGTGTAGTGGGGGAGGAGAGAACGGGGGAGAGCCCGTTCGTGGCTTACTGCAGTTGCGCGGAATTGGAGGCTGGTACCTCGCACGAAGTCTCCGGCGCCGCGCATAAAAGGGAAGGAGGGGCGGGCGCTAAGAATTGAAGCGAATGGTTTCAGCGCGGGGGAGGGGTCAGTCGCCGCGGGGAATGGCGGGGTTGAGGCTCTTGTTGCGGTAGTTCAGGTTCGTGCGGAGGGAATAGCCCTGGCGTTCCCAGAAGGCGTTGCCGGCATCGTTGTCGCGGAAGACAAGGCAGAAGATCTTCTGGATGCCCTCCTGCCGCAGCGCCTCTTCGGCGGCTGCGACCAGGCGGCCGGCGACCCCTGCGCGGCGGCAGTCCGGGTGCACGCAGAGATGGTGGATCAGGCCGCGGCGGCCATCGTGGCCGGTCAGGATGACCCCGACGAGCGTATCGTCCCGGACGGCGGCAAAGCAGGTGTTCGGGTTTCGCCGCAGATAGCGCGCGATCCCTTCGCGGGTATCGTCCACGGGGTTCAGCGCCCGGCGGCTCTGCTCCGCTGCGTTCCACAGGGCGCTGACGGCGTCATAGTCTTCGTCCGTGAGCAGACGGATGGCAATCGGCATGGGTCTCAGCGCCTCAGGGCTTGCCGACGTATCTGGCGCTGCCGAGGCCGAGGATGAGGCGGCCGATGGGGCCGGAGATGAGGAGCAGCAGACCGGTGCCGAAGCCCTTGCCGAAGGACTTGGCCAGCTTAAAGCTCTGCACGATATGGATGACCGTGGCGAGCAGGCCCATGACCGAGGCCGCGACGACCATGGACTGGGGCGCGTCCTGCTTCTGGGCCAGGGTGGTGGACAGGGTGAGGCAGACCATGTAGACAACGCCCATGAAGCCGCTCCAGCAGACGGAATACTCCGCGCAGACGTTGACGAAGGGGATGAGAGAAAGGATGCCGGGCCTGCCGGCCTTGCTGAGGATCTTCCAGTCGGCGATCACCTGCAGGATATACCACAGGATAAAGATGCCGATCATAAAGCCGAGTCCTTCCAATGCCAAGAGTTCCATGTTTTGTTTACCTCCGATGAAATATATTTGGTCGATGGCCCGGGCCGGAGGCCGGGGGATCGTCCGCAACTGTGTTATCGCTGCCGCCGGAATCAGTACGGGCTTTCGGCGGGGGCATTTTTCACGCGGTATGTCATCTGCTCGGTGGGCGTGCACAGACCGTCCACGCCGGAGGTGATGGCATAGAACGAGGAATCGTCCGCGCCCACCTGATAGCTGCCGACATAGTCGAAACTGTCCATGCCGTTGTTCAGCATGAAATGGACGGTATCCGCCGCCACCCACTCACCGCTTTCGGCATCGCGGCCGCGGATGTTTGAGAAGTTCGCACTGCGGACGCTGCCGGCGTAGGCGGAATCGTAGTTTTCGAGGAAGCCGCACAGATATTCCGTCTTGATGCTGCCGCTCGGATATCCCAGGTCCCAGGTGACCAGCTTCGTCCATTCGCAGGTGATCAGGTCGCAGACCTGCATTGTGGCCGTGGCGTTGCCGCTGGCTTCGTTTGTCCCCATCTGGATCAGCATCCGGTAGGGGTGCTCCGGCTGCCAGGGGTATTCCATTTTGAACTGCTGGAAGTTGCCTTCGCCCTCGCTGCCTTCTTCCACGTTGAGGACCGCTGCCCTGTCATCCACATACAGGGGCGTTGCCTTGATGACCGTTATGCTGCCCTGCGCATCCTGGCAGAGGACATCCCATACGGTCATGATCACGCCGGTTTTTCCGTCATCCCAGCACTGGAAGCCGCCGTACAGGCCGGTGGGGTCGCCGTAGTTGTCCAGCAGCGTGATACCCTGCTGCGTAAGTGCCGAGGGGTCCACGGTGGCATTGACGGTGCTGAAATACGTGCCTCTGTCCATATCGTCAATGGAGAAATCCATCGCGTACTCTGTGAGTGCGGTGACTGCTTTGTCAAACAGCGGATAAAAGGTCACATAGGTGGATCTGCCGGTGTCCGCGGCGTCCTCGATCTGTTCGGCGGTGGGCGGCGTCATGATCGCGTCCCAATCCCGCGGCACATACAGGCGCCGGGAAGAGACCGGCTCGTCATCGACAAAGACCTCGATCTCGTGAAGCCCGGGTCCCAGGGCGGCCAGTTCCTCGGGGTCGAAATGATACAGCCCGGACACCTCGGCGGCGCTGCCGTCCGGGGTGACGTCATCGGCGAATGCGGTGCCGGTTCCTGCTGCGCCTGCGCAGAGGACGAGAAAGACCAGAATCCATGCCAGAACGGTCTGACCGAAGTGACGGTAAGTATGATAAGGCTGCATTTTGCTGTTTTCCTTTCAAGGTTTGATATCCATTGTCTTTTTGCGTGGTTTTCGCGGGATCATCACGGGACAGATACTGTCAGGTACCTGCGGCACGGCGCAGGTGCCGGCGGTAGGCTCTGCGGACCTTTTCGGGGCCGAGGATGCGGATGCCGGGGGCGAACTCGAAGACCCAGGAGAAGAAGGTCGGGCTGACCGAGACCTCGACGTCGATGCGGAAGTGCTCGGGGTCCGGGTAGACGGGCCGGACACGGATGCCGAAATGGTCGATGACCGTGTTCATCATGTCGTTGTCGCAGAGGAGGGAGACGGTCTCGTGGTCGGTCTCGAACATGCAGAAGGCCTTTTCGGTGAAACGGCCGACGCTGAAGCCCTTCGGGCGCCGCGCGGCGGGGATGTCCAGGATCTCGGGGACGTCATAGATGCGGTCGACGCGGAAGACGCCGATTTTGCCGTGCTTGTCGGACCAGCCGACGACATAATAGTTATCGCCGTTCCAGGTCAGGGTGTAGGGGCTGAGGACATAGGGTTTGCCGCCGTTTTTGAGCTTCCGGCGCTTGTCGGCGCCGTAGTGGTAATAGCGGAAGCTGACCCGGCGGCCGCGGTTGATGGCGGCGTTCAGGGCGTCGGTGATGTCATAGATCTTTTCGTTGCGCGCCTTGATGCGATCGGGGAGGGTGGTGTTGCGCCGCAGGTTTTCCGCCTCGGTGACGGGCGCCAGCGAGACGAGCTTGGCGGTCAGGTCGCGGCTCTTCTGCTCGGTGATGAACCTGCCGGACTCCACCGCGTCGATGAGGAGCTTCAGCTCGGCGGGCTCGAAGAGGCGGGTGCGGTAATAATAGCGGTTCTGGGTGGACTTGATGACCGCGATGTCGTGGCCGGCCTGCCGCAGGGCGGCGATATCGCTCTGCACGGTGATGCGGAAGGCCGGGATCTCCCAGCGGGCCATCAGCTCTTTCTCCAGCTGTACGATGCTGATGGGATGCTGCTCGTCGGTTTCGTTCTGCAGGATCTGCAGGGTCCGCAGCAGGCGGACTCTTCCTTCCTTATCGGCCAAGTTACGATGACTCCTTTCAGAAAAGTATATAAAATCCCATAATATGGTCATTATACTACAGCATCCACGGAATGACAAGAGGAAAGCCGGTATTTTGGTGGGTTTAACTGTTCATGTTCTTCTACACCTGAGGGGGATTTTTTGTAAAAAGCCGGAAAATGCAAAAAACCCCGTCCGAAGACGGGGTCAGAGGCGTGCGGCTTTTGGCCTGCCGCAGCGGCGCGGGGGCAGCTCAGGCCCGGCTGAGTTTGTCCTTCAGGGCGGCGAGGCTGTCCGGGTCCATGCCGTGCTTCAGCAGATAGGCCTCGGTCGCGGCGGCGAGGTCGACGCTCTCGAGATCATCGGTCCCGGCGATGATCGGCAGCATCAGCATGATATTCTTGCTGATGACCATGTCATATTTCTCGGTGCCGGGCTCGAGCCCGTAATAGTTCTCATACGAGACCATGTAATCGGCAATGATCTCGTCCGGCGCGGCGCCCATCAGCGCTTCCAGGACCATGCTGGCAAATCCGCAGCGGTCTTTTCCCTCCGTGCAGTGGACCAGATAGGGCGGCTCCTGTTCGGCCAGGAAGGTCAGGCCGCGGACGATCCCCTGGGCGAAGTCCTCGGTCTCGAAGGAGATCGGCAGCGCAAGGGGAATGACCCGGCCGTCTTCATAAAGGCGGCGGTAATAATCCGAGCAGAAGTCGTCTGCCTCAAAGTACTCCTGAAGGTCCGTGTCCGCGTCCGCCAGATTCATGACGGCATTAATGCGCGTCAGTTCTGCCAGCTCGTTTGCAAAGGCCGCGCGGCCGAAGCGGTTGTCGGCGGGAGAGGCCGAGCGGTACAGCCTTCCCTCGGGGATGCTGCCCATCACGACGGGACGGAAATTGGCAAAGACCCTGTCAAGGGGGTAATCGGAGCGGCTGTTTGAATAGACAAGGTTGTTGACCTCCTGCAGCGCGAGGGCGCCGTCATCCTCTTTCAGGGTGATGACGACGGTGTCGCCGATTTCGGCATCGGTCTCTTCGGCAAAGTTGCCGTAGTTGATGCAGACGGCAATGTGCTCCTCATTCGGGTAAGCCCGCAGGAGACCTTCTCCCTTCTCAACATAATAGCCGTTGAGATAAGGCACGTCGTCGTTGTAATTCTCGGCTGTGACGGTCACGACATCGCCGAGAGTATAGCCCTCGGCTTCGAAATCCTCGATGGAAATGTCCAGAACCGCATTGCCGTACTTTTCGATCTCGATGATGGTCCCGGTGACCTCCGGAACGGGGGCTTCCGCCGCTTCCGCAGATGCCGCAGGAACGGCGCCTGCCGGCAGAAGCAGGCAGAGTGCGAGGGCGAGGGCTTTTTTCAGCTTGTTCATATCTTTTCTCCTTTCCTGAGCAGCCTGGCTTTATCTTTACAGGATGCGGTGCTCAGGGAGCCTGCCGGTCAGCAGGCGGCTGATTTCGTTCTCGTTCAGGGCGCTGCCGATGACGATGATGGCGCCCCGGGTCTCGGACACGGGCTCGATGTGCGTCGCCTGCGCGGTGGCGTTCATCTGGTACCAGGCTACTCCGTCCCGGTAAAAGCCCTTGACCCGCAGGACCCGGCCGTAGAGGGGATCGGAGAAGAGCCGGGCGGTTTTCTCAAGCAGGGCGCTGCCCTCCAGGGGGAGGTCTAGGAAGGACAGGGACTGGAAGGCCGTCTCGGCGCCGGCGATGGTCTTGACATAATCCGGGGTATGGCAGCCGCAGTTCATCAGGGCGGCAAAATCCGGGGGCGTCAGGGCATCCCAGTTTTTGATCAGCAGCTCGCCCTCCGCGGTCTGCCGGGCGCCGATGGCCTGCTGGGCGCGGCGCATATGGCGGACCGTGCGGTCGATGTCCTCCGGGCCGGCTGTCTGCACTTTGCTGAGGAGGACGCGGCCGGCGCAGGCGGTCTGCGAGGCGAGGAAGAAGTCCTCCTCGGGCGAGAAGTCCTCGTCGGTTTTGGCATCCACGACAGCGATGACGCTGCCGAGCTCATACTGGCGGTCGAGGGGCGCCTCCTGCAGGGTGTCGAAGAACTCGTCCATGTCAAAGACGCCGGAGGGTTCGATGACGACCCGGTCATAGCCGCACATGGCCATGGCGATCAGGCGGGTACGGAAGCGGCGGCGGTGGCAGTCGGGGCCGCAGCCGCCGGCAAGGGTCTCGAGCTCGCAGTTTTCGCCCCGCAGGCCGTTCAGGAGGGGGAGATCCACGTTCATGGCGCCGTGGTCGTAGACCAGGATGCCGAGCTTCTGCCCCTGCGCCAGGAGATAGCGCGCATAGCGCAGGAGGAAGGTGGTCTTCCCGGCGCCGAGGAAGCCGGTTATGAGATCGATTTTCACGGGCATGGTCCATACCTCCCGCCCGGCACGCAGGCCGGACTGCAAGAATTATAGCAGGATGCGGACACGGGTGCAAACATATTTTATCTTAGAGGAAGCCGGGGGTGGCCGAAAGCGGGGGATAAAAACGGAAAAGCAGGGGGACTCTTTCTAAAGACGGCCCTCCGGCAATATGTCGACAAAAAAGCTTGATTATCACCGGCAAATGCAGTATTATTGCAGTTGGTGGTGATAATATGGTATATTCCACGGCGATGCTGCTCCAACAATACAGCTCTTATGCGAATCCCGCCGCGAAGATCGGAAGACTGGTCAAAGACGGAGATCTGATCCCGATCATCAAGGGACTGTATGAGACAGACCGCTCGGTACCGGGCTACTGTCTGGCCGGGATCCTTTACGGTCCGTCCTATCTGTCTTTTGAATTTGCACTGGCATGGCATGATCTGATTCCCGAAGCGGTATACGCATTTACGTCCGCGACCTGCGGCAAGAAGAAAAAGAAGCAATACGAGACGCCGTTCGGCATGTTCACATTCCGGGACGTACCTGTCGCCGCTTTTCCATACGGGACCGAACTTCATGAAGAGAATGGCTACGGTTTTGTGATTGCATCGGCAGAAAAGGCCGTGTGTGACAAATTGTATACCTGTTCACCGTGTTCCAACAGGACAGAGCTCAAAGCACTTCTGTTTGATGATCTGCGAATCGATGAAACAGCTTTTCGCAAAGCGGACCTGAATGAAATGGCTGAGCTCGCAGGGCTCTATCACACGACAAACCACCGCCTGCTGATATCTATGATCAGTGAGATGAAGCGACATGGATCACATCGTTGAACAGATGCTCTCTCAGCACAGGTCCGGCACGCTGGACGAAATCAAACAGATTCTTCTCAGCCGATTTGAGAGCATTGATTATTCTCAGGCGAAAGACGATGTGCTGCCGTTCATCCAAAACCCGGCATCACTGGATATGTGGAGCAAGGACTTCTTTCAATCCATCACGAATAACCTGACTTCTGAATCCGGAACAGGCTGAGCGGGGGATAAAAACGGAAAAGCAGCGGGGCCCGGCGGCAGATGCACCGGGTCCCGCTGCTTGTGTAAGGGGATGCTTTATGCGGCAGGGGCCGCCGTTTCGGTGAGCAGCTTCTGAATCACGGGCTCGTAGGCTTCCGGCGCGGCGCCGACAATGCTGCCCAGAACGGTCCCGCTGCTGTCAATCATCAGGGTGGTGGGGAAGGACAGCTGTTTTCCGAGCTGCTTTTCATAGTCCTCGGGGAACATCAGGTTCAGATACTCGGCGTTATTCTCCGCGAGCAGGGCTTTGCACTGATCGATGGCTCCCTTATCCGCGCTGTCATACAGCATGCCGACCAGGGCGCAGTTCTGCTCCGGCAGGCGGCGGGCAAGTTCGCCCAGGTCCTTCAGCTCTGCCTTGCAGGGCCCGCACCAGGTGGCCCAGAAGTTCAGCATGGTGATTGTGTTCTGTTTGAAGAGGTCCTCGCTGCTGACAGGGTTTCCGTCCAGGTCCCGGGTCTCAAAGGAAAGCTTCAGGTCCTTGAACGGATCCGAGGTATCGGGGGCAAAAAGCTCGGCCTTGATCAGGGCGTCCTTCAGGGCAGCGTACACGCGCGGGAAATCCTCTGCAAAGGGGGATTTCCAGGCGTCGATCTTCGCTTTGCAATCGCCGCAGGTATCGTACAGATCGAGCACAAAGCCGTCGGCCTCGCCGAGGGGGATGCGCTCCGGATGCAGGCCTCTGTCCAGCAGGGTCTGTTCATAGAAATCCGCGAGCTCGCGGGTGGCGGAAGCCGTCACGGTAAAGATTTCGGCGTCCGCGCCGCGATACTGATCGGAAAGACGCCGCACCTCTTCATCCGTGGCCTTCGGGTCATACAGGGCGTTCTCCCAGGCGGCGTATTCCGCCTCGGTCATGGCCAGGTAGTTGAAGCCGGTAATGAAGATGTCGACACCGTAGTTGTATACTGTACAGGGATAGAATTCCACAATGCCAACGGAATATTTCACCGCATCGGGCACCGTGATGCGGTAGCCGCCCGGTTCGGTGTCAAAGATCGGTTTCTCCTCGGCGAAGGCCGCGGCGGTGAGCGAAGAGAGCATCACCAGCGCGAGCAGAAGGGCGAGGGATTTTTTCATTATTCCGATTCCTCCTGTCTATCGCTGGCGGCGGAATCCCCGGTCTTTTCCGGCAGCAGCTCGAGCAGGTCTTCCGGAAGGAAGAGATACTGCTTCCCGCAGAACTGGCAGCTGACCTCGGTTTCCTTCTCCTCGGAGGCGAGCTCGCGCAGGCTCTCTTCCCCGATGCTGCGCAGGGCGTCGGCGACGCGCTCGCGGCTGCAGGGACAGCGCCACGAGACCTCTTCGCGCGCGAGGATCTCGGGCTGAAAGCCGCGGAGCACCTGTTTGACGACCTCTTCCGGGCCGTCCTCGTGCAGGATGGTGGTCAGCTGGTCCATCATGAAGAGGTTGTCCTCAATTTTCTGAATCAGTTCCTCCGGCGCGCCGGGCAGCAGCTGCACCAGAAAGCCGCCGGCCGCCAGGATGTGCCGGTCTGTGCCCACCAGCACGCCGAGACCGCAGGCGGAGGGGATCTGCTCGCTCTCCACCAGGTAGGCCGTCAGGTCCTCCGCGACCTCGCCGGACACCAGCTCGACGCTGCCGATATACGGCTCGCGCAGGCCGAGGTCGCGGCTGACCGTCAGGGTGCCGTCTCTGCCGACCAGGCCGCCGACATCCAGCTTGCCGTCCGCCCGCGTCGGAAGGTCCGCCTGCGGCTCGTCCGCGTAGCCGCGCACGTTCCCCGCGCTGTCCGACACCGCGACGACGCTGCCGATGGGGCCGCCGCCGCTGAGGCGCAGGGTCAGCGTGTCCTTATCGCCCTTCAGGGCGTTGCCCAGCAGCGAGGCGCCCAGCATAAGCCTGCCCAGCGCGGCGCTG
>Ga0326511_10002531_pt1 | contig 14792 bp, 16 predicted proteins | sample 0_2496_0518_D_FD_203701 | JGI IMG/M metagenome (GOLD analysis project Ga0326511, IMG submission 203701) | Bovine rumen microbial communities from UC Davis, California, United States - 0_2496_0518 | ecosystem: Host-associated > Mammals > Digestive system > Stomach > Rumen | place: USA... | reverse complement strand
GCGGGGATGTGCGGATAATTAACGAGTTATCCCGCAAGTTGGACATTAGCCCAAATGACTACATGACCCGTAAAACCTTTATGGATGTTGTGGTTATGAACATGCTCCTTTACGGCAAAGGCAACTCCGTGGTCAGAGTCCACACAAAGGGCGGCCTTCTGGGCGATCTGGAACCGATCAACCCGGGCCGTATCAGTTGGCAGACGGATGGTTACAAATACAAGATCATGATTGACGGCATCCCGGAAGACCCGGGCAACAGCCTGCTGCATTTCGTGCACAACCCTGACCCGGCATATCCGTGGATGGGGCGCGGGTTAACGGTAGCACTGGCCGATGTGGCGAACAATATCAAGCAGGCACGGGCCACCGAAAAGGGGTTCATGGAAAGCAAATGGAAGCCCTCAGTCATTGTTAAGGTTGACGCTCTCACGGATGAATTCAGCGGCCCTGCAGGCAGGCAGAAGCTGTTGAATGATTACATCAACACCGAAGAAGCCGGTCAGCCGTGGCTCATCCCGGCGGACCAATTCAGCATTGAACAGGTGCGGCCCTTGTCCTTGGCAGACCTTGCCATCAATGAGACGGTGGAAGTCGACAAACGGACCGTTGCCGCAATTCTGGGTGTTCCGCCCTTTGTTCTGGGCATCGGCGAATATAGCCGGGACGCATGGAACAACTTTATCAACAACACGATCAGACCGATTGCCAAAGAGATCGAGCAAGAGCTGACGCGAAAGCTGATCATATCCCCGAAATGGTATCTGAAGTTTAACATCTGGAGCTTGATGAACTGGGATATCTCAACGATCAGCTCCGTATTCGGTGAACTCCGGAAGCAGGGCATTGTAACCGGCAACGAGGTCAGAGACCGCATCGGCATGAGCCCGGTTGACGGTCTGGATGAGCTTGTAATGTTAGAGAACTACTTGCCCGCTGACAGGTTGGGCGATCAGAAGAAACTGATGCAGGAGGACGAAGATGAGCAGAGTTGAAAGACAGGTGCGCTCTGTCGCATCGAATTTTACTACGCGGGAAGACAGCGATGAGCTCCGGATTGAGGGCCATTTCGCTGTTTTTGGAAAGGATTACAACATTTTTGACGGTTATACAGAGAGCGTTGCGCCCGGTGCGTTTGCCGATACTCTCAACGGGGATGTGCGTGCTCTGATTGACCATGATACCCGGCTTGTGCTTGGCCGTACTACGGCGGGAACACTGGAGCTCCGCGAGGATGATAAAGGCCTTTGGGGTAGCATCAAGATCAATCCGAAAGATCAAGACGCTATGAACCTATATGCCCGCGTACAGCGTGGAGATGTTAACCAGTGCTCATTTGGTTTCAACATTCTGGATGAAGAAACCGAGAAGCGCGAAGACGGGAGCATCCATTGGACCATCCGAAAAGTGGAGCTTTTCGAGGTCAGTTGTTGTACATTCCCGGCATATAAGGAAACGAACATTTCAGCCCGACAGGCAGATGCAGACCTTATCCGAAAGAGGGAGCTTGACGCATGGCGGATGAAACAGCGCGAAAGACTGGAGGTAATTAAAAATGGCATTAAGAGTATTAATGACCAAAAAGAAGATTGATCTGAAAAGAGCCGCCCTTGACGCCCTCAAGGCAGAAACCAACTTTGAGAAGCGCGAGGCAGATCTTGAGAGGTCGATCGAAGAGGCCGAGACCGACGAAGAGAGGGACGCGGTAGAAGAGGAAGTTGAAAAGCTTGAGGCCGAGAAGGCCGAAAAGCAGGAACAGATTGATAAGCTCGAGGCAGAAATTGCAGAGCTTGAAGCACAGCTTGACGAGCTCGAGAAAGAACAGGACAAAGAGCCCGCAGATGAAGCTGTAGAAAGTGAGGATAGAAGCATGGGCGCACGTGAATCCATGGAGTACAGAACCGCATTTATGAATTACGTGCAGGGCGGCAAAGTTGATCGCTCTGTACTTGAATTTGACAAGAGAGAAGACGCAGCAGGCACGGCCGCAAATCTGGGAGTAATGATTCCCGAGACGGTGATGCAGGAGATCATCAAAGGCGTGGGCGAGGTCCACGGCCAGATCTATGATCGTGTACGCAAGACCAACCTTAAGGGCGGCGTGAAGTATCCGATCGGCAGCTTTTCCGCCACTTTCCACCGCATCACTGAGGCCACGGTTTCCGATCGCCAGAACGTGGGCGGCATCACCGGCGCTGTGACCTTTGGTTATAAGATCGGCGAGATTAGGCTTGCACGCACTCTGCTGCAGGCAACCCTGTCTGTACCGGCATTTGAGCAGGAATTTGCAAAAGCCGTTTCCGAGGCTTATGTCAAAGCTATGGACATCGAGATCATGACCGGTACGGAAGCCAACAATCAGTGCGTCGGCATCCTGACCGAGGCCGCCGCGCAGAGCTCCCGCATCCCGGCAGGCAACATCATCGAGTTCACCGCAGCGGAAGCAGCTGACTGGACCGCATGGCAGAAAAAGCTTTTTGCTAAGATCCCGCTCGGCATGAGGGCAGAAAAGCCCGAGTTTGTTATGACCGCTGCAACCTACGAGTCGGTGATTAAGACTCTGGCTGACACTCAGAAGCACCCGGTTTATGCTGAGACCTTTAACCCGGTCGACGGCACCGAGAAGGCAACCTTCAAGGGCAAAGAGGTTATCTTCGTCGAGAACGACAGCTTGAAGGACTTCGACACCGCGACGAACGGTCAGTACTTCGGTATGTACTGGGTACCGCAGAAAGCTTACGCCATCAATTCCAACCTTGAATTCACGGTTGTTGATTACTTCGATCACGAAACCAACCAGTATGTTAAGAAAGCCCTCGTTATTAATGACGGCAAGGTGCTGGACGGCGAATATATCTACCTGCTGAAAAAGAAAGTATCTGCTTAATCCGGGAGGTGGGATAGATGAAGCTGAAAGTATGCGTTGCTTTCAACGATAAGGTTACCGGGGCAGACTATCAGATCGGTGACATTATCGATGTAACAGAGGCACGGGGCGCGGAGATCATGGCTCACCCGGGCAAGCTGGTGGAAGTGGTCGAGAGCGAAAGCCCGAAACCGCAGAAATCAGCTTCATCCGCTTCCCGACCGAAGGCAAAAAGGGGCGTGAAGAAGAATGAGCCGTGATGATATCCTTGATATGGTCAAGCTTAATCTGCAGATTGCCGGAAGCGCCTTTGATGAGTACATCGAAGATCTGATAATCCCGGCGGCGGAAACAGAGATAGCCCGAGAGGGTATCACGCTTGACCTGTCAGACATTGGAGACTGTAACCTGCTTGTGATGTATGCGGCTTATCTGTATCGTAAGAGAGCCGAAAGCACTGTAAACGGTAATATGACATGGACAGCAGGCATGCCCCGGATGCTCCGATATGCGATGAATAACAGACTGTTTGCTCAGAAGATGAGTGAGGCGGAAGAGGGGTGATTAGATGCTGTTTAATGGCGTTTTGAAAATATGCACCCTGCAGAACGTCGCGGATCCGGGCGAAATGCCCACCGAAAAACTTGTCGTTGTTTCGCGCCACTACTACGGTGACCGCATAATTGGCTATAACAGACAATATGCCGCGATGGGAGTTTCACAACAGGTTGACAGGCTGGTTCGCATTTGGCGCGATGAAAACATAACTGTTAAACAGTATGCACTTCTTGATGACGGTAAACAGTACCGCGTGGACATGGTCCAGCAGCTCCTTGATGATGACGGCATCAAAGTTACGGATTTAACCTTGTTTCGTCTTGATGAAAATTTTGATGTAGAGGAGGCGCAGACATGACCTTGCAGGAAAGGCTTAAATGGTTTGGCGTGGGCGCGGCCTCTATATGCCCGAGGGCGTACCATTACACCAGGGCGAAAAATTCAACTGTCCCTTACATCGTTTGGGCAGAAGACAGCGAGGCGGAAAGCTTCCACGCGGACAGCCGAAAGGCAGAGCAAAGAATTAGCGGGTCACTCAGTTATTTCACGAAAAAGGAGTATGATCCTGTTTGTGATGATATACAGACGTTCCTTGACGGCTCAACGGCATATTGGTATCTGTCTGCTGTAAATTACGAACCCGAAACAGGGTTAATACATTATGAATGGCGGTGGGATATTCATGGGTGTAAAAATGACGGTCAAGGGGCTTGAGGAGTACATCCAAAAGCTTGAAAAGCTGGGTGATAAAGGAAAAGAAATGGCGCGCCGGTCTTTATACGAAGGCGCGGGCGTGATGGCTGACAAGATCAAATCATCAATCAATAATATTCCGACGCGGTCAGAGGAAAGTGATCCGAAAAGCACAGGCATGCAGTCGGGCATAACCCCGACGCAAAAACAGGGCTTAACTGATGGCTTCGGTATAACCAAGATGATCACCACCAGCACGGGCGTCAATGTAAGGATCGGTTTTGCCGGTAAAAATGCAGATGGAAAATCAAATGCATCTGTTGCCGCCGCTGCCGAATCCGGGCGGAGCTGGGTGCAACCAACGCATTTCTTTTCACAGGCTGTTAACAGCAGTACAGGCGCAGCGCAAAGCGCCATGCAACAAGAGTTTGATAAACAAATACGGCAGGTTATGCCGTGATGGAGGTATATGAATGAGCGCATTTGGTAGAGTAAGAGTTGGCTTCTCGCGTCCGTGGGTAGCCAAATACAGCAACACTGACGGCACTGTAACTTATTCGGCTGGTTGCCGCCTTGCCCGTGGCGTGGATGTATCCCTTAGCCCGGAGGCATCCGATAACACAGATTTTTATGCTGACAACACCGTGCAGGAGAGCGAGGGCGGCACCTTCAACGGCGGTACCGTTACCCTTACCTGTGATGACCCGCTGGCAGCTGCTAAGGCCCTGATTGAGGGCACGCCCGCCGCTGATACTGACGGCTGGGTAAAACATGGTGACAGCGTAACCAAACCCTATGTCGGTCTCGGCTGGATCGTTACTTATGTTTCTAACGGCATTTATTCTTATGTTCCGACTGTTGTACGCAAGGCGCGCCTTAACAGCATTGCCGATGAGGCCGCGACCCGTGAGGACGGCATCGAATATCAGACTAGTGCGCAGGAATATGCGATCTTCAGGGACGACACCGCCAACCATGATTGGAAGTGGGTCAATGAGGCTGGTTATGAAACCGAGGATGCTGCAGAAGCGGCTCTTAAGGCCGCCCTTGGCGTAGCCTAATCTGTAAACTATTAAATAACCGGCTGCCGGTGGAGTGATCCGCCGGTGGCCTTTTTATGTATGGAGGGTCACAATGCAGCTGAATGGTAGAGAAGTGGGATTTAAATATTCTGTCAGAGCAATAAAGATGATCGTTGATTTTTGTCCTGACCGCGACATGTCCAAGATTGAGGGCGCCCTGTCCGGTAAGTACGGAAATATTATAGATAATCAGGCGGCCTTTATCGTCGCACTTAACACTGCATACTGCAGAAGTGCAGAGCATAAAGATGAGGGACAGACTCCTATAACGATGGATGAGATCTACGATCTTGATCAAGAAACACTTCAGGCGCTGTTTATTGAGGCTGCCAAGGCAATGCAGGAAGGCATGCAAACTCATGTTGAAACAAAACCGGCGCCAAGAAAAAAGGCGAGCGCTCAGCGGGTAAATCAGTCCTGACCGTTGAGTGGCTGGAGTTTTACGGACTGCAATGGGGCATGACGCGAGCTGATATCTTAGACACGCCGCTTGGCGAAATGCTCGATATGCTCTCATGCTTTTACATAACGAGAGGTGTGGCTGTGGAAGTACACCGCCGCGCTATGGACTACGATGAAGCTATTGCACTGAGGTGATTTTTTATGGCGGCAACGGTTAGCGTTAAATTGGCGATAGACGGCGCCGAAGAATACAACAAAAGTATAAAAAATATAGCTGCCCAAACCAAAGAGCTAAACGCACAGCTTAAAGCGGGCGCGACCGAATTTGACAAGTACGGCAGAGCGCAGGCCACGAACCGCCAGAAAGTCGAAGTATTAACACAAAAGATTACGTTACAGAAGCAGGCAGTTAAGCAGGCTGAAGAGACTCTTGGAAAAATCAAGTCCAAGTACGGCGAGGATTCGACGGAGGCTCATGAGTTTGCAACAAAAGTCAACGGCCTGAATGCCGAACTGAACAAGATGAACGAAGAGCTAAAACGCTCCGGAAGCACTCCGTTCGGTGCGACATTAAAAGATGTTGGCGGCAAGATGCAGAAGATCGGCGCAGTCGGCGAAAAGATCGGAAAAGGGCTGACAACATACGTTACAGCTCCGCTTGTTGGTATTGGAACAATGGCGGTCGCATCCTTTGCTGAGGTAGATAAAACCATGGCCCTAACAAATAAGACCATGGGCAACTCAGAGGATGAGGCCGAACTGTTAAATACCGCGATGAAAAACGCGGCGGCAAACAGTACTTTCGGCATGAAGGACGCAGCGGGCGCGACGCTTAACTTTGCCCGTGCCGGTCTGGATGCGCAGCAGGCGGCGGCAGCTCTTGCCCCGGCTATGAACCTTGCTGCAGGTGAAGGCGGAAACCTTGAAACTGTTTCTGCGGGTCTGGTGGCAACAATTAACGGCTTTGGCGATTCGTTCGAGAGCACCGGGCATTATGCAGACGTATTTGCTGCAGCGTGTAATAATTCTGCGCTGGATGTCGATAGCTTATCCTCTGCAATGTCTGTAGCAGCGCCTATCTTCAGTGCGGCGGGCTACGGCGTTGAGGATGCAGCTCTTTTTATGGGCGTCATGGCTAATAATGGTATTGAGGCATCCGTGGCGGCTAATAGCTTAAAAACTGGTATTGCCCGGTTGGTTTCACCCTCCAAAGAGGGCGGCGAAATGATGAAGCAGTTAGGCATTAATGTTAAAAATGCTGACGGCTCCATGAAAGACTCTATAACTATCCAGAGCGAATTACACGATGCGTTTGCGAACCTGTCCGAGTCAGAGCAGATCGCGGCGGCATCGGCTATTTTTGGTAAAAACCAGATGGCTCCGTGGCTTGCTCTGATTAATACAGCGCCTGAGGATGTCGACAGTTTGAGTGGCAGCCTCGAAGACTGCGCCGGGACAACTGATGAAATGGCCAGCGCTATGATGAGCGGTTTTGGTGGATCCATCGAACAGCTGAAATCATCGTTGGATGTTCTTGTTACATCGCTTGGCGAAGCACTTGCCCCGACCATCCAGAAGGTCGTCGATTTCGTTCAGAAGCTCACAGATAGGTTTAACAGCCTTAGCCCGGCACAGCAACAGCTGATCGTTAAGATCGGTATGTTTGCTGCTGCTGCAGGCCCGGTAATTCTGGTTATCTCAAAAATAATCGGTGGTATCGGCACTTTGCTGACACTTCTTCCGACCATTGGGCCGGCTGTTGGAGCCGTGGCGGGTGTGGTCACTGGCCCGATCGGAATCGTCGTTGCAGCTATCGCCGGTATTGCGGCAGTCATCGGTTTGCTCTGGAAGAAAAACGAAGGTTTCAGAAAAGCCGTCACCAAGGTTTGGAACGGCTTAAAGAAAACTGCCTCGAATGTGTGGAAGGGCATCAAGGCACTGTTTACCGGCAAGATCAAGGTTAAGGAAGTTGCCGCCGGAGCATGGAATAAATTAACGACAGCTGCCAAGGGCATCTGGAAGAAGGCAAAGGAAACCTTTACCAGCGCAACCATCAAAGTGAAAGAGGTAGCAACGGGCGCATGGAACGCGGTAACTTCGACTGCTTCGAGCATCTGGGGCAAGGTTAAAGGCGTCTTTACTTCTGCTATCTCTGCAAGCCCGGTCCTTAGCACCGCGTGGAACGCATTAACAACCGCCGCCTCGACTATCTGGGAGTCGGTTACCGGTGTGTTCACCGGCGAGGTATCTGTTGTTGATGTTGTAACAACTGCATGGGACGCAGTAAAAACGGCGGCCTCGACTATCTGGAGTTCTGTTGTTGAAACTTTCGGCGGTGAAGTCTCTGTTGTTGGTGTATTGGTTGATGCATGGGATGCGATGCTTGAAACCGCCGGTACACTCTGGGAGGGTGTTGTCGGGCTCTTTACTGGTGAAGTAACCGTTGCAGAGGTTGCTACATCCGTATGGGACAGCATGACCACGACCGCAACAACCATCTGGGAGGGTGTGACGTCCCTGTTTGGCGGCGAAATATCGCTCACAGAAATAGCTACAACGGTATGGGACAATGCGCAGACCGCCGCATCTAATGCATGGACCGCAATCACCGGATTTTTTACCGGTGAAGCGCCCGTTGTTGCAGAAATCGCAACTACAGCATGGGATAACGCAAAGCAGGCCGCTTCTGATGCATGGGACGCCGTTAAAGGTTTCTTTGAGGGCGCCGCTCCTGTGGTGGCAGAGATAGCTACTACCGCATGGGATAATGCCAAGACGGCCGCAAGTGACGCGTGGGACGCAATCAAGGGCTTTTTCGAGGGCACCGCCCCGGTTGTCGCTGAGATCGCAACGACCGCATGGGACAACGCTAAAACAGCGGCGTCAGATGCGTGGGATGCGGCGAAAGGATTCTTTGAAGGTGCGGCCCCGGTAGTTGCAGAAATTTCTACTGAAGCATGGAATGACCTGAGCACAACGGCTTCGGATATCTGGACGGCTGTCGGTGATGTTTTCTCTTCGTTTGAAATCGAGTGGCCTGACTTTGGCGAACTTGCCTCTAATGCTTTCGAGGGGCTGAAGACGGCGGCCTCCAACGCATGGGACTGGGTAAAAGGTTTGTTTGGCGGCGGTGGTGAAGAGGCGTCAGACCTCAAGACCGGCGAAGTTGATACCTCATCCATCACCACGGCAACCACGGAAATGCAGACGGCATTCAGCGAGGCAACGCTGATTATATCCGATGTTGATACAACCTCGATTGATAACGCCAATACTTATGTGACCGATGCAATCAAGACCATGTCGGACGGCTTTGCAAACATGAAGCCTAAGATCCCGAGCATCGAGACCACAGCGGTTACCAAGGCGAAAACGACAGTCAGCACGCAGACCAAGGCGATCAAAACGCTGTTTACAAATCTTAAACTGAAGATCCCGACTGTGGACACCAAGGCGGTCACCACAGCAAAAACTACCGCATCCAATGCGGCAACTAATATTAAATCGGCCTTCAGCAATATGAAGTTATCAATTCCGAGCGTGGGCACTTCGGCGCTAACGTCGGCTTATAACTCTGTAAATAGTAAGATATCGTCCATCAAGGGTTTGCTCAACTTTACCTGGAAGCTTCCGAGCATTTCCGTACCGAAACTGCCTCATATTTCGCCAATATTCACGGAAAAGAAGAGCGCAGACGGCAAAGTCACCGGCTACGGCCTCAGCTACTCAACATCTTGGTATGATAAGGGCGGTGTTTTTTACGATCCCGCAATAATCGGTATTGCTGAGAAGCGGCCTGAGTTTGTCGGTGCCCTGGACGACCTCAAAGAAGTGGTCAAGGGGGCTATGGTCGAGATGGGCGGCAAGTCCGGCGCTACCTTCGTGCAGAATAATTACAGCCCGAAGTCACTGAGCCGGGTTGAAATTTACAGAAGAACCAAAAATCTAGTTAATATGGCAGCAATGGGGTGATGTTATGGCTTACACAGTAAAAATCAGGAACGCAAGCGACGATACGTTGCAGTTATATCCGTCTGAGGACTACTTACTGACAAGCATAACCGGCATCACCCCGGCGCTTGCTGTCATAAATGCCACCGAGATGGCAACTATGGACGGATCACGCTTTAATTCGTCGCACGTTTCTTTCCGAAATATTGTTATTACCTTCAAAATCCGGGGGCAGGGCGCAGACGTCCGGGCCCGCCGGGTGAATTTGTATAAATATATCCATCCTAAACACCCGGTGAGGGTCTACATCGCCAACGATCAGCGGGATGTTTACATTGACGGCTATGTTGAGTCACTGGATGATGCGGGCTCGATCTTTTCGGACAACGAACTTCTGCAGGTGAGCGTCATTTGCCCCGATCCTTACTTCCGGGACAACACCGAGGTTGAGGCAGAAAACACTTTCGGATCGAATACGAGCCTTTTTTATTTTCCGTTCGGCATTTTGCAGGGTTCACCTATTCCGTTCTCCCGAAAAATCATCCAACAGCACCATACCATCATCAACGAAGGTGATGCGGCCTGCGGAATCACCTTGCAGGTTGCGGCTTCCGGAGCTGTGACAAACCCGACGTTTTATAACGAAAGCAACGGTCAGACGATGACCTTTGAATTGACCATGCAGGCCGGGGATGAGTTAGTGATCAGCACCGTGCAGGGCCAGAAGAGCGCGAAACGCATCCGGGAGGGCGTCGAAACCAATATCATTAACACGATGACGCACGGATCCGCGTGGCTGCAGCTGGAGCCGGGCGATAATGTCATATATTATTCTGCGGCATCCGGCACGGCGGCAATGACACTTACCTTTTTGTACACAATTCTTTATGAGGGCATCTAAATGAATATCTACGTAATGAATGACGCCCTGCAGCGGATCGGAGTTATCGACAGATACCGCTCGATAATCTGGACGAAGCGATATTACACGCCTGGAGATTTCGAGTTGTATCTGGATGCTGACGCCGAAGTGATGGATCTGTGCAAAATGGGGCGGTATCTGTACAGAGAGAGCGACTATGATAACGGCACGCTTAAATCTGTAATGATTATTGAGCATATCGAACTTAGAACCTCTGTTGATGAGGGCAACACGCTGTTGCTTCAGGGGCGCGACCTGAAGTCGATACTCTATAAGCGCGTGGTATGGGCGCAGACGGTATTATCCGGGACGCTCGAGAATAATATCCGCAAGATTATCACCGACAACATCATCAACCCGTCTGTGGCGGCCCGGAAGATTAGCAACTTCGTTCTGGGCGAGGCAATGGGCGGCACGGTAGCAACGCAAAGCCAATGCACCGGAGACAATATCGGCGAATGGGTTGTTGAACAGCTAAAACCCTTGGAAATTGGGTATGATGTGCAGGTCACTAACGGAAATTTTGTATTTACTCTGTATAAGGGCGCTGATAGGTCCTATGCGCAGAGCGCGAATCCGTTTGTGATTTTCAGCCCGGACTTCGAAAACCTGCTCACCTCTGAATACATCCGGGACGAACTGGAAATGAAAAACGTGGCGCTGGTAGCTGGTGAAGGTGAAGGCAAGGCACGCAAGACAGCCGTTGCCGGTAAGACCACAGCGGCGGGCATGAGACGAAACGAAGCTTTTGTTGATGCGCGCGACCTGTCGACAGACACGGATGAGGGCACGCTGACGCCGGCGCAGTACACCGCCCAGCTTGTGAGCCGAGGCAAGGAGGAACTTGCAGAATCCCCCGCCTATGAAGTTTTCGAGGGCGAGGTTGAACCATCAACTAACTTTATTTTCGAGGTTGATTATTTTCTGGGCGACAAAGTGCAGATCATGAACGAATACGGCGTGGAGGCATCCGCCCGCATCATTGAAATAATAGACTCTGAAGACGAAGCGGGCCGGGCACTGTTGCCGACCTTTAGCACGGGCGACGAGGAGGATTAATAAATGGCGGTAACTTATGGTTTTTTTGATGCTTTGCTCGATGAGTCGACCGGGACATATGACCGGACATATTCAGCAGAGCAGATGAGCATGTATTTTAAAGGGCTTGTCTCTGACGGCATCATTGCTAATGTTGGCGGGATGCTGCAGGTGACACCCAAGAGCGGCATGCAGGTACAAGTGGCAACCGGGCGGGCGATACTGGATAGCCGGTGGATGAACAGTGACACCGTTGCAACGCTCACGATCAGCGCGGCACATGCAACATTGCCCCGAATTGATACGGTGGTTGCGGTACTCGAGTACAGCAACAGGCTGATTCATTTCGTGGTTCGCAAAGGCACGGCGGCAAGCAGTCCGAGCGCCCCGGCGATCAGACGGAACGCAAATTATTTTGAGTTGGTTCTCGCGTCCATCCGCATCCCGGCGGGTGCAAGCACTATTACCAGCGCGATGATTACCGACCGCCGCCCGGATCAGACCGTCTGCGGATTTGTCACGGGTTTGGTCGATCAGATCAATACCGCTACCATGTGGGAGCAGCTGCAGGCTGATTTTACGGAGTGGTTCGACGGCATCAAAGGCCAGTTAGATGGTGATGCTGCAGGCAATCTTCAGAATCAGATTGATGCGCACACCGATCAGCTCGCGGACATCGGAGTTGAACAGAGTACGCAGGACGCGAGCCTTGCCGACCATGCAGCGGCGATTGCGACGCTGGCCGAAAATCAGACGCCCGTGAAGTATTCAAGTTTTGCGTCGACGGCGGCAACCTATGTTAAGAGTTACAGCCTGCAAGCGTACAAGGTCGGACGCATCGTGTTGATCAACTGTTTTATTGAACTGACGGGAATAACCGCGCCGGTGGATACGGTACTTGCCACTCTGCCCGATGCGATTAAACCAGTCATCGGATGGATACAGAATGGTTACATCACATCGAAAGAAAGCGCCAACGAAGGGCGCAGTATTCTGATTGATTCGGATGGCAAACTGAGAACCAGGGCCCAGAGCTTCCCGACACGTACTCAGTTTAGGTTCTCGGGCTGTTATATCAGTGCGTCATAAGGAGGGTTGTGAATGTACATAATTAGAATCCTCGACAATGAAACAACTATTGATCTTGGCAGGCGGGGCGAAAACCGAGCGCTTGCTATAGATTTTCCGATCGATAACTTTATCGCTAATTACGGCGCGGGCATGGCCTCGCTTGCATATATCCGCCCGGGAGATACTGAGCCGTATATCTGCAGAACTGAAACTGTAGTTAATGACGGCGCAACATATCTGCGCTGGGTGGTTACGGATACCGATACGGCCAAGGCAGGCTCGGGCCGGTGCGAACTCCGTTGGAATGTCGACGATACCGGCGACGGCGACACCATCGACGACTACGACACCCGGGCAAAGTCGATAATTTACACCACGACTGTCCACCCGAGTCTGACGGACGAAACGGAAATACCCGATCCTTACAAAGATTGGTATGATGCGATGATGGCGGCTCTTGCTCCGGCGATCGATGCGGCGGACAGCCCGGCGCTGCAACTGCTTAACGGCGGCACAAAGATACCAATCGGAACAACGAAGGATCTTAATAATTTTTTATACATAACCGAGGGTGTATATTACTCTGACGGCACTGTGGAGCTGACAAACTGCCCAGTCACCACTCCTTTTGTGATGCTCGTGAGAGAGCAACAGGCGGCAACATCGAGCGCCGAGGGTTATACCTCATATTTGATCACCAGAATACTTATTACTGCCGGAGGTACCCCGAAGATCTGGGTGCAGGGCGGCGAACTTTTCAGGCCGTTTACGCGTCCGACGATATTCGGCTCATGGACCAAAATGCCGGGGGCTAATAACTTAGGTTACATAACTAACCTGTCAGATGTCCCCATTGGCAGCAACGGATATGTCCGTTTTAATGCGGCCATATCGCCAACCGGAGCACTTGATAATTTTAGTTACTGGTGCACTGGTACGGACAACCGCCGGTCGATCATAGCGGTGTATAACAACGATACCACGGCAAAGGTATTTGTTAATGTTATGTATGACCCCGCGCAGACAGAATGGAAGGGCTGGGAACAACTCCCCATTGGTCTTGATCCTGCTGCAGTCACCGCCAACACAGCGGGGCGGTTGGGAATGCTTGCGGCAGGAACGAACATTGATGACTTGCACGAAAACAGCAACTGCGGAACGTATTGGCTGATTTGTCTTGACACCGCTGTGACAGGAACTCTTCCTGCAAGTACCGGGCACGGACTTCTGATTATCAACCGGCAGGATAGCACTTACACCAGACAGACTTATATTCCTGTGACTAATGTTGACGGCGCACAGTCTGCAGTGAGATGGTACAGCAATTCCTCGAAAAGCTGGAGCGCATGGAGTCCAACATGGATACAATCCAAGGTAAACGAGTTAAACAGCAAAGTCGGGTTTAGCATCATGGGGCTGACTAACCTTGACGCAATACCGATTAACGGCATGGGATATGTTCAGACCGCTAATGATGCAGACTTTGTACCTGTGAGCGGTGTTATTGCGTACAATGTTGTGGCTTTTGGTTATTCAAACGCACAGCGAACATTGGTTTTTTCAAGAACCGGGAACAATACGATGTATGTAAACACTAAGAGCTCGGCATCTGCTTGGAGTGGCTGGAAATCTATCACAATGTCATAAGGAGGATCACACAAATGGACTTATCAAACATCAGCTTTACTCATCGTTACTGGATCATCCTTTTGCCCCTTATTTTGATGGCGGCTGATATCGTCACAGGCTGGATCCAGGCGAGCATTAACGGCACATGGGACAGCACCAAGATGCGCAAAGGGCTGTATCGCAAGAGCGGGGAGATAATGATTGTTGCCGTGGCTTTTGCCGTGCAGGAAGCGATCAGCCTGCCGGTGGATGTGACTGCATTTATCAGCGGTTACATTATTGTAATGGAGATTCTGAGCGTGTGCGAAAATCTGGATCAGGCCGGTCTGCCCATGCCCACGTGGATAACCAAGCGGCTTAAAAAAGCGGCGGACACGCTGACCAACGAAGACCCGATTGAGGACGATTTGAAATGAAATATTTACTTGTTGCGTTGATTGCGGCGTCCGCCCTATTCGGGTGGGCGTTGTCGAAAGAGATAGAAGCATTTTGTGAATTGGAGGACGGCTATTATGATCGTGGTTAGACCTACCAAAGCAACCGTGGAACAGAACGGAGACACGATACAGGTTGTCAAACA
>Ga0326511_10002530_pt1 | contig 14797 bp, 8 predicted proteins | sample 0_2496_0518_D_FD_203701 | JGI IMG/M metagenome (GOLD analysis project Ga0326511, IMG submission 203701) | Bovine rumen microbial communities from UC Davis, California, United States - 0_2496_0518 | ecosystem: Host-associated > Mammals > Digestive system > Stomach > Rumen | place: USA: California... | reverse complement strand
GTCCGAAGACGTAGCCTTTAGACTTGAGGTCAAGCGTTGCAACCAAATCGGCATCCATGTATTTCGTACCGTCGCCGCCCCAGCTGTCCTTACCGCGACCGCCTCCGAAGACGTTACGAAGTACATGCCCATCATATAACTTGACATAAGTCGTTCCTCCCTGGTAGATATGGGCATTACCATTGGTAAAGCCACCAGTGGCACCAGACTTCATCGTGCCGCGTCCGATAGGACCGAGCTCACCACCACCATATAGGCTACCACGTACTGTGCCGCCATACATGGTGACATTGGCATCGTCCACAAAGCTGTTGATGACGTAGCCACCACCGAAGGCATTACCAGCCAACTCGATAGCATTAGGAGTCTGGTCGTCCAGTTCTGGTACGTATTCGTAGTTGGGAACTGCCGTTTCTGAGGTGTTCTTATAGCGGTAACCGATGTAGCCGTTGTTGATGGTCAGGTTGGTGGTGCCATAGACGGAACCACCCTCACCACCACCGTAGGCATTACGCTGGATAGCAGGAACACCATTATAGAAGCTGGTACCATCTGCTTTACCGATAGTCACATTGGTTATGCCAGGGATGTCAACCGGCGTCGTATCGGTAATGGCTGCTTCCACAAGTTCTCCTCCTTCGGTTTTATGGTGCTTACCCACTGATCCCAGATAACCACCACCATAGACGTTACGGGCCATACCTCCTTCGATGTTGACGTTGGTGGTTGCAGTAAAGGTTCCGGTTCCTAGTCCGAACTCATCGAATACCGGACCACCTTCGCCACCGCCATAGATATCCCTATCAACGTTACCACCCTTCAACTCAATATAGGTAGTACCGGCTACCACGGCATTGCTACCATAACCGCCACCGTAGGCATAACCACTCACATTACCACCATTCATGATGTGGACGTTGGTCTGGTGGTACTTGTCGTTCGTCAGAATATCATTGGTATAGGTACCGGTGTATGCACCTTCAGCGTTGGGGTATGTACCAATATTGGATGGCAGACTAATGGGGTGGGCTTCAAGATATTCGCCAAAGTCTTCCAAAAGGCCATTATAGACAGCCAGTTTACCCGGTATGTCTCCTGCCGGAGTACCGGCTGAAGCGTATTGGTGAGTGAGCCATTGTGTCATGGAAGCGAAGTTATAGGCATTACCATCGCGTCCACCACCAAATACCTTATAGGCATTGGAACCATTATTCATGAACACGTTGGTACGTCCGGATATCGTCTTACGACCATAGCCGGCACCATAGATATTTGCCTGATAGCCACTGCTCTGCATGACAGGTGCTTCTATATTAATATAGGTATCGCACGCGACACGGCAATTCTCATTACCGCCATAGATGGCATCGTTGACAATGGCATCCTTACTCTTGTAGTCAATACAGGTGACATAATGGTCGCAGTAGCGTGCAACTAATTCAGGATGCTTATCAGCGGCGAACAGTGAAATGTCATATCCCTTGCCACCACCGAAGAGGGCATTTACCTTGGCAGTAGATACAGCCGGCACGTTGACACGGGTGTAACCTACCAGACCCTCCTGGTTACAACCTCCATAGATGTTGTGGAAGCTACCGGCAAACAGGTCGATAGCAGTACGGCCGGCACCCAAGGTAGTAAGTGATGAACCTACGCCAGCGAAGGCTCCACCACCATATACATCGATGTTGGCAAAGCGGTTGGCATCTTTGGTCTTGGTGTCATCGAGGAGTACGTAGGTTTCGTTCTGCATGGAATTACTCAACCTTTCATGGCCTGCGAAGCCTTCACTACCGCCAAAGATGAGACCCACAAAATTACTGGAGTGATCTTCTGGCACAAAGTGAACAAAGGAGTTGTCGTTCAGATGTGGGAAGTTGAAGCCGTCTTTGGGAGTACCATCATCGTTGGTATAGTCCTTGAAGATACGGTTTGCATAGTCATAGTAACCATAGTTACCGCCGTAGATAGAATCGACACGTCCCTGGATGTACTTCACATAGGTGCTGGATCGTTTCAACTCGTTATCGAAGACTTCTCGTGTTGTTACCATGTAATGGTTTCTGTTACCCCTAATGGTTCCACCGAAGTCGTTACCGCCATAGACATTGTCACGAACCCACGGGAAACCGCCATTATATCCTATATGTACCTCGGTACCACCATAGACGTCAGCATTGGAAGCACCTCCGAAGGCATCATAGACACGACCATTGCCCAGATAGACGTAAGAGTCACCGATGACATCGCCTTCGTTTCCGCCACCATAGATATATTCTGACTCAGGAATGGGCAAACCACTCTCTTTCTCTGAGTAGCCGGCATTGATACCTTTCAGATTAACCGTGGTGCTATAGGCTGCGTTATAAACATACTCACCCTCGTTGTTTTTCTTACCGACAACACCTTGCTCGCCACCTCCATACATCTGGAAGGCATAGCCATTATTGTGGTTGATGGTGGTGCTACCCCATATCTCGGTATCTTCACCATAACCGCCACCATAAACAGCCAAGGCAGATGCCATGACGTCGTCACCCTGTGCTTCCCTGAGCACACCTGTACGGCGTTCTTCCTCTGATTTAATCTTATAAGGATCGGCAGGATCAGGCTCTGCAAAGATGACATCACGCTCCATCAAATCCTGATTGATATTGATGACGACATTACCATTGACGTGACCACTATTGTAGCAACCGCCATATACGCTACCTTCTATCAGACGGCGATCGATGTCTTCACAGTCATTAGGGCTTCCCGTTTTTGATATTCCAGTACTGATAAAGTCATTTTCACCAAGATCCCACTTGACGGTATTCCACACCAGTTCCGTACCGATAGTCTCTAACTCGTAATAAGGATTAGTTTCGGTTGCAGTTTTCGAACCGTCAGCAATAAACTTCGTTCCGTGCAGGTCGGTCTCGTAATATTCCTTGCCGGCTGTTAAGGTGCCTGTCGTAATCTTTCTAAACGTATCGTTCCAACGTTGCGGCCTGATGACGACATTATCGAGATTCAACTCAAGGCGGTCCTTTATCTTGCCACTGCCATCAGTATAGGTTTCCCGTTCATCTGCAGAGCCTAACAGACCTCCTTCGTAGGCAGCATTCAAACTGCTCGCTTCCACATTGGCATTGTTACAACCACCCACCAGTTTATCAAAGATAATCAACTTTTTGTCGAAGTTCAGGGTTGTCTTGCCGCTTATTGCCATGCTACCTCTGTTACCACCGCCATAGAACGAGCCTATCATACTTGAATAATCTATGTAATTATTGGCGTCGCCATTGTCAGTATGATCGAATAAGACACTAGGCTTCAATGGCATGACTACACCCTCCATATAATTTGAGAATTCAGATGGGTCAGTTAATAATAATGAACTGAAACTTCCTGCTCCAGGATATGTACCGGCATAATGCTGAAGAATAGACTCATCTACCATCTTCTCACCATTGTTGCCAAGGAATACCTTATCAGCAATGACATATGAGCCAATCTTCAACTCTACCCTTGGATTATCCATCTTGGTAGCCAGCGAAGCACAGTTGCCACCGACGAATATGGAACCCTTGACGATGGTTGGCTTAGATTCTGAACCAGCCAGACGAAGAGACACCTGCTCGGCATTCGGGCGGAAGGCGTTAAGGGCATCAACTGATGTCAAATAATCAGCCATGAAGTCACCATAGCAGAAGTCGCCATAGGTGGGATCATCTTTTAATGATGGAGAGTCTGTATAGGGATAAGCGCCGTTACCACCACCATAGACATCTCCATAGACGGTGGTATGGATACCGACGGCATTACCGCCATAGACAATACCCGTCACGTCGTTACCGCCATAGACATTATTGATATGTCCACCTTTTACCAATACACGGGCAGACAACTGGTCAGGGAAGTTATAGCCCGGCAGGTTCACACACGGCTTATAGACACCTTCACTATTCGTGGGCATGACGTCTGCCATACGGCAACCACCATAGAGGTTATCGACGATAAGGGTGGAGTAGTCCTTGATTTCAAGGAGCAAACCATCGGGAGAGGTCATAGAGCCCTTGTTACCGCCGCTATAGAGGTTACGTACCTTACCAGCGAGCAGGTTCCATGTAGGACGGATATGCATCTCCGCCTTGTTGTTACCACCAAAGAAGCGGCCTATCTGGAAAGCACCACTGCTGGGGAATGAGAACGCGGTATTAATGCCCATCTCCAGGAAACGTTCTGTTGTCAGCAGGTCGGTACCATTTGCATCTTCCTTGCCAGTAGCATCAACCTTAATATGGTTCACTACCGCACTGGGGTTGTCGATGTGGATGATGTTCTGCTCCTTGATGGTGGCATTGTTACCACCGCCATAGGCATAGACGATAGAGCCACCCTTGATTTCCAGATAGGTCTTATCCAGTTCAGGGAGTTGGAAACCCACCTCACCCTCGTCGGTTATGACTTCTGCAATAGGATACTGATGGCTCTTGTCACTCCAGTTATAGATAGTATGTGTTACCTTGCCTTCAGTCGGGCCAGGAGTCTGTTCATAGTCAAAGTCACCATTACCACCGGCAAAGAGCTGTCCGATATAAATCTTCTTGGCATTAGGATCTGGCTTCACGTCGTTTATTGTCTTACCGTAAGCAGGATTCTCTGGGTCTGTTGTTGATATTTCGCTTTGCTGATATTTCTTTACGGTATCAGCTTCTTCGTCCATCCACACTTTGCTGCTTATGCGCACATAGCTGTTGAAAGTGTTATCTACCTTGTTTTTCTTTTCATTGGTACCACTTTCTGGTTGAGTTTCTGTCAGCTCCGTAGGAATCTCTGCTCCCACAGCTTTTGCCGTACCGATATGTCCGGCAATATCGTTACCGCCAAACACCTGATTGATAAGGATATAACCGCTGGCATGCTCGCCATCGATATGAACGAATGAACTTCCGCCTACATTGGCCATACGGGCACCACCGAACACCTTACCAGCAGGGTCATCCAGGGGTCGTGAAGCATTAGGATCCATCACGGCACCGATGTCGCCGGCATTGACAGTCACCTTCGTGCTACCATCCACGTTAGCGTGGTTACCGCCACCATATACATTACCACCAATCTTAATCTGGGCATGAGCCGTCAGGCTCAGCAGGCTTATAAGTCCTATAAGTCCCATAAGTCTTATAGGTCTCATAGGTCTCATAAGTCCCATAAGTCCCATAGGTCCCATCAGTCCCATCCCCTTTCTTATTATGGTAATATATCGCTTCATATCGTCATTTTTCATTACTCATTTCTCATTTGGAGCTTACTCCACCACCACCGTCGGGTTGTTCAAGTCCGGATCCGACATCATATACAGGTATGTCGGCTTGATGGTCAACCTCAGTAGATATTTCCATCCTCTGCGCGACACCGTCTGTCCGCTGAACAGCTGGCTCATCGACAAGGTATTGGTAGCCTCACAGTCCTTACGCGTGAGGTTTCCTTTCAAATCATACACGTCATAGACACTGGTCAGGATGAGCCTCGACACATTATAGGGCATGAAGTGCCCTAAGAACATGCTATATTCGTCAGTCAGGGGGTAGCCCGAACTATTGCTGTATATCAGACGTTTTGTTGGTGTATCAGGCTCTACAGGAGAATAGACAATATCTCCTACAATGGGATTGCTACCGTCATCGTTCTTCCTCAGTTTGATGGTCACATTCATCTTGCCCGGCTTAGCTCCACTGGTTGTCTCCGTCTGCAGATAGATTGCCTTCAGATGGATATGGCGCAACGCATGATAGGTGGAATTGACCTTCATACTGATGCTGAATGCGGAGTAGAGGTGGTCGAAGAGGAAGTACAGGTAGTTAGGTTTGATTACCTCTTTACCATCAACCGTTCTTTTACCAGTATCCAAGTAGAACTTGAAGTCTCCGGCACGCAGCCTGTTAGTCCTGGTATCTGTGCCATCGTCGTATTGCTTGTTTCCATTTTCATCGGTATAGTCACCATCATAATCTGGAGAGAATCCATGTTTTGCTCCGATGATGACGCAAGGATCCACGGCTACGGTTTTCAGACCTTGGATGGTCAATTTCACACTGTCAGCCCAGTTGGATGATCCTGGAAGCTTACTGATACTTGCCCCGTCAGCAGCATCACGCGGAACAAAACCGTAGGCATAGTAGTTGCCTTGTCCCTTCGCATCTTTTGTCAGATCTTCCTCTTTTACGCCATTGGGGAGCACCAGTTTCCATTTCTTGGTTGATGAGCTATACGACAGTCGCGCATGAAGCGGGTTAAAAAGCGGATTCTCCGTCTCCGATAATTGAGCATCCCCGGGTGCATTATCATGGGTCATAAACAGGTCGATGGTGCTCTGTCCCATGTCGGGCAGGTTCACGTAGGTCTCCTCTTCATAGAGTTTCGAATAGAGATAATAGCCGGTAGGTGGTGTCCATGCACGACGGGCAGCATACTGCTCCTCCGCCCCGTCTTCAAACGATGCTGCCGACATACATACCACGACGGGTATCTCCGCCGTGCCTGCCGGTGTCGTAGGCGTCGTCGGATCCGCCGGATCCGTAGTCTCCGTAGGAGGCGTGGGAGGTGTCTCCGGCGCATCGCCACCCGACGAACATCCCATCAGGCCCATCAGGGCTATAAGTCCTATAAGTCTCATAAGTCCCATAGGTCTCATAAGTCCCATAGGTCCCATAAGTCCCATAAGACCTATATGTCCCATCCCCCTTTTATCTCTCTTCTCTTTCTTCATTACTCATTTCTCCTTTTGGTAAATCTATTTACCAGTTATACACCTCATGTTCTCCCGGTACCGGAGTTCCCCACGGTGTGAAGGCAGACTGTACCATCGTGATTTCCAGAGCCTCGGTTGATGGCGTCAGATACATTTTGAGCGTATAGGTCGTGTTGCCTTCGAATTTTTGTTCAATCTCCACCTTTGCCGTATGCTCCTCTGCCTCATTATCTATCGTATAGGTGAGGCTTAACTTCAGCTTATTCCCAGATGTGAACTCGCGCGGTATGATAAGCAGTCCCTTGCCCTTGCTCAGCAAATTGAACGGGCCTGTCTCCGACGATTCGGTGATATCGATGACAAACGGATAGGGCTTGGTGGGATGCGGATTCTCCGGGTGCTCTGGGTCCGGTATCGGTGCCAGGTCACCGGCAGTCCATGTGGTACCTTCATCCTCTGTCGTGGCCCCATTGAGTGTCACCGTCATGTCGCCGCTAGGTTCATTCTTCCAGTCTTCCCCTTTCCAGAAGGGCTTATCGTTTTTTTGAGTTGTCGGACTGCTCAGGCTCAGCAAACCCTGGGTATAGAGCTTCTCTATCGTGATGCTCTTGATGGTGACACTGCTGCACCCCGGGTCTTTGACGACGGTGCATTGGAACATCAGTTTCGACATACCGTGGTGGAAGTACCAGTCAATGGTGCCGTCGCGTTCGTGCGTACTCGTACTGCTGCCACTCATGGCGTAGGTATAGTTGTCGTAGAGCGCGCCATAAGTATGTTTCCCCACTTCGTTTTTAGCACTTTCGCCATTGGTGCCCCACAGCGGATCGTGCTGTGTGCCGTTGTGATAGTCGTCTTTAGTTACCACCACCGGCATCCAGGGCATTCCGTTAGCATCCATCTGCAACTGGTAGCTCACGTAGGGCGCGTATGCACGCAGCGTCAGCTTCTCGCTGGCATTCAGTGGCCAGTATTTCGTAGGCGAGTAGGTCCACAGGCTGTTGATATACTCTACCTTTTGGTTCAGCATCAGTATGGTGTCAGCATAGTTTTTGATATGGTCTTCGCCTTCGAACTTATCAGGTACACTTTTGTTGCCTGTATACCAGCAATATACCCCGAAGCCCGAGGCCTGCAGGTCTGTGGTGGTGAACTCACCGTCACCCGGCTGCGGGTCTCCGGCAGCCCGCCTCATAGCACGCCTCGGTGCATTGGAAGCCCCCTGTTCGTCAGAGTCAGCACAGACGGCAGAGAAGCCCATAGCAGGTCCCGCACTGTAAGGAGGGTCACCACCACCCTGCTCAGGATTAGTAGGAGGGGGCACCACCTCGCCACCACTAATGCTCTCGCTGCCACCGCCTCCACAAGCCGTCAGCAGCACCAGCATCAGCGCCAGCACTATAGGTCTTATAAGTCCTATCTGTCCTATCTTTCTCATTCGTCCTTAATCTCTATTCCTTCTATGTCATGGGTATCGCCCCAATCTACCACCTGTCCGGTGAACTCTATGCGGTTAGCTCTCAGTCGGATGGTGTATATATAGTGGTGGTAGGGCAACCACTCCGTCACTGGAGTAGTGGTGCCCGTCCGCAGCATCTTGTTCAGTTGTATCTCGTCTTCTTTTTCGTAGGTATAGTCCTGGTCGGCAACGGGCGTTGTACCGTCATAGTGATACGTCGTGCCATCGCTCTTGAAGGTTATCGTATAGCTCACATTCATCTTCACGAGGTCACTTAATTCCTGCGGCATCAGCAGCTGCGGCTCGTAGGTTGTGAAGTCGTAGTTGTGTGTCGTGGCCTGTTCGCTCCATGCAAAGCTGGTGATGCCCGAATTCTTGTCGTACGACGGTGTCAGCTTTCCGCTCGTGAGCAGGTTGGTAACGTTCAGCTTGCTCAGGTGGAAGTTGACGATATCCTTGTGAATCTCCGGGTCTGCCACGATGCGGAACTCCACCTTTGCCGTCATGTGCTTCAGCAGGAACGTCACGCGGTCCTGGATGGACAGGTCGTTGAACGGCTGTCCCGGATCGTTCTCCGTATCGCGCGACTTGGGCAGATTAGCCATCACGTCCGATACCATGAAATCCACCTGGTCATCTACAGCGTCCTTCACCGTAAATTCGAAGGTGGGCAGTCCTGCCACACTATTGCCTTTCAGCAGTCTGATGCCGGTTGTTTTCTGATCGAATCGCGTGCCGTCATCAACAGCATTGTTGCAGTAGGGGAAGTAGGCGATGAACGACACCTTGCTGTTCTCGTCGTTAGGCCAGTATTTCACCGGACTATAAGCGAAGTAGTCCGCGTCGTCGCGCCTGGTGCATTGCTGGTTGAACATGAAGTTAGGGATGTCCGCACTGTAGTTGCGCGTCTCCGTATTGTGCAGATAGGCATACACGCCTATGCTCTGCCCCACGGGGATGCCCTTGTCGCCCGTAAAGGCGGCACTGCTCTTGGTAGGCTTCACGGTATAGGCCTCACCGAAGGCGATAGCCCTCTGGCTCCCCACCTCCGCAGTCCTTGTGGTCTCCTCGCTCGAGCAGCCCATAAGTCCCATCAGGGCTATCAGGGCTATAAGCCTTATAGGTCCTATAAGTCCTATAGGTCCCATAAGTCCCATCCGTCCTATATGTCCTATATGTCCTATCCGTCCTATCATATATCGCTCAACGTAATTTTCAACACATACGGGGTATTGCCCTTCAGCGGATTAGCTTCCGTCGTCACGCTCTTCGTACTCGATTCAGGTATAGGTTGGCCTTCCACCAACTTCTTGTATTTCACCTGTACCGTCACACTCCAGTTCTCCTGTGGTATCAGGTAGATGTACGTCTGTCTGTCGCCCGTGCTCAGCGCGTTCTGCAGTGTTGTGCTCAGTCCGTCGGGCTGCCATGCGTAGGGCATTCCCGGTATATATCGTACCTGAGAGTCTATGATGCCATAGCTCCCAGCGTCATTGTCTATGTTCTTAATCTGGATGGTGCGGTCCTCTACATCTGGTGGTTCGAGTGCCTCCCAGTGTGGATAGTGGTCGTCGCCTGTCCCATCGTCTTTGTTCAGTATCAGTTTGGCTGTTTTGGTCATATTCCCCGTCAGGGTGATCTTTTCTATCAGCACCTTCGTGCCTGAGCTGGGTGCTGCTGCCAGTGCCACCTGTATCTCCAGTCGCGCCAGGGCGTGGCGCATCTTCATATTCAGTGTTCCGGCAGGCAGTGTGGTTGTTGCTTCCGGAATTTTATCAGTACTCTCAAATTTCTTATAGTACCACAGCAAGTCAACCACCTCATTGGGTTTCTTACAGCGGCGGTATGTGATATAGGGTGCTTCGCTGTTAGGAGAGATACCGACGATGCCAGTCTTGGTCTCGTCTGCCAGAAGACCCGCTAAGTCTGTTGGCTTCACGTAGGGAGCGTAGGCGCTGATATAGCAATGCTCCAAATCCGTAGGCCAGTATTTCAATGGGTAGTAGCTCCAGTATCCCCTGTAGGGCTCTGGAACAGGTTGTATTTCAGGGTTTAGCGGCAGGTCACCCACGAAGGTATATTTCACCTCCTGGTTGTACATCAGGTTGGGAATGTTGTCGTAAGTGGGTGCAGCACCGGCTGTCACACTCGCCATCACGCCAAAGCCTGTAGCATACAGGTCCTCCGTGTTCATCACCCCTTGGTGTCCCGCCCTTGTTGGGTGTTCCTCTTGGTCGTCGTAGTTGCAGCTGAAAGATATGGCAATGGCCTCTGCCGACGTAGTCTCTTTGACCACATCGTCGGTGGAGCATCCTGCCATCAGGAGCATCATCCCCACCAGTATCAAGCCATATATCTTTCTTCGCATCATTATTGTCTTCTCCCTAATTATATAGGTCCTATAGGTCCTATCAGCCTATTTGTCTTCCTCGCGCGTACATTATATTTATTATATGTAGTTTTGTTTTTAACATTAATGATAATTCATGTTCTTTATTTAAACATATAATTGCCATGTAATCGCCCATGTAATTCTTTGACCTAAAGGTGCCGCTCGGCATCCCGAAGGGTGACGCTTGCCTAAGCAAGAAAGCGAGCAAAGCTCGAGCGTATCATATAATTTTTTACTTGTTATACTTCATTTATCCAATTCTCTATTTTTACACCTCCTATACGTGAAAAATGTTTTGTATTATCCGTAACCACTATCATGTCATTCTTTAAGGCAGTTGCAGCTATACAAATATCAAAGTCATCAATTATCAAACCTTTCTTAACCAAAGCTGCCTTTGTCTTGCCGAAGTCACATCCGTCATCTGGAAGTGGAAGGATAGGAAAACGGCGCACTACTTTTTGTATGCGGGTGAGCTCTTGCTCACGGTAACGCAATGGCGCATTGTAGGCACCAAAAAGAAGTTCCTGTACAGAAATTACAGACATACAACACCTTTTAGTACCCACTTTTCGCAGATGCTCAACCACTTGAGTATTCTCCCGTATAAGTTCTATCAGGATGTTAGTGTCCAAAATATAATTTCTCTTCTTCATACCTCTTCCTGTGCGTAGTCAGACAAGGGTTTAATGTGTCTGGTAACTCCCGAATGGCGGCTTTCCCGAATGACACGTTTTGAATCCTCTACAGATATTGGATTGTCGTATGGTGTAGAGAAGAGATCCTTGAAGAACTCTTCGTCTGTCTGTTTTGCAGCAGACACCATCTCATCTCTGTCCGCCTGCTCCATCAGATGCTTTGCCAGCCATCGTTTATTTCTACTACTCAAAAAGCCTAATGAGTAGAGAATAGAGTCCATTGAGATTGTCACTGTTGCCATTTCCTTTCTAATCCGTTTAATCTGTTCAATCTGTGGTTTTTTTCCTAATCGTGAGGCGGTGGTGTTGCCACCACCACCCCACGAGTTGGGATTTCACTTAGGGTCTTTTTTGCTCTTAGGCCTAAGAATTTTTATTCCCAGGGCTGGGAATATTTTTTTCCTGGGCATGTAGCAAATCTCCCCTAACTATTTGCTTTACCTCAGCAGAGATTACTCACCAGAAGTGTTCTGAGGCAGGTCACCATTGACGTTAACAACCTTCCAGTCGTCAACCTCAGCCTCCATCTTAACAGAGGTCAGACCCAGAATCAGGTTCAGATTGTAGCTCTTACCATTAGCAATGCCTGGGAATACAACGTCCTTCGTGATAACATTCTTGGTCTGGGCAAGACCACCTGCCAGTTTGCTATCCGTTGTGGTGATGTAGTACTCAATCTTCACGCGAACTGTATAGAGTTCCTTCAGGTCTGCTGCATCTAAGCTGGTACAAAGATTAGGTACATTGTTGAGAGGTACTACCATGAAGTAGTTATTGTCACGCTTGTAGTACGTCGTAGCGTCAGCATAAGCAGCAGCAGCCTTAGTAATTTCGCCAACAATTACATAATCACCGACAGCGGGTTCAAGACCAACAGCTTTCGGCCTATATTCGTTAGGCGTACCATCACTTACATATTGTGTCTTAGTGTATGCCTGATAGTTTTTACCTGTAACATCAGCTCTAAGTATCTGGCCAGCACTAGCACTAGTTTCTACGACCTCCTTAAATGTTACATTATAGTAATTGTTTACCTGCGGATATTTTAAAGTTATACCCTGTTTATGCTCATAATACACACCTCTATCGTTGACAGTATATACGTTATGAGTAGCATCAACTGCCTGAGGAGTTGTAATATTATTGTAAACTGTTGCTACTGCCTGAGTTGTGCAGTCGTCGTTCGTATAATACGGAGTTGACTCAGAATACTTCAGTTCATTAGCAGCATACGACTTACTTGTGTGCCAGGGACGGTTATGACCAGCACCTGGGGCATTGTCAATAAGAGCAGGCATAATAACATTCTGACGTACGGTGGTTACACCGATACGGTTTGTCTGTGCAACAGGGGGTTCTGACACAGCTTCTTGATTAGGAATAGAATTGTCTTTGTTTACAAACTGCAGGTGTCTTGCAATAGTACCCTTCTGGTGATATGCGAGGTCTACATTATTATCAGCATATTCAGTATTAGCGGTATGGTCAGCAACCAGAGTCAAAGTTGTCGGGGTTATACCTTTAAACACGTCACCGCTGTTTGTAGCTACTCCTGTAGCAGCACTCTTAGTCGTTAAATCTACACCATTGATAAATCTCCAGTTTGCTACGTTAGCTTTTTCGTTGTCCAAATTCAGGATACCAGTCTGACCAAACCAACCTGTCATTTGAATCTTCTCGATAGTAATCTTGGTGTTAGGATCCAGCTTACCACCGGCACCAACCTGGTCAACAGCAGCAACAGCAGTTACACCGATACGAGCCAGGGCGTGCTGGAAGAGGAACTTCATGCTGGTGTTGATGTCAGGCTTGGTCATGTCCATAAGCGGCTTACCTTCCTCAACAGTCACAGTCTTACCGTTTACAGCAGTATAGTTGATACCACCGGCAGGTGCAACACCCCACAACAAGTCAACAGACTTATTGGGGTCTGCTACTTCAGCTGTATAAGCAACACTGGGCTCTTTTACACCACTATTATAATCTTGATAATTTGGATCAGAACTAAGGGTAGCGTCTGCAGCAGTAGCACCTGTTGCTAATTTACCCGCATTGTTGGTGACATAATTGATACCTACTTTTGCAGGATCTGCAGTAGCTACATACGGAGCGTATGCGAAGAAGGTCAGACGATCAATGTGACTGTTGGTTCCATCACCCAGCATCGTTGCGTTAGTGTTCTGAGAGTCATTGTTAGTCTCGTTCGGCCAGTACTTCAAAGGGTTGTAGTACCATCCCTGACTCTCAGCGTTCCACAGCAGTTTTTCATTTACCATGAAGTTGGGGGCAACGGGAGTGGTGCGATTACTCTTCGTTCCATCACCATCAAGATCAAGATAGCTAGAAGCCATATTGCCAGCAGCTGTATTATCCTGTACCTGGAATGAATAAACACCGAAGCCACCACCTTCGTACTCAGAACGCTGCATGTGGCTGGTAGTCATAGTACCCTCCAAACCGGCACGGGTCACATTCGTTGCGGCTGGTGTGTACACATCGAAACCTACAGCTTGCTGCTGAACAGCAACTGTGTTCTGATTAGTGGGGCTTTGCACCACGTCGTTCTCACTTGAGCAGGCTGTCAGCATGAGCGCTGAAGCGGCTGCCACGAAAAATAAACTCTTTTTCATAATTGTTTTTGTTTAAATTAATAAATAAAATAATTTTTTTTGTTCTTTTTTTGTTTAAGCGGACAGCCCCCTTTGTGGGAACCACCCTGGCTTTACCCGTCATGACGGGATCAGCCTCCCTTTCTTTTCCTTCCTTTTCTTCGTTCGTTTGTTTTGTTTTTTTTGTTAATTCCTTATTTTTACGTAATACACTTCAGGGATATATTTTTTACATATAATTGTTTTCTTGTTCTCGTTCATATTTAATTTAATGTTCTTGTTAACTAAAATGCAGCAGCAGAGTTTACAACCTTCTTCAGAGCGGAGACTGGGAAACCAATCTTGTGGAGGATTTCCTCAAAACGCGTGCGTTCTTTATAAGGAATAGTCAGCTCGTAGGTCATCAGTTCTTCCGCATCATCAGCAGGAATGGGAGTAAATGCATAATAAGAATCCTCTTCGGGCAGATACTCATCGGGCAAAGCCGAGGGCTGTACCAGCCTGACGTTGTGGTAGGTGACGTCGTTGCTCACATCTACAGAATAGAGATATCCGTCGTTGGGGTTCTCAATAAGTTCACGCAGCGTAGCCTCCTTGCCGATATATTTTTGTAGGTTAGCCAGATTGACACGCAGCACCAGCCAGCGGTTATCGCTGTTATCCCTATCCACCCAGTAGAAGAGATAGTCGTCGCCCTTGCTGCTGACATAGTGTGACAGCAGAGGACCTTCGAAGTAAATCAGGTCGGCAATCTTCCTGAAACTACTGAAGTCATAGTCTATATTATATCCTTCTATTCTTCTCATCTTCTTTCTCCTACATGAGTTTTTGGGTTATTTGAAATGTTTTGTTCAGGTCACAAGCCTCGTATTCATAGAAATCGAAGTGCCCGTTTGGGGC
>Ga0326511_10002527_pt1 | contig 14806 bp, 27 predicted proteins | sample 0_2496_0518_D_FD_203701 | JGI IMG/M metagenome (GOLD analysis project Ga0326511, IMG submission 203701) | Bovine rumen microbial communities from UC Davis, California, United States - 0_2496_0518 | ecosystem: Host-associated > Mammals > Digestive system > Stomach > Rumen | place: USA... | reverse complement strand
GAAACAGTTAGATATAGTTGTGCAAAAAATAATAGGTGGAGAGGTATTAACAGTAGAAGATAGGAAATTTATAGATAATTTGCCGGATGGAAGCTATTGTACAGATAATAGAAAAATAAGAATGCTAACAACATCTGTTATGAAAAGTCTTGGTTATAATTGTAGTCTTAATTGGATTAATACTTCTAACGTTACTAATATGGCAGGATTATTTGAATATGTTAAATTTAAGGGCGATATATCTAATTGGGATGTTTCTAACGTTACTAATATGGAAAGAATGTTTTACAATTCAAATTTTAATGGAGATATTAGTAGGTGGGATGTTAGTAATGTAACCAATATGAATGAAATGTTTGCAACATCTATATTTAAAGGGGATATTGACAAATGGAATGTTTCTAACGTTACTACAATGAAAGGTATGTTTGAGTAGTCATATTTCAATGGGAATATTTCTAAATGGGATGTAAGTAATGTTACAGATATGGGATATATGTTTAGATGGTCTAAATTTACCGGTAATATATCAGATTGGGATGTTTCTAATGTTGTTAATATGTGTAGTATGTTTGAGTGCTCAGTGTTTAATGGTGATATATCAGGTTGGGATGTTTCGCATGTTACTGATATGAGTTCATTATTTTATTATTCTAAATTTACCAAGAATTTATATAATTGGAATATAAATCCTATTTGTAAAACAGATAATATGTTTGTTGGATGTGCTATTAAAGATGAGTATAGGCCAAAATTACTAAGAATATTTTATGAATCTTTCGATTTTAGCTCTGTTAAGAAATAGAATAAATCTATTAATGCAGTAGATGTTGCATTACAATATATTATATAGAAAATTAATAACGGAGAAAAATTATCATAGGATGAATATGATATGTTAATGGAACGTGGTTATAAAGTATCTTATCATGATGAATTACAGGAGCTAATAAAAAATTTTATAAAATAGTTTGGTAATGGATGTAATCTTAACTGGATAGATGTCAGCAAGGTTACTGATATGAGTTATATGTTTTTTGGGTCTAATTTTAATGGTGATATTAGTTAGTGGAATGTCAGTAATGTCACAAATATGAGTTATATGTTTAGGTTGTCTAAGTTTAAGGGTGATATTAGTTAGTGGGATGTCAGTAATGTAACTAATATGCTTAGTATGTTTTCTGCTTCTAAGTTTACTGGTGATATTAGATAGTGGGATGTAAGCAATGTCACTAATATGTGTAATATGTTTTATGATACTAAGTTTACTGGTGATATTAGTTAGTGGGATGTAAGTAATGTAACTGATATGCATAGTATGTTTTAGAGTTCTAAGTTTACTGGTGATATTAGTTAGTGGGATGTAAGCAATGTAACTGATATGAGTAGTATGTTTTTGCTTTCTGAATTTAATGGTGACATTAGCTAGTGGGATGTAAGTAATGTCACTAATATGAGGGAGATGTTTTTGCTTTCTGTGTTTAATGGCGATATTAGTCAGTGGGATGTCAGTAATGTCACTAATATGTGTTGTATGTTTAATAATTCTAAGTTTAATAGAAATATTAGCCAGTGGGATGTCAGTAAGGTAAATGATAAACGTGATATGTTTAAAGAATGCCCAATAAAAGAAGAATATAAACCAAAATTTAAAGATGAATAATTATATAAAATATTTTGTAGAGGGATTTGATTTTAATTCTGTTAAGAAATAGAATAAATCTATTAATGTAGCAGATGCAGTATTACAATTTATAATACCAAAAATTGATTGTAGAGAAGTAATATCAAAAGATGATTATGATTTATTAAAGAATTGTGTAGGAATATATAAAGTGACAGATCATGATGAATTAAAGGATTTAATAGAATATTTTACGGAATAGTTTGGTAATGAATGTAATCTTAACTGGATAGATGTCAGTAATGTAACTGATATGAATAATATGTTTTATTGGTCTGAGTTTACTGGTGATATTAGTTAGTGGGATGTAAGCAATGTAACTGATATGGAGGCAATGTTTTATAAATCTATGTTTAATGGTGATATAAGTTAGTGGGATGTAAGCAATGTAACTGATATGAGTAGTATGTTTTATAGTTCCATGTTTAATGGTGATATAAGTTAGTGGGATGTAAGCAATGTAACTGCTATGTAGTGTATGTTTTATGAGTCTGTGTTTAATAGGGATATAAGTTAGTGGGATGTAAGCAATGTTACTAATATGTAGCAAATGTTTTGGTATTCTGGGTTTAATGGTGATATTAGCTAGTGGGATGTAAGCAATGTCATTAATAAGAGATATATGTTTACGGAATGCCCAATAAAAAAAGAATATAAGCCAAAATTTAAATAATGCAAAATTCTGGAAGTTTTTTCTTTCAGAATTTTTTATTTTATAAATATTGTAAATTAATTCATGAATAATGAATAATTATATAAAGTAGCTGGTAGAGGCATTTGATTTTAATTCTGTTACAAAATAGAAAAAACCCATAAATGCTCATGATATATTATTAAAAAATAAAATAAAGGAAGTTGTTTATAAAATACTTAATAAATCAAAGTTAGGAAAAAGAGATACATCCTTTATTTTATCATTACCTCCAGCAAGTTATAAAACCAATGATAATGAAATACATTAGCTAATAGAAAAATGTATAAAATTCTTTGGAGAAAATTGTAATCTTAATTGGATAGATACCAGTGAAGTTACTGATATGCATGAATTATTTTATTATAATTATTTTTAGGTTGATATTTCCAAATGGGATGTTAGTAATGTTATTAATATGGAAAGTATGTTTGCTGACTCATATTTTAATAATGATATTAGTAATTGGAATGTAAGTAATGTCACTAATATGTATAAAATGTTTTGGAGGAGTAAATTTAATGGAGATATTAGTAATTGGAATGTTAGCAATGTAAAAAATATGGAATGCATGTTTTAGGAATCTAGTTTTAATGGAGATATATCTTCTTGGAATGTCAGTAATGTAGAAAATATGAGATTAATGTTTGCGGGTGTTACTTATAATGATGAGTCATCTAAATTTAATGGTGATATTGGTAGATGGAATGTTTCTAATGTTACTGATATGAATGGGATGTTTTGGAATTCTGAATTTAATAGGAATATAAGTAATTGGAATATAAATCCAAATTGTAATATAGATAGTATATTTAAAAAATGTAAAATAAAAGAAATATATAAGCCAAAAATAATAGATAATATTATTAATAATAAAGTAAATTTTTCAAATATTAATAATAAAAATAATATTAATATATTATTATCAATAATTAAAAAAATTGCAATTAAAGAACCTATATAGAAGAAAGAATATAAAGTACTAAAATCTTATATAAGTGTATATAAAGTAAAAGATAAACAGGAGATACAAAATATATTACGTTATTTTAATAGTACTCTATATATGGATCCAGATGATCTTAATTGGATTGATACTAGTGATGTTACAGATATGTCAGAATTATTTGCTGAATAGAATTTTAATGCAGATATTAGTAAGTGGAATGTTTCCAATGTTACTAATATGCATGGTATGTTTAGAGGAAACCTTTTTGGAATAAATGCTCGTGATTTTAGTGTAATGTAGACATTTAATGGAGATATTAGTAATTGGGATGTAAGTAATGTTACAGATATGGGATATATGTTTACATATTCAAAGTTTAATAGAGATATTAGTAAGTGGGATGTTTCTAATGTAAAAAATATGGAAGCAATGTTTGCTCATTGTTATTATTTTAATAAAGATATTAGTAAATGGAATATTAATAAAAATTGTAACGTAAATAATATGTTTATAGAGTGTCCTATTAAGGATGAATATAAACCACAAATATAAATGAATTATTAAATAATGCAAAATTCTGGAAGTTTTATCTTTCAGAATTTTTTTATTTCATAATTTTTATGTATCTTTGCAGTATAATAATTAATATATTTTATATGGACAATATTATATTTAAAGATCCAAACGAGAAAGATTTCTTGTTATTTAGGTTGCAATTATTGATAGGTGCTCAATTAGAGGATCTTCAAAAACATCCAGAATCTGTAGAGAATTCCGGTCCGATAAGGGATACTTATATAGAAGTTATGAGGGTTATTAGTTTGCTTCAAAATAATCCTAATATCAAACTTACCAGCTATAACGGTACTTTCTGGACTAAAGAAGAATTAGATAAGAAATTTCATCGTAATGAATTTTAAACCTATGGCAAAGAATATTGATTATAAAAAACTTGCTGCATGTTATAATACGCATAATGTATATTTCGAAGGCGGTAATAAAATTCATATTATGAATTATGAAACCGGCCGTTGCCTTTGCGGGTATGATCCAGGATTTTATCAGGAAGTGAATTTAGATTGTAAGCAGGCAGCACATGTTGAACATTCTCTTATTAAGTATATCTCACAGCCAGATCCTGATAATTGTATTTGTGAACGATGTAAAAATATTTTATTGAAATGGAGCGAACAGAAGTAACACCATATAACAGGGAACACTATAAAGTAGAATCTGTGGATAAATTAGGATTTTATACATATGTGCCAAAGAAAGGATATTCTGAGCTTCGGGCGCAGGAAATGTGTTTTTTCATTAATATGAAACCAGATACCATCCATAAATTGGTATGTTATAAATGCAAGATATGCGGCCAATGGCATTTAGGCCATCATGGAGGTAAAGAAATGGATAAAGAGGAAAAAGAGAAAATAAAAAAACAGTATCAGAAGTGGAAGTTAGTTCATGGATTTATAAAAAAATAATTTAAATTAAAGATATATGAAAGCAAGAGTAATAGAGACGGGAGAAATTATAGATGTTGTATCCCTTTATTCAGTAACATATTCGCGGTTGGATTGTAATGGAAAAATCTTTGAAGAATATGACGAGGATGAGTTGGAATTTATTAATGATGTTAATAAGCCAGCTAATACAGACAATGAAGAGTCTGCTAAATATATTGCAGAACAATTGGTAGAGATGTGTAAAAATTCTTTAGAAAGATGTAAGAATAACCCTGCACTTTTTTCTGAGGAAGATTTAAAACTACAGGAAAAAGAATTAGAAATTGCAAAACGTTTGCTAGAATCGGTAAAGAATAAATCTTTATAGAGGTTATATAAAATAAATATTAAATTTTATCATGGCCTAAAATAAAATTGGCAGAACCACTATTACTTAATAATTGTTTAGTAACTTTGTTATATAAATATCCCACCCCATCTTTCTTTACGGGGATAAGGTCAAAAAGTAATATATCATTTTCATATATTTGGCAAGAATATACACGAAATTGATAACTATATTTTTTATCATTACCCAAATCATTCATTGCGAATAATAATAAAGAATATGGTAGACAGTTAAAACTATTTAATGTATTGTTTGCGTTGCCCTCATTATTTATATTATATGTTGTATCATCAAATTTAATTATTCCATTTCCGGATACATCAAATGTATGTATATCATTATCTGCAGATTTTATATTTTTCCACCCATTACCAACACCCATATGGAAGTACCCCTGATATATTGCAACTACCTAAAAACGATTAGTACTACCCTATAATGTACCAGCACAATGAGGAGAGCCATTCATTATCTAACCTTGTATAATACATCTGCTATTTTGAGTAGGGTAAAATTCTGTATCAATATAATTTGCACCAGTTGATTCTAAATATAATATTTCTGTATCATAAGGTAATCCCTATACATCTATTTGCACCTCATTATTTAATAATACAATATTTGGCGTTGCATAATTATCACCAAATCTCCAAGCATCTAATAAATCAGTATTTGAAAACAATTTTAGATTTTTCATAAAATAAATAATAAAAATATTCTATTATATTTATAAAATGAATAAAAGACAGTGGGTTAAAGAATTAGCAGAATCTATTATATAGGAAATGAAATCAACAACATATTATAATGCTGCAAAGAAAGCAGATGCATATGGCCATAAAAACCTTGCTGATAGGTTCCGTAAGGCGGGCGATGCGGCTATGAAAAATGAGCAGATTCCGTATTTTACACTTCATGAAGATGAAATAGGAAACTGGCATTTTGAAGTGCTGGACTATAATGATGTAATTTATCTTATTGCAACTGATAAGAAAACACGCACTGCTACTATAGTAGATCTTGATGATATTAGCGCATCAATAGATAAAGATACACTTACATCAATAAAGAATATCATTAATGTAAAAGACATTAATACAAATAAAGAAGTTCTTAAAACTATTATAAAGGATAAGAGAGAAGCAATAAGATTTGTAAATGATATTCGTCATGCATGTAATGCAAATATCAGTTGGAGACTTTTCATAGAAGAAAAACCTATATTTTCTGAAGAGGAAACACCTGAGGAAGAAGCAAAGCAAGGAAAATTTAATTTTGAAAAGATTGCAGAAAAGACTATAGATAATGCAATTTGTGGATTAGTTAAATTAAAGGCAAATGGCACAACAGGATATGAAATATATTATCTTCAAGTTATTATAGATTGGCCTAATACTATTCGTCAAAAGCAGGCATTTGTTATAAGAATACTCAAACAACTCAGAGGATGTAAGGTGCTTTCATTCGGAAATCCAGCATTGGTATATAATTTCTTAGGTGATAGAAAAGATACAGTTCCACCAAATCGTAATAATGCAACAACAGAAGTATTTAAGAAAGTCCTTTTAAATACGCTTCAGCATGTAACAAGCAAAAAGATTATTGATTGGACAGCAAAAGAAATGGATGCGCCATTAACAGAGAAATCCTTTGGTATTACCCTTAATCCGTCAGCTACTTATACAGAAAAGAAATCTGCAGAAGCTATTAAGAAAGTAGAAAAAACTGTAAAGGCTATAACTACAGATGAAAAGAAAGAACTCGTGCATAAAGCACTCAAAGCAATCGTAACAGATAAGAAGAAAGATGAACGAGGTAAAGAAGTAGGATATATTACAATTTATCCATATGACATTTATGAAAAAATAAAGAATGCCGAAAAGATATGGGTGAGTACAGAAAAGTTTGCAGAAGATTTGTCATGGCATAGTTTATGTTATATGGATATACCAAAGTATATACAAAAAGTAGATGTTACTGATCCATGGAATGGTAGCAAATATGTATCTTGTGTGAAGTATATTATGAAGCGCTGCAAAGAATTCGATTCTTTAAATCTTTATATAAAGAATGTTCTTAAGTGTAAAGAGCTGGGTATTGAAGATGTTAAGAGAGAAGATATTACCGGTAAACGTGGCACAATATTTGACCGTTGGAGAACAAAACTACTTGCACATTCACCAGAGACATGTAAAAATATAAAAGCATGGTGTCAGAAGAATAAAGCTGGAAATTGGCATGGTGAAATAGAAAAGAAACATTACATATATTGGGGAGACAGATTTAATTCTTATGGTGAAGATATGGAATGTGAATGGGATGGTTATGAAGATAATTATATTATTATAAGACTTGTAACACCAACAGGTAAAGTAAAAGCACAGCAAGAATTCCATGTTTATTAAAATATAAGCAATATAAATAATAAAGATCATAGATTTTATGGTCTTTATTTTTTATTATTGTATAATTTATTATGAAAACTATAGCAGAGCAACTTAACGAGCATGATGTATGTGTATATTATAAAAATCAAAAATTTTTGACTTTATAGTATAAAGGCATAAAGGATGATAAGTATATCTTTATGCCTGTATATGAAACATCCAAAATTTTTCAAGAGGAAATAGAATTAAGTGAGGATACTGTTAATAGTAGTATCTTCATTAGGGATCGTTATGACTATTGGCCGGAAGATGTTGTCAAAGCATATACAGAATATCAGATAAAGCTAATAAATGAAAAATCAAAGAATATAGGATTTGCTACAGCTAATATGAATAAGAAATATAAGGATTTCTTATCATCAAAAGAATATAACATGTTATATGAAAGTAATATAAAGATTTCAGAATCATTTGATAAAATAAAAGAACTATTAAAAACATATGGAAATTAAGAACACTTTAAAAGATTACATTATTATGACTGCCTGTTTGATTGCGGTACTTACGCAGGCATTCTTAGAAATTGCGATAAGTTGCCTGCAATGGATTCATGATGCAATACCAAATGTACTGGATATTTTATTTTTTGATTGCTTAGGATGGGCCGAAAGAAAAAATGATGAAGTAACAGAAGATGATAAAATTGACGAAGAACCGGTTGATGAAAAAGATAATATCTAATACAGTAGTTATATTTGCTTGTGGCTGTATTCTTTGTTTTACGGCTTTTATTTTTATTATAAAATTTGTATCAGATGTAATTAATTGGTTTATAAAAATATTTAAGTGATAAATATTTTATATAATAAATTTATAATGATTATGATACGAAAATATCCTTGTAATAGAGAGTATGAAAAAATTATTCGTTATAATGGAAATTGGTTTAAATTAAAATCTATTTTTGATGATGATGCGGGAACAGGAGATTTTGATTTTAATCAAGAACTATAGAATGATGAATTATTTGATTTTAATAAAGCATTAGATTTAATAGATAATCAAGAACAAGAAATATCATTAGAAAATGATATTGAGCAAAATCAAGAAATGTCATTGGAAGATGATATTGATCAAAATACAGAATATTTTGATTTTATTGCACCAGTAAATGATATTGAATATGCACTTGATAATTTATTAAATTAAATTGTGGATAATAAAAATAGAGATATATATAATAAAGAATAAAGAAAAAAGTACTTTTTTAAAAATATGAGAAGAAATATCAACGCAAGCAGACAAAAACAGGCTTTATATGAAAGCATTATGCGTCAGGTTGCTCCTGAAATTCGCAAAGCTTTAAGAGAATCAGAAGGAGTTAACGAAGGCCTTTTTGGTTTTGGTGAACCAAATAAACCATCAGAAGAATTAACAGCAGAATATATCCGCACTCATTCATAGGAAGAAGTTGCAGAATTATTCCATCAATATTCTATCTATATTATGGCTAAAGCTAATCAGAATGTAGATAAAGCTATTGCTGTATTTGCAGAAAAAACAAAAGCTGTATGGACAGGCTTATCAGATTCTGCAGATGATAAGAAGAAGGCACTTGATGCAATTCTTATATCAGTTAAAGCTTCTATTACCAGTAAATATGAATCTGCAAAGAAATTTGCAAAGGCCATTCCAGGTCATATCATATTCAGTATTGCATGGCTTATTAAGCTTAGTGTAAATGGATGGGATAAAGCTGAAAATGCATTGAAGAGCCTTTATGGTTCAATTGCATCTTATTTGAAAGAAGCTTATGCATCTATTGTAGAAAAGATTGGTGAAAAGAAAGAACAAATTGCAGAGAAATATGCACAGCTTAAAGAAACTATTTCATTGTATATGAAAGTTGCTGGCGCAGCAATTATTGCTATTGCAAACGGTTTAAAGGGTGCGGCAGAAGCATTTGAAGCATGGGTTAAGAAGATTGCTGCAGATGCTAAAGCAAAGGTATTATTTGCTGTTTCTATTGTTCGCTCATGGTTTGCTGCAAAGCAGGAAGCTGTTAAGAATTGGGTATCTAAGACATATGCATCAGCTAAAGCAGCAGCAATTGAAGCATGGAATGCATTGGAAGGCAAAGCTGTTAAGGCTTGGAATAATGCTGTTGAAAAGGTAACAGATTTTATCAATGACTGTAAAGCTACAGCAGAAGCAATTAGTCAGAAGATTACTGATTTTGCAGTAGCTACAAAAGATACAGCTATTTCACTTAAGGATGCAGGCGCAGCAAAGATTATTTCTAAGACTGTTAAAGCATTAAATAAAGAAAATTATCCATTGGATAAAGTTATTGATTTGGTAACAAAGGCATATAATGAAAGTATTTATGTTGATCATAACAGACTTATGTTGAATGAAGCTAAGTTTAATATGCGTGCAGCACATTATATGAGAAGATTGAATGGTTAATTAATAATTAAATAATTATACTAAATCCTGGTAACAATAAAGTTATCAGGATTTTTTATTTTATAAAACTTTATTTGGTTTTTGTATTATTATAGACATAATTAATTTATAAAATAAATGTATGAAGTATAAAGATATAATAGATTTTTTTGATGCAATAGAAAAAAATATATCTGGCAATATAAATCTAAAGAATAGAAATACTATGACACATAATATAGTAGTGACTATATACATTAATATGTCATCAGGAAAAACACATAAAGCAAAATTTGATTTTAAAACACATAGGTATATATATTCTTCTACAATAGTAAAGATGTTAAAAGAAAGTTTTGGCGTAACACATGTACCAAATGGAAAAGAAGATGAACATATTACATTACACTATAAAGAAGATGGTAATATGTTAGACGATGATAAACCTATTATAACAAACACAGAACTTATAAGATTTATAGATGCTTATTATATTACTGATATGACATATGTAATAAAATTTAATGAAAGAAAATAAATTACTAAATAATGCTAAAATATTTTTTGGTTTCATTTTTTATTCTTATCTTTGCAGTGTGAAATAAAAATTTAAGTAAAGAATGAATAAGAAATCATCTAATAATGCTGGTAATAATATTTTTGAATTGAATCATGCTAATTCTGAATATTATGATAGACATCCTAATTGTAAAGGTAGTCCAAAGCAAATTCCTTTGGAATGGCATAATTGGGATGAATTGGTAGATTTCTTTGAAAACTATTTTCATCATTTTGGAGATGATGTTTCTACACTTGATAAAGAAACATTTAAAAAGGTGGTAAAGACTATATGGAGATTTTCTTATGTTACAGGTATTGCAGATGCAAGAGAAGAAATGAAGGAAAATACACCGTCATTTATGGAACAACTAAAAGAATATTTTAAAAGTATTCAAAGACATAATGAAGCCGAAAGAGATGAAATGTTTCCAGATATAATTACACCAACAGATATTTGGCAAGAAGTATTGCATTTAAAATTTGAGAAGAAATAATTAAAGAATATTTAAATATGTGTGAGATTGGAGTAAATTTTAATAATCTGACATTTTATAATGAGCAGATGCGGAAGTCAATGGAGGATAAATTGTTTTTCCTTAAGCAGTTGCCAGCGGAAGACAATTATGTATTTGTTGATTTTGGATGTGCTGATGGAACTATGCTGAATATCCTCAGTGATATGCTGGAGCATAATAGGCATAAGTATTCATATATTGGTTATGATATTTCTGATACTATGATTAATCTTGCAAAAGCAAATTTTCATGGTGACGCAGATACAGATATTCATTATTTTACTGATTGGAAAGATGTAGAGAAACAATTAGAAACATATATAACTCATGGTACTTATTATGAGCAGAAAAAATATGTTCTTATTCTTTCTTCTGTTATTCATGAAGTTTACTCATATTCTAATATGAAGCAGATTCTTGAATTTTGGCATCATGTAACAAATACCAATTTTGATTATATTGTTGTACGTGATATGTGTCCAACAAAGGATATTGACCGCCCAACAGATGAATTTATGTTGCATACACTTAATAATATGATAAGGGACCATAAGCCATATAATACATTGATTAATGATTTTGAAGCAATTTATGGTTCTATTGAGAATAATAAGAACTTTATGCATTTTCTTTTAAAATATCGCTATCAGATTAATTGGGAGCGTGAAGTAAAAGAGAATTATTTCCCTATTTATGTAGAGGATCTTCTTTCTGCTATTACTGGCGAAGAGAAATACAGAATTATGTATATGAAGCGTTTTATTGTTCCTTTTATTAAGCAGCAAATTTATAATGACTTTCGTGTTGATGTAAGAGATTTTACACATATTAAGGCAATTTTTAAGAAATCATTTTAATAAAATTAAGTATGAATAAGAATATTGAGCTAAAATTTAAAAATGGGGAAGTTGATATGTATATTACAAAGTCAACTGATGATTTGAAACTCCCTTCTTTGGGTTTTAAGCGTGAGGAAGATGCAGAACTTGCTATTGCCATTGCAAAGGCTATTAAGGCACGCGAAGGCCGTGATTATTGGATAGAGATGCATGATGCAGTAAAGTATGTGTTCCGTACTCTTAATCTTCAGGATTCTGGTTGGGTATAATTTAAAAAATAAAATAAAGATGAATAATCAACAATGTAAAATTGCAAAGGATAGTATCTTCAAGACTATTATGTTGAATGGCGTAATGTCTGATAAAGATGATATTATCAGTAATGATCCAGAGGATCGTGTTTATACAAAGCGTATTAATATCGGTAAGGATTATTGTTCTAAGGACTTCAGTATTGTTGAAGTTGTATGTGTATCAGTGACCTCTGATAATAAGGATATGGTAGGTGTAACTGCAAGAAATGTTCGTTTCAATATGAAAAACTCTCGAGGCCAGTGGGTAAATTTGTTTATGCATGAGGCACCAAAGGACCTTATTGCTTTTGTTCATCGTCATATTGTCCCTAATTCAACTCTATAAGTTATGAAGAAAACTATATATTGGAAGAAAATTGCAGATGGGTTGACACTGCAGCAGTGCGAGCAGGCTTTCTATAATCGTGCTTGGAAAGGTACATTGTATGATAATATCATGATTGTTAATCCTGGTGAGCATGCAATGGAATTTGGTAAGCAAAATTTTTCTACAGAGAAGTTCTCTTATTCGGATGTTACTTCTAACAGATGGGAAATTCATGTACCAGATTATGAGTCTGAAAAAACATTGAATGAACTTCGTGAAACGGTTAAGAATGTAAATTGTACAGGATTGTCTTTTGCAAAGATTGACCATATGAGTGTAGAGGAAATTTGGGATGCTATTGAGAATAAGTTTGATAAAGACACCAAGCTTAAGATGATTACGTTGTTTATTGATAACGTATATCTGAATAAGAAAACCATTGCAAGCCTTCCAAAAAAGGTATCAATTCGATGGAATTATGGTATGCAACCAGAGGTATATGATATTAAAGATCTTGTAAGTGTACATGGTTCTCGTGCAAGTAACGAATATTGTGAAGTTACTTTTAAGGAAGATTCTAAATTTGTGAAAACCCATGGTGTTACATCAATGGATGTTGTATCAGTTGATTTTTTGTAAAATTATGCTATTTAAGAATATTTTTGAAAAAACTTTTTGTATAGATGTAGATGTTATTGATGAGCAGCTACTTCCAAGAACTATACAAGTAGTAGTTACTATATATCGTGATTTCTGGTGGTTTTTTAAACAGAGATTTCAGGTAATGGTATTGGCAATAACATCGCAGACACGGGCAGATTTTACTAAATATTCTGTTCAAAATGACTATTTTAATTTCAGTGATGTAGAAAAGAATATTATTAATGAATTATCTCGTATAAAGATTATGTGTACATCATGTAAAATTTATATGGGAGAAACACATGAGTAAAATATATGAGATATTAATATGAGTTATTTAGATTTAGGAGATATTATTGCATTTAATAAAGTTATGACTAATAAATTTTCAAAAGAACAGCTTGAGGAATTTATTAGATTGATTGCAGCAGATAATGAAACTGCTTATAATAATGCAGTAGAATCATTTTATGTTGATACAATGGAGTTTGATTATGAAGATGTAGAAGATTTAATCAATAGTATTAAATCTAGTAATCCAAATGCAATAAAACGTTTTATTGCAGATATTGACAACTATTGTAAAGAAGAGCTAAAAGACGAAGATGATGCTCCATTTTGGTCATATATACATTCTCTTAAAGAAAAAACAGACGAGTGGAGATATGCAATGGATTTAGGTGCTCATTACCATAAAGATGGTAAAGACCCAAATGAGTATATTGATGAAATCAAAGAAAAAGTAAATAGCGAATTTAAAAAATAAAGTTATGAGTAAAGTATCTATTATTGGCGCTGGTAATGTGGGCGCAACAGCAGCAAGGAATCTTGCACGTGATGGTATGATTGAAGAGATTGTTCTCCTAGACATTAAGGAGGGCGTTGCTGAAGGCAAAGCTGCAGATATTATGCAGTCTCTTATGATGAAGGAGAATATTGATACGATTGTTACTGGTACTACAGGTGATTATACAAAGACAGCAGACTCTCGTATTATTGTAATTACTTCTGGTGTTCCTCGTAAGCCCGGTATGACCCGTGAAGAGCTGGTAGGGGTAAACTCTAAGGTTGTTAAGTCTGTTCTTGAGCAGACTACAAAGTATTCACCTGATGCAATTTATGTTGTTGTATCTAATCCTATGGATACTATGACTCAGCTGGTAGTTAATTACCTTGGTGTAGAGAATGCACATCGTGTTATTGGCATGGGTGGTTTGCTTGATAGTGCACGTTTCAAGTATAATATCTTTATGAAGCTCCAGGAAAAGCACCCTGATACATTCTCTCCTGATGAAATTTATGCAAAGGTTATTGGTGGACATGGTGATACTACAATGGTTCCGCTTACAAATACTGCAACAGTATTTGGCAATCCTTTGAATGCATATTTTACAGAAGAAGAGATTGCAGATATTGTCGATAAGACTATGAGAGGCGGCGCTATTCTTACGAAGGCATTGGGCACATCTGCATGGGAAGCTCCGGCAATGGGTATTTATGATACAGTAAATAAGTTACTTGGCGATGAGGGATATGACCTTGAGATGTTCCCGGCATCTGTTTACCGTAAGGAATATGGACTTTGTATTGGTTCTATTATCAATGTTAACTATGA
>Ga0326511_10002526_pt1 | contig 14811 bp, 14 predicted proteins | sample 0_2496_0518_D_FD_203701 | JGI IMG/M metagenome (GOLD analysis project Ga0326511, IMG submission 203701) | Bovine rumen microbial communities from UC Davis, California, United States - 0_2496_0518 | ecosystem: Host-associated > Mammals > Digestive system > Stomach > Rumen | place: USA... | reverse complement strand
GGAGCAGGAACGTACTACGGGTACCATTCTGCTGCAGGGTAGGAAGATATGCCTGAAAACGGATGAGATGAAAATGTGGTACAACGGCAAAACGCAGTGGAGCCTGATTGCTGAGAGCGGCGAGGTAAATGTGAGCACGCCTACCGAACGGGAAATGGCACAGATAAATCCCTACTCGTTCCTGAACGTGTACAAGAAGGGCTATAGGATGAGTGTCCGTGAGACTACGCTCCGTGGCAAGGAGGCTTATGAGGTGCATTTGCTGGCACGCAAAGGCAACAATATGGCACAGGAGATGTATATTGATGTGTCACGGAAAGACTTTACTCCGCTATGTGTGCGCGTCCGACAGGATGACAACTGGAACAGGGTGAGTATTCATACCATACAGGGGAACCAGCATTTCACGGATGCTACCTTCGAATTCCCTAAGAGCGAGTACCCTAATGTGGATGTAATAGATTTAAGATAATAATATGAAGACTAAATTACTGATTATAGGAAGCGGGCCTGCCGGTTATACCGCAGGCGTGTATGCTGGTAGAGCCGGAATAGAGCCGGTACTGATTGAGGGTATTCAGCCCGGCGGTCAACTGACGACTACTACTGAGGTGGAGAACTTTCCGGGTTTCCCCGAGGGGATAGATGCCAATGAGCTGATGGAGAATATGCGTCAGCAGGCTGAACGCTTCGGGACGAAGATACTGAGCAACATTGTTACTAAGGCCGACCTGGGCACAAAGCCCTATAAGGTGTGGCTGGACGACGGGGAGGAGATTCAGGCTAATGCCGTTATCATAGCCACAGGAGCCAGCGCCAAGTACCTGGGCCTGGCTGACGAGCAGAAGTTTATGGGTCAGGGCGTTAGTGCGTGTGCTACGTGTGACGGTTTCTTCTACCGTAAGAAGGTGGTGGCTGTTGTCGGCGGCGGTGATACGGCCTGCGAGGAGGCCTCTTACCTGGCAGGTCTGGCCAGCAAAGTTTATCTGATAGTAAGAAAGCCCTTCCTGAGGGCTAGTCAGATTATGCAGGACAGGGTGCTGAACAATGAGAAGATAGAGGTGCTGTTTGAGACGAACACGCTGGGCCTGTATGGCGAGAACGGTGTGGAGGGTGCTCACTTGATATATAAGAAGGGTGAGGCGGGCGAACGTAAGTATGACCTGCCCATTGACGGTTTCTTCCTGGCTATAGGCCACCATCCTAACAGTGACCTGTTTGCCCCCTGGCTTAAGAGGGATGAACTGGGTTACATTATGACTGACGGTGATTCGCCACGCACAAATGTTGCGGGGGTATTTGCTGCCGGAGATGTGGCCGACCCGCATTACCGCCAGGCTATCATAGCTGCCGCATCGGGTGCCAAGGCTGCCATGGAAGCTGAGAAATACATCAAGGATCATGAATAAATACCAACTATACAAACTCCTCCTTAAGAATGAGAGTCTTAAGGAGAGACGCCACCCGATGTTCGAGAAGAACCGCTTCATGAAGTTCCTGGCGATTTTCATGTGGCTGTATTATGCCGCCATTCTCCTCTTCATGGGTGTGACGATGGCCATTGGCATGAAGGGGGCTTACAATGGGGTAGCTGCCTTTCATGTGCTGGACGGATGGGCCTTTGTGGTGCTGATAGTGGACTTCTGGATCAGGTTCTTGCTGCAGGACACGCCTGTCAATCAGGCCAAGCCTTACACGCTGCTGCCCATCCGGCGCTCGTTCCTGATGAATGTATATCTGATCCGTTCGGGATTCAGCATCGGCAATCTGTACTGGGGCTTCATGCTTGTACCCTTCGGCCTCATTGCCTTGGCAGTACCCTTCGGATGGATGGCTTTCATCGGATGGCTGCTGGGATGGTGGCTTCTGTGCGTAGCTGACGGATTCTGCTACCTGTTCGTACGTACATTACTGACCAGACACATGGTCTGGATTATCCTGCCCTTGATTATACACGGGGCACTGATAGCCGCTATGACCGTTCCCGACCACAGCTGGCTGGATATGCCCTGCACCATGCTGCTGAACGGATTTTCCAACTGGAACCTGCTGTATATCCTACCGGTCCTGGCTGTTTTGGGAGTGCTCTACTACGCTAACTTCCTGTTACAGAACTCAATGGTTTATAACGAGATAGGTAAGAAGGAGGAAGTAGAGGTCAAAAAGACAGCCAAGATGAATTACCTGAACCGCTATGGCAGTCTGGGTGAGTACCTGAAACTGGAGGTAAGGATGAAGACCCGTAACAAGACACCTAAGATGCAGTTTGCGATGGGTATAGGCTTCATGCTGTTCTTCAGCCTGATGATGTACTTTACGGATGCCTATGACGGCGGGTTTATGAAGAGTTTTATCTGTCTGTACAACTATATCTTCCTGGGCCTTACCACCCTGATAGGCGTTATGTGCCATGAGGGTAACTATCTGGACGGACTGATGAGCCGCAGGGAAAGCATCTATCAGCTACTCCGTGCCAAATATTACTTCAACTCATTCCTCCTGATAATCCCGCCGCTGATTATGCTGCCCCTGATGATTGCTGGCAAGATGTCGGTATGGATGAATGTGGGTTATCTGTTCTTCACTGTAGGCGTGGTTTACCCTATCGTCTTCCAGATGGCGGTATATAATAAGGACACGTTTCCCCTAAACCAGAAGCTTACGGGCAAACAGGGCAACACGATGCAGCAGATTCTGTCAATGGTGATTCTGTTCCTGCCCATTGGAATTGAGAAACTGGCAACTTTGCTGTTAGGTGATCCTTGGGGGTTCATCCTGCTGGCTGTACTGGGTCTGGCGGGAATTATAACACACAAGATGTGGCTGCGCAATATCTATAACAGATTCATGGCGCGACGCTATATTAACATGGAGGGCTTCCGCGCAACCAGAAATGCGTAAAGTATAACCTCTGACCAATAATATTAAATCCTTACAGATTATGGATATCATCATACAGAACTTAAAGAAGAATTTTGGAGAGAAAGTTGCCGTCAATATTGACAGTTTCAAGATTCATGGCGGCGAGATATTAGGTCTGGTGGGCAACAACGGAGCGGGTAAGAGCACGCTATTCCGTCTGATACTGGACCTGATAAAGGCTGATGACGGCAGTGTTCACATGGCTGACAGATTCAAGGATGTAAATGTGGCTGAAACGGAAGAGTGGAAAGACTGGACTGGAGCCTATGTGGATGACAGTTTCCTGATAGACTACCTGACGCCGGATGAATACTTCCAGTTTATTGCCCGTATCAGCGGAAAGGAACCCGGGGAACTGCAGGAGTTCCTGGACAAATTCGAGCACTTTATGGCGGACGAGATTCTGGGACAGAAGAAGCTGATTCGCAACCTGTCTGCCGGTAACAAACAGAAGGTAGGTATCATGGCTGCCATGCTGCTACAACCTCAGATTCTGATTCTGGATGAGCCGTTCAATTTCCTGGATCCCAGCAGCCAGAGCGCCATTAAGCATCTTCTTAAGAAGTATAACGAGGAGACAAGCGCTACAATTCTGGTAAGCAGTCATAATCTGCAGCATACGGTAGATATCTGCCCCAGAATCGCCCTGCTGGAACATGGCGTTATCATCAAGGATATCGACAATAAGGATGGGCAGGCCCAGCGCGAACTGGAAGATTACTTCGAGATTGAATAAGGGTACCCTCAGACCCTATTAAGGTGAGGGTTAGATGATAGTTTTAAACGTAAACGTAAGCCCTAAAATCTTTAATTTTGGATTTGTTAATTTTATTTTTTTAATTTAAATAACATCACTTTTATGAAAAAAACTTTTTTAACGCTGATTGTTGCACTGACGGCAGCTACAAGTGTATTTGCGCAGACAGACACGCGTATCTTCAATCATCTGTCGGTGGGTCTTAATGTTGGAACAACAGGTATCGGCGCTGATGTGGCCATGCCGCTGACCAGGTTTCTCGACCTGGAGGCTGGATTCGCCATCATGCCCCGTATCAGGTACAATACGAATCTGCATCTGAACCTGCCTGGTGATCAGGTGAACGTTATCAACCAGTATCTGCCGGACCAGTATAAGGTAAACTTCAACGACATTCCCATTCAGGGTAAACTTAACATGGTGAACGGTAAGTTCATGGTAAACTTCTACCCCATGCCCTTAAACGGGTTCCATATTACAGTGGGCGCTTTCTTCGGCCAGAGCAAAATCGCCGAGGTGTATAATACGGAAGAAGGGCAGCTTATGGCTGTTAACAAGGCTAACGAAGTCATAGAGGCCCACCAGCTTAACATTGAGGAGGTGGGTCTTAAACTGGGAGATTACCTACTGAAGCCTGATGCTGAGGGTAATGCCCGTGCTGAACTGAAGACTTGGAACTTTAAGCCATACGTAGGCTTGGGTTACGGACGTGCCTGCCCTGGCAAGCGTATCGGCTTCAAGGTGGACCTGGGTGCTATGTTCTGGGGTACGCCTGAGGTGATTTACCACAATGGCGAATCTTTGACTAAGAAGGACTGGGACGGCAAGGACGGCGGTGCCTTCCGTATCATCAGCAAGTTCAAGGTTTATCCCGTTCTTAACTTCCGTCTCTGCGGAAGAATTTTCTAAACGGATGAAAATAAAGAGAACTGTACCTTCTTTCTGATATATGAGGAAAATACCAAATGGCATAACTTGTCTTCTCGTCATCATTGCCCTATTCGGCTATCTGGGCAGTGTGATGGGAATGACAAATATGCTCAACACGATAATGAAGACGGCTCACGCGCTGCTTCTGAATACTGTATTCTACCTGATGAGCATGTGCGTGCTGACAGGTGCGCTGAGCAAGATCCTGACAGAGTTCGGAGTGGTACATCTGCTGCAAATTATGCTAAGGCATGTCATGCGCCCCTTATATAATATGCCTGGTGTGGCGGTTGTGGCCAGTATCATGACTTTCCTGAGTGACAATCCGGCCATCATTACCCTGAGTAAGAACAAGCAGTTTGCCAAGTACTTTAAGGTTTACCAGTATATATCGCTGGCTAACTTCGGTACAGCCTTCGGGATGGGCCTGCTGGTGATTGTGTTCATGATTGGGCAGGGTTACTTTGCGGCGCCGTTCATAGGACTGGTAGGTGCTGCCAGCGGCGGTATCATTGCTACCCGCCTGATGCAGTACTTTATATGCAAGCAGTACCCTGAGTACCGCACGCAGGATGCTATCCCGCAGGAGGAGCTGGCGCAGCTGGAGGCCGAGAAGAAGGCGCATGCGGGGCATGAGGAGGAGAAGCCTAATACCTTCATCCGTGTGCTGAATGCGCTGCTGGACGGTGGAAAATCTGGTGTGGATATAGGCTTGGCTATTATTCCCGGTGTTCTGATTATCTGTACCTTAGTGATGCTGTTCACCTTCGGGGGGAGCGTAGTGGGTACGGATGCTGCCGGAAACGATATTGTGGCATATACGGGCGAGGCCTTTCAGGGCTGCGGGCTGCTGCCCCTGATTGCCGGCAAGCTTAATATTGTATTCGAGTGGCTGTTTGGTTTCACGGCTCCTGAGCTTATCGCTTTCCCCATCACAGCCTTAGGAGCCGTTGGTGCCGCTCTGAGTCTTATCCCTGAGTTTACATCCAAGGGGATCATCAATGACAATGCCGTGGCTGTTTTTACGGCTATGGGTATGTGCTGGAGCGGTTTCCTGTCCACCCATACGGCTATGCTGGACTCTATGGGATACCGTGAGTTGCTGGCCAAGGATTTTATCAGTCAGATAGTTGGCGGTGTAGGGGCTGGTGTGATTGCACACTGGCTATATGTGACAATTATGTACTTGTCGACATTATAAATGCGTTATATGGTACAGGAAGTTCTAACGGACTAAGTATAGCATAACCGGGAATTCGCAGATAATTCATAAGTTTTCAGTGAAAATATTTGCTCAGTACGGATAATTGTTGTAATTTTGCACCCGATTTATGCCGAAGAGGCTCGGAAAAGTGAGTCAGAACGACTTCGCCTCCCGGTCAAACCCGTTAAAAATAATTATAAAAATGTACGCAATCGTAGAGATTAACGGTCAGCAGTTCAAGGCTGAAGCTGGTAAGAAGCTCTTCGTTCACCACATCGAGGGTGCAGAGGCAGGCCAGGCTGTTGAGTTTGAGAAAGTGTTATTGGTTGACAACAACGGCAACATCACTGTAGGTGCTCCCTCAGTAGATGGTGCTAAGGTTACTGCCGAGGTTGTATCTCCCCTGGTAAAGGGCGAGAAGGTACTGGTTTTCCACAAGAAGCGCCGTAAAGGTTACCGTAAACTGAACGGTCACCGTCAGCAGTTCACCGAGTTGACTATCAAGGAAGTTATTGCTTAACAATTTAATTTTAGGAGGAACAGAGAATGGCACATAAAAAAGGTGTTGGTAGTTCTAAGAACGGCCGCGAGTCAGCAGCTCAAAGATTAGGTGTTAAGATTTTCGGTGGAGAGAAGTGTGTAGCTGGTAACATCATCGTTCGTCAGCGCGGTACACGTCACTATCCCGGTCTGAACGTAGGTATGGGTAAGGATAATACCCTGTATGCCCTCATCGACGGAACTGTTCAGTTCAAGAAGGGCCGTCTTGACCGTAGTACTGTTAGTGTACTTCCCACTGCTGAAGCATAAGGATTCAGACTTTCAAGAACAGAATAAGGCTGTACAATTTATTTGTGCAGCCTTTTTTTGTGACATTATCACTATTTTTAGTGATAATACGTAGTATTATTGCAAAAAAAACACTAATTTTGCAATTCAAATAACGAATTGTATTAAAGACGCTATATATGCTGACACTAAAACTCATTACAGAACAGACCGATTTAGTTATCAAAGGCCTGGAGAAAAAGCACTTCAAAGGTGCTAAAGAGGCTATTGCTGAGGTAATAGCTACAGACAAGAAGCGCCGTGAAGCGCAGACAACACTGGATCAGAACCTCTCTGAGGCCAAGAAACTTGCTTCCGAAATAGGCGCTCTGATGAAACAGGGCAAGAAGGATGAAGCAGAGACCATCAAGGCCCAGGTAGCTGAAATCAAGCAGAAAAATGAATTACTGAAGCAACAGATGGATACTGCTGAGCAGGAGGTTAATACACTGCTCTGCCAGATTCCCAATATCCCCTACCCCGAGGTTCCCGAGGGTTCATGTGCCGAGGACAACTGGGTAGTGAAGAGTAATCTGAAAGAGTGCGTAATTGGAAAAGACACCGTAGGCAACTGGGATGCGAACCCGGTTGTAGAGAGTGCACGGCTCCCTCACTGGGAACTGGCCAAGAAATATAACCTGATAGATTTCGATTTGGGTGTAAAGATTACCGGAGCCGGTTTCCCCGTATATCGCGGAAAAGGTGCCCAACTGCAGCGCGCCCTGATCAACTTTTTCCTGGCGGAAGCCGGCAAGGCCGGTTACGAGGAGATTATGCCTCCTACAGTAGTAAACACTGCCAGCGGTTATGGAACAGGCCAGCTGCCTGACAAGGAAGGACAGATGTATCATTGCAACCTGGACGACCTCTACCTGATTCCTACAGCCGAGGTGCCAGTAACAAATATCTACCGCGATGTCATCCTGGACGAGAAAGACCTGCCCATCAAGAACTGTGCCTATACACAGTGTTTCAGACGTGAGGCCGGATCATACGGTAAGGATGTGCGCGGACTGAACCGTCTGCACGAATTCAGCAAAATAGAAATTGTACGCATAGACAAGCCTGAGCATTCAGCTGAGAGCCACAAGGAAATGCTGGCTCACGTAGAGGGACTGCTGCAGAAATTGGAACTGCCCTATCGTATCCTGCGTCTCTGCGGCGGTGACCAGAGCTTTACCTCGGCCATCTGCTACGACTTCGAGGTTTACTCTGAGGCACAGAAACGCTGGCTGGAAGTCAGTTCTGTCAGCAACTTCGATACCTATCAGGCCAACCGTCTGAAGTGCCGCTATCGCAACAGCGAGACTAAGAAGACGGAGCTCTGCCATACATTAAACGGTAGTGCCCTGGCTCTGCCCCGTATCGTTGCTGCCATCCTGGAGAACAACCAGACTGAAGAAGGAATCCGTATCCCCGCAGCATTGCAGCCTTACATGGGTTGTGATATTATCAAGTAACAAATTAACTTAGGATAGCATAAAAACAATTCAGGTAAAAGATGAACAAGATTGTTAGAAAGATTCAGTTCAGTGAGAAGGTATTCCGCCTTGATGTGGAAGCACCCCTAATTGCAAAAGCCCGTAAGGCTGGCCACTTCGTAATCGTGCGCGTTGGCGAGAAAGGCGAACGTGTACCCCTTACCATTGCAGGTAGCGACCCTCAGGAGGGAACCATTACCCTGGTGGTACAGACAGTGGGAGCCAGCACATCCAAGCTCTGCGCTCTCAACGAAGGTGACTACATCACCGATGTTGTAGGTCCTCTTGGTAAGGCCACTCACATTGCCAACTTTGGTACTGTAGTATGTGCCGGCGGAGGTGTAGGCGTTGCTCCCATGCTGCCCATCATACAGGCATTGAAGGCTGCAGGCAACCGTGTGATCAGCGTTCTGGCCGGACGTAGCAAGGACCTTATCATCCTGGAGGATGAGGTACGTAAGAGCTCTGACGAGGTTATCATCATGACAGATGACGGTTCTTACGGCAAACAGGGTGTGGTAACCGTAGGTATCGAGGAGGTTATCCAGCGCGAGAAGGTGGACAAGGTATTTGCCATCGGCCCTGCCATCATGATGAAATTCTGCTGCTTGCTTACAAAGAAATATGATATTCCCACCGATGTCAGCCTGAATACTATTATGGTGGACGGTACCGGTATGTGCGGTGCCTGCCGTATCAGTGTGGGCGGTAAGACTAAGTTTGTCTGCGTGGACGGTCCTGAGTTCGACGGACATCAGGTGGACTTCAATGAGATGCTGCAGCGTTCAGGTGCCTTCAAACCAGAAGAGGCTGAGGCGCTGGCTGCTTATCAGGCTGCCCTGGAGGGTAAGACCTGCAGCTGTGCCACTGAGAAAACAGCCGCTAAGGGTACAGATGCTCCTTCTGCTGAGGGGCAGGACACAACTACTCCCTTGTCTGAATTACTGGACCGTAGCGCTGCATGGCGTGATGAGCTGCGCAAGAGCATGAAGGCTAAGGAGCGTACTCAGATTGAGCGCGTGAAGATGCCTGAGCTGGATCCCGTATACCGTGCCACAACACGTACCGAGGAGGTTAACCAGGGCCTTACCAAGGAGCAGGCCATGACAGAAGCAAAACGTTGTCTGGATTGTGCCAACCCCTCTTGTATGCAAGGCTGCCCCGTAAATATCAATATCCCTTCATTCATCAAAAATATCGAGCGTGGTGAATTCCTCAATGCTGCACGTGTTCTCAAGAGCACATCTGCCCTACCCGCCGTATGTGGTCGTGTTTGTCCTCAGGAGAAGCAATGTGAAAGCCAGTGTATCCACCTCAAGATGAATGAGCCCGCTGTAGCTATCGGTTATCTGGAGCGCTTCGCCGCCGACTTTGAGCGTGAAAGCGGTAAGGCTGCACTGCCCGAAGTGGCACAGAAGAATAACAAGAAGATTGCCGTTGTAGGTTCAGGTCCTTCCGGTCTGAGCTTTGCCGGCGACATGGCCAAGTTCGGTTATGATGTAACCGTATTCGAGGCCCTGCATGAGATTGGCGGTGTACTTAAGTATGGTATTCCTGAGTTCCGTCTGCCCAACAGGATTGTTGACTTCGAAATCAAGAACCTGGAGAAGATTGGTGTGAAGTTCGTCAAGGACTGCATCATTGGCAAGACTGTAACGGTCAAGGAACTGGAGGACGAAGGCTTCCAGGGTATCTTTGTTGCTTCAGGTGCCGGTCTGCCCAACTTCATGGGTATTCCTGGTGAGAACAGCAACGGCATCATGTCATCTAATGAGTATCTGACACGTGTCAACCTCATGGATGCTTCAAATGCCGAATACGACACACCTATCCGTCGTGGAAAGAACGTGATGGTTGTTGGTGGCGGTAATACCGCAATGGACAGCTGCCGTACAGCTAAGCGTCTGGGTGCTGAGCGCGTATTCATTGCTTACCGTCGTAGTGAACAGGAAATGCCAGCACGTCTCGAGGAGGTGAAGCATGCTAAGGAAGAGGGTATCGAATTCCTCACCTTGCACAACCCCATCGAATATCATGCTGACGAGAAAGGTAATGTTACAGAGGTAGTTCTGCAGAAGATGGAGCTCGGCGAGCCCGATGCTTCTGGTCGTCGCAGTCCTCAGCCCATCCCTGGCGCTACAGAAACCATCGCCATCGATCAGGCTATCGTTGCCGTAGGTGTATCTCCCAACCCCATTGTTCCTACCTCAATCGACGGTCTGGAACTGGGCCGCAAGAACACCATCGTTGTAAACGAGGGTATGCAGACCAATATCCCCACCATCTTCGCAGGTGGTGACATCGTACGCGGTGGAGCAACAGTAATCCTCGCAATGGGTGACGGTCGTCGTGCTGCTGCAGCAATGCACGAATACCTCAGTAAGTAATAAACCACAACAGAACCAGGAATAGCGCCAAGAGGAATAAAAGGTGCTGTTTCTGGTTCCTTTGTTAATCAATAATTAAAATGTCTGGATTATACACCATTCTTCTACTCATCGCCAGCAATGTCTTCATGACACTTGCCTGGTACTTACACCTTAAACTTTCACAGACAGGTGTTAGCTCTAACTGGCCATTAATCGGCGTAATAGCCTTCTCATGGGGAATAGCATTCATCGAGTACTGCTTTATGATTCCCGCCAACAGAATAGGCTTTGTTGATAACGGCGGGCCCTTCAACCTGATGCAACTGAAGATTATCCAGGAGGTTCTCTCGCTGATTATCTTTACCATTATAGCCAACGTCTTATTTCAGGGACAAAGTCTTCACTGGAACCACATGGCAGCTTTCCTCTGCCTGATTCTGGCTGTATATTTTATATTCAAATAAGATAGAATGAAAAGAATTCTGTTTACCACCATCATCATTGCATGCTGCCTTGCCGCCTCGGCACAGCGCAAAAGAGTCAAAGCAAAGGAACCTTCCTTGCCTGAAATTAACCCCGTAGAGGCTATCAGCGAGTACAAATTTTCCGATGCAGAAAACTACCTTGTAACAGCTATACAACAGCTCCAGAAGAAGAAACAACCCACAATCCAGGAAGAGGAGTTGCTAGAAACTGCGCGCAAAGGCAGAATCAAGTTGCAAGCAACGGAACAGGTGATGATTATAGACAGCCTGGTGCTGCCTAAAGCAGAAATTCTAAACGCCATAAAGATTAGCTCTGAGTGCGGAAGCATTCAACCCATGAGCAACATTATCGAGAACGACAAATCACTCAATTGCTATTTCCAAAACCAGTTGGGCGATAAGCGTATATATGCACAACCTAACGCAAACGGCAAACTACGTTTAGTAGAGAGTATACTTGTCGCCAACGAATGGAGCGCCCCTATCCCATTAAAGGGATTCGACGAAGAAGAGAATGACAACTTCAACTTCCCCTTTATGCTTACCGACGGAGTTACCATGTATTTTGCTGCAGAAAACTCCGAGTGTATAGGCGGATACGACATCTTCATGACACGCTATGATGCCGACGAGCAGCAATTTCTGGTTCCCGACAACATAGGTATGCCTTTTAACTCACCCGCAAATGATTATCTGTATGTTATCGACGAGTTCAATAATCTGGGATATTTCGTTTCTGACCGCAATCAGCCTGTTGACAGCGTCTGCCTCTACACCTTCATTCCAAACGAGAAAAGAAGCATATATAATATAGATGTATTAGGTGAGGACAAACTACGTAGCTTGGCAATGATACACAGCATCAAGGACAGCTGGACTGATCCCGCAGCTGTCAAGGAAGCACAGAAACGTCTGAATGAAACCAGAAATGCCAAGGAAGTGGAGCAGAAAAAGCGTGACTTTGAGTTCATCCTGAACGACCAGCACACATATTACACCCTTTCCGACTTTAAGAAGCCCAGGGCAAAGGAGAAAGTTCAGTGGTGGCTCGAGAATAAGAAAGACCTCCGGTCGCGCAGCCAGGAATTGGAACGCCTACGTGCACGCTATACTGCCGGAAATGATACACAAAAAGCACAGATAGCACCACAGATTCGTCTAAACGAAGAGAAAATGGAACAGATTGAATCCGAGATACACAATCTGGAAAAAGATATTAGGAAACTGGAACTAGAATAAAGAAAAAACCATGAAACATTTCGAACCTTCAGAACTTATCATCAATAATGATGGTAGTGCTTTCCATCTGCACATTACACCAGAGCAGTTGGCGCAGAAAGTGATACTGGTGGGCGACCCAGGGCGGGTAAGCCTCGTTGCCTCTCATTTCACTAATATCGAGTGCGATGTCCAGAGTCGCGAGTTCCACACCATAACAGGAACCTATAAGGACAAACGTATTACTGTCCTCAGTACCGGTATCGGTTGTGATAACATAGATATTGTTGTCAATGAGCTGGATGCGCTTACCAATATAGATTTCAAGACTCGGACCGAGAAGAGACCGCTCCGTTCACTTGAAATTGTACGAATCGGAACCTGTGGCGGTTTGCAACCTAACACCCCTGTCGGCTCCTTTATTATCAGCGCCAAAAGCATCGGATTTGATGGCTTGCTCAATTTCTATGCTGGTCGCAACGAAGTATGCGATTTAGCCTTCGAGAAAGCCTTCACCAAGCACATGAATTGGAACCCTCAACTTTGCGCGCCCTATGTCATTGATGCCAATAAGGAACTTACCGACCGCATTGCCGGTGAAGATATGGTTCGCGGTGTGACAATAGCCTGCGGAGGTTTCTACGGTCCTCAGGGACGCGAGCTCAGGATTCCCCTGGCAGACCCCACACAAAACCAGAAGGTGGAGAACTTCGAATACGAAGGCTGGAAGATAACCAACTTCGAGATGGAATCTTCTGCCCTCGCCGGATTAAGCAGACTGTTGGGTCATAAAGCCACCACCTGCTGCATGGTTGTTGCCAACCGCATTCTCAAAGAGGCAAACACCAACTACAAGAATTCCATTGATACACTCATAGAGAAAGTACTTGATAGAATATGATGACCTTTAACCTCGTACTCTCCGGCTTTTTTCTCTTCCTTGCTATTATTATTCTATCTGGCCAGGGAGACGGGCTTATTGCAGGTTATAATACGGCGTCTGAAGAAGAACGGAAGAAAGTAAATATACGTCGTCTCAGACTGCTTGTTGCAGCCATTATAATAATAACAATTGGCTTTCTTCTCGTAACTCCATTCATCAACAACGACAAAGTAATGAGTGCTGCTGTGCTCATTCTAATTGCCGTTATCATCCTTTTCGTAATCCTCGCTAACACATGGGCAAAGAAAAAATGAATTCAAACAACGACACCATTTGCGCCCTTGCCACTGCCCCAGGCGGTGCTATTGCAGTAATAAGAGTCAGTGGCCCCAAGGCTATTGAGATAACAAATGACATCGTTATCAAAGATATCTCAAAAGCAAAAACTGCCACCCTGCATTACACGGAACTGAAAGATCACGTTGACTATGCGCTGGTCTCCATTTTCCGCGCTCCCAACTCTTATACAGGCGAAGATACCACGGAGATCAGTTGCCATGGCGGATATTACATCACCCAGCAAATCCTGAGTATGCTGATTGAACACGGTGCCCGTCAGGCCCTGCCTGGCGAGTTTACACAACGTTCTTTCATGAATGGCAAGATGGACCTCTCACAGGCTGAATCCGTAGCCGACCTGATTGCTGCCACCAACAAAGCTACACACAATATGGCCATGAGTCAGTTGCGCGGTAACTTCAGGAATGACCTGGAAGACCTGCGTCAGAAACTGCTGAAACTTACCTCACTCATGGAGCTTGAACTTGATTTTTCTGATCAGGATATTACATTTGCCGACCGTCAGAAACTCCTTCAGACAGCTCAGGATATTCAGAAGCATATCAATACACTTCGTCAGTCCTTCCGCGTTGGTAATGCCCTGAAGAACGGAATCTCCGTAGCCATCATCGGTGCTCCCAATGTTGGTAAGAGCACCCTCCTGAACAACCTTCTGCACGAAGACAAAGCCATTGTCTCCAGCATACAGGGCACCACACGTGATACCATCGAGGATGTCGTGCAAATACAAGGCAAGACTTTCCGCTTCATAGATACTGCTGGTATCCGCAAGACTAAGGACCAAATAGAGCGTATGGGCATAGAACGCAGTCTCCAGGCAGCAGAACGAGCCAATATAATTATCCTGCTGACTGATAAAGACAACCAATTCCCAGACATAAAGATACCCGAGGATAAACCCGTTCTTCGGGTTGTCAACAAATGTGATATGACGCTTCCCAGCGCCTCATTCCTATTCCATAAGATGCCAACGGACAACACCTATCACATCTCCTCCCTTACCGGTGATGGAATCAAGCTGTTGACAGAAGGACTGATTCGCGCAGCAGACATTCCCGAAATAAACGAGAACGATACCATAGTAACCAATGTTCGTCACTACGAGGCCCTAACCAAATCTCACCTGGCATTATCCAGAGCCATAAAATCAATACGTGATGAAATCCCTAACGACCTCATCGCCCAGGACCTGCGCGAATGCCTCCACTTCCTAGGCGAGATTACCGGTGGCGAAATCACCTCTGACGAAGTTCTTCATAACATTTTCCGCAACTTCTGCGTGGGTAAATAGATTGTAACTTATTGATTACTAGATAGTTATAACGATTTGTTAGAGTATTTTAACAAATACAATAACTATCTAATTATCAGCTA
>Ga0326511_10002524_pt1 | contig 14821 bp, 32 predicted proteins | sample 0_2496_0518_D_FD_203701 | JGI IMG/M metagenome (GOLD analysis project Ga0326511, IMG submission 203701) | Bovine rumen microbial communities from UC Davis, California, United States - 0_2496_0518 | ecosystem: Host-associated > Mammals > Digestive system > Stomach > Rumen | place: USA... | reverse complement strand
ATCCCAACACCAAAACCCCATTGTTTATGTTTATATGTTAAAAAACATATTAATTCATATTCTTTAGGTGGATTATCGTTATCTTTTTTATTCCAAATTAACTTATATGTATTTTTTATCTGTTTCATTAAATATTGGTTTTACGTTCTTTATGTTTACCATCTGACAAAATTGACCAAAAGTATTATAAAGTTGTACTTTAGGTAAATATTGATTAACAATTAAACAGTAATAAATTTTACCTTTATGTTTAACCATTTTAAATTCATTGCCATGTTCATCAGAAAATGTTATTGAATTTTCATTAGGCAATGTTTTAAATATTTGAGACGTCTCTTTTAAATAATGAGAAGGTAACATTGAAAGCATTGCAATATGTTCATCAATATTCTTATTTGTAATTGCACGTGCTTTGAATTTTTTACCGTTATGCTCCCATTCTTCATCGCTTTCAGTAAATTGTTTATTTACAATCATACAAGCATTCTGATATGTTATAACTGTCATATCATCATCATTATATTCATAAAGACGTCTATCATCCCCATCTTTCCAAGGAGAAAGCTGAAGTAAATGAGTTGACATTATCTTATATATCTTACCATCTTTTGATTGTAAATATCCGTCTTCTTTCATTTTCTATTTTTAATTATTTCTGATATTTTATTGTTATAATATGTATATCTTTTTTCAGCTTCATAATATGTTTGCCAAAATAAATCATTTCCAATATCTGCAATTTTTTCTGAACCTCTAAATAAACATAATCCAACTAAATCAGAACATTCTTTATAAGCAACCCACATTGCATATAAATGAGCAGATGGTTGTTCATTATATCGTTTCCAAATCAAATCACATAATTCATCATTATACATATTATTTATAAGTTTCTTTATACCATTCAATAAATTTTGTTAATCCCATTTTTAAATCAGTTTTAGGTTCCCAGTGTAATTCTCTCCATGCTTTATCAATATCTGCATATGTTGATGCTGCATCTCCTAGTGGTTTTTCTTTATATACTTTAGGTATTGAAAATCCTAATATTTCTTCAATTGTTTTTACAAATTCATTTAATGTTATTGAATTATTTGTTCCTAAATTAATTACCCTATGATATTTTCCATAAGGAGTCCAATAATTTAATGATTTTATAATACCATCTACGATATCGTCAATATATGTAAAATCTCTTGTTAATTTTCCTTCTCCATATATTTCAATATATCTATCATTTAATGCTCTTTCAACAAATTTCCAATATACCATATCAGGTCTACCATTAGGCCCATATACTGTAAAAAATCTTAATCCTGTAGATTGTATTTTATATAAATTTGAATATGATGCAGCAAGTACTTCGTTACAAATTTTTGTTGCTCCATATAAACTTGCTGGATTATTTTCAATATCATCTTCAGCTTTTGGAGTTGCATTATATTCTCCATAAACTGAAGAAGAACTAGCATATACTAAATTATTTACATTATATCTTCTACAATTTTCAAGTATATTATAAAATCCTATTATATTACTTTCAATATATACTTTAGGATTTTCAATACTATATCTAACACCTGCTTGTGCTGCCAAATTGATTACTATTTTTATATCATGATTTTCAAATACTTTTTTTAATTTATCATTATTTGAAATATCAATTTCATAAAATATAAATCTCTCAAGTTTTAAAATTTCATCTAATCTATTTTCTTTTAATATAATATTATAATAATTATTCATATTATCAATACCAATAATAATATGATCATTATATATTTCATGTATTTTTTTCGTTACATGATATCCTATAAAACCACAACATCCAGTAACTAAAATTGCATCCACAATATCTATACTATATCTTTTATATAATATAGAAAAGGTTGAACTTAAGTTCAACCTAATCAGAAATTTATATTAATAATTAGTAAATCTTAACAAGATGATACTGGGTGCTTGCGCCATTTTGATGTGTATCCCATTTGAAATTAAATGAAACATTAATATCATTACCAAGATTAACCATCAGCACATCCTTATTATAATCATAATTAAATGGGAAAGGACTGCGGTCTATCATATCCTCAAACAAAGCCTCTTTGCGAACAATACAAGTCCAAAGATAATTACGATTCAGAAAATTCTTAAGAATATTGTTTTTAATTGTATCGTACATATTAATATTAATTAATTTAAATATTAGACCACTCAATCAAATTCTCAGGAATAAATGAACGCCAACCATCAGAATTCAAATCATAATAACGAATATTGTCATCAACAATATCATACCCAGTACCCTTAGGAGCATTATCTGTCCCCATAACATCAATATTCAAAGTACCTTTTGCAGTACGAACCTCTCCATTCTTTTTTGTATACTTAAATTCTACAACACCATTACGAAGAGCATTCTTAAAATCATTAATATTTACTTCCTTTTTCTCCATATTTATAAACTTTTCTTTCTGTTCTTTTGTTGCTTCACGATATTCTGTTGTATATGCCATACAAATTGGTTTCTTATCAATCTGAAACTCATCAAAAGATGGGTAACAATATAATGAATGCATTGCAAATGGAAAACCTACTTCATTAATATGTGTAATACGAAATATAAGAGAATCATTATGTACTAATGTACAAATTGTTCCTGGCTTAATATCGTTGAATTTCTTTCCCATTACTCAAACTCTCCAGTTTCACAATTATACTTTCCACTAAAATACATATCACGCTCAATTGATAAACCAAATGGCAAACGAACTGACTCAAGTTCACTCAATGTAAAATACCCAAGTTCCTTCTCATGCAAATCAACCAAGCCGAAGAACTCCCAGTCATTACCATGTTTCTCAGCCTCAAAAACATACCAAGTACCAATTCCACATGGATTGAAAAACTTTACCAATACATTCTTTACTGTCTTACCATCAGTTGAATAAAGTGGATTCTTCAACAGTTTGTTCTCAATTGCCTTTGTAATAAGTTTCATATTTTTAATATTTTTAAGTTACACAATTATTAGAAGCTTGGATCCATAAAGTTTTCAGCCTTGCCAATATGAATTGAACAAGTACCCCACATATCCTGTCCCATTGGCATCCAACGGCCATTCTTACGAAGTGTATATGTATGGAGCAAACCATGAGAATGACCAAGAATTGGATCATATTCACCAAACTCACGATAACTATTCAGATATTCCTCAGGAAGATAATCAATACCATCCTTCTCAACAAGTTTATCGAAATCATCATCAAGGTAAGTAACCTTAATCTTCTTGTCAGAAACAACCTTTACAACAACCATTGCATGTCGGTCAGATCCAACAAACATTGTTGCTCCCATACCTGGAACAATTGATGATTTAACTGACTTCTTGCAGTTTACAGCCTCATTAACTTCGTTTGGATGAATTACTGTTCTCATATTTAATATTTGTTTGATTACAAATATAATATAGTAACTAATATTAAAAATTCAAATATTATATATATTATTTAGAATATTTTTCTCTTGGAATAACAACTGGCAATCCTTTACGCTTATATTCTGTTCGCTTAATTCTGTTAATAACATCATCAACAGTATGGTAAGTTACTTCATTATTATCAATATCATATTTATCGCGTAGATCTTGAATCATCTTATCACGTTCATCTGGGAACTGTGTAATTGCGTGAAGATATGTCTGAATGATATCATCTACCTTTGTATAAGCATCAACATTCTTGTCATGAACAAATGCAGGAGCAATCTGTCCCATATCACCAAAATCATTTACACCATTACCATCAGTTGGACGAATACCAAGCGCATGATCCAGAGCTTTAATTTTATTACTAATATTCTCCATTGCAATTGTATCATCCATATAGTCAAAAGAATCTGGACTCATAGGATAATAATGTAAATCATGCTCATACTTATCACGAATATATTTTGCCAAACCATAAATCTCATGTTTCCAAAGTCCACCAATTGGATTTAAATCACAAACATCTCCATGAATTGTAAAGAAACCAAGATAATGCTCAGTAAGATTATCAGTGTCCATTACAAGACCTTTAGTATAATTTGCAATATCATAAAGATACATCATGCGAAGACGAGCTTTAATATTGCCAAGACCAATTGTCGTTGGTGAATGACGCTGAGAAAAACTAGCTTTCATAAATAAAAACTCCTTTTGAAGATTCTCAGTCCAATACTGACCTTCCTTACAAAATGCTTTCATACAAGCAGTCGCAGAATTATTTTCATCTATTGTATTTGATGTACAAGGAAGACTTATTCCATAAAATTTCAACTCAGGATTTCTTCGTTCAACTTCATGACAGATTGCCGCTGTCACAGTAGAATCAATACCACCAGAAATACCGAGAATCATAGCCCATACGTTATTTGACTCCATGTACTCCTGAGTCTCCTTAATCATCGTATCAAAAATTTTTGCGTAATCCATATTTAATTAATCAATTATAGCTTTCTTAACAATCTCCATAACACGACGTCGACCGTGTTCTCCATTATAAGAGAATATTCTAAGTGTCGGCTCATCTAAAACCAATGTACAATCAGCAACATCCTTTTGATTATAAGCCAAATTATTCAATTTGTTTAATGCCTTTGCTGGAGAAGAATAAACAAATGAATTCTGATTTAAATCAACTGGCATTGCATAATCAATACCATTTGATTTGAAAAAATCTTTAATTACTACAATATAAATTTCCATACTTTATTTGTTTGATTTACAAATATAATATAGAAATTTATATTGAAAATTTAAATATAATATGTATTTTTAACTATTATTTTTTATGATGGTCAAACACATATCTAAATGGCCATTTACAATGTTGGCACTCAAATACTTCTCCGTCTTCACTAATTGATGTTTGAGTAAAAAACTCTGTTTCCTTACCACATTTTGGACATTTAATTTTCATATGCTTATTATTTTTTAGTTAATATATTTTTTTACCATCCTCACCAGGCTCACCTTTTGGATCACCATGATTTAGAGAAATAGGAATATTCAATTCATAACAAGCATGATTGAACTCCTGATTATCTCCCATGTGCTTTCCAAGATCATCACTAATCTTAATGCACAAATACCATGTCTGATTAGAATTCATACGACAGCGAGACATCTTCATTACGATATTCTCTGAGTCATATTTTGTTCCATCAGGAGCATATACATCACAAGTAAGATTTGTTCCAATTCCAAATGAACATTTAATTCCTACAGTATTACAATACTTTAAAATTTCAACTGCCTTAGGGAATGTAAGTGCATTAGAGAATACAATTGTCTTGCTGTGATAATCAATTCCCTTTGACTTGTAGAACTCAATTGTCTTATCTGTAAACTCACGCTCATCTCCAGAATCCTGACGAACACCATCAAACAGCTTTGCCTGCTTCAAAGAGAAACTCTTAAAGAAAACATCTGATGTATAAGTATCTGAAAGTGCAATACCGAGGTCACCATCATATACGTTTACCCAATTTTCAAGAGCCATATAGTTTGCAGCCTTATATCCATACTGAGCTGCATGGAACATAAACCACTCGTGAGGGTGTGTACCAATTGGCTTCATATCGTACTTCATTGCAAAGTGTACGTTTGAAGTACCTACACAAGTCTTTGAGTGCTTCTTAAGATAACTACAAACCCAATCCTGTACATTATAACTAAAACGACGTCTTGTTCCAAACTCAGAGAACAACATTCCAGTTCTATTTGCAATATCAACCTTTTCGGCAAGCTTAAGTGCAGTTACCTTCCAATCAATAGGCTTATCTGCATTGTTTACTTCAGGAATAGCAAACATACAAGGAATTTCATAAAGTGAACACTTATAGCACTTATCAGTTACTTCCATGCAAAGTACACCATCTTCGTCAAGATATACTTTAATTCGGTTATATTCAAATCGGAATGAATACAGCCACTCCCAATAATACTGCGGAATAAAGTCAACCTTATGAGCTGTCAAAAGCCAATTAAGCTCCTCAATTGTAAGTTTAGAATTATTACAAATCTCTTTAAGAAGCTTCTTGAATTTCTTCAAAAACTCTGGAGTACGTTTCACACGATTCCTATCCTTGAATGTAAATGTACACTCTGCGTCAGGAAACAATTTCATATAAGCATACGAAGTAGTAAACTTATAAAGGTCAGTGTCAAGAATACTAAATGTCATAATGTTTATTATTTGATATTTAATGATACAAAAACGTTCTTAATGTTTATTATATGATATATTACAGTGTTTTACAGTGTTTATAACTGTTTTTGTTTGTATTTACTAATTACAACTAAATTACATAAGGATAATGATATCTATGATCCTCCCATATTATTCCATGATTCTCTTTCTTTGTAATCTTCAATCCATGCTCTTGCTTCCGCATGTGCTCGGCCATCAGGATCGTAAGAAGCAAGTGTTTCAAGTTTCTTAATATATTCCTTTTTGGGGTCATAATATTCATCCATATTATATCTTCTTTAGATTTTTCTCTTCAATCAATTCATTCAAAGCAGTTCCTCCATCAATAGAAGCAACTCCGTCCATAAGTACACTAATATTAAATCTCCAGTGCTTAAGCAAGTTCTTAATGGTTTCCTTAACACAATAATCACCAGCAATACCACAAACTACAATATCCTCATTGATAATTCGACAACCTGATGTACTATCAAAATTCTTGAAATAACAATTCTTTACATGTGGCTTATCATTAGGATGCAAATGGTGATATGTTACACAATTTTCAAATGCACCATACTCTTCATGATTAGGTTCAGTACCCTTATTAAAAATCTCTGTTTTGATACCCATCTTGATAAACTTGTTATACAAATCTGGGAGTGCAGCACCTTGTGTTCCATCAACACAATGAATAGGCCATGTTCCACCGTTTACTTCAAATGACTTATCCTTGTCCTTATGTGCATCACGAGTCCAAATAATCTGAGTTATACGAGAACGATTCTTACATACATAGTTATCAATATGCTTATCAATATTCTCGCCTCCAGGGACATAAAGAGCTCCATCAGGCTGACTGAAATCATCTTGGTCATCTACAATGATAACTGTAATGTCTTTACCTTTTGGAGCTTTAGGTTTATCGAAGTTCTTACTATTGTTCTTCTTTACACCATCGTTCTTACGAATAAAATTCTTCTTGTAATTCTTGTTTGTCTGCATATGATATATTATTTAATATTATAGAATTTTAATATAGAAACTTAATTTATTAATTTTCAATCATTCATTAAGTCTTTCCAAAAACTTTTTCTCTTATCAATGTTTACTTTTGAATAACCTAAATAAGGACTTCCATATCCGTATGCAATTGAAATAACATGGTCAGAATTAATAAATGTATTTACAATATACTTGTTTTTCTCATTAGGCTTTGAGAAAAAATACTGAACAAATGACAAATTTGTATATTCATTTGTTCCTTTCTCCTGAGAATAACCTAATGACTCAAGATATGCTTTATACTTATTAAAACTGATATGCTTCATATTTAATTTGTTTGATTAATGAAATTTTGAAATTATCATATTTTCAATACAAATTTAATATAGTAATGTTTGTAAATAATTAAATATTATATGTAAAAATTTAAAATAAAAAAACCAAGCTTTCTTAAGGCTTGGTCCCGATATGAATAATATCAACTAGTATAACAATTATTCACCCTACAGATTTGTCTCTCGCCATCTCTTACACCCGAATAATTTTTAACGAAATATTATTAAAACGTCTATACATCCCGGTTGCATAGATTACCGGATACTTGCTAACGGGCAAACTCATAAACGGTTAACAATCACAGTTTGATAACAATACTGCTTGTGATGTAGTTCACTTGAAAAACTGTTGTCTTTCCAACTGTCAAAGAGTGGAGCGTGAGGGAATCGAACCCTCGTCTTACTAACCATCATATTAAAACTATTTACATGTTTTTGCAAATTTCTACTTGCAATATTTAGTTTCGTACTATTCCATAAAACTAACAAACAAGGAGGTATAAATGTTTGACAGACATTTTCCTATTAACTGCTTGTGTGGGGCTTCTGTTCCCAGACTCCTAAGAGTTCCCACTGCTCGGGCTATTGCTTATTTATAACCGGACTTAGATAAATGGTATCCCTGAGGGATTAAGCAGCCATACGATATTCAAATTCATCGTCATTTATTGGTTTTCGATTCTTTAACGTCATAATCATGGACGACATGATTTTAATACTCAAATCAGCAATCTAATAGCCGTGTACACCCCAAATTCAAAGAACTAATTTAATTGATTATAATATAGAATAAAACTAAATTATTTCAAATAAAAATAAAATTATTGATTATGTTTTAATTCACGTCTTTTAATTTCATCTTCAATTCTATTGTAGAAAAAATGTAATTCTGCAATATCTTTCATTTTGCTTGCAATATAACCATGATCTTTAATACAATACAATTCAATATCTGTTAAATCTTTAATGCTCTTCATATTAATTATAAATTTATTTAATAGTAATAATATCTAAATCCCTGAAAACCTTTATGAGGTATTGGGTTAATTTTGTGAAATTCTCCAGTTCGTTGTAAAAACTTACCGTTCCATGATTTTCCTGTAGTTGTACAGTCAAATGATTTATTTGATGTACCTACAAATTTTTGCCACCCTACAATATATCCTTTATGAATAAGATATACTCTTTCAATTTCATTGGTATCTTTAGGTAATACTGGAACTTTGAAATTCATCACTTGTTTTTCATCTTTTACAACATCAAGTTCATTTTCATAGTCTTCCCATTTAATTGAACTTGGTAATGTAATAAGTAATGCTTTATTCTTTTTTAATGTATCTTTCAAATCATTCATAATGATATCTTATTCCTCCTATTAATTTATTTGCTTCATTAACATATGCAATACAATTCTCTTTATTCATTCTTTGTGCAATTGTATTTGTTCGTATTTCAATGTTTATCCATCTTGTGCCATGTATTATATAATCTAATATACAATTTACTTGACCACATAGATTTGGGATCTGTGATGAAACAGTTCTGAATTTATTTAATGATAAAATAGCATCATCAAGTTTACTTTGCAAACTTTCCATATATGTTTTATATCCAAGTTCTTCAATACCTCGTGCTGTACCTGAATGTTCTAACCACACATTTGGCATATTTTCACAATATGCTTCATATATTTTTTTTGCTTCTTTTATTTGATTTTGTATAGATACAATATATTCAACAAGTATTCGTATTGTTGGATATGGAGTACCACGTCCTATTAAACGATTTTGAATATGACTATCCCAATGAATCCATGTAATTTCATTTTCGTCTAACATTCATATTACCAACTTATTTTTCTAGTATCTAAGTCAAATGGTCTGTCACCTTTTATAATATCACTTATATGATATCCAAGCTGAGCTAACTTTTGCATTGTATGTTGTTCAATATTTGCAGATATATAAACATAATCTTGCTTTCGATTAATTGCTGCATCTATTTTACCCATTATTTCATCAAGTTCCCTCTCATCATTTTCAATAACTTTATTTAATTTTGCTCTTGCTTCTGATGCAGACAGAATTTTTCTCTTATGCATTTTAATTGATGAATTATTTTTTCTTAATTCTTCTTTATATTCATCACTTTCCATATACTCTTTCCACATTTTATCTTCAATAAAGTTTGTCATAATATTTAAAATTTAATTGAATTACCACAATTAGGGCATATTATTTCACATCCCATATCGTCTCGAATAATATCTGAATTATCAAAAGCAATTATAGCTTTACATTTATTACAATACTGACGATGTTCTAATTTATTTTCAAATCCAATTACTTTTGTCATAATAATTATTTCTTTAAATATTCTACATTATAATATGGATAAAATTTTTCAACCACTTTTATATTTTCATGTAATTCAAATTTATCATATAACCACGAATCATGTTCTTCAATATTTTTGTTATTAAATTGAAAAGTTATATAATAATCTGTAACCCTATGTCCACCCTTTCCAACAACACCAACAAAATGTGAGCCTGTTCGTTTATTTATAACAACTCCATCATATTCAATTGGTTTATGATATTTATAAACTGCAGAATCTAAATTAAACCATTCATATTCTTTATAATATAAATATTCAGTGTCCTCTTTAATCAAAACATCTTTATGTTTAACAATTATTCCACTAAATCCTATAATTAATATTGATAGAATTAAGATAACCATTATTAATGCACTCTTGTCTTCCTTCATATAATTATATTATTTTTCGTAAATAATTTTCTTCTTTCTCCACATTGTTCCAATATTCTCTTGCGTGGTTTTCAATAGTCCTTAAGAATAATCGTGGTTGATTAATAAATGAATAACAACCTATGCCACATCTTTCAGTATGACCATTTGCATAATAAATATTATAATAGATGTTATTATCAGGCTTACATAATGATGATAATGAAATAAATACAATTTCATATTTACCATCAACCTTCTTTGAAACAATACTATTATTAGAATTTCCAAAATAATTAAATTCAGCAAATATCTCTTCAATATAAGACATATTTACTTTTGTTGTTTTTATTTTTGAAACAACAGGTAATTTAATTGCTTTTAAAAATATTGTTACACCATTCATATTACATACTAAAAAGAAAATTTTCCTGCTCTAATTTAATTCTTTTCCATTCCTCATCATCAACTATTTTACGGAAAGAAACAGCATCATTATATTCATCAGTAAATTTAATCATTGAAAATGCTGAGTCAGTACATGATTGCCATTCTCCATAAGGAATTGAACCATTTACACCATCAGCATTTAAATGAAACTCATCAATACTGATATTGTTTTCTTTGCAAAAGGAGATAATCTTATTCACAAGCTCCTCATGTAATTCACGAAACTTGCAAGTAAGATTATCATCTTGACAAATTTGCATAGGATATTTTTTATCCATTATTCTTTTGTTTTTCTTTAATTAACTTTTTAACATTATTTTCAACCATCTCATCTATACTGCTAAGATTTGGAATTTTAATTGTATATCCACATTCAAGACTATGTAAATAATCAGAATTATTCCGTGCCATATCAATTGCTTTATATGTCAATTGTCTTGTTTCCTCATCAGGATATCCAAACCAATCAGCAATAACTTTATAATGCTTGAATCTCATATTACGAATATTAATTCTTTGTGCTTGGTCTCCATAGATCATTTGTTCAATATCATCTAATCCATCACCAGCAATTGTAATTAATGATCCTACTAATCCATATATACATAACAATACAAATATAGTAACTGTCCATCCACTAGTTACATAATATTTATTCTTATTTATAAATTCATTATAATTAGTTTTCCCAGAATAAGTCTCATAATCTTTTACATCAACAGTATGACCTGATTTTGTAAGATATGTAAAATTATAATAGTAATAAATACGACGTATTGTACCATCTCCATATCTTGAAGTATCTGACTTAACTAATTCCTTATGAATAACCTCTCCCTGATATTTATTAAAATCAGGTGGTACATCAACAAATATATTGGCAATAAGCCAAATAGAAATAATTAATGCGGTTACAAGAGAACCTCTGCTTAAATAATAAATCCCCATATTTCAATTAATTACCACCTACAATTCCCTTTGTATACTCAAGAATATAATTGATAGCACCATACTCAGGATTAATAATACCCATAAGCATTGTATCATAATCAACACTAAAAATTGTACCTAAACCTGCACAAAGCAATATAATTGGTAGAATTATACCATAAGTAATAGGCTGTCCATTTTTTGTATATCTACGCCAATAAAGTATTCCAAATAAAAATGTAAGAATTCCCCCAACAAAAATGCATGCTTCCTTAACACCAAGTACAAAATATTTCTTTACAAGTACACCATATACATGTTCTGCAGCAACACCAATTGCCTTACCAATTGAAACAACAGCCGACTTAACATCAGGATAAATACTTGAAGCTCCTGCCTTAGCATCTTGATAGACAGTACTTACAACTGCTTTACCATCATGATAAACAGAGTCAACCATTGCCTTGCCATCATGATACAATGTATCTGCACTATTAGCTAGCACATCACTAACACCTGCATAAGATACACAAGCAAATGCAAAAAGCATTACAAATAAAATTAAAATCTTTTTCATTATTAATTATTTTTTAATCATCAATATTCTTTATATCACTTAATCCAAATTTTATATATAATCCTACAGCAAAAGAAAAACAATATATACTCATTATTGCTGCAACACCCCGCTGCACTGATAGCTCAGGAAATGCATAATCAAACAATATTATACCCAACAAAAGTACAAATGCTACAAAAATATAAATAATGATTTTATTTTTCATAATTTATTAATCAAATATATCTTCAAAAATTTCTTTAATCCAGCTAGTTGTTTTGCCATTAGCATTGTGCCCATTAATGTTTCCACAATCTGTATTTGCATTGCCAAAAATATGATGTGAAGAAATATTACCCGCATCTGTAGAAGCATTGCCTCTTATATCACCACGAACTTTGATATTACCAGCATCTGTAGAAGCATCTCCTTCTACATTTCCTTCAACAGTAATATTGCCTGCATCAGTTTTTATATCATGACAATTTCCTTGAATTTTAATCTCGATATTTTTTTCTTTCCATTCAGTAAAATCTTCAGCAAGCTTACCATTAAAATAAACTTTATTATTTATTACTGAAACACTACATCCATCAGGAGCAGTATATGTTTTTCCATTAATATTTACTACATTCATGATTTATATTAATTTAAAATGTTTATTAAATTCATTAGGTGAAAAATAATACCAATTATCCGGTGGTTCACCTATTTGATATTTATTTTCTCCAGCAATCATTATATTATAAACATAAAAATATTCTACACCTTTTATAAAAGGTAAATATTTATATTTATTATTAACTTTTCGTTTAACTTCTTTTATACAAATAGCATGTGACATTTAACTATTTTTTCTCATAAAAAATTACCTTACCTTCCAAAACACCCATTCGTGAGCTTTCCTTAAATGTTTTTGTCTTAGGTACATAATTAGAATCCATAGGTTCCACAAGATACCAAATATCGTCACCCTTCCATGTTACTTCAACAAGCTTCTCTCCAGGTTCAAGTTCAACCTTTGTTGTACCACCCATTGAACGTGTAATTGATTGGTCACATGATGTCAAACACAAAAATGCAAATAAAATTACAATAAGTTTCTTCATATTTTTATTTAATTAAATATTCATAAATAGTTTTCCAATCTGTTTCTGGTTCAAAACCAAACTTATCATCAATACCAACATTGAAATAATATTTAGATGACAAATCAAGTGTTTCAGGATCTGTTGGTTGTCGCTCAACTTCAGGATTGCAATTCAAATAATCAAAATAAATTTTATTTCTATTGAATACAACTCCATAATCTAATGCTGCTTGATTAGTTGAGCTTGTCCAAAGTATCAACTTAATATTTAGATCTTTTGACAGTAATTGCAATACTTCTTTTGCATAAGGATAAAATTCATATTTCTCTTCATTTAGATAACTTGGTGTAAAAATAGTACCATGTACATCAACAAGAACATAAATATAATCCCAATGCTTTGCTTGTGCACGTTTAAATGCAGAATCAAATGCCTTTATAATATTCATATTATACGTATTTTACAAGATAATAATATTCATCGTTTTCATCTACTAACTCATATCCACGACGAATATATAAATCATATACCCATGTCTTTGGTTTTTCTACTGATAATCTAATTTCATTTACTTCATTATCAATAGCAAGAGATTCAACTTCATGCAAAAGCATAGTTGCTAAACCTCTACGACGAGCTGCAGGATAAACAGATAGTCCACAAACAAACATTGCATTAGGATCATCCGTTTCAATTTGAGCTTCTATATGACCCATACCATCATCAGTAATGATACGCCATACAGTTCCCCAAATTGCTTTGTTCTTATGTATTACAAATTCCATTATCTATTCTTTTCAATAAATTTAGCAAAAGCCATTAAAGCATCAGTGAAATTCTTATGTCCATAAACTTTCTCAAAATAAGAAGGCCAATCATTATAAGTATGTTTAATATAACTTGATGGACAAATTCTATAACAACGATCCAAATGATATGCATAACAACGAATAAAATACATATCATTATACTTGGAAATTACAAAATGTTCATTATCTAAAATTCTCTTAAACATTAAATTTCCATTTGATGTAAATGATATTTCATACTTAGGACCATTTAGATTGTCCATTATAAGCTTTGCAATAGCAACCTGAGAATTATCAAACTTATTCTTCATATTTATTATAATTATTATATAATGAAATTATATTAATCTTCAATGTAGCCAATATACCAACGACAATAATTATTGACGAATATTTTGTTATCCATCATGCTTTCAAGAGTAGGAGACGAAAATGTCATGAAATAATCATTATAGACTTTGTCATTACGAATTGTGATAATTTCGATTCGATTATCACCACACCAAGCAACCTGAGAAAATGTTTTTGTTTTCAAATTCTCACACAAAAGTTTTAGACCCCCATACTTGAGATTGTCAAAAACCTCTTTGTAAGTAGCTTTACGATCTATATTAATCTTGTATTTCATATTATGTTTGTTTAATTACAAATTTAATATA
>Ga0326511_10002523_pt1 | contig 14822 bp, 15 predicted proteins | sample 0_2496_0518_D_FD_203701 | JGI IMG/M metagenome (GOLD analysis project Ga0326511, IMG submission 203701) | Bovine rumen microbial communities from UC Davis, California, United States - 0_2496_0518 | ecosystem: Host-associated > Mammals > Digestive system > Stomach > Rumen | place: USA... | reverse complement strand
TGCCCGTCATCTGTCTTATGCTTTTCAACAGTGATTTTAGGATAGGCTTCATCAGAAATTTTAATATAGCAATAGCCCTTATCATCTTTGAGCAGAATATTATAATGTGGCTGATGCTGTTTGATTAAACTGCATTCTAATAATAACGCCTCATATTCAGATTCCGTGACAATAAAATCATAATCGCGGACATGAGAAACCATCTTTTCAACTTTTGGAAGATGATTCGCATTTTCGCGGAAATAACTGCTCACGCGCTTATGCAGATTCTTTGCCTTGCCGATATAAATAATCTGATTCTGCTGATTCTTCATTAGGTACACCCCCGGCGAAGAGGTCAGTTTTGCTGTTTTTTCCCTGAGATACGGAAGATACTCATTCATAAAAATAATCCCCTTTCAAATTCTGCCCCTCTGCAATTTGCAGAGAGGCAGATGTTTTTATTCATCAAAGAAAGAACTCTTGAATTTATATTCTTTTGCTCTGTCACCGTAACAGTCAATCATGATTCTTTCCTGTGACAGGAGAAATCTCATGATTGAGAAAAAGACCACATAGGCAATTGAATTCGCAAACAGCGTGACATATACATGCATTCCGAATATCACGCCGAACATGCCGGATAAAATAATCACCTCAGTGATGATAATCGCTGTTTCGAGTGCGGTGTTTTTCGGCTCCAATGCCAGATAGGTAAAGCATATCACGGCCGAAAATATCGAATGTCCGATATTGAAAACCATTGATGCCGAATTGTAGAACGGCAGTTTCTCCGCGTTGAAATCCAGAATCATGATGACGACTTCCGTAATCAGGTAAATCAGCATAGCCGTTTTCATGACATATCTGTGACGGACGATTCTGTGAAAATTAATCAGCGAAAACAGCATGAAGACAAATCCTGCTGTCTCGACAGTATACGCCGCAATTTCGAGCGGAACCAACTCCAGCTGATGCCGTTCAATCAGCCAGTAATAGACACATGCCAGAAATGCAAATACCAGGAACAGAATATTTGCATACTGTCCGCAGATGAAACAGCGTTTTAATTTCGGATGCACAGCGCATCACCCCTGTTTTGCCTGCAAAGCACGTCTGCCAATGTCATGGCGGTAATGCATTTTTTCAAATCCGATAGTTTCCACGCTCTGATATGCCTGATGCAGAGCATTTTCAAGCGTATCTGCCGTAGCCGTCACACCAAGAACTCTTCCTCCGGCAGTAAGGAACTGCCCGTCTGTGAATTTCGTTCCGGCATGATAGACAAATACATTTTCAGTCTGTCCGTTTTCATCAAGACCGGAAATGACTTTACCGCTCTCGTATTTGACCGGATAGCCGCCGCTTGCAATCACGACACAGGCCGCACTCTCATGTTTCCACTTCACTTCGAGCTGGTCGAGTGTGCCGTCATAGACAGCCTGCATGATGTCAATCAGGTCTGTATCGAGCAGAGGAAGTACTACCTGTGTTTCCGGGTCGCCGAAACGGCAGTTATATTCAATCACTTTTGCACCATTGGGGGTGAGCATCAGTCCGAAGTACAGACAGCCTGTGAAAGGTCTTCCCTCTTCCTGCATTGCCTTGATAGTCGGCTTGAAAATCTGTTCCATGCATTCCTGAGCGATTTCGTCCGTATAATACGGATTGGGTGCAACCGTTCCCATACCGCCGGTATTCAGACCCTCATCATTATCCAATGCTCTTTTATGGTCCATAGATGAAATCATCGGAACGACAGTCTTTCCGTCCGTGAATGACAGCACAGATACCTCGGGACCCGTCAGAAATTCTTCAATGACAATCCTGGAACTGCTTTCGCCGAATTTTTTCTCATCAATCATGGATTTCACAGCTTCGACAGCCTCTTCCTCATTCTGTGCCAGAATGACACCTTTTCCGAGTGCCAGGCCATCCGCCTTGATAACTGTCGGATATGTATTTTTGGACTTGATATATGCAATCGCAGAGGCACTGTCTTCAAAAACAGCATAATCTCCGGTCGGAATCTGATATTTCTTCATCAGATTTTTGGAGAAAATCTTACTTCCCTCAATAATGGCCGCATTGGCTTTCGCACCGAATGTTTTGAATCCGGCTTTTTGCAGTTCATCCACCATTCCCATGACAAGCGGGTCATCCGGTGCGACAAATACCCAGTCCGGATTGAGTTCTTTTGCAAGAGCCAGAATGCCGGGAATATCCGTAGCCTTGACGTCAAAGCATTTGGCATATCTGGAAATACCGCCGTTTCCGGGCGCACAAAACAGCTCCGGTTTTTTATCGCTTTCGGCAAGCTTCATGATAATGGCATGTTCGCGGCCGCCGCCGCCGACAACTAAAATTTTCATGTAAATTCTCCTTATGTTCAGAATCAATTTTCAGAAACAGATGTTTCTTTCAGATGTTTCATGACCAGATAAGACCCTGTCACCAGACTGCTCTGTGCCAGAATGTTGGTGAATTCCGCCGTCCAGTGCATGGACGGGGAATCATCAAACTTGGAAGCAAGAACCACCTGTGCCATGCTTGCGGCATAGCTCAGGATAAAAAATATCATGCTTTTTTTCTTTGTCAGGAAGCCAACTCTCAATAAAGCAATATGCCACGCCGTTGTCCCGAAGAATGTCATAATCAAAAACGGGATATGAGTTGTCACCAACGGCACCGCAGGGGCGGCCTCAAACAGTGTATTTTTCTTATCTTTGCGGCTCAGTGTGCTGATAAGGGAAATCGCTAACAGTACAAATGCAAAGCCCTGCATGGGAAAGAACTGCTCTGACAATAATTCATAATCACAGACGGAAAGCACGTACAGGAATTTCCAGACAACTTTCAGAATCCCCCCGATAAACAGCATGATTGCTCCTGTGCTGTACATGGCATACTGTCCGGGGGTCATCCGCGGATAAAACACTTTCATCTGAAACAATGTGGCGACAAAGAACAGAATCACCGGCACTAAGTCAACCATCGCCATCGGTACTGAAATTTTATCCATAATTCACCTGATTCTATCAATGATGGAACAGCCGGATTCCTGTGAATGCCATTGCAATATGATACTTGTTGCATACGTCAATGACATTATCATCCCGGATAGAACCGCCCGGTTCAGCAATATAGGCAACACCGCTCTTCTTTGCGCGTTCGATATTGTCGCCGAACGGGAAGAATGCGTCAGAACCTAAGCACACATCAGTGTTTTTGGCAAGCCATGCTTTTTTGGCCTCAACAGTGAAGACTTCCGGCTTGACTTTGAAAATTCTCTGCCATTCGCCGTCACGGAGAACATCTTCGTATTCATCCCCGATATAGACATCAATGGCATTATCTCTGTCAGCACGGCGGATATTATCCACAAACTGCAAACCCAACACTTCCGGAGACTGACGGAGCCACCAGTTATCCGCTTTCTGCCCGGCCAGGCGGGTGCAATGGATTCTGGACTGCTGTCCGGCACCGATGCCGATGGCCTGACCATCTTTCACATAGCATACAGAATTGGACTGCGTATATTTGAGCGTAATGAGAGAAATCAGCAAATCATCAAGCTTATCAGCCGGGATTTCTTTATTTTCCGTAACGATATTAGAGAGTAATTCTTTATTAATATCCAATTCATTTCTGCCCTGCTCGAAAGTCACGCCGTAAACCTGTTTATGCTCAACAGGAGCGGGCTTGTAATTCTCATCCATTTTGAGAATGCAGTAAGTTCCTTTTCTCTTGGATTTGAGAATTTCGAGGGCTTCGTCATCATAATCAGGGGCAATGATACCGTCAGAAACTTCGCGCTGAATCATCTTAGCCGTGCAGACATCAACTTTATCAGATAACGCGATGAAATCACCGTAAGAAGACATTCTGTCTGCGCCTCTTGCTCTTGCATAGGCACTTGCTAAGGGCGTGAGTTCACCCAAATCATCCACCCAGTAAATCTTTTTGAGTGTCTCACTCAGCGGTCTGCCGATGGCCGCGCCTGCCGGAGATACATGCTTGAATGAAGTCGCAGCGCAAACACCTGTTGCAGCTTTCAATTCTCTGACGAGCTGCCAGCCATTGAGAGCATCGAGCAGATTGATATAGCCCGGTTTGCCGTTCAGGACAGTAATCGGCAGTTCAGAGCCGTCTTCCATGAAAACTTTAGAGGGCTTCTGATTCGGATTGCATCCGTATTTTAAAAGCATTTCATTAGCCATTGAGATTTCCTCCTGATTAAGATTTAGAATATTTATTGATGATTTTTGTTTCGGCTTCTCCCGTCTCAATATTGATATAGCGAACAAACAGGGAAACTTTATTGTCTTCATTCAGGGCATTCCAGAGCTTTTCGGCGAAATCATCGAGATTATCATTGATTTCGATTTTTTTTGGTTCACCCTCGAAACTCGGGAGCGGACTGCCATCGCCCATGTAGGTATGAATAAAATGGCCGAAACCGTTCACGGGCGTGCTGTAACTGAATGTGAATCTCTCCACGCTGTCCGGATTGCCGTCAGCAGATTTCAGAATAGATAATGCATAATCATACTGACCGTTTTCAACGTGCATGATACCCGAAATTCTGGGAGTATAGTTAGGGGCATCATCTTCATATTCACGGGTGCGGAGTGACTGTTCAAAAGTCTGTCCCTGGCTCATCAGGTCATAAATGGTGTCGGTCTGGTCGCCATTGGTGACGATAGTATTTTTATCTAAAACTCTGACAGGCGCATAAATAATCAGATGCGGGTCGGAAAGTTTGGACGGGTCAGCGGCTTCTGTCCGGATGCCGTCTTCCGTGGGTGTGAATACACGATTCCGGGAATTGACACTTCTTCCCATGATGAAATATGCCGTTACGGCAGATTTGCCATCAGCAGACTTTCCGATGATGATTCCTCTGCCCGGATAAGAATTATTTGCTAATTCTTCATAAATATTCAAAGTTTTCATAAATCAGTTTCCTTTCTGATAATCAACATAAGCACGATTACCAATCACTGTTAATCTGTCCTCACAGAACAGGCTGACGGCTTTCGGCAGGATGTGCCATTCGGCCTGTTCCATGACGCGTTTCTGTAAGATTTCGGGCGTGTCGCCGTTCTGGATTTCAACGGCCTTTTGCAGGATGATAGCACCGCCGTCACAGATTTCATTGACGAAATGCACGGTTGCACCCGTGACTTTTACGCCCTTTTCGAGTGCCTTTTCATGGACATGCAGACCATAGAACCCATCACCGCAGAAAGACGGTATCAGCGATGGATGCACATTGATAATCTTATTTTCATAAGCCTGAATCAGAGCTTTATCTAAAATAATCATGAACCCGGCAAGGACAATCAAATCAGCATTTTCAGATGCTAATAATTTTAACAAATCCTGTGTATATTCTTGATTATTCTGATATTCTTTCCTGTTCAGGACTTTTGACGGAATGCCGTGCTTTTCGGCTCTTTTGAGTGCATAAGCATCCGGATTGGAGGAAATCACACAGGTAATTTTCCCGTTCCTGATTTCTCCGCGTTCCTGTGCATCAATCAACGCTTGTAAATTCGTCCCTCCGCCGGAGACTAAGACAATGATGTTTTTCATAAAAATTTCTCCTTTATGCTATCAGGTTGAAAATCAACCAGAATCCGAGCATGACAGCAAGTGTACAAATACCTATCAGATAGCCGTCTGTCAATGCAGTTTCCTGTCCCGGAAACCAGAACAGCGCAGGATTTGACGGAACATAATAAATCTGATACATTTCATCATATTTCCATTTTGGTGACAGTTCATACATGCTGTAAACAGATGTCATTGTCTCTGTTCCGGCCTGATACTCCATAATTGGGGCATAGATGGTATACTCACGGGGCGGAACATATGTTGTATTCAGAAATCCCCTGCGATGACTGATTTCTCTGACACGTTTCAGGCGATAATCTTTCATCACCGCATTGACCGGAACGCCTTTTCTGATAACAGAACGATAATAGCCATACTGCACGGCACACCATATCAATGGCAGAATCCCGGAAAAAAGCGGAAAATTTTGTCCATTATCCGCCGTCAGAAGATAACCAATGCCCATCATGGCTGAAAGAATCAGCACACCAATATCTGTCACCCGGAATCGCGGAAAAAATTCTTTCAGCATAAGAAGCTGAATCATTCGGAAAACTGACCAGAATATCATCAGAAACGCTCCGTAAAGGGTAACCGCCACGATAATATGACTTATACTCATGAGATTATTCTAAGATAACGCCCTCTTCAGATTCTACTAATTCGCCGAGGATATAGGCATTTTCTCCGGCTTCGTTCAGGATTCTGACGGCATTGTCAGCATCTTCCTGAGCAATGGAAAGAATCATGCCAACACCCATATTGAATGTATTGAACATATCGCGCTCCGGAATATGGCCTGTCCTTGCGATTAACTCAAAAATCGGGAGAATCTGGACATCATTCTTCTTGATATGTGCAGAGATGCCTGTCGGCAGAGAACGCGGAATATTTTCATAGAAGCCCCCGCCTGTGATATGAGAAACGGCCTTGACGGTCACGCTCTCCATGAGTTTCAGAACGGGCTTGACATAAATCTTTGTAGGTGTCAGAAGCGTTTCACCGAGGGTTGCACCCAATTCATCAAAATGAATGGATAAATTATTTTTATTGACATCAAAGACTTTTCTCACCAGAGAAAAACCGTTTGAGTGAACTCCGGAAGATTTCAGGGCAATCAGCACATCTCCGGCTTTCTGGGATTCTGTATTGACGATTTTTTTCTTATCGACAACGCCGACAGCAAATCCGGCTAAGTCATACTCATCAACAGGATAGAACCCGGGCATTTCAGCAGTTTCTCCGCCGATTAAAGCGCATCCGGCCTGGACACAGCCGTCAGCCACGCCCGAAACAATCTGAGCGACTTTCTCGGGGTAATTCTTCCCCACTGCGATATAATCCAGGAAAAACTGGGGTTTTGCCCCACAGCAGATAATATCATTCACGCACATGGCCACACAGTCAATCCCGACAGTATCGTGCTTATCTAATAAAAATGCAATTTTCAGTTTAGTGCCGACACCATCCGTACCAGATACAAATACAGGCTTTTCAATGCCCGTCAAATCCGGCTCGAACAGACCGCCAAAACCGCCGATTCCTGACAAAACGCCTGTGATATTGGTCTTGGCGATATGCTCTTTCATCAGGCGGACAGCCTCATAACCGGCTGTGACATCGACACCGGCTTTCTTGTAACTTTCAGAAAAACTATTACTCATGATTTTTCACCTATTTTCATTTCAAATTTATCTTTGGGCATTTCTCTGGGAACGGAAACCGGATAATCACCCGTGAAACATCCCACACAGAAATGACATTTTGCCTCTTCGGCGATGCTCTGTACGCCCTCAACACTCAGATAGCCGAGAGTATCCGCGCCGATTTCCCGGCAGATTTCAGGAATACTCATGCGGCAGGCTATCAGATGCTCTTTGCTGTCAATGTCAACGCCGAAATAGCAGGGACTCACGAACGGCGGACAGGAAACCCGGAAATGTATTTCCTTTGCCCCGGCATTTCTCAAAAGCTTCACGATTCTGGCGGAAGTAGTACCGCGGACGATACTGTCATCAATCATGACAACGCGCTTTCCGGCGACAGTTTCGCGGACGGCATTGAGCTTCAGATTGACAGAAGTCGTTCTCTGCTCCTGACTCGGCTGGATGAACGTCCGGCCGACATAGCGGTTCTTGATGAACCCCACGCCATAGGGAATCCCGGATGCATGAGAAAATCCTAACGCGGCATCCAGGCCGCTGTCCGGAACGCCAATGACGACATCCGCCTCAACAGGATGCTCTTTCCAGAGCAGTTCTCCGGCACGGAGCCTGGCACGATGGACACTGCATCCCTCTAAAATCGAATCCGGTCTTGCAAAATAGACATACTCGAATACACACATAGATGATTTTTTTCCGCAGTGTGTCCGGATGGAGCGAATGCCCTCCGGTTCAACCACAATAATTTCACCGGGGAGTAAATCGCGTTCAAATTCCGCACCGATGGCATCCAGGGCGCATGTCTCCGAAGCGAAGACAACACCGCCATCGGGGAGACTTCCCATCACCAATGGCCGGAAACCGTGCGGGTCACGGGCGGCAATGAGTTTCTGTGCGGACATAATCATCAGGGAGTAAGCACCCTGCAAATCATACATAGCATGTTCGACCGCGCGTTCGATAGAGTCTTTTTTGAGCCGATGTTCTGTCAGACAATAAGAAATCACTTCGGTGTCATTAGTAGACTGGAAAATTGCGCCTTTGAGTTCATAACGCTGGCGGAGCATATGAGCATTGACCAGATTTCCGTTATGAGCGATTGCAAGGGGTCCCTTGACATGCCGGACAACTAAGGGCTGTGCATTGACACGGTTATTACTTCCGGTTGTCGAATAGCGCACATGACCGATAGAGATATTTCCTTTTCCGAGGGAATTTATCACAGACTGTGAAAAAACATCCTGCACGAGACCAGTATCTTTATGATGAGAAAAAACGCCTTTATCATTTACGACAATGCCTGCACTTTCCTGCCCTCTGTGCTGAAGGGCAAACAATGCCGCATAGGACAGCGGAGCGATTTCCGCCGTATGATTCAGATATACACCGAATACGCCGCACTCTTCATGAATCCCTGACAAATCAAATCATTCCTTTCCGTTCCAGCAGTAAGTACATAACTGACATTCCGGAAGACCGATGGCACGGACAGTTCCGGGCAGTGACTGGAATTCGAGAGAAGTCAGTTTCAATCTCCGGCAGATTTCATCACGGAGTTTCCGGCCGCGCTCAGTCTGGGAGTCGCTGTACTCTTCTAAATGATTGACACCGTCCGCGCCCTCAAATGCATCAATGACCTGCCGGGCGATTAATTCCATTTCAGAAGTGCTTCGGGAGAAATTCAGATATTTGCATCCGTACATGATGGGCGGACAGGCAGAGCGCATATGAACTTCTTTCGCGCCGTTTTCATACAGAAATTCGACAGTTTCGCGCATCTGAGTGCCTCTTACGATACTGTCATCGACAAATAATAATTTTTTGCCCTCTATCAGTTCATGAACGGGAATTAATTTCATTTTGGCAACCTGATTCCGCAGGGTCTGACTGGTGGGCATAAAGCTTCTCGGCCATGTAGGGGTGTACTTGATAAATGGTCTTGCAAAGGGAATACCGCTTCTATTGGCGTATCCGATGGCATGGGGAGTTCCGGAATCCGGTACACCACAGACGAAATCAACATCGGGGAGACGGCCGTTTTTCATATCATTTTCAGCCATGATTTCGCCGTTTCGGGTTCTCATGACTTCAACATTGACACCCTCATAGACGGCGTTGGGATAACCGTAATATGTCCACATGAAAGAGCAGATTTTTAAATTATCCGTTCCGGGGGAGAGGGTTTCACAGCTTCTGGCCGTCAGTTTGACGATTTCACCGGGCTTTAGTTCTTTATGTGTATAATAGCCTAATTTCTGAAATGCAAATGATTCCAGGGAAAGACAATAACCGTCATCACGTTTGCCAATGATGATGGGTAGCCGACCATATTTGTCACGTGCGGCAATGATGCCGTCTTCTGTAAGAATCATCAGCGACATGGTGCCGATGATTTTCTCCTGTGCGTACCGGATACCGTCAGTAAAATTATCTTTCTGAGAAATCAGCGCACCAATTAAGTCACCTGAGTTGATATTGCCGCTGCTCATGGATTCAAAACTTGCACAGCCATCGGACAGAAGTTCGTCAACAAGCTCATTGGTATTCTGGATGATGCCGACACTGCAAACGGCAAAGATGCCCAATTTGGAACGCATTAAAATCGGCTGGGGGTCGGTGTCGCTGATACATCCGATGCAGAGTTTCCCGTGCATGGATGTGACATCATTTTCAAATTTAGTTCTGAATGGGGAATTTTCAATACTGTGAATGCTTCTCTGAAAGCCGTGTGTTGCACAGTAAGCGGTCATTCCGCCCCGGCGTGTGCCGAGGTGGGAATGATAGTCCGTTCCGAAAAAGACATCTGTAATACAGTCATGTTCCGATGCTGCTCCGAAAAATCCGCCCATACTTATTCACCTAATTTCAGCCGTTTCATGATTTCCTGATAGGCTTCTTCGACACCGCCCATATCCCGGCGGAATCTGTCCTTATCGAGTTTTTCATGTGTGGTGCTGTCCCAGAAACGGCAGGTGTCCGGAGAGATTTCATCTGCGAGCAGGATTTCTCCGTGGAAACGGCCGAATTCAATCTTGAAGTCAATCAGGTCGATGTTTAATTTCTTGAAGAAATCAAGCATGAAAGTATTCACTTTGAATGCATATTCAGCGACTTTGTCCAGTTCTTCGCGTGTTGCCAGGCCGAGTGCGAGGGCATAGTAATCATTGATGAACGGGTCACCCAAATCGTCATTTTTATAAGAAAATTCCAGAATCGGGGTCAGGAACGGCTTGCCTTCTTCTACACCCATTCTCTTGGAAAAGCTTCCGGCGGCTACGTTGCGGATGATGACTTCGAGAGGGAGAATCTGTACTTTCTTGACAACAGTCTCACGGTCAGAAATTTCTTCTACCAGATGTGTCGGAACGCCGGCCTGTTCCTGAAGGAGTTTGAACATGTAATTCGTCATTTTGTTGTTGATAACGCCCTTGCCGGAGATAGTGCCTTTCTTTTCGCCGTTGAATGCAGTCGCATCATCTTTGTAATCCACGATAACCAAATCCGGGTCATTGGTTGCATACACTTTTTTTGCTTTGCCCTCATAGAGCTGTTCGCCTTTGATAATATCAGCCATTTGAAAATACCTCCAAAAAATCAAAAAAATGAAAAATTATACTTCTTCCGCCAGTTTCTGAACGGCGGCATCTTTTTTGGCCACGCCTTTGGCCATATCGGCTTTCATATTCAGCAAGGCCTCTGTTAGAGCCGGGTCAGAAAGTGCCAGAATCTGCACAGCTAAGATGGCCGCGTTGGCCGCATTGTTGATGCCGACTGTCGCAACCGGAATGCCGGGGGGCATCTGTACCGTTGACAGGAGCGCGTCCATGCCGTCCAGTGCGCCCGACTTGATGGGAATCCCGATGACCGGAATCACCGTATGTGCGGCCAGAACACCTGCCAGATGGGCGGCCATGCCTGCGGCGGCGATAATGACACCGAAATCATTTTCAACGGCATGTTTTGCAAACTCTGCCGCGGCATCCGGTGTGCGGTGTGCGGACATGACATGCACTTCATACGGAATCTCAAAGGCTTTCAGTTTTTCGACTGCACCTCTGACAACCGGGAAGTCACTGTCACTGCCCATAATGACTGCTGCTTTTTTAGACATATTTTGCCTCATTTCCCCGTGCCTGAAATCAAATCCCAGCATGGCACGGCATTTTTTTGCTGAAGGATTCTCTGAAATTTATTCTTCAGTGACGGAAGACGCATTTTCAAAGCGGAAATCCGCCGCTGTCAGAATCATTTGATTTTCGGCATTTCTTCGGAAATAGAAATGCACATCTGCCCGCCCGGAAACGGGTTCAGCCTCCGGAATGGCATCGATATGATAAGAAAGCCGGAATGCAAAATCATACGCGCCACTCTCCCGGCGCGAGAAAGAAAACCGACTGATATTCTCAAATCTGTACTCGGCCAGGATGCCCGGTTTTTCCAGGTTATTGAAATATTCAGAATTGGAAATTTCGGAAAGACGGCGGAAATCATTCTGTTCCAGCATCTGCATATAGGCCTGTGCATGATGGTTGATGCTCCGCAAATCCGCGGCACTCAAATCAGACAAATAGACCTGATTGGCAATTTTCCAGCGCAGAGTCAGATTTTCGGCGGTTCTGACCTGACAGGCCAGCTCCGCGCTCCGGAGTGCCGGAACATCACCGGACATATCATAGGAAAAGCGACATCCATCCGACTCTGTTTCCAACAATTTATTATAATAGCTCACAGATTCAAAGCTTTCCCGGAAGACGGGCTGATAATGCCTGTCATACAGAATCCGGCGGCCATCCGCATCAACAACCCCGACATGATAGCCATCACCGAGTTTTTCCATCGAACGGAACACAAACGGAAGAACAACATTCTCCTCATAATCAATGCCGCCAATCAGCATGGTACCATCGAGACGGCCGGAGACCAGCACCATATCGGAGGTAATATCCAGGATTTCTGTCCATTCCGGTTCAATCACGACAGCAGAGGAAGCATCCAGAATACCGCAGAGGCCGTTCATGCTTTCAAAGACCTGCATATTTCCAAATGACCGGACGATAGAAGCAACCCGGTTTTCCCGTGCATAGCTCTCTGTATTTTTGGTGACATCAAAATAAAATCTTGTCAGAACAACACAGAGCAGAATCACGGCAATAAACAGCATAGAAATCAAAAAACGTGCATGATTGCTCATGAATTTTCAGATTTCTGCTTTGCGCGATAAATTTCTTCATTTTCGCGCATGATATAAATCGGCCGTTTCTTGACTTCAAGATAAGATTTGGACAGATACTGCGCGGAAATCCCCGTGCTGAACAATTGCAGTCCGCCGAAACTGAAAACAGCACACATCACGCCGGTTATCTGTGAATGTGCATCACCGCTGATAGCCTGTACCAGCCAGGCAATGAGCAGAATCAGCCCGATAAGACAGGCAATCACACCAAGAATGCATCCAATCATGAGAGGGGCTGTTGAAAAGGCCATAATGCCCTCTAAAGAATATTTGAACAGACCCCAGAATGACCAGGAACTTGTCCCGGCTCCGCGCGCAACGTTTTCATATTCGATATATTTTGTCCTGAAACCAACCCAGCTGAAAATTCCCTTTGAAAATCTGTTATATTCCTGCATATTTAAAATTGCATCAACCATCTGCCGGGACATGAAGCGGAAATCCTGTGCGCCGTCTACAATCTCAGTCTGTGAGATTTTATTCATGATTTTATAGAATAATCTTGCAAATGCCGAACGGATTTTGGATTCTCCCTTACGGCTGACACGTCTTGTTGTGGCACAGTCATAGACACCGTCCTTGACATAATTATACATTTTGGGAAGAAAAGCCGGAGGGTGCTGTAAATCGGCATCCATGACAACGACAAAATCACCTTTCGCATTTTCCAGCCCGGCATACATACCAGCCTCTTTGCCGAAATTTCTCGAAAATGAAATATATCTGACCTGCTGGTCTTTGAGAGCCATTTTCCGGAGAATCTCAAGTGTTTTATCTTTAGAGCCGTCATCAATGAATACTAATTCAAATTTCAGCTCCGGGTGTTCTTCCTGCATCTGCTTCATGACTTCGTGAATTGCTTCATCAAACATAGGAAGTACGTCTTGTTCATTATAGCATGGCACAACGATTGAAATTAATTTTTCCATAAAAAAACTTCCTCTCCTGAAAGCCGCATGTTCTTCCGCGGCTGTTACAAATTTATTTTATCACAAATCAGAACATTTGTCAAGGAAGTTTCCGGTAATTTGAAAAAAATACTGTCTGCACGGAAACAGACAGTATTTTGTGAAATTATCTGCCGAGAATGCTTGTCACGGCATAATCAAGCGCATCTGAATGATGTGCTTCTATCTGTCCGGCATCACAGCACTTTGTCAGAGCCGGGTCAAAGGGAATCTGTGCCAGCAAAGGAAGATGATACTCCCCGGCGATTTCAGCTGTATGGCTTTCTCCGTAAATCATGATTTTTTTACCGCAGTCCGGGCAGACAGCATAGCTCATGTTCTCAATCAGGCCGATGATGGGTATCTGCATCATATTGGCCATATTGACAGCTTTCCGGACTATCATGGATACTAAATCCTGCGGAGATGTGACAATGACAATCCCATCTACAGGAATGCTCTGAAAGACCGTCAGAGGCACATCACCCGTGCCGGGGGGCATATCAATCAGCAGGCAGTCCACATCATCCCAGACAACCTCTGACCAGAACTGCTTCACAACTCCGGTTATCATCGGAGAACGCCAGATGACCGGGTCAGTTTCGTTTTCGAGCATAAGATTGACGGACATCATCTGAATGCCCGTTTCCGTCCGGACGGGAATGAGGCCGTAATCATTGCCGAAAACCCGTCCGGTCACGCCGAACACTTTCGGAATAGAAGCCCCTGTAATATCGGCATCGAGGATGGCCGCGTGTTTTCCGGCTCTCTGAACACCGACAGCCAGCATGGAGGACACCAGCGACTTTCCGACGCCGCCCTTTCCGCTGACAACAGCAATGACTTTTCTGATTTTGCTTAATGGATTCAGCTCTGCATATTTGGGCGCGGTACGCGCACTGCAATCACTGCCACAAGTGTGACAGTCATGGGTGCAGGCCTGGTTTTCTGTACTCATAAAAAACTCCTTTTCTTACATCAGAGGTGAAAATAATCTCAGAATCCAGCCGGAAATGTGTTTCCAGAACGGCCGGTTCTGACAGTCTTCGAGTGTGATTTCAACGCATTTTTCAAGTGATTTCTCAAAATCATTCCGGATTTGCAGTACCGTCCGGCTCTGATACAGAATCGCTGCGCACTCAAAATTCAGATATAAACTGCGATAATCCATGTTGATAGTTCCCACAACGCCTACTCTGTCATCAGAACTGAAATTTTTCGCATGGACAAACCCCGGGATATATTCAAAAATCCTGACATGCTCTTTCAGCAGTTCCGGATAATAGCTCCATGCTGTATTGTAGGCATACCATTTATCAGGAATATGAGGCATTATCAGACGGACATCCACGCCCTTTTTGGCCGCCAGCCCCAGAGCCG
>Ga0326511_10002522_pt1 | contig 14824 bp, 29 predicted proteins | sample 0_2496_0518_D_FD_203701 | JGI IMG/M metagenome (GOLD analysis project Ga0326511, IMG submission 203701) | Bovine rumen microbial communities from UC Davis, California, United States - 0_2496_0518 | ecosystem: Host-associated > Mammals > Digestive system > Stomach > Rumen | place: USA... | reverse complement strand
GTCGTACCCCCCCCCGCACTATTTGTGCGGTAACGGTCAAATCTTTCGCCGAATCGCTCACCGTTTGCGAATGTACCCCCCCCCCCGATCCATACGGCGGGTCAACGATAGCGAGGTCAAAGAATTTGTCGGGGAATTGGCGCATGGCATCCATGCAGTCCATGTTATAGAATCCTGCTTCTATCATCAGGCTTTGCTTGCCCCCTTTAGCGTCCTGTGCTCCCGAAACCAGCGTCACCGCGTTCCCCGCCGTCGATCTCGTCAACGACATTGATCTCTACGTACTCGCACGGCGTGACGATGATCTGCGCGATCTTGTCGCCGCGCTCGATGTAATATCCAGCGTCGGAGAGGTTGAACAGGCACACGCAAATCTCCCCGGAAAAGCCCTCGTCCACCGTGCCGTCGGTCAGGATGCCGTGGTGCACCATGAGGCCCGACTTGCTGGCGATCCTTCCGTAAGTGTTCGGCGGGAGCTTGATATGCACCCCGGTTCTGATGGTCACGGACTGCCGCGCCTCGATGTAAACGCTCTCCGGGCTTCTCAGGTCAAGCCCTGCGTCGGTAGGATGGGCGCGAGTTGGAAGGAATGCGCCCTCGTCAAGTTTGATATTCATCGTTCTGCTCCTTCTTCTCCATCCGTTCAAGTGCCTGTCTGACTGTCTCCGTCAACGCCGCAATCTCTGCGGCCTTCTTACCCTCTGCCCAAGCTCTGTACACCACATCCATGAGGCGGTTCTTGTGGGTGTTGATCACAGCATCAATCTCACGCTCGGCGTAGGCCATGAACTCATCTCTCGTCATTCTTCTGCTCCTCTAAATTGAGAATTTGGCATTGCAGGACAATCTCCCTCGCCCAAAGCTCGACAAGCTCTGCATTTCCGTTTGCGTCTTCGTATTGTCTCTCGATTGCTTCGGCCAAATCTGAGATTCGGCTCCACGCAACCATCCAATACGGTTTTACGCCAAGAGGTGGTTTACTCTGCTGATTTACTTCTCCCACGGTGTAGCCTCCCTCTGTTCATCGGTTGGACGGGATGACCAGCAACGCCATGTCTTACCGTACCAATCATTTTCAAAGACGCTTCGATATCCGTCAAAAGGAATCGCGACGAAGAACGTTAGGCTCTTGTTAGAAAACTCAGGAAGTGCGGGAAACAATCCATTGCCAAATATTTCCAGCCATATAGCTCCATCTCGGATTGACTGTAACTTCTTTACTTCTTCCAGCGTCAGCACCAGCGGCTCTTGATCTTTCAGCAGTTCTTCAATCAGGTTACAGGCGTTCGACACAACGACCATCCTGTCGTAATGCTGGTCATAAATGTGATGGTCTTCCTCTTCCCTGTAAAGCCGCATAAAATACTCAACGATATCCTTCAGATCGGAAAGGACTTTTTCTTCATCACTCATCGTCAGTACTCACCTCTCTGCAAAACTCACAAACGGTATTGCTTTTCTGCCATTCCTCTGAATACTCAGGATAACCGTCAACATCAGGAAGATACTTATTCCACAGCACGTTACAGCATCGTTCACAACATTGGGCAAGGACAGCTAGTGCTTCATAAAGGTCATAGTCTCCGCTGTTTACCATTGCAACGGCAAGTTGCCCAGTGGATCGGCTGAGATGACAACATCCGGTCATAACCTTATCTTTCTCACCATATCCACCGTCAGAATTGAGCCGATAGATTTCTTCTCGTATTTCCAACGGAAAACAAACATGGGCGTATACTGCACCGTCAGGCTTTAAAGCATTATGCTTATTGGGGATGCGGTTTCCTTCGTCATCGGTGTACCAAATGCCAATGTGCAGTTTTGATTTATCTATTTTCATCGTCCACACTCCCATCCTTCGGAACTCCATCTTCGTAGTTCTCCCAGCCTTCCTGCGCAGTTTGAATGGCTTTGTAAATGCTGTCCACTACAAGGCAGAACTGGTCATAGCTCACACCCTCAGGGATGTCTGCGTTGCCAATAACGTGAATCAGGTGCTCATGTAGCGTTACCTGATTATCCAGCGCCGTCTCAAGGCGGTCGATGACGTCGGTAAGGTGCAGGATGTACTGATAAAGCGGGATACTGACAAGGTTTCTCAAGGCGACCCCTTCAGGAGCGTCCTCATCAACAAACCAACGGCACGCTACCCCTTGAATAGCCTTTGCTTCACAAGCATTCAACAAATAGCCTTCCGGTAAATCGCTAATCGTCTGCCCCGCCCGGTTCAGGATCTTCTCGATGCGCTCGTCACAAGTCATTTGATCACTCCCTTTTGCTTCAGATACTCTTCGACTTCTTTCAGCTCGTTTCTCCAGCGGTAGGCGTTTGTATATGAGTTCTTGTCGCGATCCTTAACGGACTCCCAGTGACGAAGCTGTTCCTTGCACTTCTCCCGCCTGGCAATGGCTGCCTTGAGAGAAGTCTGCCAGCGATGCGAGCCGTTCGTGTGTTTTTCCTTGCGCTTACCCTTCAGCTCATGCTCGCGCATACAGTGATAGGAGCAGACAAAAATGCGGTGTCCGTTCTCATACCCGATATACCATGCGTGTTGCAAACTGTAGATATGAAACATCTCTCCGCACATCGGGCATTTCAGCTCTTTCACGAAACCGTTCATGATTCCAGCCCGGAGATTCGGACGGTAAACGAGATCGTTCTCGTTCCCGATGCCTGGATACGGGGATCTGTGCGGCTGCTCGAAGTGGATCACGATCACGCCCCCTTCCTGATGATGTCCATCATGCTCCAGCTGCGGCCGTCCCGGTCACGGGCGACGATGTTGTCCAGCACGCGCCCCAGCTCGCAGCGGTTGCAGTCGCCGTCTGCGCAGAGCTTGCAGCGGAATTCCCACGCGCTGGCTGCCAGTTCGTCCAATTCGTGAGTGGTAACCAGCTCTTCGTCGTTTCCCTTGGGCTTTGATGCCAGCGGCCCCTGCACGACGCTGTAGCGCATCCGTTTGAGTGTCCGCATGAAGCCGGTGATCTTCTCCTGAGGGATTGTCCAGGCGAGATCATCTGCCAGTTTCGAGATCTTCGAACGAAGCATTTTGAGATCCCGCAGTCCGCCGGGGATCAGCTTCACGCGCCGGCAGAAATCCTCGTTTGACGCGAGCTTTTCCAGCGAATCCCAGCAGGCGTAGAATTCCATGATGCGGCTGACGTCATCGCCGCGCAAACGCATCTCAGGAACGTCCTTCATGCTCTCAGGCCGTTCGGCCATGGTCTCTCTCATTCTCATAGTGCGCCTCACAGCTCAGCAAGGAATGCGGCTTTGACGTATCCGCCTTTGAAGACTTTCGCCCAAAGGCTCCCATCCGGCGCGTATCTCCAGCCAAGCACGCTGATCTTCACGCCGGGCTTAATCCAGCACATCAGCCTTCCAGCAGGTGTTTCGCGTTTGGCCAAAGGGCCTTCACAGATCACGCGATACATGGTCTCCGGCGTCGGGCGGTCAAAATACGATGCATCCACATACCCGACGGTCGCGTTTTCGCCTTCCAGCAGCCAGCCAGGCTTCACGTCGATCCGCAGGAAGCCGTTTTCCGGCTCTCCCGCTTCGATCTCGTATCCGTAACGTACGCGCCCGACCTGATGCGCCGTCTTCGACGGTTCGGATCTGATCCAGACCCATTCGCCCTTATGGACGGCGCATTCATAAGTGTCAGCTTTCGCATCCTCAATAACCGCGTTCAGGATCAGCAGGATCGCAATCACGATCAGCTCCGCGACGATCAGCGCTTTCAGCTCCGGGCGGATTTCCTCAAACAGTTCCTTCAGTCGATTCATTGTTATGCCCCCTCTTTTCAATCGCGTGTAGTTCTTCCAGCGTCCTTGCCGCCATGGCAGCGGCGAAGGGTTCGAATTTGGTTCCGCAGTAATCGTCAAACCGCTTCGACGAATCTGCGGCGACAGCTGCCCACTCCTCCGGCGTGCGGTCGCGCTCCGCGTAATGCGCCTTAAACAGCTTCCAGCAGTCCGTGATAATCATGTAATAGACTTCCAGCTCAGTCATTGTTCACACCTCAGAACGGTATCGGCATATCATCGTCTACCAGCTGATACTGGTCGCTTTGAAATGGGCCTGTAAGGGCGTTTAAATCGTCGTATTGGGTCCCGATCCGCTTACTGGATTCATCATACCGGCACTCTATCCCATCGAAATCCACGCGGCCCGTGAGCCTGTTTTTCGTGACTTTCAACAGCCGTTCATCCTGCCGGTCGCGGTCGCGTGGCCGCTCGTAGCTCATGACCACTCCAGCAAGATTCGTGATCTCCGATGATCCCAGCACATCGTCGTTTTCATCTGACTGGAATTTCGGGTCGGTCTTCTTTTTGTGAGCGATCAGCAGGATCAGCGCGTCGTACTTCTGCGCCATCCTGGCGAGCGCTTTGGCCGTCTTCTCCTGCTGCTCAAACTTCGTGCCGCTCTCGCCGGAGATGTCGATCGCCGTCATCAGGTTGTCGATCAAAACGAAACGGCAGCCGAATTGTTTGATATAGGTCTCCACGATTTCCAACAACGGTTTCGCTTCCTCTTCCAGGTTTCCGGTGTCGTAGATGTACACCCGGCTGCGGTACCATGCGCTGAGCCTGTCCACGTTGAAGTCCGTCAGCTTGTAGCGCTTATAATCCCGGTTGTCCTTCCCGCGCACCGTCTCCGCCACGACAACCTGCGGCCCGGCGACCTGGAAGTCCAGCCACTTCCGCACATCCCCCACCCGCATCTCGCCGGAATACACGAAGACGTTCACATCGTTTTCCAGCGCCGATTTCACGATCATGCTGCCCAACGTGCTTTTGCCCTCTCCGCGCTTGCCGGTCAGGATGTCCAGGAAGCCGAAGGCCAGGCCACCGCCGAGGTTCTCATCCAGCTGGATCAGGCCTGTCGGCATTCGTTCGTCCCGCGTGGCGCTCTCGTATTTCACGTCCGCCAGATCCAGCACTTGAGGCAGCATCGTGGGCTTTGCGTTTTCGACGGCCTTCCGGATCGCGTCCGGACCGAACTTTTGAAGGATCTCGTTTGCGTCCTTACAGCCCCGGTAGTCCTCCGGCTGTACGGCGCGCACCTTAAAGTCAAACCGTGACCGGACATCTTCCAGCAAAGTCATCTCCCCGCGTTCATAGTCTCCGAAAACCACGATTTCCTCGAAGTTTCGCAGCCAGTTCCAGCAGTGCGGAATCCAGGTCATGCCGTTCTTTCCATTGGGCACCGAGCACGCATTTTTGATCCCGGCAGCTGCGACGCTCAGGCTGTCGATCTGTCCCTCGGTCAGGATCAGCCGGTCGAAGCCTTCGCACTGCTTCATGCCGAACAGGATCGGGCGGGTGTCCTTCTCGCACCATTCCTTGCTTTTGTCCTTCGACTTGTCAAAGTTGATCTTCCGATACTTAATGAATTCCAGCTCGCCGGTCTCGTTCAGGAAGGGAAACACCAGCACGTTATCGTCGCCCTTCTTTGTTGTCACCTCGTACCGCCGGACGACTTCCTCCGGGATGCCGCGCCCGGTCAGGTAGGCGACAGCCGGATCAGTCGATTCGAAGGGCTTCTCCGGTTTCGGGAACCGTTTCCAGCTGAACTTCGGTTTCTCGTACTCCGAAACATCCGTTCCGAGGTCGAAGCCGAAGTCGCGGTGGAGGGTGAGCATATTTCCCTGGGCGCCGCATTGTGCTCGCTGGCACTTAAACATTCCCGTGCGCAGGTTGATGGAGAACAAGCCCTTATTCTCGCGTTTGTGGCAGTACGGGCATTCAAAGAACTGAAGCTCATCACCGCGCGTCCGAAACTGTATCCCCTGCTCCCGGCCGAAGCGTTTCGCATCCTCAGGATCAAACCTATATGGATTCAATCAAATCCCCACCCCTCTGCCGGATCGGGTTCTTCGTCCGGTTCCGAAGGAACAGGCGCGGGAGCGCTTCTTTCTAATTCTTTGGATTCTTCTTTCTTTTCTTCTTTGTTTTGGCCCCATCTGCGTCCCGTCTGCGTATCCATCTGCGTCCCGTTTGCGTCCCGTTTGGTGTCCCGCCTACTTTGCAAATCGTCATAATTTACAATGGTTATCAGCGTCCCGTCAGGTGTCTCGCTTTTGCGTAATCTGCCGTCCCGTTCAAGCGAAATTAGGTATCTCGATACTTTTCCTCTGCTCCATCCCCATCGTTCCGATAAGGCCCTGATACTAGTCCACTTTTGCCCGCGCTCTATTTTTATGAAATCAGATCCGGCGAAGACCCTTCCTTCCGCATGATTTGCAGTCAGGAACAAATCCACCCAGGCTCGCGCACGGTCAAACGGTTTGATCTTCCATAATGGGTCGTCGCAAATCGAACGATAGAGGAGCACATATCCCTTGCTCTTATCGGCCATCAAACTCCCCTTCTGCCAATCGTTCTTTCATGTCTCTGTAAAGGATCTCCCTGATCAGGATCGGCGTCGTCAGCTCATCACAGAACACAATCTGGATGTCGTACCGAACCGCCCACGCTGTCAGGCTCGCCAGGAATGCTTTGGGCTGGAATTTGGATCTATACCTTCCAGCGAGAAGCGCTTCCCATCCGCCGTTTTCAACGAGCAGCCACACGTTCGCGCCGTGTTCCTTGGCTCGCTGGAACTCCCGCCGGAAGCGATCCCGTCCGCGCGTCAGGCACTCGGCCAGCTCGTCCAGGTTCATCTTCCGTTCGATTACGCATCCGGCAGCGATCCGCCCGTCCGGATCATGCAGCCATTCACCGGACGGAAGGCGGACGTTCGCCGCGTAGTCGCCGTAATCTAAGGTCACCCGGAAGGCCGGAGCGCCCATGGCCTTAAGTCTGCGCCTTGAGCGCTCCGTGTCCTGTTCCCTGGAATCAACCAATACGGTCAGGGTTTCCAGCGTCTCCTCAATCTCTACGGGCGTCATCAGAACGGAATGTCATCGGTCGCTTCGGTCACGTTTGTGAATCCGCCGGCGGCCTCGCTCTCGTGGCCCTTGAGCAGACGGTCATCGGGTACCTTGAACTTGCCGTCGCGGATCGCGCTGACCGGCGCCGATTTCGCCGGGTTCGGAGCAAAGCCGACGCGGCCCTCGTACTCGTACTGGCGGTAGTTGAACACAAGCCCGATCAATTTGCCCTTAAATTTCGTCTCATCCCAGTCGAAGTGATAGTTGTTGTTAGAGGCTTCCAGCGCCTCAATGAAGGTCTTGAAACGGCGCTTCGTCCAGCCGTCGCGTTCGCTGCCATCGTCCGCAGGAATGTTCAGCAGATACACGCCGGGCCACTTGCGGTCTTCGTTCGTGTTGCCGTCGTATTTGTGCTGGAAATAGCCCTTGTGTTCGCCCTCTTCGATGTCGAAGGCCACCTTGATGCTCTGGCCGTACTGGTTCTCGATCACCTTCGCGCCGATGATCTTGCAGACGTAGCCGCCGCGCGGCAGCTGCTCGGAGTCGGTGTAGGCACGGGTCGTGCTGTAGTCCTTAAACTGTTTGATCGCCATAGTTCAAATCATCCTTTCACTTCATTCCGTAATACTCACGGATCGTTGTGTCTACTAATTTCAGGTCGTTCGGAATATTGTCCTCGGTAAACATATCCATAGGAGTTTTCACCACGCTGGAACCATCAGAATGCGTGCGGAAGGTGTACTCTTTGCCGTCAGTTTCTGCCATTAGCACCATCGTGAATAGTCCGGCAACATTCAACTTTTCATCCAGCATTCTGCCTTGCGTTTTAGGCCGAATGATTCCATCGTCTGTTTTGTCAGTGTGATGCAAGAAGTAGATAATTGTGTCTTCCAGCGGTTCCTTTGTATCCATCCAGATGCCCGATGCTTTATCGCGTTCCCACCGAGTTTTTGCCTTCCTGCACTCAGTGGTCAGGTCGTAAAAATGCTGGGCCATTTCCGTAAATTTGGAATAGCCGGCTTCCAGCGCCCTGTCGAACGCTTCGAAAGCTAACAGATACTGACTATCGTCAATCGCGTAAGCCTTGTATTTCCCGCTACGGACGATATTCAGAATCGTCTGATACCGCGCTCCAGTGCTTGGCAGTTGATTGACATCAACCACGCTCTGGCCGAAGGAATTGCGGAATGGCAAGCGCTTGCCGGCGACGTTCAGGATGCAGATTTCTCCGGGCTGGAAATTCCGGAGCGAGGCAGATTTGCCGCTGCCGCTCTCGCCCATGATCATCACGATTTCAGCCATCCGTCACAGCCTCCTCTTTCATCACGTCGCCTTTCGGAAGCAGATTCCAGCAGTTGTAGCGGTAGATGTCCGCATAGTCGATATCGTCAATCAACTCCTTCAACTCCTTGCGGAGTCCTTCCAGTTTCTCCATCAACTCTTTCCGGCTTCGTACAACAAACAGTCCGTTTGTGCAGCCAGTCCAGTCGTTCGGAATGATGCAGCAGATCACGTTCGGATCTTCGTCTCCATAGCCGTTAAACTGGAAATGTTCGGTTTTCACCGTGAATTCATTTGGAATCATTCTCTCACCTCATTGTTTTTGTTACGCTATTCTCATCTGCTCGAAAGTCTTAAAAACAGGGTCAAGCTCTTTCAGTTGCCTGTACTTTCGCTGGAATGCCGCAAGTTCGCTCATTGCCTGACGGAGCAGAAGCGTGTACGAATCGGGTGTGCTGATGATCGTCTGAATTGATTCGTAGCGCGGCGCAGATTCGATCTTGAAGTAAGCCCGCACAGGCTCTGCGCTGGGTGTATCGCACACAACAATCGAACTGATGATTACTCGCGCTTGTTGCTTGCGCCACTCTTCAGCCGCCGCACTGTCATCCCACTCAAACTCCGAGTGAAGCGGAGCGTCTTCCGGACGCGATGCCTCGACCAAGTCAGCAGCTGTCAGCCGCCCTTCTGTGCGCAGCTTCTCGCAGAACTCGCCCGCCATCTGCGCTTCGACTTTGTGAAGACCGTTGATTTTCCATTTGTAGACCATTTGCAATCTTCTCCTTTCTTTTAGCCTGCCATAATCCGCCTTGCCTTTCCCTGCCAAGCCCTAACAAACCCGTCCTCGCCGCAACTCGCCTGCCGTGCCTTTCCCGAACGAACCAACCAAGCCGAAACCCGCCATGCCATTCCGCGCCTGCCCAGCCCTGCCGTTACAGACCTCGCCGCACATCGCCCTGCTAAACCGTGCCTCGCCATGGCTCGCCATTCCTGCCATGCCTTTCCACCCAAAACCGAACTATCCTCGTCCTACCTAAACATCCATCGCCCTGCCGTTCCTGCCTAACCAGTCCTCACCTGGACAAACCATGCAAGACCCCGCCTAGCCTTACCGGACGTTGCCATGCCTGCCACACCTATCCATAGCAAGCCCAACCTTGCAACACCTAGCACCACCATTCCTCGCCTGCCTTGACGCGCTACACCTCACCGTGCTAAGCCTTGCACCGCCTAGCCCCGCCTGCCAAATAGTGGTAGGCGGTTAAACCGCCTCAACCTGATACATGCCGTAAGCTCCGTCCTTCTCAGGCCGCCACTCACCGATGCCGCAAGTAAAGCCGCCGAGGTTGATGAGGTTTACAATCTGCTCCGGTGTAATCGTGCCGTTCTTGTTGTACTGAATCTGCAAATCCATATACCAGTCAGTGAACATCGCACGGTAACGGATGTCAGCCGTCTTGCTGATGCCCCCGACGCGCACCATGTCCTCGCGCATCTCAGGCACGCAGCCCTTGATCTCGGCGAGCATATCCGCGCCCTCTCCAGCGATGAAGAATGAGCCGCGCAGCGTTGTGGTCTTCACGTCGATGTCGTTTCGGCTTGCTGCCATGATCGCAGCCTGTTTGATCGCGGTGACCGGAAATCCCCAACGCGCACCATCCGCGACAGCCTTTTCGAACGCCTCTTGCGTTCCTTCGGTGGGTTCGGGTGTCAGCCAGTAAGCCGAAGCGATGAAATCTGCGACCGGGTTCTTGGCTTCACGACCCTTCGTCTTCGTGGCTTTGGTCTGCTTGTCGAGGATCTCCTTCTTCGCCTTCTCGCTCCACTTGTGTACGATAAGCGGCGAATTGCCGCGAATGCGAACGTTCATGGTTGCGATCTCTACGGGTTTGACTACGATTTCTACATTTTCAATTGCCTTAGTGCTTTTCATTGTTAAATCTCCTCTCTTACTGGTGTCCGGTTGCTTTCTCAGCCTTGCCGCGCTTAAACCGTCACCTTTCCCCTTTGGGTTTGTTGTACTTAATCTTTGAGTGCCGTCTGTAGCCGTTGACGTGCTCGGTCTTATAGGAAACGTGGACTGAAAACTTCTCGTATTCTTTCTTCCTCCGCAGCTTCGCAAGGTCGTTCCGCATCTTGTCCTTCGCGTACTTCTCGCACGTGCCATGGCATCCGACGTGTCGGTCTGGGCAGTCCTTGCAGCATCTGATCATCTCCGATGCCTCCGATTCCGTTCCGCGCGGATCAGCCGGTTGTATTCGCTGATCGTCAGCCTGGCTGCCGGCATGGCCTGGGCAGCTGCCCACTCCGGCGTCCGTACCGGCGCATTGCGGCGGATCTCCGCTTCCAGGCTGATCATCAGCCCGATCAGGGCGATCACCAGCAGCGCGCCCGTGATCATTGCCATCAGGATGAAAAATGTCTGCATGGTCTTACCTCACTCGTCGTTCCAGCCTTGTTCCCCGTACCAGTCAGCGAGATCCTGGAGCGTCATTTCCTCTCCGCACAGCTCGCAGAACGTATCGCTCCGGAACTGGAAGAGCCGGTCGCCCTCGTGGATCTCATCGCCGCATTTCGCGCATCTTGCGATCACCTTTGGCTGCGGCGCGTCCGGGCATCGCGGGTCACAATACCCAATGTGGCAATTCAGACAGATCGTTCCGCCGTTAAACATCATGCAGCCGTACCTCCGGCAGCTTCATTCCAGCACGGATCGCCATGCGCTCGATCTGCCACCAATCGTCGAACGTCAGCTGATTCGGGTGCTTCAGGCGCTTCTTGTAGGTGCTCTCTGTCATGCCGATCTGGCCGGCCATAATCCCCTGAGTGGAGATCGACAGACGGCGCTGGAGACAGCGGAGAAAGTCGCTGATTTCATCAGTCTTTCGGCGTTCCAGCATTGAAGCATCGCGTTTGTTGTGATAAACTGTTCCCGGATTCATTTGGCAATCACCTCTCTTCCGCCCTGGCTGATTCGCGCTCAGCTGGGGCCTTTTTCTTTTTGTGCGTCCTGTCGCGCTCCCGGTCGTACAGGATGTGGCCTTTGCGGTTTGCTAGAATCATGCGCACGCCGGCAGGACGATTGTCCGGGGTTATCGTCAGACGGCGTTTCATGGTTCTCCCTCCGTTCAGGCCTTCTCGCTGACCATCCGTTCCGCGTGCTCCTGTGCGCTGCGCAGACTGTAGTACTGCCCGACCTCCTCGCCGCTCTTGAGAACGTGGTAGGTCGTGTGATCCCACGTCCCGATTCCGTTGCTGTGCGGAATGTGCCGCCGGCGACTTTCCAGCGTGATGCCGGGACAAGACTGCGAGCTGTACTCAATCGTCGTTCCTTCGGCGCTGACGGCCTTGCCGGTTCTGAGCCATCTGACCATTCGATCACCTCTTTGTCGATTCTTAGATTGCCTCAGCTTCCGAACTACTCATTTCGTGTAGTTCCTGGGGAAAAAATAATTCGTCTACCGAAACCCCGTAATACCTGGCAAGCACGAGCTTCACATAATCCCTCGGTATCCTGAATCCGCTTTCATAGTTCCTGAGAGCACTTTCCCCGATTCCAGTAGCTTCGCTGACCTCCGCGATTGATTTGTCGCCGCGCAGCTTCCTCAAGCGATTGCCGATCTCCTTCGAATCCATCTGTTCACCTCCTTTCAAGGTCTACACGTAACGTGTGGTCGTATAATAGCACGATACGAGTAGGCTGTCAACACGTTGCGTGTAATTTGTTCTGTTAAGAAATTGTTACGAGATTTTCCTTCCTCTATTGCCTTCGTGCCACGTTTCGTGTTATACTGTCGTCACGAAACGAGAGGAGTGAAATCCATGGGTACTTTCACAATCGGCCAAAAAATAAAAACCGGCCGCCTGAGTCGTAACATGACACAGGCAGACCTTGCTAAAGCTCTGGGGGTTTCACCCTCTGCGATCGGTATGTGGGAGCAGGACAGACGCGAGCCTGACTTCGACACGCTGGAAGCCCTTGCTGACGTGTTCAATGTCCCGATGTCTTATTTCGTTACGGAAGACGGCGAACGCTTCAGCGCCGACGATATAACGAAGAAGGATTTTGAGAGGCTGGAAGCTCTCCACCAAAATCCACGCCTTGGCCTTCTGTTCGACCATGCGAAAAACCTCGGTGATGACGATATCGCCTTCATGGAGAAATACGTAAGCATGGCGATCAAAGAGCGCGACGGAGAGTGAGGTGAGATCATGGAAGCATTGATACTGATCCTCATCGTGCTCGCCATTGTCATCTATCGCCGGAAAAAGAAAAAGAGCCGGAAACCCCAGCAAAATAATGTCGAGGTTTCCAGCCAACCGATCCGAATCGAAATTGAACTTCCGAAGACGCGCGCCATTTATGCGCGTCAGTTTTTCCAGTGCAATGTTATGGACTACGTCGCATTTGACACCGAGACAACCGGCTTCAATGTGACCGAGGACAGGATCGTCGAGATCGCTGCCGTCCGTGTCAGGAAGGGTAAGCCGGTCAAGACCTTCACGACGCTGGTTAATCCTGGCTGCCAGATCCCGGAGAGTGCATCATCCGTCAATCACATCACGAACAAGATGATCGCAAAGGCACCGAACACCTCTGCGGCCCTGAAGAAATTCTTCGAGTTCGCAGAGAATGATATCCTTGTCGGGCATAATGCAGCACGTTTTGACGGTCCGCTGCTCATGGCCGAAGCTGATCGGTGCGGGATCTCATTCAGCAATAACTTTTCAGATTCGCTTATTATGGCAAAGATTTACTATCCGTTCCTTAAAAGTAAGCGGCTTGAGTCCGTATGTGAACACGTTGGACACAAGCAGAAGAAGGCTCACAGAGCACTTGACGATTCCGAGTCCGTGGTTGCCATCGTGGAAGCCATGCGGAATGAATATAAAAAGAACCCCAATGCCTAACTGAGGAGAGATGCCAGTTGACCGAAGACGAATATTGCGAGAGTAACGAGATTATTTTCCAGGAACGCGAACTGCCTACGAAGATTCGCGGATTTTCCTATCATGACGATGAGGGACGCTTCATCGTTGTGATCAATACCCGCCTCGGTATTCTTCAGAACCGAAAGACCGCTGCGCACGAGCTACGGCATATCATGCGCGGCGATCATTATGACCGCTCGTACATCGAATACAAATGAGGTGATCCAATGGCGCGCAAAAAGAAAAAGGGCGAGCTGCCGTCTGGAAACATTCGTGTGCGCGCGCTTGTCGGGCGCCGCAAGGACGGAACGCTGCGGTACGAATCATTTACCGCACCAACGAAGGACGAAGCCGAGCTGAAAGCGAAAGCCTTCAAGCTGCGAATAAAACCCTTACTCGCCGCTGGAATTCCAGTCGATGACATCCCACGAGATGAAAGTCCGATCCAGAGGACAGACACCGTTCAGGAGTGTCTCAATCTATACCTCGAAACGTGCCGTTCAACCGGCCTGTCGCCTTCGACTGTCCTTGGGTATAGTCGGATGATCAGCCGCTGTTACAGCGGCCTTAAAAAGCTTCCAGTGCCCATTATAACCGTCTCTTGCATCCAGCAATACGTCAATCAGAGAGTGACCGCCGGCGCCAGCTCAAAGACGATCAGGAGTGAATTAAGCCTGTTAGGCTGTGCGCTTCGTCAAGCCCGTCCGGATCTGGATATGCGTCTCGTGCGCGTGCCACGGCAAACGCGTCAGGAGATCCAGATCCCAACGACCGAACAGATCCAGCAGATGATAACGGCATCCAAAGACACCGAACTGTATATCCCGCTTTTGCTGGCCGCGCTCATGGGTCTCCGGCGCTCGGAGATCTGCGCGCTTAAATGGGATGATGTGGATCTCAAACAGGCCACGCTTCACGTTCATTCTGCTGTCGTGCGCGGGGATCTCGGTACATACCAGACGAAGCCGCCAAAGACACTTGCTGGAGACAGGGTTCTCTCCATCCCGTCGGCCGTCGTTCGTGCCCTGGCAGCTGCGCGCTCGTTAGATCCGCACGTCACGAAACTGACGCCGGATGCCATCACACGAAGGTTTGAACGTCTGCTGGAAAAGCTGAAGCTGTCTTTCCGTTTCCATGATCTGAGGCATTATCATGCGTCCGTTATGATCTCGGTCGGCGCGCCGAACAAATACATTATTGCGGACATGGGTCATTCCAGCATGGATATGGTGCAGCGCGTTTATGGGCACGTCATGGCCGACAAACAGAAAGAGATCAATGCCGGCATGGAGATCCAGGCTGACGCATTTAACCTCTAAATGTGCCATGAAATGTGCCACGGCGCCAAAAAGTTAAACAATAGCAGAATTTGCTATGGGTTCGATTCCCCTCACCTCCACCATTTTAAGAAATCCGACAATAGCTTAATTTGTCGGGTTTTTTCTTTTATTTATTAGAATTCTGAAGTGTACGAAAACAAACGATAGTTCACCCAGAAAACCGAAAATGTGCCACGAAATACGAAAATGTGCCACGAATGTGCCACGAAAAAAAGCCGCCCCGAAGGGCGGCACAGTCATTATTCTTTATCTTCGGGAGGGTGTTCTTCTTCAACAAAGAACCCACCGTTTCCAGCATCAGCAAGTCCCTCGCCGAGGATGTAGGCCACGACCGACGCGGCCATCATGATCAGGCTTCCGATCTGATCGGCCTCAGCCTCAGTACGGCCTTTGT
>Ga0326511_10002521_pt1 | contig 14824 bp, 27 predicted proteins | sample 0_2496_0518_D_FD_203701 | JGI IMG/M metagenome (GOLD analysis project Ga0326511, IMG submission 203701) | Bovine rumen microbial communities from UC Davis, California, United States - 0_2496_0518 | ecosystem: Host-associated > Mammals > Digestive system > Stomach > Rumen | place: USA... | reverse complement strand
TCATATATGTCAGGTTATGATTTGAAGATTACTGATGAAAGCAATCAAGAATATAAACCATTTGCTGATTATAAGTCTGAAGAGTTCGAAAAGATAATGGAGGACTCTGCAAAGAAACGTGAATATATCAATAAGATATTATACGGACAATATAAAAAATATGCAAAGGCTGCTGAATATATTACAAAGCTTGAATTAAATTATGGGGACTTCAAAAAATTAGTTGATTGGGAACATTATAAAGAAGGCGGATATCCATCACCAACAACTCCTGCTAAACTTTGGTCAGTATTTGACAAATATGCACATGCAATGAATTTGATGTCCAAATATGAATTCACACAACAGAATGAACTTAATAAAGAGTTTGGTCTTGATATTAAATTGATGACACCATGTCCAGTTAAACATCCTTGGATGACTGCTGAAGGAGAAGAACCAGAAATTGATGAAGAAGAATAATGACTATATAATTATTTTGGAATAATGAAATTATGACAATATTTTTAACAGGTACAGCAGCAGATACTGCAGATGATTTAGATCCTAAAAGATTAAATCGTCAAATACAAGAATGCGGATGGTTAATCAATATGGTAGAAGGTACAGGTAAATGGAAAAATCATCCATGCAATTTTATGTACAAAGATCATATTGATTGGGTAAAGAAATATAGAGATTGTCTTGTTGCATATAAAAATAAAGATTATGAATTGTGTAAGCAATTGTCTTTAGAAGCAGAATTAATAAAACCTGAATTTATATGTGAAGAATTATATATAAATTTCAAAAAACGATTATATGCAAAAGATCCTGAATTATATAAAAGATGGAGTCATTTAGGAGGTACTGAAGCAAATTATTATTATGTTGATGGTAATTGGTGGAAGTATGAAAACGGAAAAAAAGAAATAGTTGATAAAATAGGATGATAAAGAACCTCTGGCCTCATTAAATTTATTAAATAATATTGTTTTATTATTTTTGAATTTAATGAGGCCAGAGGAATGTTTTACTATATTCTGGACGATTTTTGTATAACTACCTGAGTGTTAAAAAAATTAACTATTTTTTGATTCATTTTCCTTTCTTTTTTTCTCAACTTCCATATTATGTTTTGTAATATTCATTCCTATTACATCATTCATATCAAATCCTAAATCATATGCAATATTACAAATGTTATTTAAAATATCTCCAAGTGATATAATTGCTTTTGTTTTTGTAACTTTTGTAAAGCTACCATGATCATTTATAAGAGCATCATTCAATTTATTTGCTAATATTCCTACATTGTTTTGTAAATCTAATATTACTGAAAATGGACCTAATTCAACAGGATAATCTAAATATTCTCTAATTGTTTTTTGATAATCATTAATTTCCATATTCTTGCTCTATATCTTTATTTAAGTTTTCAATTACATCTTCAACATTACCTTGTAACATTTCAGGTGTTAATGTTACTGTAATATAATCTAATGATTTATTAAAAATAACTGATGTTTTAACATTTAATGTTTCATAATATGGATCATATTCAGTTTCATTTATATATTCTTTAATCTTACCATTTTGAACCAATCTATCACAAATATGATTCATTACATCAAGATAATGATTTTCAATTGAATCTTTACATATTATATTTTCGATTAATCTTTCCATAATTTAATTTAATAACATTGGTATTTCTGATACTCGTCTTTCTAAAAGCAAATCACCATTTATCTCACACATATAATATGGTAATCCAGATACATTGTCATGTATATTTTCAATTAATTCTTTTGTTTTTGATTCATCATTTAATTTGATAATCAATCCACCATCAATACGACCTAATGCAATAAACTTACCATAATATTCAAATTGTTCATTATGATCTTTTAATACAATATGAACATCTTTTTTAGGAGAATATGACAATTTATAACTTATTTTCTTTAATGAATCAAAATCACCAGTTAATTTAATAACTTTATATTCTTCTCCGGCATCTTCATGTTTTCTTGATAATGGTTCATAAACAGATTTATCATCAATATAATTGTTTGAATATTTTGGAAAATCGCTTTCCCATGCTTCTGATTTTACTTCTCTGTTATCTCCATTGCCATGCACAGTATTTGTTTCTTGGCGTTCTTTAACTTTCTTAATACCTATTGACATAATTTCGTCAAGAGATGTATTCATATCATCAGCGGCTGCCCATATATACCAAAGTACATCAGCAAGCTCTTTTTTGATAGCATTCTTTGTTTCTTCATCAAATTTACCATTATTGTCTCGTAAGCATTTCTTAACCTTTTCAGCTGCTTCACCAGCTTCACCATTTAATCCAAGAATAGGATATATAATTGGTAAGCAATCATATACTTTAGAAGTCGACATAAAATCATCGTACTTCTCTAACATTTTTTCATCTAATATCATTTTATATGTTTATATTGATTTATTTTACATCTAACCAATGCATCTGTTTCATGTTCATCATATTTGCATCTTCCATTATAATCGCCAAATCTTCCAGCCACTGGTCCATAATCATCATAATGCTCACATGAATAACACATACCTTCATATTCTTTATCGTAAGGATCTAATATACAACCAAATCTTCCCATAATACATTTATTATATTTTGTAATATCCTATCTTATAAGGATATTTTTCTTCATCATATTTTCTACATTTTGCTAATCCTTGTAAATATATCTTATTAGAAATATATTTAAAATTAAACATATCAATTACATCATACAATACAAATTCATCTTTCAAATCACTTAAACCTAATCCTCTACCAATTGACTGCATATTGATTACATTTGACTTGAATGATTCAAATAATACGCCAAAGCAAAGATTAGCAAGTGTTATACCAGTTGACAATGTTCCATAAGAAGCTATCAATATACAATCATTATGATCTTTAAGCATTTGTTTTATTGCATCACGTTTCTTTGGAGTTACTGCACCTGTAATTGTATCTATATGTCTATCAGGAAATTTTTCCTTAATAATATCTGTTAAATAATGTATGTATTCAGTATGGTGTGCAAGTATTAATGTATTCTTGTCACATTTAGGTATTATTTGTTCACAAAGAAAATCAACACGCTCTGTCATAAAATGTGACATCATTCTTTCAACGACAAGCATATTTGTCGACATTGACTGTTTGATTAAATTCTTAAGAACATTACTATAATCTATCTGATATTTTACAAACAAAGCATCTGCTCTATTTGCCAACTTGAATTTCTTTACAATTTTATCAAGTTCTTCCTGTGTTCCTGGTTCTTCAATTGGAGTCATTATACCTGTCCTGAAAAATAGTTTTTGCTTAATGTCTGCAAGTCCAGGAGGCAACTCTTTGACATATTGAATTTGAAATATTGGTTTCGGTAATTTTATTTTCTGACGTTTTTCTTTACCTCTTTTGTCTGTTACAGTTGCATATTGAAATTCTGATAACCCATATTCAGCACATTCAATAAATGTTTCTAATTGTTTCTTTAAATTTTGATATTCTAATCTAACCTGTAATATATTGACTTTTGAAATATAACCTTCATCCATCAAATATCTTGGTTTGATTTCTTGAATGGTTGCACCAAGTAATGACTTAAGACAATAATATTCAATTGTTTTCTTTTTAGGAATTGTACCTGTCATACCGAAAGCTATTTTAACTTCTTTCATAAATGGCTGACTAATAATTGTCTTAATTTGATTTGCTGTTGCTCTATGTGTTTCATCAACAAATACAATATCATACCCATCAAAAAACTTTGGATTATACTTATCATTTGTCTTTCCTCTCTTAGGTATTTCAATAAACTTAATTAATGATTGGAATGTACCTATTGTAAGATTTGCAGACTCTACTAATTTACCACCTCCCCATACGCATTCGGTATTAAAAAACTCAGCATATTCTTTGAAGTCATTATAACCTTGTGTTACTAACTGAATTGAAGGAACAATCATTAATATCTTTTTAGCACCTAAATATTCAATACAATATCTGAATATCATGTAAGCAATAAGTGTCTTACCTGCACGAGTTGCTAATTCTGATACTGACTGTTTCCATTGTAATATTTTATATGCTGCTTCATATTGGTATGGACGTGGTTGATATTTCAATCCCCAACTATCGACAATACACTTAAATTCATCAAACGTATGCGGAATATCTCTTTTGAAAAAATTAGAATGGTCTAACAAACCATCAAAAGGAACATCATTATCTTTGAAGAATTTATATATTTCTTGCCAAAGACCTATCGCACAATAATATACTGTCTGACCTGAAGGTTGAACATAATCAAATAAAAAGTCTTGCGTATATGGAGGACCGCTATATGTAGGCAAATAACATATAGGATCTACTAAATTCAAATGTTCTTTTAATTTCTTAAGATTTATTTCGTCATATTCAGAATCATATTTAAGAAATAAATATCTTGTATCTTTTTCTGTAAAAATAAAATGTATCATTCTTTATTTTCTTGTATATGATTGCAACTTAATTCCATTTCAAGAGACTGAAAATCATCTAATGTAAAATTAAGTTTATTTTTCTTTTCTAATGATTCTAATGCCCACATTACATTAATTTTGAAACAACCATGTGAACATATTGGGCATGCCCATCCACCGCATCCAAAAGTACAAAAAGAATTATCTGTCAAAAATTCTGTTAATGTTTTTTCATTAACACCATTTTCAGCAAATAATTTAACATAATATTCAATTTTCTTTGGAGCTTCGTCTTTATACTTATTAATTACATCATCAAAATTCATTTGTAAATTTAAAATAATGTTAATTTAATATAGATTAATTTAACAATTATTTAAATTCTCTGTAATATCAAATGTTGCAAATAATGGCTTATGATCTGATAAACATATATCTTTATCAAAATAACATTTATTTAATTCTAACTTATATTTTGATTTATCATTGTTAATAAAAAATATTCTATCACAATCATTATAGTTATTAGGTATTGCTTCTTGACAATTTAATTCTTTTACATAATTAATATTCTTGATAAAATATTCAATATTTTCTTTATCCCAATTATATTTATCGTAACTATTTGTATCACCCATTATAATTGTTGGGTTTGTATTTATATAATATCTTTCAAATATATATGATAATAATTGGTCTATTTGATTTTTACGAGTTTCAACATCTTTTGTTACATCAGGACAATTTTCAGGATGATAGAAATCTGCATCCATGTGCAATACATATATATCAATATCAATATTATCTTCAATTGTTATTGTATAATATCTAAATCCTTTATGTGTTAATAAATCATTTGCATGTTTAATATATCCGCAAGATTTTTTCCAATAAACAATATCTTCAGAAGATAAATTTAACAAAGTTGTATTATGATTTGTAAACAAATTAATTCCATCTGCTTTGAATCTTGGTAATGGAAAATGAGATAAGCATTCTATTGAAGAAAATATTTTATTAATATCAAATCCACCAGAATATGTTCCCCAACTATATTTATTATATAGATCTTCAGTTAATTCTTTATGATAATTGAAATCTTCTTGTACACCGATAATATCTGCTTCAGAATTAATAAAATATTGACCTATTTCTTTCATCTTTTTATCTGTATCAACATTATCATTTATTCGTATAATTGTTGTTTTCTTTATAGCTTTATAAATCCATGTAATTGGTTTTAATATCCAAGGTAAATCATTAAGATCTAAAGTTTCAGGCAAACCATCTATATTATATGTTAATACTTTTAATTGCTTCATTTCTTTGTAGGATCTATTAATTTATATGGTAAATCTAATCGGTATCTAAATGATGTATGTGGCCAATGTCTTAATTGTGTTATACATTTATCATTATAATTCATAAATTTCTTTTCCCATGGACACCACCCTGTAGGTCCATAGAACATACAATTATAACATATATGCAATTTATCATTTAACCCAAGTTTAGATTTTGGTTCTCTTTGAATTTTCTTTTGTCTAGCCATTAAATAAAAAATGCGGTACCGAAGTACCGCATATATTATGCTTCAGGTTCCTTTTTGTCTTCGGCTTTTTGTTCTGCTTCACCCTTTTGAATTTCTTCCATTCTTTGCATAACTGCTTGATGTTTAGATGCAATATCGTATGTCTTTTCAGTTGCATCAACATAAGCATTGTGAAGTGGTTCAAAATATTTATTAATTGCAACTACTGCAGCCCATTCTGTATAACCTGTAAACTGCATTTGACCTAATGTACGAAGTATAGCATCAAGTTGTGCATAAGGAATCTTCTTTGATTTCTTTTCAGGATTCCAGAAATCATAAAGTCCAACAAGTCCTAATGTATATTGCCATTGTACTGTTTGCTTATTCAAAAGCATTCTAATACCTTCTGCAACCTCCTTATAATTTTCTTTTGGTAAATCAAATTCAGTCTTTGATACCTTTTGGTCATTTGCATCTGCTTCTGCAATTAATTCAGATTCAATCTTTTCAAGTTCTTCTAATGTCTTTCCCTTCAAAGATTCTTCATACTCTTTAAGCATTCTTTGCTTTTCCTCTATATTCATTTAATCTTATAAGATATATTTATAATATGATAAATAGTACTATTACTGCTATTACAGCATATATAAATCCATGTAATAACATTGCTTTTAAGTTCTTTGTAAATTCTTTTCTTGAAACAATATCAAATATTAACAAATAGTTATCTGCATTCTTTGGACCTACATGCTTAAATTGTAAATCAATAAAATGATAAAGATTTTCAATTGAAAATACTTGTCCAATTAAAGTTAATTGTTTATATGTCCAATGCTTGATAAATTCATTATTATTTGTATTATCGTCATCAAATTCGATTATAGTCTTTGTTATATCGAATCTTCCTTCTGTATCAATATTTGGATTAATTACACCATATAAGCGTCCTATCCAATCTTTACGAATATCAACATTCAAATATTCTTTCAAAACAATCTTAAACGCTTCACTATATAATGTATCTGAAATATATTCATAATCTTTAATATATTCATATAATGATTTAATAGTTTTAACAAATCGTCCAATAAATGTTTTGTAGAATAATTTAGTAATAAGTTTCATTAATTATCTTACATATGATTGTTAATTTGTTAAAAATAGTAAAAAGAAAATAAATAATTAAAATAAAATTAAGAAAAATATAATAAAATATGAATTTTAACTATATTAAAATGAATTTAATAAATATCAAACAACTATATATGAAGAATTATCTATCCATAAATAATATATATAATGTTCAAATTTTATTTTTAATAAATGCAAATATCTAATTTAGGAATATTATGAGGAATTAATAAATATTAACAAAAAATATAGTATGTTTTCATAATATTTTTGTAATTTTGTATCGTAAATAAAAAGTTAATTTAATATATAAAAAATGAAAAAGATAACTGAAGCAAAAGTTAAAGTAAAGTTTCAAATTCCAGAAGGTTCAATTAACTATATTAGTGCAGCAGAATTAAAGAAGTATCTTGAAGTTACAGATAGATTTATTTCTGATGAAACTAAGGAACTTGTTAATTGGCTTATAGTTAATAACGATTCTTACATTTCAGATCTTTCAAATGATGAAGATGAAAATGCTCTTGCAGGATTCTATAAAGCAGGTGTTCCTGAGAAGGAAAACTTGAAGGAACTTTATAGATTACTTGGTACAATTATAAAGGCAGGAAAGACTATGGAAATTCCTGTATTCCAAACTAAAGATGATTTTGAAGGTATTATTAATAAGAAGATTGCTCCTGATGAAGTAATTCTTGATTTGGGTACTGAGGCTGGCCGTAATGCAACAGCAAAGAAATATGAAGCTCTTGTTCATATGATTGCAAGACAATGGAATGGTAAACTTAATCTTTCATATAATGATTTGTTAAGTGTTTGTTATGAGGGTCTTGCCTATGCAATGAATACTTACGGTAAAAAGAATAAGAAGTCAAAAGCAACTGATGAGGCAGTTAAAGGATATACATTTGGACAATATGCTGCTTATTGTATTCGTAACCACGTAACAGGTTGGGGTGTTGCTGATTCACATCTTGTTCATATTCCTAATTCACAACAGAAAAAGGAACGTGATACAAAGGGTCATAATACTCGTAACTTGTCAATTTCAGGTGACAAGTCAGTTGGACATGATGATGAAGGTAGTAAGACGATGTTCGACTTTATGGGTTCATCAACAGATGTTGAAGATGGCATCAATGCTGAAGATCGTAAGAGACTTTGGGATGATGTTTGGAAGATTCTTTCAAAGGAATTTGATGAAAAGACACTTGATATTTGGTGCAGTTATTGGGGTGCTTACGATCATAAGAAACTTCAAAACAAAGAAATTGCAAAGAAATATAATGTTGCAAATTCAAATGTAACTTATTACTGTCAGAAGGTGAATCAGTTCATTAAGAAGAATAAGAAGATTCTTGATATGTTTACTGAACTTTACGAATTACTTAAAGAATCAATAAATGATCACGATAGAGAAACTTCTTCAAGAGGCCGTATGGTTACAAGTACTGAAAATATATATGATGAAGACTAATAATGAAAAACATAATTAACTTTATAAATGAATCAAATAACGGTTGGAAGTTTTATAAAAATGTATATGATCCTACCGGTGCAGGATTAAAACTTGATGGGTTTGATAATACAGATGCAAAATGGATATACATTAATATCAATGATTATTCAATTTGTCCATATACTGAAGATGACGTTAAGCAAGCAACTAAAGATTTGGAAGATGATAATCTTGAAAAGGAATTACATAAATTAAAAATTGGTGATTCTTATAATGATGAAGGTAATATATATTTAAGAATAAAATAAACTACAAGTACTGAAAATATATGTAAAATTAAAATAATTATGAAAGATATTAAAGAATACATAATGGAGTCTAATGCAAATCATGTTATATTCAATGCTTGCATGGAATTAGATAATAATGAAAATATTTACAAGGAACAATATTGGCCTTTAGTTAAGAATCTTGTTAAGAAACATAAAGCTGGCGATTTTAATATTGAAACACTTGAAACATCTTCAGTTGTATCTAAATTAGCTACTGCTACATTAAAAGCTGCTAAAGCTGGAAATTTATCTTCAGAAGATAGAAAACGTCTTTATAAGTTTATTGTTGGTAATCTCCTTAAGACAATAAGTAATGAAGGCGAAAATTTGACAAAAGAAGAAGAGGATTATATGATTGAATGGGATTATAATAATTCTGATAAGTGTGGTTGGTAAATATATTGATAATACAATGAAAGATATTGTTGAATCTATAAAGAAAACTAATTATTCTGAATGGCATGATGTTAAATGTGTCAAAGAATATAAAATAGAACGTAAGACAGGTGGTATGGCATTCAAACAAGGAGAAGAATATGAGGCATCAAAAATAAATGATAATTGGTGGCTTATTGAACAGTTTGGTGTACCTACAGAAGACTTTAAAAAATATTTCAAGGATATTTAATGAAATCAATTATAAAATATATCAGAGAGTCTGTTGAAACATACAGACTCAACGAGATTGAAGCTACATATAATATTCAGCCTGAAGAAATAGTTTTACAAGCTCCTGAAACATTTCAAGAGTCAGATATCCAACAATACATGGACGATATGTGGCTCAATCAACTCCCGTCTTCCCAAGATTATTCTGAAAAGTTTTTTGGAAAAAATAATGATAATATATCTGATGCTCACTTCGAATATGACACATTTGAACATATCGATGTTGAGCCTAAAGAGTATGTAGAATGGGATTCAAAGTATGATGTAAAAAAATCAGATGATGATATTAAATTAGAATATTTCAAAATCAAGAATCTTAAGTATATAATTACTTTCGATAGATTTGATATGGTTGATGTTACTGATGATACTGTTGAAGAAAAATTAATTGATGTTTTCAAAGCAGCTGAATCATCAAAAGAAAATGAATATCCTATTGAAATACAATTTGATGAAGACTCATTGGAATATAGAAAATAATTCAAATCAATATATGAAAAATATAGTAAACAAAATTAACGAAAGCAAAAATAATTTACTTTCAGAAATACAAAACGAATCAAGCGCAAATGCAGAGTATCACACTTATAATTTTGAAAATGCTAAAAAGAAATTTAAAAAAGGATTTTTAACATTTAATGAATCGGGTGAATTTATAACATTAACTTGTTATAATACATATAAAGATTTAGCAGAACTTATAGGTGCTGATGAAGATACATATAAACAATATGATAATATAAAAATAGGTGGTTGTGGTCCTGTAGGTGATAATGATGGTACAGAAACACAAGTATTAAGAATTTGGTAATATGAAAAACATACAAGAATTTATTAATGAAGACAAGAAGCCTAAATATGTAATAAGTTATTATGTAAAAGGCGTAGGAAATGATTTTATATTTACCGATGACTGGGAATCTGAAACGAAACAAGAACCACTTTCAAAAGCTGAATATTGGGTTGTATCAGATAATAACAAATGGAATTTCTCCGAACCTGATGCTTGTGTTGCATGGCATGGCGAAAAAAGTTTCTGGGGAACAATTGTTAAAAATAGCGAAGATCCTGAAAATGCACCAAAGTATTCAACAATACTTAAAGGTAGAAATTTAGAAAAAGTAAAAAGATGCGAAAAATAATATGAGAGACATAACAGTATTTTTGAACGAAGCAGCTGAAAAGGAATGGGTTGCAATTTCAGTAACAACAGCTGCAGATCATTATCATGATAAAGATTCAACATCACAAAGAGTTGTTTCTTATGATACATATCAGGAAATGAAAGAGAAAGGTCATACGAAAGGATATATGACAATTAAGTATATTGAAAAACTTAGTCCTATTTGCAAATCTAAAGAAGCAGCAATGGAATATATTGATGTTCCTCAAAAGAAAATGAAGAAAGGTAAAATTGATAAGAAGGGTGCTGATTATATTGTTTGGTGTATTTCTTCAGGTTCTATGAATCCAGCCGGTAAAACAAAATGGGATTGGAATCTTTGGGATGAACAAAAGGATGCTGAAATTTATATGGGTGATTATGGTCGTTCATTTTTATTTGGTGCACCTGGATCACTTAAGGTTGGCGATACATTATTCTGTGTAGATAATGACACACAAAAGAAACTTGCAGGTGCTCCTAAAAAAGTTGAAGCAATATCAAAATGTAATATTGATGACTTTAGAGAAGTATTCCGCAAAACATGGCCAAGTATTTGCAAACGTCCAAGTTATCAATTTGGTAAAAAATCGGATGGTCTTCCTTGGGGTAAAATGGGACAATTTTATTCAATAAAAGGTGTAGCTGAAGAAGCATAAATATAAATTAATAATTATGAAAAATATTGTTAATAAAATAAATGAGGGCTTACAATTGAATGAAGCTCGTTTAAGTGATAAATGTGCAAAACCTTTTGAATCTAGAGAAGAATTAATGGCTTTTGTTGATGAACTCGAAAAAACAAAACTTATTGTTAAAAAATATGAAGATGAAGCTCAAAAGTATTGGGATGAAATGGCTAAGAATCAAAGAAAGGCAGAAAAAGAATTTAATTCATTAAAATTAAAATATGGAGATCCTGAATGGAATGAAAAATACGATGAAATTCAAAAGAAGTATCAAATTGATGAATTAATGGAAAAGGCATCTAAGATAACTGAAGCTCCTGAATGTAAAGAGGCAAACTCTAAACTTTATGGAGAACTTCAACAAAGAGCATTAGATTCGTTATCACCAAAAGAACAAAAGGCAATTGGTAAACGTGGAGGTCGTTTATATAATATACTTAATGAAGTAATGAAAAAATATATGAAATGGGACTTTAAGAAAAATTGTCCTGTAGAATAACATATGAAAGACATAATATCAAAAATTACTGAAAGTTGGGAATACGCAGATAATCTTCAATCAAGAGAAGGTGTTGAAATTAATGTTCCCGAAAAAGCAAAATGGTTATTAATAAATACCGAAAGTGAAATGATAACTGCTGTTACTGAAAAAGAATTAGATTCATTCAAAGATGATTTTGATGATGATGAAACAGCTCAAGCAGTTAAGAAACTTAAGATTGGTGAATCATATGATGCAGATGGTGGTATTAATATATACGTCAGAATTAAAAAATAATCAATTATATTATGAAGAATATAATAGATATAATTAATGAAGGTGGAATAACAAAAAGCTTCATTTTGAATATGAAGGAAATTGACTATGATAAGTTAATTGAATTTATAAAAGATATGCAATCAAAAAATGAAGATTTTATTGAAATACAAGTTGATTCAAATCGTAAGTGGATTGGTTATTCAAAAGGAAAAACTGATAATAATAGAAGCAATAAAACTGAATTGAATTAATATGAAAGAAATCAAAGAATATATAAATGAATCAAATGAATGGAATCCATCTTTAGATTCTCATAAAGTTGCATATAATAATTTTGTCAAATGGTATGACAAATGTTTGAAGCATTTAAATAAAGAAGAATTATTGGATTTACTTGATGGTGCAATTAAAGAAATTGAAGATGATTCTTTAGATATTATTAAATAATTAATGAAATCATTAAACACATATATATTTGAATCAAGAGAGATTGAAACATTATCAAACAAAGAACGAAAGAAAGAACTTGAAAAATGGTTAAAGAATAAAAAGTATGATGATTATGTTGAGACTCTCAATCAAATGTTAGAAGATCCAAAAGCAAAAACTTTATTGGAAGATGGTTTTGGCGGTGAGCTTGGAGATACAAAATTAAATTTTAGTGTTAAGAATATTCCAGTATCACAATTAATGCCAACACAAAAAGAGATAGATTTAGATAAATCTATCAAACACGCGTTAACCAATGAAACATCATTCAAAAAGACATTCAAAAATCCAATTGAAATTAATAAGCCAATTGTAACATTTAGACAGAATTACGTTATTGATGGGCATCATACATGGTTACAAGCAATTGCATTGAATCCTAATGGTAAAATATTAGCATTCAATTATGATGGTGATATAAGCCCAATACAAATGCTTAAGGCAGTACAAGGAACAATTGCTGCAGTTAAAGCAGAAGACAATAACAATAATGGGAAATTACCATCAAATAAAGTAGATGGTCCTAATTTTTTTGATGAATCATTTGGAAGAAAACAAATTCGTAAATATCTTGAAGAAACATTTGATGATTCATTAATAGATATATATTGTGATTACATTAAAGAATGTAAGGATAAACATGATATAATGAAATATCTTGAAGAACGTCTTCTTGATATTAAAGCAAACAATTATCCATTTGAAGCTGCTCCTTCAAGAGACGATATGCCTCAAATATTCAAAGGTGGAACTGATGCCAAAGATAAATCAACAGCATTACCTGATAAAGAGGGTTCAGCAATGAATAAACTTAAAAATGACAAATTTATGAAATCAGTTACAAAATGAGAAGCATAGTTGAATATTTGAAAACAAATGAAAAAGAATTTAATATAGATGGTTTTAAAATCATTGATAGAGGAGATGATTCAATTGTTTCAAATTGGGGTGAAGGTGATTTATTGAAAGCTATCAATGAATTAAAGAAACTTAAAGAAGAAGCAAACAATAAAGAATATTGGTTAATTGCAACAACTAATAATGGTTTCTATGATTTAGATGACCCAGGAAACTATCTTGTATTAAAATCTTATGAATATAATGAAAAGGATGATTATTACGGAATAAATCCAAAATATAATGAATATTTAAGATAATATGAAAAACATTAAAAATTTTATTTTAGAATCATCTCAAGATGATCTTGAAGATATGACAAATGATTTGTCAGAATGGTGGGATACACATTGTACTGAAGATGGATATGATAGTCGTCATGCATTTATGGATGATATGAAAGCAATGGCAGATGAAGAAAATGATTCATTAGTTGATGATGCATTTAATTATCTTGAAGATGAATGTGGATGGGATCGTAAAGATATTGAACGTTGGGAAGAAGACCTTATTGCTGTATTAGCTCAATGGGCAAGTGACCAATTAAATTATTAAACAAATTAGGCAATACAAAGTATTGCCTTATTTTTTCTTATTATTTTTTGAATATTATTTAGATTTTACTATATTATATTTGTAATCAATAAATAATTAATGAATATGGAGAATATGTATACAACAGAGAGTTTTTGTGCCGGACTTATTCAGTCAATTATCAATTATATGACTGAAAATAAAGTTGATGTTTTTCCTCTTGAGTTTCTTGCAAATCGAAATGATTATAGTTCATGTGAGGCTGCTCGAAATTTTTACAATCATGGCATCAAGTATTTTACTGTTGTGAACGGAGAACTTCATGTTCATCTCCATTATAATTCAACAGGTAATGATTATGAAAATATTGTTTCAGAAAAACCTTGGCCTTGGCCTGACACTGAGCATTATTCATTTCATTCTGCTGATTTAGTTGCTCTTATTCAGATAGCTTACGATACAATTGGTTCCACTCATTTTAAGGGACGTGGAGTTGATAGCTGGGATAACTCTGAAATTGATGAACTCGAGGCAGAATATGAAGCTCGTAGAAACGAAGTTTAATAATTTAATACTATAAGAAATACATAGACAATATTTAGAATTTTATCTAAGTATTGTCTATATTTTTTTATATAAAAAGATAGACTTGAAATATGGATAATAATCAATGGCAT
>Ga0326511_10002520_pt1 | contig 14829 bp, 7 predicted proteins | sample 0_2496_0518_D_FD_203701 | JGI IMG/M metagenome (GOLD analysis project Ga0326511, IMG submission 203701) | Bovine rumen microbial communities from UC Davis, California, United States - 0_2496_0518 | ecosystem: Host-associated > Mammals > Digestive system > Stomach > Rumen | place: USA: California... | reverse complement strand
CTGCTTCCTCAAGTTTGCCGGTGGCCACATTACCCTCGGCATCGGTTGTCAGGGTGACGGTCTGCTCCAAACCCTCGCCGCCAATGACAGCGGTGAAACCGTCAGCCTGCTCCCCCGAAAGGTTCGTCGTGAACAGCTGAACCGTCTCCTCCGAATATGTTGCGAAGTCTATCGACTGGAGGGTCGGCTGAACCGTCATCTCCACCTTCTGTGCGGCTTCGCTGGCACCGTTCTGCTGTGGCGATGCCCAGTCGGTGTAGTCCTCGGTGCAGGACCATAGTCCTGCTACCAAGGCGATTCCACATAATATAGTCTTTTTCATAATCGTTATCTTAATTACTAATTACTCATTACTCATTACAAATTATTCTTTCGGAAGAATACTGAACTCACCAGTGATGTCGTTGAAGGCAATGATCCATGTGCCCTCGGCCACACCGATGTTCTTACCGCCACCAGTACCCTTGCCACAGGTATTCACCTCGCCGTCAGCGGAGCCGTAGCCCCAGTTCGTGTCCCACGAACCGGCTATCTTGAACTTCATCTGGACCGTCTCGCCCTCAGGCACCGTCATCGTGTAGACCCATACGTGGTTCTCACCCTCCTTGTTGACAGGCGTCATGTCCGTATCGCCCCACTCGTTGAACGAGCCGGCAAGACAGATCTTGTCGTAGACCTTCGGTGTGATGTCCTGCTTCACGATGGTACACGTGTTGTCGGCCGTGTTCACCGTCACCAGATAGTAACCATCGGGCTCACACCAGATGTTGCCGTTGTCGGTGCTTGAACCGTCACGGTAGACAGCGGTGCAGGCCGCCTTGTTGCTCATGAAGCCGAAGTTCCAGTCGAAGTCCGCCGGCTGAATCTTCCAGCCCTTATTGTTGAAGTAGTTCAGGTACGTAATCTCGCCCTGACCCGTAGCCTTGTCATAGGCGAAGTCGCTCTGTACGAACATCGGCATACTGCTCTCGCCGGGCTTGTTGCCCCAGGCACCGTCGAGGATGTTGTCACCCACCAGATACCACATGATAGGAGCAGCGTCCTTCAACTCAATATAATACGGGTTGAACTTCAGCTCAAGGGCGTTCGACACCACGCTGTTCAAGCGCGTGCCGTTCTCGTCGATGAAGGCGTTGATGCGCAGGAATGCCGTCTGCTCGGCAGGCATCTCCTCAGCCTTCCACTTCATAATCTGCATCAGCGCCTTGTCCAGGTCGGCAGCAAGCAGCGTGTACTTGCATTGCGTCGTCGTGCGGGCAATGGCCGCATAGTCGGCTGTCAGCGCTCCACTCTCGTCGGCCTCGGCCTCGGCCACGGAGACGGTAAACGAGTTGCTGGGCGACACCTGTACCTCATAGGTCACCAGCAGCGGCGCGTTGTCGGCCGTATACTGTGGCTGCGACCACGACAGCTGTAGCTCTTCGGTAAAACACAGGTCCACAGTCTCATTGACGTATGCCGGCGTGTTCAGCGTGAACCCTGAAGGCTGTATCAACGTCGGGTTCGAGTCGTTGTCGTCCGAACAGGCTGTCAGTGCCGCCATGCCGCAGCACAGCAGACAGCCCGCCATCAAACTTTTCATATAATTGCTTTTCATAATTATCTATTTTCAATTATCAATTATCAATTTTTTAGAACCCTTCTATCTGCGTCAGATTGGTGTTTGCCAGGATCTCGACAGACGGGATGGGGAACATATTCAGGTGCTTGTCGAAGGCAGCACCCTCATAGCCGGTGTTACCGCCCTTGCCTTCCCAGCCGTAGGCGACGTTCACACCACCGAAGCGGTTGTAACGGATCAGGTCCGGACGGCGAATGTTCTCGAAGTAGAGCTCACGCGAACGCTCGTCGAGGACGTCGTCAAGGCTGTAGCTGCCGCGAGTGGTGGCGTGGGCGCGCTCACGGATAGCATCCATGTACTGCTTAGCCTTCTCTGCGTTGCCCTCGTGTAGGGCAGCCTCGGCAGCGTTCAGGTAAGCCTCTGCCAGACGCAGCAGGAAGAAGTCGCCGTCCACGTCGTACGAGTCGTGAGGCGTACCGCCGTTAGAGTAGTTGTTGTTCCATTTCGGCGTGGTAATACCCTCTTCGAAGGCATCGTTAGGCATACAGGAGAGCGTGTGGTCCTTGCCCCAGAAGATGGCACGGTCGTCCGATGTCATCTCGCGGATCTCAGCAGCTGTCTTGCCGACGTAGGAAGCAGGATTGCTCGTGAACTTCTCAATGAGCTGCGGACGGCAGCGCACGCCCGACCAAGTGTTAGCAGTGGTGCCGGCATCCATGCCTGTGACAGTTGCCATAGAGGGGCTCCACATGGTTGCGATGAAGAACATCGTTCCGCCCCAGCACTTCGTCTTCTGACCATCCTGCAGCAGGGGGAAGATGGCCTCACAGCTGGCGCCGTTAGAGCCGTTGTCGCCCATGAACAGCAGGTCGTAGGGCTTGTAGCCGCTTCTCTTTGCCTCGGAAGAGATCTTAGAATCGTCGAAGAGTGTGTAGGGCGAGTTGATGGTCTTCTCGGCATACTCCAGTGCCTGTGCCCAGTAGGGGTTGTTCTGACCGTCGTTGTTCAGGTAGGTACCAGCGTTCAGGTACAGACGGCTCAGCATCAGCCAGGCAGCTGCTTTGTCCACGCGACCGTAGTTGGGGTCGCTGTCGGTCTTCGGCTGAGGCTCCATCATGTTGGCCTCGGCGGTCTTCAGTTCGTTCTCCACCCATCCGAAGAGGAACTCACGGCCCATGGCCAGCAGTTCGGCGCGGGTGTACTCCTGTCCCTCCACGAACTTGCTGTTGTAGGCGTGTGCCTGCTTGGGCATCTCTGACGATACGCTGGCAATGAACGACGGGTCGCCGTAGAGGTCGAGCAACTGATACATCAGGTATGCGCGGATGAAACGCACCTCTGCCAGTTTCGTCCGGTCGGCCTGTGCTTCCGGCAGTTCCATGTAGTGGTTGCAGAACGAGAGGTCAGTGATGATTCTATAGTACAGATAGCGGATGTGGTCGCTACTGGGATCCTGCTTGTTGACACTGTAGTCTTCCAGTCCACCGTCACTCCACCAGCAGATAGCCTCGTCGGAGGTGAGACAGTTGGCGTAGAAGAGGTTACGGACGAATGTCGATTTTCCGTCGTTGTCTACGGAGAAGTCTGCCTTGCCGTCCATACCCTCAAGGATCAGACAGGCGTAGCACTTGCTGTAGAGCGCGGTGATGTCGGGCTCGGCCTGTACGGAGGGGTCGATGTTACCGTCGTCCAGGTCGCTCATGCAGCTTGTGAGAGCTACGGCACCGCCGCAGCACAACAGCCAACCTGCAAGTATGTTCTTTAGATATTTGGTTTTCATAATCTTCATTTATAATATCTCAATTTCTCATTATCTCAATCTCTCAATCCATCAGAAGTTCAGGTTAAGACCTACGAGGAAGGTACGGCTGCGCGGATAGACGCTGCTCTCCTTACCCGAAGACTGCTCGGGATCAAGACCCTTGTACTTGGTGATGGTAAACACGTTCGTGCACGAAGCGTAGACACGACCTGTCAGGTAGTTGTCGAAGGTCGAGAAGTTGTAGCCCAGCGTGATGTTGTCACACTTCAGGAACGAGGCGTTCTGCACGAAGTAGTCGCTCAGCGGGTAGTTGTACGACTTCCACTTCAGTGCCACGATGTCGGGCGTGGAGTTGTCATAGAATCCCTTTGAGTTGTAAAGCACGTCGCTGTTCATCTTACCCTGTACGATGTCGTTGTAGACATAGTTGCCGAGGCTGGCACGGAAGTTGGTGCCGAGATCCCAGTCCTTATAGGCTACCTTCAGGTAGAAACCGCCTGTCCAGGGAGCGTGGATGCTCTTGTAGAAGTAACGGTCGCCGTCGTCGATGGAGCCGTCGCCGTTACGGTCGACATAGGCACCCTGGATGGGACGGCCGGCGGCATCGTAGACCTGCTGGTATACCCAGAACGAGTTGGCCGTCTGTCCTACCTTATGATAGGTGACGGGTTTCTCCATACCTACGGTCATGCCAGCCTCAATCATGTCACGGCCACCATAGAGCTCTTTCACCTCGTTGTCGTTATAGGCAGCGTTGACTCCCAGCTCCAGGAACCAGTCCTTCGTCTGGATGGGCTTGCCGCTGATGGCAATCTCTATACCGTGGTTCTCCAGCTCACCAGCATTGAGCATCATCTTGTTGTCGTAGTTCTGGCCTGCGGCGATAGACGGCGTGCAGAGCAGGTCGGTGGTGTTGCGCTTGTAGGCATCGACATTCAGCACCAGTCGCTGGTCAAACATACCGTAGTCCAGACCGATGTTCCAGGTCGTCGTCGTCTCCCATGTCAGTTCGTTGTTGTAGACGACGGGCTTGAACAGACGGCCAGAGTTACCCTCGCCGATAGGATAGAGGCGGTCGGTACCGGTGGTCATCTTATAGGTCGGCGTATAGTACTCCTTGCCAGTGTCCTGCTGACCGGTCTTACCCCAGCCGAGGCGCAGCTTCAGGTCGCTGATGGCGTCGACGTTCTTCAGGAAGGCCTCGTCCTTCACGCGCCATGCGAAGGCTGCCGATGGGAAGAAGCCCCAGCGGTGACCGTCGGCGAAGCGGCTCGAGCCGTCGTAACGAGCGGTGGCGGTGAACAGGTAGCGGTCCATCAGCGTGTAGTTGGCACGGCCGTACCAGCTGACGAGGATCATCTGACCCTTCCAGTGTGCTTTCGCAGAGTAGTGCTCGGTGCCTGCCAGCGGGTTGCCGTCATCGTCGGTACCCTCGTTCGTCAGGGGGTAGTAGTTCTTGTCCCAGGAGTCGCCCCAGTACTTGGTGCGGCTATACTCGTAACCACCCATGATGTCGAAGTGGTTGTTCTTGTTGATATCCTTATAATACTGTGCGTAAGCCGTAGCCACGAGGTTGTACTTCTTCTCGGTATTGTTGCCAACGCCGCCGTAGTAGTAGCCGTACGAGGTAAACATGGAGTTGTCGTAAGGCTCCTTACCGTCGGCATAGGAACCGGCGAGGTTCATGTGCAGGCGCAGGTCCTCGAAACCGTGAATCTTGTAGTCGGCCTCGAAGTTACCCAGCAGGATGTTGGCATCCTTCGTCGAGGTGTAGTTGTCAACCAGCTCGCGCGGGTTTGACGGCGCATCGCCGTTACGGTCGTAGGGGAATGTGGGGTCGTAGGACGTCGTGGCTTTAGCCCACTGCCAGTAGCCGCCCCAGTTGTCGTAGGCAGAATCCGTGCTGAAGACAGGGCGTGTGGGGTCCATGCGCGTGGCGTTGCCGATGGCGCCGCGACCACCCTCCTTGGTCTTCGAGTACGAGTACTTACCATTGATGTTCAGGTTCAGGTGGTCGTTCAGGAGCGACGGGTTCAGTGTGAAGCCCGCCGTGGCGCGACGGAAGTAGGAGTTCTTCAGTACACCGTCCTGGTTCATGTAGCCGCCGCTGACGCGGTAGGGCATGGCCCACTTCGAAGCACCCTGGCCGCCACTGAGTCCACCGCCGACGCTGATATTGTGCTCATAGCTCACGGCCGGTACATAGATTTCGTCCTGCCAGTCCGTATCGGCATCGCCCAGGCCGGCGTAGGCTGCCGACTCCTCACCATAGTAGTCCTTGATGAATGCACGGTACTCGTTGGCATCCATCACGTCGAGCGTCTTCGTAACGGCGCTGATGGACAGCGTACCGTTGTAGGTGACCTGCGGCTTCTGGTCGCGACGGCCTTTCTTCGTGGTGATGATGATGACGCCATTAGAGCCGCGGCTACCGTAGATGGCTGTTGCCGAGGCGTCCTTCAGGACCGTGAACGACTCGATGTCGTTCGGGTTCACCAGTGCCAACGGGTTGTTCATACCCTTGGTGTTGTTGTTGTCCAGGGGCATACCGTCGATGACAATCAGCGGACTGTTCGAGGCGTTCAGTGAGGCACCGCCGCGGATGCGGATCTCGGCACCCTCGCCGGGAGCACCACTGGCGGTAGTGACGTTGACACCGGCAATCTTACCCTGGATCATCTCCTGAGCATTGGTGATCATGCCGTGGTTCTTCTCATCGGGCTTCATGGCTGTCACCGAACCGGTAAGGTCCGTCTTACGGGCTACACCGTAGCCGATGACCACGACGGTCTCCAGCATCTGGGCATCGTCCTGCAACGTGACGACGACGCTGGGCGCAGCACTGACCGTCACGGGTTGGAAGCCCACCGACGTGACGGTGATTTGGGCACCTTCCTTGGCTTTCACCGTAAAGTTTCCGTCAAAGTCGGAGATCACACCGCCCGACTGTCCGGCAACACGTACCGTCGCACCGATGATGGGTTCTCCTTGAGCATCTTTCACATGGCCTTTCACGTCAATCTGCGCGAAAGCACCTACCGATAGGAACAAGCCCAGAATGAGGGCCAGCGTTCGTAACGGGATTTGAATGTTTACCTGCTTCATCATTGAAATTTTAAAGTTAGTATATAGTTTTAGCTAAAATTCTGCGTGCAAAGTTAGCTATTGTTCGCGCTACTTGTACTTTTTTTTCATCTTTTTCGTTATAATAGAAATGCAAACGTTTGCATAAATAATACGGGCAATAAACGGAGAAAGGAAGACAACGAACGGAACTTTTGCCTAACTTTGCACACAGAGAAATTGAAAAGTTGAGAAATTGAAAAAGTGAGAAATTGAAAAGTTGAGAAATTGAAAACCTAAACGATGAACGATCAGCCGGTATTGACAATGAAGGACATCGCCCGTGAACTGGGCGTCAGCGTGTCCACGGTGTCTCGGGCACTGAAGGACTCTCCCCGCATCAGCGAGGAGAAGCGCCGGACGGTGCAGCAGTATGCCCGTGAGCACAACTTCACGCCGAACGTGCTGGCTGAGTCGCTGCGTCACAGTCGTGTGCAGCCGTCGCGTGTCATCGGTGTCATCGTGCCAGAGTTCACGCATTATTACTTCTCCAGTATCCTGACAGGTATCGAGGAGGCCGCTATCGCGCGCGGATATTATATTATGGTGGCGCTGAGCAACGAGACCTATGAGCGTGAGGTACGTATCTGTGAGATGTTCCACCGGCTGAAGGTATGTGGCGTCATCGTCTCGCAGGCCAAGGACACGCGGCGCTACGACCATTTCCAGAAGCTGTTGGACTCGCAGATGCCCATCGTGTTCTACGACCGTATCTGTACGGGTGTCAATGCCAGCCGTGTGGTCGTCGACGACTACATGGGCGCTTTCACCGCCGTGCAACACCTCATTGAGACTGGCTGCCGTCGTATAGCCTTTTATGGCTCACCGATGCAGCTGGAGATCTCGAAGAACCGCTTCAATGGCTATAAGGACGCCCTGCTGAAGCGCGGTCTGCCCTTCGACGAGCATCTGGTGCGCATCTGTGACAACCGTCAGGATGCCGAACTGATAACGCCAGACCTCTTCGACGGCGACTACTACCCCGATGCGTTCTTTGCCGTCAACGACGACACGGCCATCGGCATCCTCTACACGGTGAAGCGTATGGGGCTGCGTGTACCCGAGGACATCTCGATCTGCGGCTTTACCAACGGCCAGCGTGCCGTGGCCTGCGACCCGATGCTGACGACCGTCGAACAGCGTGGCAAGCGGGTAGGTGAGGAGGCCGCCGAGATTCTCATCGACAAGGTGGAGGGTCTTCTGCCCATGGACAGCATTGAGAAGCGCGTGGTGCGCACGCGGCTCGTTATCCGTGGCACGACGAGGTAACCCATAAGTCCCATAAGTCCCATGAGTCCCATGAGTCCCATGAGTCCCATAAGTCTCATAGGCCCCATAAGAAAAAACCAAAAAGAAAAAACTATAATGAAACAGAAACCTGATTTAAGTTTTTGGAAGCTGTGGAACCTGAGCTTCGGATTCTTTGGCGTACAGATAGCGTATGCCCTGCAGAGTGGTAACATCTCGCGCATCTTCCGTACACTGGGTGCCGACCCTCACCAGTTGTCGTTCTTCTGGGTATTGCCGCCGCTGATGGGCATCCTCGTGCAGCCGATCGTAGGTACGTTGAGTGACAGGACGTGGACGCGCTATGGCCGCCGTATTCCGTATTTGTTTATCGGTGCGGCGATGGCTGTGGCGGTGATGTGCCTGTTGCCAAATGCAGGCTCGTTTGGCATGGGCGTGTCGGCGGCCCTTATCTTCGGTCTCTTTGCACTGATGTTGCTTGACACGAGTATCAACATGGCGATGCAGCCTTTCAAGATGCTTGTTGGCGACATGGTGAACGAGCGTCAGAAGGCGAAGGCCTACTCCATCCAGTCGTTCTTGTGTAATGCCGGTTCGATTATGGGCTTCCTCTTCCCGTTCATCTTCGCTGCGGTGGGCCTGAGCAATGTCGCTGCCGAGGGTGTCGTGCCTGATACGGTGATCTGGTCGTTCTATATCGGTGCGGCCATCCTGATTGTCTGTGTGGTGTATACGACGCTGAAGGTGAAGGAGTGGCCGCCGCAGGAGTATCGTGAATACAATCCCGTGGCTCAGGAGAAGGAAGACAGCGCTAACTGGTTTACCCTGCTGAAGAAGGCGCCTTCAACGTTCTGGAAGGTGGGCCTGGTGCAGTTCTTCTGCTGGGCAGGTATGCTCTATATGTGGACGTATGTCGTCGATGCTGTCAGCGAGACGGTGTGGGGCACTACTGATGCCGGTTCGGAAGCCTATCAGAATGCCGGCAACTGGACGGGTGTGCTCTATGCCATCCAGGCCTTAGGCTCGGTGGTTTGGGCAACGGTACTGCCGCGTTTCAGTAACGTGAAGATGGCCTATAGCGTGAGCCTCTTGTTAGGTGCTGTCGGTTTCGCGTTGATACCGTTTATCCCTAATGAGTATGGTCAGATTGTGCCGTTCCTGTTGATTGGCTGTGGTTGGGCGGCGATGTTGGCCATGCCTTTCACACTGGTGACGAATGCGTTGCAGGGCTACGGTCACATGGGTGCCTATCTCGGGCTGTTCAATGGTACCATCTGCATCCCTCAGATTGTGGCTGCGCTTTGTGGCGGAGGCATCCTGTCGTTGGTGGGCCACCATCCGTCGACCATGATGATCGTGTCGGCCGTCTGCTTCCTCGTGGGAAGTGCTTGCGTGTTTATCATTAAGGAGAAGAATTGAAAAGTTGAAAAGTTGAAAAATTGAGAAATTGAAGAGTTGAAGTAATATATTGCAATCGTTTGCACAAAATAATAGAGCACTACTATGAAAATACGGTTTAATGTGGAGTACCAGACAACATTCGGAGAGGAGCTGGTGCTGAATGTCCTCAAGGAGGACGGGAAGACGGAGACACACAAGATGGGTACCCTCGACGGCTGTCACTGGGGGTGCGAAATCACCAAGACGGTGAAGGCCGGCGCCTACATCGACTACTACTACACAGTGCTACGCGACGGCAAGCTGGCGCGTCATGAGTGGCTCGTCGAACCTCACCGGCTGGAGTTTGCCGCCGTCCGCGGCGCGCTCTATACGGTCTATGACCACTGGCTCGACGTCCCCGACGACTCGTATATGTACTCGTCGGCGTTCACCGACTGCGTAAACAAGCGTGAGTGTCATCTCAGTGCCGGGACGGAATTCCAGCACACCGTGCGCCTGAAGGTGCGCGCGCCACAGCTGCGCAGCGACGAGCGGCTGGCACTGGTCGGTGGCGGCGAGGCGCTGGGCAACTGGGAGGCCCGTCAGGCACTGCCCATGACCGAGCATGAGTGCAACGAGTGGGTCATCTCCCTCGATGCCGACAGGCTACCGCAGACCTTCGAGTTCAAGTTCGTGGTGATCGACGCCTCGGCCGATGTTGCGCCGATGTGGGAGAACGGCATGAACCGTACCATCGCCTTGCCCGACCTGGAAACCGCAGGAGTGGTGGTCTACGAGCTGCCGCAGGCGTTCTTCCCGATGTACCCGTGGAAGGGTGCCGGCACGGTGGTTCCCGTCTTCTCGCTGCGCTCCGAGGGTAGCTTCGGCGTCGGTGACTTCGGCGACTTGAAGATGATCATCGACTGGTGCGACAAGACCTGCCAGCGTGTGCTACAGGTGCTGCCCATCAACGACACTAACATGACCGGTACGTGGCAGGACTCCTATCCCTACAACTCCATCAGCATCTACGCCCTCCACCCGCAGTACTGCGACTTCCGTCAGCTGCCTGAGATAAAGGACGAAACGCTGAAGGCCACCTTCGAACAGCTGCGTCAGGAGCTCAACGCCCTGCCGCAGATTGACTATGAGCGGATGTTCCGTGCCAAGATGGACTACCTGCAGGCCATCTACCAGCAGGAGGGTACGAAGACAAAGCGCACCGCCGCCTATAAGCAGTTTGTGGATGATAACAAGGAGTGGCTGGAGCCCTATGCCCGCTTCTGTGTCAACCGCGACAAGTACGGCACGGCGGAGTTCACGAAGTGGCCGGCAGAGGCAGCAAAGACTAAACCCGACGACTTCTGGTATTTCGTCCAGTACCATCTGGACCGTCAGATGCGTGAGGCTCATACGTATGCGCGTGCGCATCGCGTTATATTGAAAGGTGATATCCCCATCGGCATCTCGCGTGACGGTGTCGAGGCATGGGTGGAACCCCGATACTTCAACCTCAACGGTCAGGCCGGAGCACCGCCCGACCCGTTCTCGGCCGACGGCCAGAACTGGGGCTTCCCCACCTACAACTGGGACGAGATGCTGAAGGACGGCTGCCAGTGGTGGGTGCGCCGCTTCCGTAAGATGGCAGAGTATTTCGATGCCTACCGCATAGACCACGTGCTGGGCTTCTTCCGCATCTGGGAGATTCCCATGCCCGAGAAGTCAGGACTCATGGGACAGTTCGTACCGGCCTTAGGGCTTAGCCGCGAGGAGATTGCCTCCTACGGTGTTGACTTCAGCGACGGACTGTTCCTCGTCGACCACAAGCGTAGTGACCGTTGGCATCCCCGCATCGCCGTGCAGTATCAGGAGGCCTACAAGCAGCTCTCCGAGGAGCAGCAGACAAAATTCAACCGCCTCTACAACGACTACTTCTACCAGCGCAACAACCAGTTCTGGTACCAGGAGGCCATGAAGAAGCTGCCGCGACTGACGCAGGCTACGCGTATGCTCGTCTGTGCCGAGGACCTCGGCATGGTGCCCGACTGCGTGCCCTGGGTGATGAACGAGCTGCGCATCCTCTCGCTCGAGATCCAGTCGATGCCCAAGGACCCGCGCGTACGCTTCGGCCATCTGTCGCGGAACCCCTACCGCTCCGTCGCCACCATCTCCACCCACGATATGCCGACGCTACGCCAGTGGTGGGACGAGGACAACGAGCGGACGCAGGACTACTACAACACCATGCTCTACCGTGGTGGCGACGCTCCCCATCCGCTGCCCGGTTGGCTGGCTAAAGACATCGTCTCGCGCCACCTCACCTGTCCGTCGATGCTCTGTCTGCTGTCCTTGCAGGACTGGCTGTCGATAGACGAGGAGCTGCGCCTGCCCGACGAGAATGCCGAGCGCATCAACATCCCGGCCAATCCGCGCCACTACTGGCGTTACCGTATGCACCTAAACATCGAACAGCTGCTCAAGGCCGATGCCCTGAACTACGAAATCAGTACACTCATCACGCAGAGTGGCAGAAAGTAACTAAAAGTAAAAAGGTAAAATAGTAAAAAAAGAAAAGAAATGATGAGGAAAAAGATTCTATTGGTAAAGAAGTGGGGGTGGGTATTTTTACCTTTTTACCTTTTTACTTTTTTACCTATAAGCGCCGCTACTGTCAAGTCGCCAAACGGGAACATCGAGCTGACATTCTCAGTAGATGCCGCCGGACGGCCCGTCTATAGCATGTCGTACAAGGGGCGCCCCGTGGTGCTGCCCTCACACCTCGGCTTAGAACTGGCCAAGGACAAGCACGCCTCGAAGGGCATGGACGAGACCGACCTGCTGGCGGGCTTCACCATCGCCAAGGAGGAGACCGCCACGTTCGACGAGACGTGGCAGCCCGTCTGGGGCGAGACCCGCGACATCCGCAATCACTACACCGAGTATGCTGCCACCCTGTGGCAGTCCAAAGAGCAGCGCCAGATGCTCCTCCGCTTCCGCGTCTACGACGACGGCATCGGCTTCCGTTACGAGTTCCCGCAGCAGAAGGAGCTGAACTACTTCCTCATCCAGGAGGAGCGTACGGAGTTTGCCATGGCAGGCGACCATACGGCGTGGTGGCTCCCCGGCGACTACGACACCCAGGAGCAGGAGACGCAGCAGACCCGTCTCTCCGAGATCCGCGGGCGGATGAAGGAAGCCGTCAACTGGGGCAACTCCTCCGTGGCGGTGTTCTCACCCACAGGCGTACAGACCTCCCTGCAGATGAAGAGTGCCGACGGACTGTATATCAATATCCACGAGGCGGCCTGTCTGGACTATGCCACCATGCACCTCGAACTGGTGGACGCTGAGACGAAGGCCATGACCACCCAGCTCGGTGGCGGCAGCAATGCCTATACCCCGAACCCCAAGCCGACTAACTATCCCCTGCCGAAGGCCTTCACCTTCGTCAGCCACCTGACGCCTGACGCTACGGGACTGAAGGGCGCCATGCAGACCCCCTGCGAGACGCCGTGGCGTACGGTGATGGTCTCCGATGATGCCCGCGATATGCTGTCGTCGAACCTCATCCTGAACCTTAACGAGCCGTGTGCCCTCGACGACGTCAGCTGGATTCACCCGACGAAGTACTGCGGCGTGTGGTGGGAGATGATTGTGGGGCGTGGTTCCTGGCACTATACCAATGACCTGCCCTCCGTAAAACTCTCCACGTTCAACTATCAACAGTCAACGCCCAACGGCACCCATAAGGCCAACAACGAAAACGTGAAGCGCTACATTGACTTCGCCGCGAAGAACGGCCTCGACCAGGTTTTGGTAGAGGGCTGGAACATCGGTTGGGAGGACTGGGCGAATATGTGGAAGCGTGACGTCTTCGACTTCGTGACGCCTTATCCCGACTTCGATATCAAGATGCTCAATGAGTACGCCCACTCAAAGGGCGTGAAACTGCTGATGCACCACGAGACCTCCAGTTCTACCCAGAACTACGAGCGTCATCTTGAGGACGCCTTCAACTTGATGAACCGTTACGGCTACGATGCCGTGAAGACCGGCTACGTCGGCGACATCATCCCCCGTGGCGACCACCACTACTCACAGTCGATGAACAACCACTACCTATACGTCGTCAAGGAGGCCGCGAAGCACCACATCATGGTCAACGCCCACGAGGCGACACGTCCGACGGGTATCTGCCGCACCTACCCGAACCTCGTGGGCAACGAGAGTGCCCGCGGCACGGAGTATGAGGCCTTCGGCGGCTCGCGTCCCGACCACACGTGCATCCTGCCGTTTACCCGTCTGCAGGGCGGTCCGATGGACTATACCCCGGGTATCTTCGTCACCAAACTCTCTGAGTGGAGCAACAACACCTCCTGGGCGCGCATCACCATCGCCGGTTCGCTGGCTCTCTACCTGACTATGTACTCGCCGTTGCAGATGGCCGCTGACCTTCCCGAGAACTACGAGAAGTTCGACGATGCCTTCCAGTTCATCCGCGACGTGGCCTGCGACTGGGACGACAGCCGTTACTTAGAGGCCGAGCCCGCCGACTACATCACCGTAGCCCGCAAGGCGAAGGGCACCGACAACTGGTTTGTCGGCGGTAAGTGCGACGAGCAGGGCCACGAGGCTGTGGTGAAGCTCGACTTCCTCGACAAGGGCCGCAAGTACGACTGCACCATCTACGCCGACGCCCACGACGCCCACTACGAGACGAATCCGCAGGCCTACACCATCACGAAGAAGGTGGTGAAGGCCGGTCAGACACTGAAGATCAAGGAGGCTCCCGGCGGTGGCTTCGCCATGAGCCTGATGGCCCGATAAACCCGACAGAAAAGAACGATGAAGAAACTGATAGCGATAAGTATGGTGGCGCTGACGATAGCCTGTAGCCCCGGAGAGGAGACCTCTTTTTCCTTCAACGAGATGACGTACACGCCGGAAGAGACGGTGTTCCGCCTCTTTGCCCCCGCCGACGCCACGTGCTCAGTGCGGCTGGGCACCGACAGCCTGCCGATGACGCTCGGTGCCGACAGCATCTGGACTGTCACGGCCTCGGGCGACCACAAGGGCGAGACCTATGAGTTCGTGGTCAACGGCCAGGCCTCGCCGGGCGTCTTTGCCAAGGCGGTGACGGTGAATGGCCAGAAAGGTGTTGTCGTCGACATGAAGGACAGCGACCCGGAAGGGTGGGAGAGCGACAGCCGTCCGGCGGTGGCTTCGCCTGCCGACCTCGTCGTCTACGAGATGCACCACCGCGACTTCTCCATCGCCCGTCCCGATGCACAGCATCCCGGTAAGTTCCTGGCGCTGACGGAGCCGTGGGCCATCGACCACCTGCAGCAGCTGGGTGTCAACGCCGTCCATATCCTGCCGAGCTACGACTTCGGCTCCGTCGATGAGACGCGTCTGGACGAGCCGCAGTACAACTGGGGCTACGACCCCGTGAACTATAACGTCCCCGAGGGCTCGTACAGTACCGACCCCACGGACCCGCTGTGCCGTGTCCGCGAGTTCAAGCAGATGGTGCAGGCCCTCCACCGCGCCGGCATCCGTGTCATCCTCGACGTGGTCTACAACCACACCTACGACATCGAGCACTCCAACTTCCAACGCACGTATCCTGACTACTACTATCGGAAAGTGAGAGTTGATAACGGAGAACTGAGAGGTATGATTACCTCTACCGCTGAATCTGATACTACATCTGCCGCTGAGTCTAATCATACCTCTCAGTTCTCAACTCTCAGTT
>Ga0326511_10002519_pt1 | contig 14830 bp, 14 predicted proteins | sample 0_2496_0518_D_FD_203701 | JGI IMG/M metagenome (GOLD analysis project Ga0326511, IMG submission 203701) | Bovine rumen microbial communities from UC Davis, California, United States - 0_2496_0518 | ecosystem: Host-associated > Mammals > Digestive system > Stomach > Rumen | place: USA... | reverse complement strand
ATCACCCTGAGAAAAACCGTAACGGACACCGATGCAGTCGATACCGAAATCTCTGGCTCCCAGCACATCATATTTGCGGTCCCCTACCATAATCATCTCCGACACATCGGAAGCAGACCAGTCCAGCGCATGCCGGATCACTTCCTGCTTGGTGGTACGATCGCCGTTCAAACCGGCTCCGGAGACGTAATCAAACAGGTCCTCCATATGATAGTATGCAAGAATCTCATTGGCGAAAACAGTAGGTTTTGAAGTGGCGACCACAATCTCATAGCCGCTGTTTCTCAGTGTGCGGATCACGTCGGCAATCCCATCATAAGGTCTGCACTCTTTCCATCCCACCGGTGTATACCGCTCACGGAAGTATTCCACTGCTTCATCCGCCTGCTGACTGGTAAATCCGTATTTTTCCATGAACATGACCACCAGCGGAGGCCCCATGAAATCGTACAGGTTTTCAAACGGTTCCTCGATACCCATTTTATGAAGTGCATACTGCACGCTTTTCATGACACCTTCACAGGTATCAAAAATAGTACCGTCAAAATCAAACAGCACCGTTTTGATCATGCTGCAACTACCTCCATTAATAAAAAAAGACACCCGGGAAATGGTCCCGGAATGTCTTCCATGGTGCGGGTAACAGGATTTGAACCTGCACGGTTTCCCACGGGAACCTAAATCCCGCATGTCTGCCAATTCCATCATACCCGCAAACAGCTCTTAAATTCTAACAAAGTTGAAGTAGACTGTCAAACCTCATTTGCAGCAAAAACAGGCCTTCCGAAGAAGACCTGTTTTCAGATAAAAAAACTATTAGTTAAGAGCGTCTTTCAGAGCCTTGCTTGCTTTGAAAGCAGGAACTTTGGATGCAGCGATTTCGATGGTCTCACCGGTAGCAGGGTTGCGGCCGGAGTGAGCAGCTCTCTCGCGAACTTCAAAAGTACCAAAACCGAAGAGGGTAACTTTTTCGTCTTCTTTGAGAGCTTCAGTAACAACATTAACAAATGCGCTTACTGCCTTCTCTGCTGCTGCCTTGGACAGGCCTGCATCCTGAGCGATAGCTTCAACAAATTCAGCTTTAGTCATAGTATATACTCCTTTAAATTTTTTGTGGTTTAAGCGTCTGTATTCTACATGGACAATAAGGGTTTGTCAATTATATCGGTATTATCTTTAAACATTTATGGAATAATGCATAATTTTACAATAGTAATCCATGTGATTTCCGTCAAAACCATATTGCAAGAACCCCATATAATGTAGTAAAATCTTACATTACTACTAGACATTGTATTTGTCGTGCTATATCCGATCATTTTTCAAGGAAACGCTGGAGGGGAAAAATGGCTGCAAATAATACAACAAAACCGGATCTTTTGAGAAAACGGAAACTGGCCGGTCTGGCAGTCTTTACGATGATTATCGTAGTCCTTCAGATCCTGTGTACCTTCGTGCGCTTCAGTCCCTTCTCCATCACTTTGGCATTGGTTCCCGTGATCATCGGTGCCGCGGTTTACGGATCTGCGTCCGGTGCTTATCTCGGCTTTGTAATGGGTCTCGTCGTACTGTTTACCGGAATCTTCGGATGGGACGGCGGAACCATGAAATATCTCATAAGTATCAACTCTTTTGCCGTCGTGGTGATCTGTCTGCTAAAAAGCACTGTCGCCGGATGGGCTTCCGGCGCTGTCTATAAGCTTCTGGCTCGTAAGAGCATTCTGCTTGGGGTCATCGCCGAAGGGATCGTGTGTCCCATAGTGAATACCGGTCTGTTTATTCTGCTCATGAGCCTCTTTTTCCAAAGCACTCTGGAAGTATGGGCCGGTGGAAGCACAGTGATGCATTATCTTGTATTTTCTCTGACCGGTGTCAATTTCCTGATTGAACTTCTGGTCAATCTTGCCCTTGCTTCTTTCATTACCCGTATCCTCAAATCCGGTATTAAAAAGCTTCGAGTTGAAAAACATTGATTCTGAAGAGCAATCAGGCCATCTGTCTTATTTGGACAGATGGCCTGATTTCTTTATCAACAGCAGAGGAAGAAATTGCCTCCCCCGCATAGAGAACAGCAAACACTGGCAAGGCACAAGCTGGTGCACAGCCGGTCGCTGGAAGGCATGGACATATCATTTCCCGTGGTGTAGCTCTGATAATACACTCCATTCTGCTGAAGCATTGCATAAAGCTGCTGATAGGAACTGTTGCTCGGTTCCATCTCCGCCGCAATACGGGCATGCTCCAATGCCTGGATCCGGTTCCCAAGTCTGGAATTGGCCACTGAAGAGAGATAATACCAGCGTCCCGTCCGCTCCCCGGATGGCACTCCAGACAGAGCATTGAGAGCTTCCTGATAATGAGCTGCTACAATAAAGTGATATGCCGCCTGATACTCGGAACGCTCCTGCGTCTGCTGGTAAGCCTGTTGATAGGAACCTCCGAACGGATTCCAGTTTTGTGACCAGCTGTATTGGTTGTACCCGGCGCTGGAATAACCGCCGCTCCCCTGAGAATAGTAATTTGCCGTTCCGTCTTTGATGGCGTCGTAAGCGGCGTTGATCTGATTCATTTTCTCTGCAGCATTGGGATCATCGGGATTACGGTCCGGATGATATTTCTTTGCAAGATTCCTGTATGCAGTTTTGATCTCTTCATCAGAGGCATCTCTCGACACTCCGAGGATGGTATAGGGATCCTGATCCATTCGTTTATTCGCCTTTCTCGGATTCCTTGGAATCCGGATAGAATTTGCGCATGTATTCCGACCACACGCCGGAACAGAGAATATTCTTTATGATCTGAACATCGTCCACAATAGGCAGTTTATCAAAATAATAGACGGTCTCTCCAAGAAGCATTTCCAGAAAATCCCGGTAGTGGTTGTCTTTGGCATCCGGAAGATCTTTCAGCGGATTATAATTCCCGGTCTTCCTGTCTTTCTCCAGGTCCACTACCGCATCCATCATATAGATGAATCGACCAAGGGACGCCCCCATCTTACGAAGGGTGTCTGTCCAGTGGTCCTCCCGATAGACAAAGATCTCCGCCATGATATCTCCAAACAGTCCCGCAGCCTTATCCGGGTCCTGCTCATCCTGTATCTCCATAAAGGACAGCTTTGCCATACGGTCTTCCAGCACTTCGCTCTGGCGCGGATACTGCTGCATGATACGCCGATAGTGCTGTTTGAAAGGCAGGGATGCCCACAGCTTCAGTGGGTTGCAGTCATCGTTCCAGTCATCCATCAGTTTCTGGTATCCCAGAAGCACTGTCATATCTGCAGCGTAGGATGTGATCTCACTCTGCCACCATGACTGCTGCTTAAACGGATGTATGATACAGGGGCCATTCACCTCTCGTTCCTCTTTCTCATAAAGAGCCTGCAGCAGCAGAGTCAGGAAGGTAAGATCAAAGGTAAGCATCAGCCGGGACATATTACCGCTTCGCTCCTTAAGGGAGTGACACAGTCCGCAGTAGCACTGCCGGTATCGCAGCAGATCCTCCTCACTGAGGTCGGACTGATTGATGATCACATATCCAAACATCAGGTCTTACCCTGAAATGAATTTCCGCATTTCTTGCATACAATATTGATCTTCCCTTTTCCCCTTGGGACACGCAATGGCGTACGGCAGGCAGGACAACGGAAAAACTTGTAGTCCTTTCTCTGGGTCCACCGTTCCTTCATCAGCCGGAAATGCGAAGTCACTTTGTATTTGGCCTCCATGAACTTATGGTTCTCTTTTCGCCGCTTGGGGAAATTCCTGGACAGCATACGAACATACACCATTACAAGACCGATCAGTGACAGCCAGAAAAAAAGCGTCGTAAGCAGCGGCGGCAGCCAGCGGGACAGTATGAAGTTGATGACAATTAAAACGAGGACCACAATCGACAAAAATCGGTTGAGCGGATCATTACCGTATCGTCCTGCCATAAACTGGTTCAATCTATTTCTCATGAAACAGTACTCCAAACTGTAAATAATATCAATGTAAATTTTACCATAGTTTCCGTGCAAAAAATAAACAAAGTATGAATCTTTCCGCCATTCCAAAATCCATGAAAAACAAGAACCCTCTCGCAACAGTGCGAAAGGGTTCTTCCATTTTTCAATTCGGTCAGTAAATCACAATCGTGGTGTCGTACGGCAGTCGGTTCATAAACTGTGCATCGGGATCTTTCATACGGACACAGCCGTGAGAAACGGGACGTCCCATAGTGTGATCGTAGGCGCCGCCGCTGTTGGTGTTGAGCCAAGAGTGAAACGCATATCCGTTATAGAATCCGGTTACCGGCCCGCACCAGTATCCGTTATACTGCCATCGGGACTGCTTATAGGAAATCTTATAGGTTCCCGGCGGAGTCGGTGTGGAATAGGCGCCGGTGGCACAGGGAAACACCTTATCCAATTTCCAGTTGCCGGCACTACCAGTGAAGACATTGACCTTCTGGCAGGCGAGACTGACCCAGACCAGATAATTGGTGGAGCTGGAATAGTTCCGGCTGTTTACCCACAGGACCTTGTCGTCATTGTCAAAATCCGATGGGAGCGTATAGTTGCCGCTTCCTGTGCGGATCGCGCCGGTGGAAACCCAACCTTTGTAACCGTTGGGAAGCAGGACTTTAACCGTGGAAGTATTCACCGGAGTCAGGCAGGTTACTTTCATTCCCTTCTGAATCTCGCAGAGCCAGCCGGTAAGATTGCTTTCCTTATAAGCATTGCCGTTGGTGGTAATGGTCGCCTGATACTGATAGGACGTGATAGTATCGTTCACACGGGCGATATCTATTTTCCTGTAGTATTCTGCAGGATAGTTTTCCAGAACCACATCCGTGGATTTGGACATCACCTCAAACATACTGCCATCGCAGTATATGATTTCCAGTTCCGCATTAAGATGTGTATCCATGTTTTTTGAATACTCAACGGACGGTGAACACACATAATTGTTGCCGTTGGAAACCGTGATTTGTCCTCCGAAGGGCTTTCCGTTTACATACCACTGCCCGGTGGCATCCCCTTCCGGCAGTCCGGAAACCTTGGCAGAAATATTCAGTGCCTGTCCCGCAGGCAGCGGAGACGGAGCATTCAGTTCTATGGTTGCATCCTCCAGCGGATGAACATCTTCCGGTGCGACTCTTCCGGAAACTCCTGGTGCATTCACGGTGACATCCTTAACGGTGCCGGTTCCTTCGAATTTGGTATTCTTGCCGTTCACAACAGCTTTATTTACCGTCCCATTGACAACAACACGGTTCTCGCTGGAATAATCCGTAAGATAGAGGGTATCAACTGTCGTCTCTTTATCAATGATAACCGTGTTGTTTTTTCCGGCTATACCAAGTTTGGGAACGTCAGTACTGATGGTAGCGCTCCGTCCGCTGCCGGTAACATCCACCGCACCAAATTCTCCGGAAACCACGTGGACATCCCCTCCGCCGGCTCCGATGATCAGAGCATCAGCCGATTCAAGCGCGATCTCCACATCTCCCTGCTGCTGAAGCAGTGAGACCATATCGTATTTACCTTCTGCCTTCAGTTCCTTGAGTTCATAACTGTGAACAACATGACTGCCGTCTTCTCCCAGATCCACTTCCTCCGAAGTGCAGTCGTACAGCGTTCTGGTATCCAGGATCTTGTAGAGCATGGTCAAGAACTCAGCACGAGTCACATTTTTGCTGCCCATGAGATTGCCGTCGGCGCCGACCGCGATCTCATGATTGACAAAAGAAGCCGCAGCCTTTCGGTAGATAGCTGAGATCTTGTCCGTATCCTTGAAACTCTCCAGCCGGGACTCATCGGGATTGGCTTCCGTAATACCGAATGCCGAACCGAGAATGACGAAAGCATCCTGACGGATAAGATTCTTGATCATGATAGCTCTGGAATAAGTAGCAATAAAGCCCAGGTACGTTGCTTTTTCAAGCTGGTTGTAATACCAGGCATCCGAGGGAATATCAGTCTTTCCGGAAAGATCCACGGATTTGGTGTTCTTAAACACCTGATTGAGGATCGTTGCAACCTGAGCACGGTTAATGACGCCGTTGGGGGCCAGACTTCCATCTTGCATACCCACGATATATCCGTCATTGAACGCGCGGATCATGGTCTCTTTTGCCCAATGTCCCTCGATATCCTTATGCTGCGGTTCGGCAGAAGCAAAGGACATCAATGAACAGGAAAAGACAAAAGCAAGGAAAAGGGATACTATCTTTTTATGTTTCAACCTTCCTTATCTCCAATCCCTTTATAATAGGACTTTTTCTGAATAATATTTTAACAGGCTCTGAATATCAATTCAATAAAATACTATCACCCCCTGGAAAACTTAAGGGAATATTGTTGAAAAAACAGGAAATGTACGTTATAATCACAAAGCAATCTGCCGGTGTGATGGAATTGGTAGACGTGCTTGACTCAAAATCAAGTGTCTTCGGACGTGCCGGTTCGAGTCCGGCCACCGGCACCATCACTAGTCCTGAGATCATAATGATTTCAGGACTTTTTTGCTATTTGCCTTTTGCTATTTGTTTTACTTGTACATATAATTGTACTTTTACTTCCTAGAGGTCTTGATTCTTTTCTAAACTGCGATATAATACGGATAAAGCATCCCACTTTCGGTTACAGGTATCCTGTCAAGAAGGTTTTCTGTTGATTTCAGATTCCTTACAAACCTTTAATCGTTGCCTTTTTCCCCAGGTAAATTGTAACTTTTTTTGTTTTCGACTACCATATTTAGTTGTATTGTGTTACAATGACATCAATATATTGCAATAAAATGTAGAAAGAGGCAACTCTCGTGAAAAAGATACTTGTTTTGGAAGATGAATCGAATATCCGGAGCTTTGTAGTGATCAACCTTCGCCGCAGCGGGTATGAACCCATCGAGGCTGAAAACGGTACCGAAGCACTCGCCCGTCTTAAGGAGAATCCGGACATCTGTCTTGCTCTTCTGGACGTAATGCTTCCTGATATTGACGGCTTTGAAGTCTGTCGCCGTATCCGCGCAACCGGCTCAAAAATAGGTATCATCATGCTCACCGCCAAAAGTCAGGAGATCGACAAGGTCACAGGTCTCATGACCGGTGCAGATGACTATGTCACCAAGCCGTTCTCCCCTGCTGAACTGACCGCACGCGTGGATGCACTGGTGCGTCGTCTTGGTCAGGGTGAAGATGGCGAAAAGAAAACTTACGAGATCAGTTCCGGGCCCTTTGTCTTGAATACCAGAAATCGCACTCTGGAGAAGAACGGAACCAGAATCCGTCTTACTCAAATCGAATTTCAGCTGATCAAGCTGTTCCTCGAGAATCCCGGCAAGGCCATGTCCCGCGAAGACATCCTCAAAGCCGTCTGGGGACAGCAGTTCAACGGTGAATACAAAACCGTAGATGTGAACGTACGGCGTCTTCGCATCAAGATCGAAGAGGATCCCACCGAGCCGGAATACCTGACCACGGTCTGGGGCTATGGTTACAAGTGGGGGTATTGATAGCGTCGCTGTCTTTCCTCTTGCTGAAAAATCAGATAGTTATTAATCATCCCAGGTGCTCGTCACTTGGGATAATTAATGAATATCGCAAAATGCAGGTTTACTATGAGTTTCAAGAAGTTTTTCAAAAGTTTAAAAGTTCGTCTGGCCGTTGGTAGTATACTGACAGCAGTGAGTATCATCCTTGCTTTCATCCTGCGGTCTCATTCCATATGGAGCATTGCCTTCTCCGTTTTGGCTCTGATCCAGATTCTTGGAATCAATCTCTGGTTCCACAAAGATGTGATCAAGCCCATCGATGTCCTCACCGGCTCTGCCACGGGCATCGCTACCGGCAGCTATGGTGTACAGTGCCCGAAGTATGACGATAATGAGATCGGCACTCTCACCGATGAAATCAACGACATGAGCCGGAAAATTGCGGAGTCAGATAAAGTACGCACGGATTTTATCTCACAGGTCTCTCATGAGCTTCGTACTCCCCTTACCGCTATCACTGGCTGGGCAGAAACGCTGGCTTATGATCCTAACATTACCGGAGACTCCGAGCGCGGTCTTCGGATCATATCCAAAGAGGCAGGCCGTCTTACCGGCATGGTAGAAGAACTTTTGGAGTTTACCAGAATCCAGCGTGACCGCTTCACCTTGCGTATCGAACCAGTGGATATCGTAGCTGAACTGGAAGATGCCCTGTTTACTTATGGAGAGCTTCTCCGTTCTGCTGGAATCGAAGTTCGTTACCGGTATCCGGAGGATGAGTTTCCTGAGATTCCGGGCGATCCGGAACGCTTAAAACAAGTCTTCCTGAATATTCTGGACAATGCCGCCACTCACGGCAAAGACGGTGAATATGTGGATGTAAGTGCGGAACTGACCGGAAAATACGTAAAAATCACCATGCGTGACTATGGACGTGGAATCCCGGCCGACGAACTTCCCCACGTAAAAGAGAAGTTCTATAAAGGAAGTTCCAAGGATCGTGGAACCGGCATCGGTCTTTCCGTATGCGACGAAATCGTGACCCGCCACGGCGGTCATCTTGATATTTCCAATGCAGAAGACCGCGGCTGTATCGTAAGCATTTATCTTCCTGTTAAAAACTCATCATCAAAATAGATTGAGGTACATCAATGTCAAAAAGCAAAAAAACATCCTCACAATGCGGCTTCCGCACTTCCATTGGTGGCCAGGCATTAATTGAAGGAATCATGATGCGCGGACCATTCAAGCAGGCCATCGTCTGCAGAACAGAAGATGGACTTGTGGAAAAAGTGGAAGATCTGAAATGGATCAAGGACCGATATCCTATCCTGGGCTGGCCCTTCATCCGCGGCATTATTGTATTTCTCGATTCTATGATCAAAGGTGTTAAGGCGCTGACCTTTTCCGCCGAGCTGATTCCGGAAGACGAGGAATATGAACCGGATAAACTGGATCAGTGGATCGAGAATCATTTCTCTGCTGAGAAAGCACAGAAGATCATCATTGGCGTTGCAGTCGTTCTGGGCATCGCTTTATCTGTAGCATTGTTCGTAATCCTGCCTGCGTTCTTTGCCGGACTGATCGGCGGCGTCAAACAGGATTATCTTGTTCGCAACCTGGTTGAAGGTCTGTTCAAGGTCATTATCCTGATCTTCTACATGTTCCTGGTAAGCAAAATGAAGGAGATGAAACGTCTCTTTTCCTATCACGGTGCAGAACACAAGACGATATTCTGTTATGAGCATGGCAATGAACTTACCGTGGAAAATGTTCGGAAGGAATCCCGTTTCCATCCACGCTGCGGTACCAGTTTCCTGTTTGTTGTCATTATGATCAGTATCATTGTAAACTCTGTCGTCACTTCTACCGTGACCATCGTCCGTATCCTTCTGCACATCCTGCTCATCCCTGTTGTCGTAGGATTCAGCTATGAGTTCAACCGCTGGTGCGGAGCTCATGACAATATAGTTTCAGCCATCCTTTCCGCTCCCGGAAAATGGCTACAGAAGATTACTACCAATGAACCAGATGACAGTATGATCGAATGTGCCATTCGTGCACTGGAACTGGTCATTCCGGAAGAAAAAGGTGCCGATCTGTGGTAATCCCACAGTACAGTTGAAAGGACAATCATGGCTCGAACTTATAACGATTTGTTCCTTGATATCAGAAACAATCTGTCGAAGCACGACATCGAAACAAGCAATTTTGATGCCCGCTATATCGTATGCTTCGCTTCCGGAAAGTCCAACGCGGAATTTGTCAGGGATATGTCCCTATATGCGTCTCCTGAGATCGAAGAAAAGGCATTGTCCATGATGCAACGACGCATCAATGGAGAGCCGCTTGCATACGTGACTGGCGCCTGGGAATTCCACGGTCTCCCCTTCTTCATCACAAAGGACGTCCTGATCCCGCGTATTGATACCGAAGTCATGGTGGATGCCGCCATCGAACTATTACGCAGCACTCCCACACCGCGGGTACTGGATTTATGCTGCGGATCCGGATGCATCGGGATCGCCATTGCCAAACAGATCCCGCAATCAAAGATCATATCCGTGGATATCAGCGGTGCAGCTCTTCAGATCTGCCGAAAGAATGTCAATCTGAACAAGCTTAATTCCCGTGTGATCTGTATGCAGGCAGATGCCAAGCAGTCTCCTCCCCGGGGAATGGGTTCGTATGATATGATTGTATGCAATCCACCCTATATCCCTTCGAAAGAGATCGGCAGTCTGGATCATTCGGTCAAAGATTTTGAACCTGTGTGGGCGCTGGACGGCGGCCCAAGCGGTCTGGATTTCTATCAGGCGATCATCACACAATGGTCATCCCTTCTGAAAACCGGTGGTCATATTCTTTTTGAAGTAGGCGAACACCAGTCACGGGAGGTCCTGCAGTTGCTGAAGGATGCCTCCTTCCAGAACTTCTCCATAAAAAAGGACACGATCAATGTGGAGCGTGTCATCATCGCAGAAAAAATATAATGATTATACATGAGGTGTACTATGGCTAAGAATGCGAAACAACCGATTTCCGTTCATGGACAGGCGGAAGATAAGAAAAAAGCTCTTGAAACCGCCATTGCTCAAATAGAGAAAAACTACGGCAAGGGCGCTATCATGCGTCTGGGCGAAGACATTCATACCAATGTTGCCGCTCTTTCCACCGGTTCCCTCACACTTGATATGGCACTGGGCATCGGCGGTGTCCCCAAAGGACGTATCATTGAAATCTACGGACCGGAAGCTTCCGGTAAAACCACGCTGGCTCTTCATATCGTGGCTTCCGCTCAGAAAGAGGGCGGTGAAGCAGCATACATTGATGTAGAACATGCTTTGGATCCCTCTTACGCCAGCAAGCTTGGTGTCAACATCGATGAACTGCTTATTTCACAGCCGGATACCGGTGAACAGGCTTTGGATATTACAGAATCTCTGGTCCGCTCCGGCGCTGTGGATGTTGTTGTCATCGACTCCGTCGCTGCACTGATTCCGCGTATTGAACTGGAAGGCGAAATGGGCGACGCGGTAGTCGGCGCTCTTGCACGACTCATGTCTCAGGCCATGCGCCGTCTTGCCGGTGCCATCTCCAAAAACGGATGTACTGTTATCTTTATCAACCAGCTTCGTCAGAAGATCGGTGTCATGTATGGTAATCCTGAGACCACTCCCGGCGGACTTGCCCTGAAGTATTATTCTTCCGTGCGTATCGATGTACGCCGAGTCGAGGCATTAAAGAGCGGCGGTGAGATCATCGGCAACCGTACCCGTGCCAAAGTCATCAAGAACAAAGTCGCACCTCCCTTCAAAGAGGCGGAATTTGATATCGTATATGGTGAGGGCATCTCCCGTCTTGGTGAAGTCGTTGACGTTGGTGTACGCGTCGGTGTCATAGACAAAGCCGGTGCTTGGTTTACCTGCAACGGTGAGCGTCTGCAGGGACGTGATGCGGTGAAAGATTATCTTGCCAACAACCCCGATGTCCAGGAACTGGTGGAACAGCAGATCATGGAACAGGAAGGCACTACCAACAAAACCACCATGAAGAACGCCAAGAAAAAATCTTCCGCTTCGGAAGAAGCTCCCGCTGTTAAAGCAGTGGATGTCACTGCTGACGATTTTGAAGGCTGATGCTGGTTACTGAGATCCGACAGACTTCCCCGGAACGGTTCACCATCGTTTTTGAGGATGAATCCGAACTGAGATCCACATTGAAGGTGATCACCGATCACAGGATCTGTTCCGGCATGGATCTGGATGATGACGACTATTTTCGTCTTGTGGATGACTCCAGCTACTCCCTCTGCGAGGCACATGCAGTGAAGCTGCTCTCCTATCAGCCGTTATCCAAAAAGGGACTGGAGAAGAAACTGGTCCAGAAGGGCCGGGATCCGGACCATGCAGCGAGAGCAGTGGAATGGGCGGAGGAAATGGGTCTCATCAACGATGCTGCATATTCTGAAATGGTGGTTCGTCACTACGCCGCCAAAGGCTATGGTGCCAAACGGATTGAGAGCGAATTATATCGCCATGGTGTTCCTAAAGAGCTCTGGGAAGATGCGCTGCAGGAACTTCCCTGTCAGGATGATAAGATGGACTCCTTTATTAGAAGTCGTTTATCGGATCCCTCCGACCCTAAACAGGTCAAACGTGTAACCGACGGTCTGTTCCGGCGTGGATACTCCTGGAGCGAAATCAAAAGTGCGCTGGAACGTTACCGAGAAACCTATGAGGAAGAAGATTATTAAATGAGCAAGAAAATAGCCCTGATTTCCCTAGGCTGTGCCAAAAACCTCGTAAACTCCGAGCAGATGCTGTATCTGCTGAATGAAGCAGAATATACACTTGTGGATGCTCCGGAACAGGCAGATGCAGTCATTATCAACACCTGCGGATTCATCGATGCCGCTAAAGAAGAAGCGATCGATACGATTCTCTCCACTGCCGAAATAAAGAAAGAAAACCCGGATCTGAAGATCATCGTGACAGGCTGCCTTACGGAACGGTATAAGGAAGAAGTAATGTCGGAGATCCCCGAGATCGATGCCATTACCGGCGTAGGCAGTTATTCCAAGATCGTGGATATCGTAGAAGAGGCTTTCCGTGATGAGAAGCCGGAGGTCTTTGATAACATCAACGCTCCTGTAGAGAACACGCCACGCATCATTTCCACTGGTCCCTCCTGGGCATACCTCCGCATCGCGGAAGGATGCAACAATTTCTGTGCATTCTGTGCAATCCCCTATATTCGGGGACGGTATCGCTCCCGAAAAATGGAGGAGATTCTGGAAGAAGCTCGTTCTCTTGCCGATCAGGGGGTTAAGGAGATTATTGTCATAGCTCAGGACATCACCCGATACGGAATAGATCTTTACGGCTCTCCTTCTCTCGCGAAACTCTGTCACCAGCTTTCCGAGATTGAAGGGATCCGTTGGATTCGGCTTCATTATCTGTATCCGGAAGTAATCGATGATGAACTCATCGAAGAGATTGCATCAAACCCGAAAATCACTCATTATCTGGATATTCCGATCCAGCATATCAATGACAGTATTCTGAAAAAGATGAACCGTCATACCAATGGCACACAGATTCGGGAATTATTCCTAAAACTGCGCACAAGGATACCGGATATCGTACTTCGAACCAGTATCATCACTGGGCTTCCCGGTGAAGGTGAAGAAGAATTTGAGGAACTATGCGATTTTCTGAGAGAAGTACGGTTGGAACGGGTTGGTGTATTTCCCTTCTCTCCGGAAGAAGGTACTCCTGCAGGAACGATGGAACATGTGGATGCGGAAACGGCGGAACGCCGTGCAGATCTGATCATGGATTTTCAATCCCGCATCATGGAAGATCATGCGCAGACCTTTATCGGCAAGACACTGGATATTCTCATTGAAGGTATCGATCCCGACTCCGGCGACTATGTCGGCCGCAGCTATATGGACTCACCGGATATCGACGGAATCGTCTATGTCCGAGGCGTCACTGTCCCCGGAAATATCGTCCCGGTAAAAATAACAGAAGAAGAAAATGGAAACCTTTACGGTTCCGTGTTATGATAAGAAAAGTAAAACTCATAAGGAGTGATTATTATGCATACTACTGCCAGCAAAATCACAATGCTTCGTATGATTCTTATTCCAGTGTTCCTGATTTTTCTTTATCTGGGCATGAGATACTGGGCCCTTGCGGTCTTTATTATTGCCAGTGCTTCTGACGCTGTGGATGGTTATATCGCGCGTCATTATAATCAGGTTACAAATTTCGGTAAGTTTATGGATCCCCTTGCTGATAAGGTATTGGTCATCACCGCGATGTGCTACTATATCGAAGCCCATCAGATGGCCGCATGGGTCGTTGCCATCGTTATCTTCCGTGAATTTGCAGTGTCCGGACTGCGGCTGATCGCTGTAGAGCAGGGACGCGTGATTGCTGCTGCAAAATCCGGAAAGATAAAGACTACCGTCACAATGGTTGCTCTGATTCTGATGCTGGTCATGCCAGTATGGGCTCCTGAGTTCTCTCATACATTCGACTGGATCTGCTCGATTCTGATCCTTTTGACCACGGTATATTCCGGAATCGAATACTTCGTGAAGAATAAGGATGTTTTTAAGGACGCTGACTGAGTTTCTTTATTGACACGCCTGTTGCGGAATGATAGTATTATTTAAGTTTTATAGGTATAAAGCGGACGGGAAATAAGAAAACACCGTTGCTCTCAGAGAGGAACCGCCCTGGCTGAAATCGGTTCTGAGTACTGGATTTCTGATGCATCCCCGAGCAGGAAGCAGGAAATGGCTTCTCGTTATTGCCACGTTACAGGCAATTCGCGATTGCGAAAAGTGATAAGAAAGAGTGGAACCGCGTATTATAACAATTACGCCTCTTATGCATCCCATCGATGCGTGAGAGGCTTATTTTATTTTTCAGAAGGAGTTTTTAATTGATGTATATCTACAACTCTGCATCCAGAAAAAAAGAAGAATTCAAACCGAATGATCCTTCCATCGTTAAAATGTATACCTGTGGGCCTACGGTTTATCACTATGCCCATATCGGAAACCTGCGTTCTTACATCATGGAAGATGTACTGGAAAAATACCTTCGCTTCCAGAAGTATAATGTCAAGCGTGTCATGAACATCACTGATGTCGGACATCTCACCAGTGATGCTGATGAGGGCGAAGACAAAATGCTCAAAGGTGCGAAGCGCGAGCAAAAAACCGTAATGGAAATCGCTCAGTTCTATACGGATGCATTCTTTGATGATTGCAAGAAGCTGAATATCAAGCGTCCGGATGTTGTGGAACCTGCCACCAACTGCATCGATGAATA
>Ga0326511_10002518_pt1 | contig 14834 bp, 24 predicted proteins | sample 0_2496_0518_D_FD_203701 | JGI IMG/M metagenome (GOLD analysis project Ga0326511, IMG submission 203701) | Bovine rumen microbial communities from UC Davis, California, United States - 0_2496_0518 | ecosystem: Host-associated > Mammals > Digestive system > Stomach > Rumen | place: USA... | reverse complement strand
GTATGCTCGGGCCATGTCCTCGAGCTCGTGTTTTAGAAGATCGCAGACGCGGAGGGCCGCTTCGTGATCGCGTTTGAGTTGCTCGAAGCGCTCGGCGAGGGTTTGCCGGTTTTTTTCGGTGGCCTTCCGTTTGGTCTGCTCGGCCTTCCGCTTGGTCTGCTCGGCCTCGAGCGTGTCGCGGAGGATCTTCACCGTCTCGCGCTCTTTCGGCGGCTCTATGGGCGCCGGGGCCGCTGTTAGGTCAATCCGGGCGAACTTCTCAATGGTGTCGGCGGTCTGCTTCCGGGCGTACTCCCGAGGGTCTGACCCCGCCTTGATGGTCAGGCGCTTGTCTGCTGCCTCGCGGCGCTTCGCGTCCTCTTTGACGCGCTGCTTCGTCTCCTTCTCTTCAGCCGTCAGGTGGCTCTCCGCATACTTGCGGCGGCTCCGGCGGCGTTCGGCCTCGGCCCGGCACTCCCTCGAGCAGAACTTCGAGCCCGGCGAGGGTGGGACGAACATCTTCCCGCAGATCTCGCACTTCCGCGGCGTGTAGACCTTCCTCCCGCTCTTCATGCTTGCCCTCCTCCCCTGAAGGGGTCCTCGTCCTCAGGGATGAGGCTGAAGCCGAGCTGCTCCGAGACGGTGCGCTTCGGCTGCGGCACCGGCCTGTGCTCGAGGAGCGCGCCTGGAATGATGCCCTGGCGGACGCACTCGGCCCGGTCGACCTTCCTGCCCGGCGGCCCGTAGACCCTCCCGTCATCGAAGACCTTGACGTTGAAGCTGTCGACGTACTCGTATGGGTAGCCGTCGATGTCCACCGTGATCCAGCGCGCCACGTACTGGTCCCAATGCCAGCCCGCGGCCTCCTGAGTCATGCCCGCCGCGTTCATCGCGGTCTCGAGGATGGTGCTCAGGGCGGGCGGCCTCTGGACCGTCTCCGCCAGCGAGCGGATCGCCTCGAGCACGTCCTCGAGCTCGAAGGCGCTGAACATCCGCGCCAGCTCGCCCTTGAGAGCGTCCTCGTGTCTGCGGCTCATGCGCTGGCTCCACTCGATCGGCCAGAACGTCTGAAGCAGCGTCACGACCGTGCCCGCCTCATCAATCGTCATGCTCATGTGCTATCTTGCCTCCTCCCAGTCATCGGGAACTCCTGGGGGTCGCGCGCCCGCGCGCGCGTTATTCCCCTTATTCTCTTTATTATCTTTATTCTTGAGTGTACCCTTCGCGGTTCCTCTCCGGTTCCTTTGCGGTTCCTCGGTGGGGTCGAGCGTGGGACGCTGAAATTGATATTTGCTGTAATTTTCAACGGTTAGCGTGGTACCCTTTGCGGTTCCATTTCTGGACACCATGCCCGCGTTTTCAAGCATAATCAGGTACCGATGCACCTTCTTTTTTGACCAGCCCCAGCGCTCCGCCAGGGCGAGCTCGCTCGTGATGAGCTGGCCACGCTTGACCTTGAGCAGCTCGGCGCCTATCATCCGCTCCGTCGTCCTCCAGTTGGCGCGGCCTATAAGGTCGACCCACGCCTGCCCCTTGCTGAAGGGCTTATCCTTCAGCCAGATGGGATGCTCGAGGAGGGAGCGAGCTATGACGAAATACCCCTCGTTCATCTCGCACCTCCCAGGAGCTCCCTGATCCTGTCCGCCGCCTCTGCCGGGCGGCAGAACTCGAAGCGCACGCCATAGCGCTCGGTCATGGTCCTCATGGCCTTCTCAAGCTGGGGGCCGTTGATAGCCTTCGGGCTCAGGCCGAGCCTGGGGTTCGTCCAGGTGTGGACGTCTCCCAGGTCGGCGATGCCGTCGAGGTTCTCGACAAGGATGATGAGCTTCGTGCCCGCGTCCCTCGCGGCGACGCACTCGCGCTTGAAGCGCTCATGCTCGTCATGCCGTCCCCCGATGTTTTGGGCGATCTCGCCCATCGTCTCCTTCGTGTCGACCGCGACCTTCGGAGGGAGCGCGTAGTCCCCGAAGGGGAGCTTGCAGCGGATAAGGGTGTCACCGAGGTCCCCGAAGCGTTCGTGCTTGATCTCGTGCTTGCCTGCCTGTTGGCGGCTGTCCTCGATGATGACCATAGGCGGCCACCTTAGTCATCGAAGGGCAGGTCGTCATCGGTCAGCGAGGTCTGCACCGGCTCCCCGAAGCTGACCTCCGGCGCGGGCTTCATGCTGTCGTGAGCGTCCTCCTTGAGGGGCACGACGTCCGGCACGGTGAAATCGCCCTGGCGGATGCGGTCCGCGGTGGTGACGGTCTTGACGTAGAGCCTGCGGTTCACGTCACCGCGGTTGGTTCGGTATTCCTCCTCGCCGAGGACCACGCCGATGATCTTGCCGGTGAGCTTCTTCTCGTCGAAGTCCCAGGTGTAGCCGGGGTTGCTCTCCTCGACAGCGTTGGTGAACGCCTTGAACATGCCGAGGGCGCTGTCCTTATAGCTGCGGATGAAGCGGTGCGCGTAGGGCTTGTCCGCCCAGAAGCTGTCCGAGAAGCGGCCCGCCTCCGGGCCCTCCGCGATGTCATAGAGGAGCTCGAGGTACTCCTTGTCGGCTTTATCGGTCGCGGCGGTGATGCGGATGATATAGCCGCCCGCCTTCAGGCGCTCAAACTCGCCCGAGGGGCGCACGTCTTTCCAGTTGCTTATTCTCTTCACTTCTTAGCCTCCTTTGCCTTCTTCTCGGGCGCGGCGTCATTCGCCGCGAGTTCCCAGTATTCCCGGATGGTCGTGTCCACCATCTTCAGGTCGTTGTCTATGCGCTTCTCGAACATGCCCATCGGGCTCTTCGCGGTCGTGTAGCCGTCGCTCTGGGTGTCGAACCAGTAGGAGCTGCCGTCCGTGCCGGCGAGCAGCACGATCGGGAACAGCCCCTCGAGCGTCAGCTTGCTGTCTATCATCTTCCCGACGGTCTTGGCTTTGATGCGGCCGGTCTCGTCGGTCTCGGTGTGGTGCAGGAAGTAGACGATCGTGTCCGGGCTCGTCTCCCGGATGGCGGTCTGCACGAGCTGGTAGAAGTTCTGGGCCATGTCGGTGAACTTGCCATAGCCCGCCTCCTTGGCCCGGTTGAACTCCTCGAACACCATGAGGTACTGGCTGTCGTCGATGACCAGCGCCTTCGCCTGGGCGCTCTTCAGCCCTTGCTTGATCTGGTCATACGTGGGCTTGTTGACGGACGCGAGCTGTCCGGCGTTCTTGAAGGGGAGCGGCTTGCTCGCCACGTTGAAGATGCCGACCTCCCCGCGCTTGAAATTCCTGAGCGATGTGCTCTTGCCGGAGCCCGAAGCCCCGAGCACTAATACTGCGATACCCATGCTTGCCTCCTTACTTGATCTGTATGTTCTGCCGCTTCTCGAGCCAGAAGCCCGGAACCTCGCGGCCCTCCTTGAGCGCTGCCTTGATGGCTGCCTTGTTGAGCTCGACCGGCGGGAGCTTCAGGAAGTCCGGATCCATCTTGTCGACGTCGATCTTGTCGGGGTCGTACTCGACGGCCTCGGAGCTCCTCCAGCTGACCACGACGCGCGGGGTCTTGAGCTTCTCGCCCTGGAGCCCGTGCGCGAGCCATTCCTTGAGGCGCTCGGCCTTGTCCTTCAGCTGCTTCTCGCGCTTGGCGAGCTTCTCCTTCTCGGCCTTGACGGCATCCGCCTCGGCGAGGAGATCCTTCACCCAGAGGGCCACGCCCTCGAGCTTCTGGTCGCGCTCCATCTCGAGCCTGCCGATGGCCTCGAAGGCGTCCTCGTCGAGGAGCTCTCCGGTCTCCGGGTCGAAGGCTGCCTCGATGGCAGCGGCCAGCTGTTCGTCTATTTCGTAGAGTCTCATGCGCGCTCCGCCTCCTCGTGTCCCACGATGGCCCCGATCATCGCCCAGGCGTGCCTGAAGTGCTTCTCGGGGACGATAACCTTCGACTCGTAGCCGTACCTGAAGTCCCCGCTCTCGGCGGCCTTCCTGGCTTCATCCTCGCTCGTGAAGGTATTGTTGATCTTCGCCTCGACAGAGCCATCCTCGAGGCGGCTCCATGCGTAGACTCCCCATCTTTCAGTGTTGTTATTCATCTTCTTCCTCCTCAAACAGTTCCGGGATCGCGGTTCTTACTCTTTCAAGTGACGCGGGGAAGTCCGCGAAGTTCTCCCCCTTGACTCCGACGAGCACGATGGTGCCGACGAAGTCGACGCCACAGAGTTCCATGTTGTAGGGCAGCCCCTCGAGGCGCCCCTCCTCGTTGCAGATGACCGTCCAGTCAGCTCCGAGGGTGACGGTCTCGATGTAGCCGCCGACGAGCCTCTGGAAGGTGTCGAGCGTGTTCTCGATGAGCTCCTCGCGGGCGGGTTTGTACGGCTCCTTGATGATCGCGCGGATCAGTCTCTCTTTGGCCTTCATGCCTACCACCTCCGGATGCAGTAGCCCGCGATCGGTGCCACGAGCATCGCCAGGAGCGCCAGATCGAGCAGGACCCAGCCGAGCCGCTCCGCCCAGATGTCCGTCCTGAGGCGGTACCGCCTCCCGTTAAAACTGAATATCATGCCATCCTCCTTTTCTTGGCTTTGAGCCACTTCTCGAGCGCATCAGCGTCCACGCGGTAGGGCGCCTTCGGGACTCGCTCCAGAGCTGCTCCCGATTGAGCCGCCCAGGCGGTCGCGGTAGGTCTCCCGACGCCGTAGGTGCGCATGATGTCTTTGATGCTGATGAGAGTCATGCTTCCCTCCTTGCCACAAATGTGTGCGCTTTAGGTATAAAAAATATAGTTCACGGAGCGCTTGTAATACTCCGCGAGGCGGATTTTTATGGTGTCCCTTGGGACTCGGGCGCCCGTTTCATACATACAGAGCGCTGCCCTTGAAATTCCAACAGCTTCCGCCACTTCTTCCTGCGTTCGGCTCCCTCGCAGCTTGCGAAGTTTCTCGCCGATCTTGATGCTGTCCATCCGCGGTTTCCTCCTTCTGTGTCTATTGTACGCTCCACAAATGTGCGCGTCAAGACAAAATGTCACGTATGCGAAACATTTTTTGCCGCGCCCCGACACTTTGTGATACAATGAGGGTGCCGAAGGGAGGAGCCGACGATGACTTTTGCGGAAAGGCTGAAGGCGCTGCGAGCAGGCAGGCATCTCTCTCAGAGAGAACTCGCCGACAAGGTGGGTCTGCCGCGCTCGGTCATATCCATGTATGAGGGAGGCAAGCGCAACCCAAAGAGAGAGGCGCTCGAAGCCCTCGCGGACTTCTTCAACGTAGACATAGACTATCTGCTTGGCAGGTCCGACCAGACCACCATCCTCGACCCTGAACGCTTATTTGTACAGACTTTGCTTGATGAAGATGGTACTATGTTAAGGCACTACGGGGAGCTCTCGGAGAGCGATAAGCGCTTCGTCCGCGAGCTCATCGAGAAGCTGAGAGGAGGTACATCATGAACGACATAATCATCAGGACCATCCCGATGCCGTACCGCATCAAGGGGCTGGTCAAGGAGGACGCGGACGGGGACTACAACGTCTACATCCGCGAGCAGGACCCGATCGAGGTCCAGCGGGCGACCTACCTGCACGAGCTGGAGCACATCCGGCGCGGGCACCTGGAAGGCCTCAAAGAGGTGGAGCTCTGCGAGGCTGAGGCTGAGGAGGCCGCCAAAAAAAGGAGTGACCCCAGAGGGTGGAGCCTCTGAGGTCGGCAAGCATATCGCCCATCAGCATCAATGGGGATCGCTCTGTCATTATATCACGGGCAGGGCGCTCCCCGCAAGGAGGAGAACATGGCAAACAAGGCCAAGAAGCGCGGGAAGTCCTGGCGCGTCCTGGTGTACGACTACACCGACGCAGCGGGTCGACGGCACAACAAGAGCATCACTGCGCCCACGAAGGCGCTCGCGGAGCTGAAGGCTGCCGAGTTCGCGAGGACCAAGAAGAGCAGACGCCAGGCGCTCGAGGCGGGCACCGTCGGCGCTCTGGTTGATGAGTACATCCGGCTCATGACCCCGACGCTGTCGCCGTCCACCATCACGGCATATAAGCGCGTCCGGGAGCACGCCTTCCCGGGGCTCATGCCGTTGAGCGTGTCCAAGCTGACAGCGGCGCGCATCCAGGCGGCCATCAATGCCGAGGTCTCGAGGGCCGCGGAGCGCACCGGGCGGCCTCTGACGCCGAAGACGATCAAGAACGAGTGGGGACTGATTTCGGCCGCGCTCTCCGAGCTGGCGGGCCTGCGCTTCTCACCAAAGCTCCCCGCGTACCAGGTCGCGCCGAAGCACCTCCCGGAGCCTGCCGACGTCATGGCAGCCGTGAAGGGCACCGACATCGAGCTGCCCGTGATGCTCGCCCTGTGCCTCGGCCTTCGCATGTCGGAGCTGCGCGGCCTCAGGTGCTCTGACTTCCGGGACGGCGTCCTCACCGTCAGCCAGACGGTCATCGACACCGACGAGGGCGCGGTCATCAAGCGCACCGGGAAGACCGCCACGAGCCTCAGGAGCCTCGCTGTGCCGCCTTTTGTGGGGCGGTTGATAAATGAGTCGGCCCCGTATATAAACTACCTCAGAACGGGCGCTGACGGCTTCCTGGAGCCCCGGAGCAGGTCGGCCATATATGGCAGATGGCAGACAGTCACGAAGCACGCGGGGATCTCGATGAGCTTCCACGAGCTGCGGGCTCTGAACGCGTCCATGATGCTCGCCCTGGGCGTGCCGGACAAGTACGCGATGCAGCGGGGAGGGTGGGTGACTCCCAGCGTTATGAAGCGCCACTATCAGCAGACCCTCGATGCGGAGCGGCGGCGCTTCGACCAAAGCATCAATGAATACCTTGAAAACGTCAGTATATCCATTGATGTATCCATTGAAAGCCAAAAAGATTGATATATCAACGGTTTCCGCGATTTTAGGCGTGGGTTCGAGTCCCATGTCCTCCGCCAAAATGAAGACCCTGAAGCCTCAACGGTTTCGGGGTTTTTTCGTTGAAAATCAACGTTTTCGGCATCGCAGTTCTGCGCAGTTCGTTTGAGGTTTTCACAGGTCTTTTTAGCTGTTTTGTATCCATTTTTGCGAAAATGTATCCAAGGAATGTATCCAAAATCCGCACGAAAAAAGCGCCCCGAGGCATGCTCGAGGCGCGTGGTTTTCTCCCCGCAGAGTGGACCGCGGGGAGTTCTGAAAGGAGGTGATTATGAAAGGCAGGCGCGCGGGGGAGAAGATCGTGGCAGAACCTCCGCACGCTCAAATGCGGTTTAATGTGGTTTGATGCTGTTTGATGGTCAGTCAATGATGGTTGGACGCTTGGTGGTCGCGTTGTAGTCGACCGTGATGACCTTGAGGACGTCCGCCAGGTCGCGGAGCCGCACATAGTTCTCGTCACCGATGAGGGCCGCGCGGACCTCGCGCAGCTCCTTCGTGGGGCCGAGCTCGACCTCTATCCAGCGGACGCCGTCCGGGAGGTCAGGCACGGCGGGGTTCTTGATGAAGCCCAGGAACTTGTACCGGCTCGAGCGCTCTCCCCAGTTCCCGGAGCCCTTGACGCGCTTGGTCGTCCAGAAGGGTCTCGAGGCGCCGTAGCCGCTCTCGCTGGTGACGATGCTGCCGTCGGCGTTGATCTGCTCGACGATGGCGACGTGCCCAGCTCCGTCGCCCGCGTTCTGGGTGCTGCCGCCCTGCCAGACCATGCAGGCCCCGAGGGATGGGGTCTGTGTGATGGTCAGGCCGTCTTTCTGGGCGTACTGGATGAACAACTCCGCGTTGACTGGACGTAGCCAGGGGCCGCCGATCTCGGCGAAGCGCCCGACCGCGTAGCCCACGCAGTTGTGGAGGACGTCGCAGGCTGCGTCCGTCGGGGAGCCCTTGATGGCGGGATTGAAGCCGCCGGAGGCCTTCCGGATGTAGTACCAGTTCCCGCGCTCCGGGCGGGTCACTCTCGGCTTAAATGTCCCCATCGTCTCCGCCTCCCTCGTAAACGTCGGGCGTCTGCTCGGGGTAGTCCTCGCGGGCGTCCTCGTAATAGGTGCGCGAAGATATGCCGATTATCACGCCGAGGAACGTCCCAACGGCGGCGATCGTGCCGGTGACTTCTTCCGCATAAGGCCAATGCCAAATGTTCGCAAGGCTCCAATAGAGCGTTGAGCACGCCGGGAGAACGATCAAACATACCCATTTAAGGACATTATAGATTTTATCCGGAAGTTTCATTTCTGCCTCCTATTAGGTGAGAGTGCCGCCGTTGCGGACGTCTGCAAACACGCGGTCAAATTGAGAACCGACGACCCACCCGTCAACGGCGTCCAACGGGGCGCGCCATAATTCTATGATGTATTGGAGGCGGCAATCGGTCATAGCCTCCCAATATGTTTGGGAAAAATACGTCGCGTTTCCTCGCATATTGATGGACGGGCTTTTGATGACAATCGTTCGATTGCTCGAAATAGTCGGAGCAACAAACGCTTGTGAAACGCCGTAAGCGTTTGACGCGTACGGTGTTATCGCCGTAGCGCTTGCCCAATAGATCGTTCTATAGGTGGCCGTGTAGACGACCATTTGCGAATATTGCCCGTAACTTTTCGAGCCGTCAATCGAAACAATGTCCCCGCTGGGGTGGTATATCCATTCATACCCAACGGCGGCGGCCATGTAGTCAAAACGCCCTTTTGCCTTGTCCGGGATACTATATTCCGGAATGGTGAGGGCGCGTTCGGTGATGAAATAGCGATATTCCGACGAGTTTCCGCGGATTGCCTCGAGCGTCAACGACGCTTGCAAAACCTTGTTCGAGGTTGACCACGCGGGGACCTCGAGTCCCAAGTCTGCAACAAGACGTTGGTCAAACGTCCACTCCTTGACGAGTTCGGCGTCCGGCCGGAGCGCTCCAAGAATAATAGGGCCCCCGCCGCCACTCGCTATATCAACGAGAGTCAAATCCCCTTCGAGATATTTCCCGGCGGTCTTTAATACTCGGGTTTGATTGTCTGCCGTGGTCAACGTTTGGCCCTTGTAAAGAATACTCGAGCTCACTTAAACCACCTCCCCGGAATAGATCGGAAGCGTTGAGAGGGTCAAATATCCGGCGTCGTTCGTGAGCTGGGAGACCGCTGTCGGAATGGTCGGCTTGTTTGTGAGGTCGTTATAATCCGTCGTCCCTGCGGGTCCGGTGGGGCCTTGCGGTCCGGTGGGTCCTGCCGGGCCTCTCGGTCCGGTGTCGCCCTTCGGCCCTTGTGGGCCGGTCGCTCCGGTCTCCCCTGCGGGGCCTGTGTCGCCGGTGTCGCCCTTTGGACCTGCGGGGCCAGTCGCACCTGTTTCTCCCTTCGGCCCCTGCGGACCCGTCTCGCCTTGCGGCCCTCGCGGACCGGGGTCTCCTTGCGGGCCTTGTGGTCCCTGTGGCCCTTCGGGTCCTGCCAATCCCTGCGGCCCTGCTGGGCCTTCTTCTCCGGTTTCCCCTTGTGGCCCTTCCGGACCCATCGGTCCCATCGGACCCGGGTCGCCCTGCAGGCCCTGTGGTCCGGTCTCTCCTGCAGGTCCCTGTTCCCCGCGCTCGCCGCGCTCTCCCTGCGGACCGGCCGGCCCGCGCTCGACGATGCCGGTAGTGGTGCCCCGGTAGTCGGTCACGGAAAGAAGAACCGAGCCGTCTTCCTGCGGGGTCGCGGTAGCCTTGACCGCGTCGGTGTGAATGATCGTTGTTTCGCCGTAATCGAGGGCGAGTTCTTCGGCGTCCTCGGAAAGGGTCGCCGCGATCTCGGGGGCGTCCTCTGTGAGGGTTAATCTGATATTGACGTCCGCCATGTCCTACGCCTCCAACGTGATAACGCCGTCCTTTAGGATCCTTTTAACGGTCAATTTCGCGATGTTCGAGGCCGCGGCGGTGTCGTCTACCATGAGGGCGCGGACTTGGAGTTCCGCCGAGCCCTGCGAAAGTTGGAGCGTGTCGGACTGCGTGAGGGTCATTGTTATTACGGCGTGGGTGCCGGTGCCGTCCGTGACGTCCTCAATGGTCACGCCCTCGGACTCGAGGGTCTTGTCGATTAGAAGGGTCCCGTTCTGCGCGATGGAGACCCACGCGGCCGCGATGTCGGCGCGCTTATAGTCGAGGTTAATCGTCAAACTTGGAGTTGTTCCGCGTCTCATTTGTCCCTCCCTGCGGTGATGGGAAGCCGCCCAACGGCGGCCATTAACGAATCTAAATAGCCGTTCCCGTTTAACCCCTCGGGGTCGTGGTAGCACGCCCACATGCGCGAGATGTCCTCGAGGTCGTCCGGGCTGATCTGCTCGGCGGTGATGTGGTGCTTGGCCAGGTACTTGATCCGGTCATAGAGGAGCAGCTGCACGCCCTCCGCGATGCCGTCCTCGTGGCTTTTCTGGTCGCGGTAAACATTGAAAATATTGGTGATGAGGGCTGTCAGAGCCCCTGAGCCGATGATGGCGATGATGATGGATTGAGTCATAGCCTTATGCCGTAGTGGTGACGTGCCCGGTCGCGATGGTGGCGATATTAAGCGTAGCGCGGATCGTCTCGCCTGTGGGTGTGCCCGTGATGAGGGTCGGGGCTATCATTTCGATACCCCTCGCCCCGTCTGCGATAATCGAAAGAGCAAAGGGTTCCCTTGCGTTGGTGTTGGAAAAATAAAGGTCGACGAACAGATAGCCTTGCCCCTTGCTATGACCCGAAGATGTGTTCCCAAGTCGGATCTGTGTTGGAGAGGTCGAGAGGGCTCCCGCGGTCTGCACAAGGCTGTTGGTATTGCCCCCGCCGTCGTAGATGTAATTAAACACACCTTTCGTTGGCTTATAAGCCGAATAGAAACCCGTTAGATATATCGTTCCTACGCTTTGGAAAATCGACGACTCGCTGCCCGATCTCGTGAGATTGATATAGGCGACCCTGTACCATCCTGCGCCGCCCGTACTGACATTTGCGGTTGAGAAGGTGTTCGTCGCGATCGCGAGCGTGTTCTCGAACTGGAGCGTCTCGGGGTTGTTGGTGCTCGGGTCATTACCGAACGCGTTCAGGGTCGCGTTGATTTGTACGAAGTTCTTGTCAAGTCTTGCCATCATGGCCTCCTATTTGTCGAGCTCTGCTAGGATCGTCTTGAGGTCTTTGACGAACTGTATGAGCTTTGTGAGTGTCAGGGACTCCCCCAGAGATGCCAGGAGCGTCTGGATGCGTTCGAGGCGCGCCTTCAGGGCCTCCTCGTCCGCGAGGAGCTCTCGGAGCTCTTCCTTCTTGGCCTCGAGCTCAGCCTTCGCCCGTTCGAGTGGACTCGGGGAGTGCTCGATCTCGCCGTCCTCCGCCTCGACCAGTTCGGGGTCGGGGATGTTTGCGAGCTGCCTGAAGGGGATGTCGCCCTGGTAGAGCGTCCAGATGCCGTCCGTCTCGATGCACTTATCGCAGAGGATCTCGACGTTCCCGTATCGTATTTTCATGTCAGCCTCCTATGCCTTGTAATACACGAGGACGAAGCCGTCCGCGCCCTGTCCGCCGGCAGACCCGAGTCCGCCAGCTCCGGGGTGGTTATAGTTTCCGCTGAGGCCGTTGTAGGAGTAGGAAGACCCTCCTCCGCCTCCTCCGCCGTTACCTCCGTTGCCGCCTCTGTAGAAGTCGGCCTGTTCCGGAGCCGTCGCGTTCGCGCCTGCGGCGCCGTAGTTGACCGAGGTCGTACTGGTGCCGCCGTTCGCGCCGCTGGCTCCATACGCGGCTCCGCCGCCTCCGCCTCCGGATGCGCTCGTGCTGCCATCTCTCATTCCGAGGCCGCCGGATCCACCGCGCCAGGTAGAGTTATAATTCGTGCCCGCGGTGCCGTCCTCGCCCTTCTTCCCAGAGGTGAGGAGGTCTCCGCCCTTGCCGCCTGCCATGCCTGCATGGCCTGCGTCTCCGGGCTCGCCGTAGGTCGTCGCGTCGATCATGTTGACATACGCGCCGTCGAGGATGTCGCCGTCTGCGGTGGAATAGCTCCCGAAGGTCGTGTCGCCTCCGAGTGAGCCTGCTCCGCCGTTGTGGGCGCCGCCTGCGCCGCCTGCTCCGAGCGTCACCGCGTAGCTGTTCGCTAGGCTCGCGATGTTGGCTATGAGGTACCGGCCCGGGCCGCCTCCGTCGCCAGCTGCTCCGCCCTGACCGCCTGCGCCGCCGAAGCCTCGAGAGACGGTCGTGGAGGAGTAGGGCGAGCCGTAATCTCCGCGCTCTCCGTCATAGCCTCCTGCGCCGCCCTGTGCGCCTCCGAAGAGGACCACAAGGGCACGCTTCCCGCGGAGCTCCGAGGGGACGGACCAGGTGCCGCCCGAGATTTCCTCGGACGTGATGAGCATGTAGTCGTCGTATGCGTTCCCCACACTCCCGGGCGCCCAGCCCTGCGTGAGCTTCAGGGCGCTCTTGATCGTCCCGCTATAAGACCGGGACGCGCTCTTGATGTAGCCGCTGACGGTCTTGCTGAAGTTGTTCGGATCCGGGATCCTTAGCATGCTCCCTGGGCGTGCGTCCGTGAGCACTTCCGCAGAGATCTCGGAGGTCTGTGCATAATAGCCCTTGAGCCTCTCGAGAACGGTCTCCGAGTTCATCTGCGAGATGAGCGTGGCTTCCTTGACCGCCACGATGGACGGCTCGCCGCGGACTCCGGTGGACGCCGTCTTCACGCGCTGGATGTGCACGTAAGGCTTGCCGGTGAGTGAGCCAGATCCGGAGATGATCGCCCAGTTCGCTCCGGAGCTGTTGATGGTCAGCCCGGATGCCACCAGGGTGTGATAGGGCTTGTCGAAGATGACCTTGTAATTCGAGACCGTCGTGCCGGGCGCCGCCTCGTAGAGGATGTCGGCGTCGACATTCGAGGATGCATAGAAGGTGTGCTCCGTCAGCTGCACCGAAGTCGCAGCTGCAATCTTGTCGCGGGAGCTTCCCCAGTAGACTTGCCTGACGGTCGCCGTGTGCATGGTGTTCGGCAGCTCGTAGGTGATGTTCGGGTTTCCGTTGGCGTCCATCAGCACCGAAGCGCCGACCGCGAAGAGCACCTGCTTCAGGCTGTCCCTCGAGCTCGAGGAGTAGGGGAGCCAGCCATACATTCCCGTAGATGCCGCGCTCGCGTCGATGGTGTAGGTGATGTCGCCCATGAGCTCGGCGATGATGTCGCCCGCCGGGGTGTTAAAGTAAACGCCGCCAGCGTGCTCCTGCCTGTCGAGGATGCCCATCGGGGAGATGCAGGTGAAGACCCATCCGCCGCCGTGTCCGATGCGCTCTACGTTCTGGACGTAGTACATGCCCTCGAGCGTGCTGCCGCGCCAGATCTCGACCTTGTCCTTGTAGGGGTGAGCCTCCGAGAAGTCGGTCGTGGTGTAGTTCAGCAGGGAGACTTCGAGAGGGATGCCTTCGGAGCTCTCGAGCTGGAGCGGATCCGAGCTCTCGAGCCAGTCGTTCGGCGTGTTCCTGGCGTCGCGGCTCCTGATGGTGAAGGTCAGCTCGTCTATCGGAAGGTCTACGCCGATGAGGGAGTTGGCCAGCACGTCCTGCACCGAGCCGCCGATGTAGTCGACGTCCTCGAAGGTGTACGTGCTCCCGAGCATATGGAGTTTGATCGTGTTAAATGCCATTGATCAGAGCCTCCAGCGTGAGGGTCATGCCGTAGTAGATCTCCTTGGTGGTGGATTTGAGCGCGAGCGGGATGCTCGTGAGGCTCGGGCGCGCGTTGATCTTGATGACCTTGTTGTCCGCGGCGCTGAAGTAGCGCACCTGCACGGTCGCCTTCGCCGCGATGTCCGCGAAGACCTTCACGGTGGACGCGGTCGCGGGCATGATGTTCCAGGTCACGTCATAGGAGACCCCGAGGAGGTCGTCTATAGGATTGCCGAGGCCATCCGTTCCGAAGTTCGGACCTTGCCTCTTGTTAGGCGTCTGCACGTAGCCATACTTGGCCGTCAGCGCCGAGAGGTCGACGCCGTCTATCTCGATGAACATTAGTACACCCCCACGAGGCTCCTGCCCCGTCTGTTCGCTTCGCGCTGCGTCGCGTCATAGGTCGCCTGGGCGAACTGCCTGCCGTCGATGTTGAGCGTGAGCTCGATCGGAGCCGAGGGCGCAGCTGCGCCGCCGATGGCGTCCTTGATCGCGCCTGCGATATCCTGGACCATGCTCTGAGTGTTCTGGGCGTTCAGGACGGTCTCGCCGCGGTGCAGCGTCGCCTGGTATCCGTCATAGGGGACATAGTTGAGCCCCGCCGCATGGCTGCCGCGGTCTGCGTCCCTGCCGAAGCTGAAGAAGCCGAGGACCTTGTCCCGGACTCCGGCGAACTTGTCGACGATGCCCTGGATCTTCTCCCCGAGCCAGCCGGTCAGCTTCTCCCAGACGAGCTTGATGCCGTCCCAGAAGGCGTTGAGGATATCCTGCCCGACATCGAACAGAACCGTCCCCAGATTGCCCAGGAGCGTCTTCACTCCGTCCACGAAGCCCTCGAAGTCACCGTCGAGGAGCTTGAAGAAGCCGGAGACGAAGGCCATCACGCCCTCGAGGATGGGCTGGATGATCGGCATGATCATGTCCATGACCTTCTTGACGACCTCGCTGATCCTCGGGATCTCGTCGATGACCCACTGCAGGATCTCCATGACGTAGGGCATGAACTCAGCCGCCAGGCTGTTCTTCAGGGCGCCCATCGACGCCTCGATCTTGGCGAACATGTCGCCCATCGCTGCGCCGTTCTTGACGGCGTCCTCGCCCATTACCAGGCCGAGGTCATGAGCCTCCTGCCGCATCCCGGCCATCTCTTCAGCCGAGGCATTGAGGAGGGGCGTCATCTGGTAGGCGACCGTGTCTCCGAAGAGCTCGGCAGCCTTCGCGGATCTCTCCTCAGCGGTGCCGAGTGCGTAGATCTCATCCAGAGCCGTATCCATGTTCAGGTCGGTCCCCTCGAGCTGCTTTGCGGCCTTCTCGA
>Ga0326511_10002516_pt1 | contig 14835 bp, 16 predicted proteins | sample 0_2496_0518_D_FD_203701 | JGI IMG/M metagenome (GOLD analysis project Ga0326511, IMG submission 203701) | Bovine rumen microbial communities from UC Davis, California, United States - 0_2496_0518 | ecosystem: Host-associated > Mammals > Digestive system > Stomach > Rumen | place: USA... | reverse complement strand
CATAAATTCTATAAAAATCTAAAAGGAGAAAACATGAATAATAAAAAGAAAATCACCTTTACAATAGAAGCTGACGATTTTGATTCGGTTGATAGCATCGAGGTTAATTTCAAAGACAAAAACAGCTATGACCATTTAACTACAAAAACAACTTACGATGAGAATGGCAGACCTGTTCGCATGGTAAGTGAATACGCAAACGAGGAGTAAATATGAGCAACAAAATTATTAAAGATAGAATCTTAGAAACAGATAAAGTCGATGCCGACAATTTAAACAACGAACTACTCAGAATCACTGTCGGTAATCGTACTATGGACTTTAACGAATCAACTTTCCCATACGCTATCAAAATCATTGTAAACCACTGGCTTGATAGAAAGCGGTTTAAAGCTGGTTATTGGAAGAAATGGGAACGAGCAAGAAAGAATAACGGAGGAAATTAAAATGAGAAATCCGAATAGATTAGACGCCTTTTACGATGAATTTAGAGAGTTACATAAAGAATGTTTTCCAGATTGGCGATTTGGTCAGTTAATTATTAATTTTTTTAGTTCCTTTAATAGTGACCCTTGGTTTTATGAAGAAGATAAAATGTTGAAATTATTTAAAGATTATTGCAATAAATATGGGAGATTACAATGAGGTTGTGGACTAAGTGCGACAGATGCGGAAAATACATTGCTGTAAATTTAGACCGTGGAGCAAAGAACGATGTTTATAAAGTTTCTTGCAATGACGTAGAACTTGCTACTCTTTGTGTTACTTGTCATCAGTATTTAAATAACTGGCTTAAAGGTCGTGGAGACTACGGAGTTATAAGAGTTGAAGATAATTAAAAGGAGAAATACGGTAACATGAAATCTGATTTTATAATAAACGAATATGAATTTAAAGCGGTGATTACTGGTAAAATCATCGGCGAAAGCTACATAGATGCATTAGAAAATATGTTTATCCCCGGCATGATGACTGAGGTAAATAAAGTAAAGCTTAAAGAGATTGATAAAGTTGGAGAAAATATAAATGATTAATTATAAATTTAGTTTCAAAGATACTTTAGAACGAGAAAAGCATATGGTGTTTACAAGTGATATGTCAGAACGAACAATGAAAGCATTGGCTCACCATGATAATGTCATTAAAGCGTTAGAAAAACAAATACCTAAGAGACCTATTTGGGAAGGTGACGGATATTCTGACGGAGAGATGGTTTATGACACATGGTATTGTCCTAATTGCGATTATGGTTTTGATGAAGATGAGCCTCACTGGTTTTGTCCAGTGTGCGGACAGGCAATTGATTGGAGCGAAGAAGGAGGCGACAAATGAGAAAAGAAGATGTTGTTTTTCATGAAGACGATGAATATGTTGTAATGGAAGAAGACGGATGGAAGATTTTACTATGTGTAAATCATTTTAAATGCATGTTTGGATACGATGTAGAAAATCCCAATGGTGGTAGCTACGGTTTGTATACATGGGATATCTATGAAGCAATTGAAAAATTAAATGAATTAAAAAAGGAATATAAGAATGAAAGATAATAATCATAATAATGGTAAAAAAATAATATACCTAGATTCGGCGGCAACAACTAAACCAACTCCTCAAGTGATAAACGATTTTGTTTGGGCATCTAAAAACTGTTGGTATAATCCATCTGCTATTTATCAAGGCGGTGTTGAAGCGAGAACACTAATAGAAAATGCTCGTAAAATTTGTGCCGAAAGCATTAATTGCTCCCCAGAAGAGATTTATTTTACATCTGGCGGTACTGAAAGTAATAATTGGGCATTAGCAGACATTAAAACGTACTGCTCATGGATAGAACATCCAAGTGTTTATGACAACTGCTATTATTCGTTATTTAAAGTTGATGAACATGGTTTTATTTACAAAGGTGGTTTATATAGCACTGAAGAAGATGATGTTGTAAGTATCCAATTGGCAAACAATGAGATAGGCACTATACAGGACATCGAATCAATATCTAAAATAGTTCATGATGCAAATGCTATTCTTCATGTTGATGCTGTACAGGCTTATATGCATATTCCAATTGACGTAAAAGAATTGGGCATTGATATGATGAGTGTATCTGGACATAAATTCGGAGCATTAAAAGGGACTGGTTTTTTATATGTAAATAAACATATTAATTTTGAACCAATGTTACTTGGTGGCCATCAAGAGATGAATATGAGAGCTGGCACAGAGAATGTTGCAGGAATTTACGCAATGGGTAACAGAGTAAAGTACATCATGGAACATGGTTACAATGTAGTTCATGTGGCAAATATCACTCGTAAACTTAGCAAAGCTATTTACGAAAAATGCGGTGACTTATGTGAGATAATTGCTAACGGTGCTGAAGATACTAAATGGCGGTTGCCTAACAATCTAAGTCTCACCTTCCGAGGAATCAATGCAGAAGCTCTTTTGATTATGTTATCCGAACAAGGTATCTATTGTAGTGCTGGTTCTGCTTGCAGTGCCGGGTTGCCCGAGCCGAGCCGTGTGCTTAAAGCGATTGGATTAAGTGATGAAGATGCTAAGAGTACTTTAAGATTTACAGTTACTGAAGATTTGACTGATGAAGATATTGATTATGTTGCTGATACATTGAAACGATTGATTCCAATGGCTAAAAAATAATATTATTATCACACTAAATTAAATTTATCACTAGAATTTATTACTTATCAAGGGGTGGACAATGGGAAAATATGGTTACAAAATACACAACTATGCCGCAGGTTCTATTTACGAGAAAATGACAGGTGTTCGTGAAATTTACGATTGCAAAGACGCTATGCTCACAAACAGTCTATTTTTAGACTACATAAAAACATTACCAGATTTTGAAGCAATTAACGATGAGTCCACTCGTGATATTATCTGTATTGAGTTTAATTACGGTTCTAGAACTTACGAACAAGAAAAGAAGCATTTAGAAAAATTAATTAAAGAAACTGAATTAGATACTAAACGTACTGAAGATAAAAAGGCGGCACGATTAGAACGGCTACATGAATTGTTAGATTCGTGTGAAACCAATAAGGATAAATACGACAAAAAATCTGCCGCCGAAATTCGTAAAATCTTCTACAACGAAGGCGTGACCATCGAGTATAAGCACGTTAATAAGTTTAAGAAAGAGACATTTACTTATATTAATTATAAGATGCTCTATCGTACTCCCGGCAAGGCGAAAAAAGGTAGCTGTATGTTTATCAAGGATTCCCTGTATGAGAAGGCTAGAAATTTTTTATACATGGGAATCCAGTTGCCTGAGAAGAATGCTCCCATTGTCGAAATTGGTGCTTACTCTTCCCTCGCAACTTCTACTATTATTGATAAGATACAGATAAAACCAGAAGAGATTCTCATTGTTGAAGATGTAGATTCAGTTTTTAAAACAAAGGTAGTATCTGTAGAATTGGATGAAGATAAATGGTGTCAGGCGGTAACAAGAAACGATTACACGGTTAAGAATACTCTTTTTGATGGTCAGGCATTAATTGATTCTTCTATCTTTCCTGATTGGGGCAATGGGTACGTTTTATTAAGACAGCACTTTTTTAAAGCCGCTGCTTTTTGCTCCCATATTCAGAAGTTTTTTAAAGACTATTATGGTGATGATTACGAAACTGCCACTGTTAAAGATATGTGGGGTCGAGAAATACCTGTTAAAAATATTAAGTTTATAACTACTGACAATGCTATCAAATGGCTTAAGTTTGACATTAGCTTTAACTATTGGAGTGAATGGGTAAGATTAAACGGTAGCTATTTCGGTATTGTTAAAACAGCTCATCCAAGTAAATTAGGCGATGTCCAGCGTATGAGTTATCAAATGATAAATGCGTTAGATATTGACACAATGGATAAAGTTGTTGAAACATCTGTTGATTATATTCACAGTCTTAAAAAAGATAATGATGTCTTCTTAGACTATTTAGATAAAAATAAGAACTTTTCTAATGATTATGAAGCATTGGTCGCTTTAGTTCATCAAGATAGGGATTTTCTTAGAAGCGAATATTTTAGAAAAAGAAAAAAAGCAATTATAAGAGCTTATACTACGAATTTTAAAACAGGCAAGGTGCTTCAGAATGCAGATAACTTAGTTATTGTTGGTTCACCTTATGCGATGCTTCTTCATTCAGTTGGAGAAGATGTTATGAAAGATGACACTTTTAGTTCTGAAGAAGGAGTTATTCAATGTTATACTGGACGATTTGCTAACGGTGAATATCTTGCTGAGTTTAGGTCACCTTTTAATTCACGAAATAACTTAGGGCATTTACATAATGTGTATAATGAAAAATTTACTAAGTATTTTGAACTTGGAGAACTTGTTATTGCTATTAATATGATAGGAACTGATTTTCAGGATCGTAATAATGGAAGCGACCAAGATTCAGATAGTATTTATGTAACTAATAATCCAGCTATTGTTCGTCATGCTGAATACTGTTATTTAGCTTATCCTACAGTTGTTAATAATATTCCAAAAGAACAAAATCATTATAATCTTTCGATGGATTCTTTTGCAAGAATAGACAACACACTAGCGGCAAGTCAGTTGGCGATTGGTGAAAGTAGTAATCTTGCTCAAGTATGTTTAAGTTATACTTATTCTTTTCCTGATAAGAAATATGAAGATTTTGCTTGTATTTTGGCTGTTATAGCACAGGCGGCCATTGATAGTGCTAAACGTGCTTTTGATGTTGATATTCCAGAAGAAATTAAAAGAATTAAAACAGAAATGGGAGTAACCGAGAATAAGTATCCAGCTTTTTGGAAGTTGATTCGTAGGAATTTTAATAAAAGAAGAATTAATGAAGATTTAAAATGCCCGATGAATTATCTTTGTGATTTGAAGTTTAAAGAATTTCAAGATAAATCTCCTACATTACCAATGTCAGTATTTTTTAAGCAGTTTGAAATAACAGAAGAAAATCCAAAAAGACCTAAAAAATCTCAGAGGGTAGAAAAGCTTATAGAGAAGTATTCTTTCCGATTGTATAATTCTCATCAAAAGTATATCGATGACCAAGATTCTGAAAGTGCAAAAGAGAACAATCTTCTGCTTAGAAATGATTTTGATAAATTAATAGAAGATATTCGTAAAGTTTATATTTCTCGAAACTATAAAGGATTAATGTCTTATTTATTAAACAGGGCGTTCAGTATTACACCCGGAATGCAAAGCAATAAAAATTATACAGATTCAAAAACGAATAATAATCGAGCGATTTTGATTCGTGTTTTATATGAAATAAATCCTAAAGTGTTCTTAGAGTGTTTTTCTAACAACATTAAATCAATTGGAAAAATTTAGAAAAAGGGCGACCGATTAATCCTTCGATGAAATTTTTCCCCGCTATACATTGAAAAAAAACGGATTCATAGAAGTTGATATATGATGACAAATATTCCCTTATGGGGATTGAAAAAAATTAATTTTATATAAAAAGGAGAACAAGGATATGAGTTCAGTAAAGAAAGCAGATTTAATTAACGAAATTGCAGGTGCAACAGGTTTTACAAAGAAGGATGTTACAGAAGTTCTGAATGTTCTTAAGGATGTTGTTTGGTCTTCTCTGAGAGACCACAAGGATGTATGTATTGTAGACAGTATTAAGTTAACAACAAAGTTTAAGGATGCTCATGAAGCACGAAACCCCAGTACTGGTGCAGTTGTCCCAGTTCCCGCTAAGTATATGCCGAAGGCTAGATTTGGTGGAGCAATTAAGGACTTTATTAACGCTTAATTTATTTATTTTATAAAAACAATCAGGTGATGGCTCATATATACCGTAGAGATTGGTTGATGTAGGGTTCGATTCCCTACCCTGATTATTAGTGGCTTGACACTGATAGTACACAGTGATGTGTATAAAGGAAGTCTTACAAGCTTCCGCTGTTGTATATTACAGCAGTCAATTCAAGCAAAACCGACATGCTCATGTGCCAAAAGCACATTCTTCATCACGGTAAACACTTAAATCCTTGGTGGAGATAGCTTCGGGAAATAAGGAACGACAAGGCAAATCAACGGCAAGTGCTGAGAGATGCTTTCTGACCGCAAATCAGATAGTTCATGCAAACTTATGAAGAAGCGAGAACGAATCGGGAGATTGTTTAGTCCGAGTCCGCAAGGCAAGGGCGGCAGTCATTGAATTAAGTTATTGCGGAATACAATGCCGTGGTACTTATTTCAACGTGAGTAGGGATAGCAACCGAAAGCATGGTGGTGTGTAGTATTTTGTACTTCAAAAGAGTACGAAGCTACTGGCACAGCACATCATCAGTAGATAAAAGTACAGACAAGAACAAGAATTTAGAAAAAGAATTTAGATGATAGGGAAAATATTCTTTTATTCTATGTTATTATAACAAGCGAAAGTCTGTGCCTCTGTAGGGTAAGTCGAAAGCAACCTAATAGTTTCCTATATTTATATAGAAGAAACTGTCTGCGAAGTCTCGCAAGGCTTCAAGGATTTTGTCCAAGCTTGCAGCGTGTCCGCAAGACTTTACGGCACGGCGGTGTCGAGTGAATAGTGAAGGCAGAGTAGTCCTACAGTAAAGGAGCATTGCATCTCCTGTAAACAAAACTGCGGTTGTGATGGGGTATGTATGATGCACTTCGGTGGTCATGCATGGATAAGTGGAGAATAAATAATGCTACTAAAGCCCTGTTGGATGTAGGTGAAATCTAAGCCTATGTTAAAAGGAGTAAAAGGAAGGAAGAGGATTTTCCTCTTCTCTCCTACTCTCTTCTGGCAATGTAGTCCAGTGGAAGAACGCCTGACTGTTAATCAGGATGTCGAAGGTTCAAATCCTTCCGTTGCCGTTTTTATTCGTATAAATTGTTTTTCATAAACTACCTCCAATAATGTGAAATTCAACCTATCCGTTCTGGATATTCGTGACAGGCGAAAGTTTCTTTAGTTTAGGTCGGTTTAGAATATCTTTCTTATAAGAAAGAAGACACGGGTTCAAATCCCGTAAGAAACAATTATTTTTTAGGATTTAAAAGGACATTCTCAGTAGAGGGTGTCCTTTTTTTGATTGGTATAAAAGATATACATATTTTTTATACGATAATAATGTAGCCCAGTCGCCAAGCGGTAAGGCACAGGACTTTGACTCCTGCATTCACAGGTTCGAATCCTGTCTGGGCTGTTTTATATTTTGCTAATGTAGCACAATTGGCAGTGCGTTTGATTTGTAATCAAAATGTTGGGGGTTCAAGTCCCTCCGTTAGCTTTGCGGTATAGAGAAGAGGTCAATCTTGCCAGCCTCATAAGCTGGAGACCGCTGGTTCGAATCCAGCTACCGCTATTATATTATTAATGAAGAAAAGGAGAAATATCATGGCAAAAATCAGTTTATCACCACCATGGGTTGAATATTATAGAGAAGTTAACGAGATGTTTAAAAGAGATAAAGAAGTGCGAGTCGTTTATGACGAAGATAAAAACAAATTAAGTCTCTACGTTGATGACGAGGCAAAAGCATCTGCTCTTTCTCAGTTACTTCCTGCAACGAAAGAATTCGGCACTGTGGTTATGGAGATTGAAATAGTTCCGTGCAATACGAAAGGGAGTTCTTTACGCAGAACAAATAATATTACTATTGAAGATGCGTTTGCTAGGAATCCCGCTGTTAATAGCATCAAAACAGTTTCTGGTATTTTTGGCTATGACCTGTATTATGTTATTTTTGAAAATAGTGTAGTTCAGTATTTTGTCGATAATCTTGGTGATTACAATGGAATGAGGTCAACTCTATATGAGAATATTGCAAGGGATATTTTTGAAGGTGTGAATGGAGTATTTTATTGTACAGATACACCATCAAGTAATTTTACATTTACTAGTAGTTTAGGTTCGTGTTCGATTATGTCTACTAGCACAAAATAAAAAAACGAAATGAGGAATTGGCGTGATTTTAATCACAAAAAAAGAAGCATATTATTTACGAGACAAAGGTAGAGGCAAAGATATTATTGTCTCTAGTAAAACACACAATGGGAAGGCTAAAAGGTATTATTTAACAGAATCCAAGGTGAGTTTAGATATACTTTCTTCATACAGAAAAAATAATTTAGTTTCTACTATTAAATAGGAAGGAATGCTTATGGAATTATTTTATGATACCTGTGCTTTGTTGAATCTTGGGTTAAAAGCGTTTGAAACACCTTTTATTATTTCACAGCAGACATTGTTAGAAATCGAAGATATAAAAACATCTGCCCATAAAGATTCTGAAATAAAATATAAAGCACGGCAGATATCCCGTTGTCTTATAGATAACCCAGACAAATACAGTGTTGTTCCATTATATGCTGAACAAGTAAAAAAATATATGGCATCTAGAGGTCTGCCAGAAACCCCAGATAATATCATTGTAGCATCGGCAGCATCTATTAATACGATGCCAATCTTATTTGTTACTGATGATATAAATTGTCGATTTATAGCAAGGGATATTTGTGGGTTAAAAACAAAAGCGTCAGCAGAACTTGATTTATCAGAAGAAACTGAATATACGGGATACAAAGAAGTCGTTATGGATGATACCCAAATGGCTTATTTTTATTCTAATCCTTCAGAGAATATCTATGATTTAAACATTAATCAATATTTAATTATTAAAAATACAGATAACGAAGTAGTTGCTTATTATCGCTGGGATGGAACTCAGCATATAGTGCAAACTAAAGGCAGACCTTCAATCAAGACTCAGTATTTTGATAAATTGAAAACCAAAGATGTGTTTCAAGATTGTGCGGTTGATGCGATGTTAAATTGTGATATTACCGCTCTATCTGGCAAAGCTGGTTCTGGTAAAAGCTTATTATCTTTAATGGTAGCCATGTATTTAATTGAAAAAGGTAAGTATGACCGCTTGGTTATTTTATTTAATCCTACGAAGACAAAAGGTGCATCAGACCTTGGATTTTATACTGGTGACGCACTTGGTAAGGCAATGCAGAATTCAATTGGACAAATATTGATTACTAAATTTGGAGACCCATATATTGTTGATTTCTTAATTCAGCAAGATAAACTGCGGTTAGTATCAATGGCAGATGCTCGTGGTATGGAGATTAGAGACAATGAGATTCTTTGGATTACAGAATGTCAGAATACATCCAAAGAATTAATAAAGCTATGTCTTACTAGGGTATCTTCTGGGGCAAAGGTATTTATTGAGGGTGACTATAATTCGCAAGTTGATTCTTATTCCTTTGAAGGGAATAATAATGGATTGAAGCGAGTTATAGAAAAATTTAAAAATAACAAGGAGTTTGCATATATTCAGTTGCAAAAAACTTACCGTAGTAAGATTGCAGAACTTTGTGAATTGCTTGATTAAATATATAATAAATAATAACAGGAGAAAAAGGATTAATGGAAAATACTAGTTTGTCTCTATTTGGAGAAAATGAATTTAATAAAGATGTATTATCTTTGTTTTATGGTGGAAGAACTTTAGTTTTAGATGATGAGATTACACCTGATATATTACAAGATATTGTTATTCATATTTTACAATGGAACAAAGATGATAAAGATATTCCATGTGATAAACGTGAAAAAATTAAATTACTTATAGATAGCGATGGCGGTTCTGCTATTTCTGCTATTAATTTAATTGATGTAATAGAAAATAGTAAAACTCCCGTTATTGGAATTGCTTTTTCAGTAGCGGCTTCAGCGGCTTCTTCTATTTTGATTGCTTGTAAAGAGCGTTATGGTTTTAAACATAGCGTTGTTTTGATTCATGATGGAAGTGTTTTTGTAGGTAATTCGGGTAACAAGGCAAAACAAACGATGGCTTTTTTAGATAGGGTTGATGAAATTAATAAAGAACTTATTCTTGCTCGTACAAAAATTACAGAAGAAGAATTTGAAGCGAATAAAGAAAAAGAACAGTACATGTTTGCTAACGAGGCTAAAGAAAAAGGAATTATTGACGGAATCATTGGAATAGATATTGATTTAGATGATATTTTATAGAAGATGGGATTAAGAGGAGGAAAATTATGGCGGCTTTTAGCTATAAAAAAACTATAAATACAGCATTGAAAGCATCGGGTATTTTAGATAGCAACAATCTTACGATTGCTTGCGTAGAAAAAGATGGAGATGAAATTATACGTTCGATTCCGTCTCTTCTTTCTGATTTTAATGGGCAAAATATTGCCATTTCTATCACTCTTAAAACTGAAGAGGAGCTTGAAGAACCCGGTGACACTGATGTACTTTACGAATAAAATTTTTACTATATAAGGATTTAAGGGGATAGTTTGCACTATCCCCTTTTTTAGTTCTTGATATAGATTAATTTTTAATATTATAGAGGGGAATAACAGGAATGAGTAATATAGATATAGAACTGTCAAATTTAGGATTTGATAGAGAATCTTATGAAGCACTATTAAAAGAATGTGCCGATAAGTACGAAGGAAATATTTTTGAGTCTTGGGCAGATATAGTTGATAGTTATGATTTGCCATTAAGTCCTGATAGTATTCGTAAAGCACAGACTCTTAAGCTTCTAGGAGGTTATTTTGTTAGAAAATATTATCTTGATAAATATAAAGATTTTCAAGATTTGAGTGAAACACAACATAGAATTAAAATGGAAAAACAAAAACTTTCTGACGAACGTACCGCATTAAATAAACAACTTAGAGAAAGAGCTAGATTGGAACAGGATTTATCTTATTTAGAAAGATGTATTCATAAACAGGGAAAACATATCTTCCCAAGTTCTATTCATAATTTTTCAAGTAAGAATACAGAAAACAGTTCTAACGATTCCATGATAATTTGCTTAAGTGATTTGCACTTGGGATTAAATACTGATAATGGATTAGGCACTTATAATGTTCAAGTGGCAACAGAATATTTGCGAAATTATATTAAGCATATATTAAATATCAAAGATACTCATGGTTGTTCTAATGCTTATGTAGTTTTATTAGGTGATTTAGTGTCTGGTAAAATACATCAAACAGTACAATTACAGAATAGAGAAAATGTTATTGAACAAGCTCAAGCTGCGGCTGAATTAGTATCTTTCTTTGTTTATGAGTTGAGTTTATATTTTGATAGCGTCAAAGTAACGGGTGTTGCAGGTAATCATTCTAGATTAGGATTTAAAGATCAAGTATTAAGAAATGAACGTCTTGATAATATTATTCCTTGGTATATGAAAGCTTCTTTATTCCATGTAAAGAATGTTCAATTTACTGATGATAAGAATCTTGATGACACAATTGCTTGTTTTAACATAGATGGAAAAGAATATTGGGCGGTACATGGTGATTATGATTCTTTTGACGAAAAAGGGGTTTCAAAACTTGTAATGATGTTTGGACGAAAGCCAGAAGGAATATTATATGGGCATTTGCATTCTTGTTCAATGCATGAAATAGCCGGGGTAAAAATAATTAGGAGTGGTTCTTTTTGTGGTACTTCGGATGATTTTTGCATAACTAAGAGAATTAGTGGGATATCATCTCAAATGATTGTCATAGTGAATGACGATGGTGTTAAATGTACCTATCCTGTTAATTTAGAAATTCCTGCTTAAAAGAGAGATTTGAAGTCTCTCTTTTTTTGTTTTCCATATTTTTACATTATTATTAAATATTGGTGTATTAATTAAAATATTAAGGAGGAACTTTTATGGCTGTGTCCAATAGTTTAAAAAGAAAACAAGAGGCAGCTCAGAAAAAGCTGACTCCAACACAATTACGAGAAAAGGTTGCTAAATTAGAAGAAAAATTAGAAAATTCGGCAACTTGTTATTTATGTGGTGAACTTAAAAACGTAAGTCATTTTTATACTAGTACAGACCCAATGGCTAAAAGCGGTCTTACTCCCGTATGTAAGAAATGTGCAACGAATATTGCATGTAGAATTGATGCCAATGGAGAACTTCATGAACCTACTAAGGAAAGCATTATTCTTGCACTCTCTTATCTCAACAAGCCTTTTATTAATGATTTATATGATTCTAGTATTCAAGAAGCTATGAATGAGAATACTGGAAAAACAAAAAATAATGCATGGACTTCATATATTAAAAATGTAGCTATGAAACAATATGTTGGGAAAACATATAAAGATTCTGATATGTTTCGTGAAAAAATAGTATATGAAGATGAAAAAACACCAGAAATGTTACTAGAAGGTAGAGAAGACCAAGATACTTACGTTGATTTTTTAAAAAATAAAAAAGATGTTGTTAGGTTGCTTAGTTATGACCCATTTGAAAAAGAGTCACTTTCTGACCAACCTTTTTTATATTCTCAATTATTAGGGTTGTTAGATTCCTCAGAAGATGCTAATGATGATATGATGCGTACAGCTTCAGCCATTAGTATTGTACGAAATTTTTTACAACAACAAAAAATAGATGACACTGTTTCTAAATTGATGAGTGACATAAAAGAATTACAAAAAAATTCAGCTACTATAAAAAGCTTACAAGACAGTAAGGCGAAAATTACTGGGATTATTAAAGATTTGGCGGCAGAAAGTTGCATTAGTTTAAAGAACAATAAAAATACTAAAAAAGGTGAAAATAGTTGGACTGGAAAGATAAAAAAAATAAAAGACCTTAATCTTCGTGAAGGAGAAGTAAACGGTTTTGATTTAAATACTTGCAAAGGTATGAGACAAGTTATGGATGCAAGTAATCAATCTATTCTTGCCCAACTTAGATTAGATGAATCAGAATATTCTGATATGTTAGCCGAAATGCGTGAAACAGTAGTTAAGTTAAGAGAACAAGTAGAAAATTATAAAGAAATATCTAGAATACTACTTAGGGAAAATATTGATTTAAAAGATTATATTTCTGATAATAATTTAGATTTGTCAGAGGAATTGGTAGATTTGAATGAACTCTTCTCTCCTTTTAATGATGACGGTGAGAGTGATTCAGATGATTAATCCACAATTTTTAAAAGAACTAACTGAAGGACGAGATTTAAAATATTGTAAACAGGAAAATGTAATATATGTAAAACCGGGCATATTTGCAATGTCTCAAAGAAAAATTGAGAGATTAATTCGAATTGCCGAAATGCAAAAATATTATCAATGTAATCCTGTTCGTTTTATTAATGACTTTTTTAATATAGAATTACTTGATGCACAAGCATGGATTATTCAAAGGTCATGGACTTGTCCCAATGTCCTCTTGGTTTGTACGAGGGGCTTCGGCAAAAGTACAATTATAGATATCATGATAATGGCAAAAGATATGTTGTTTAACAATTATTGGACATATATCGCTTCAGGTTCTGGTTCTCAGGCTGAAGAAACTTTTACAACTCTTGAACGATTAGCCAATGATAATATAGATACGATGCTTGGTTCTACTGGTTATATTTTTAAACAGGAAGTAGAAATCAAAAATGCCGCAGGTGATGGTTTTAGTCATTCGTCTAATGGTTTTTCGTATAGTTTGTATAATGGAGCTTTTACACAAACGCTTAACTCAAATGTTGATAAAAAAAGGGGCAAACGTGGCTCTGTAGTATTTGACGAGTGTGGTTTCTTAGATGAGGAAATGATGAGTGTTTATGCGGCTTTTGCCATTGTAAACAAAAGTTTTAAATCTGGTAAAGATAGAGATGGAAACACAATTGATAGAAACAGACTTCGTTGTATTCCTAGTAATATCCCGAATCAGTTATTCTACATATCTTCTGCTTCTTCTACTGATACAGAATTTTATAAATTATACCGAGATTTTAGTAAGCGGCAATTAATGGGTGACCCTGATTATTTTGTTGCACACATTGATTGCGAAATAGCTTTTAATCCCACTATTCATGGTGAGGTAATGGAGCCGCTGCTTTCGAGAAGCACTGTAGAGGCGGCAATGAGAGCAAATCCTGAAAAAGCAAGAAGGGAATATTATTGTCAATTTACATCGGATGCAGGAAATAACGCAGTTATTCGTAGAGGTGTTATTACTCGTAATGAAAAAACATATAAGCCAGTTCTTTATAATGATACTGGTAATCGTAAAGTAGTAATTACATATGACCCCGCCCGTTCTCGTGATAATTCTGTAATTTTAGTTATAGAGATATATCCTTTTAAGGATTCTAATGGAGATGTTGAATATAAAGCACGTTTGCTTAACTGCATCAATTTGATTGATATAGGTAAAAAAAGAAAGTCTCCAATGCAAACACCTGACCAAATTGATTACTTAAAAGAAGTAATTCTTGATTATAATCAAGGTGGTGATGAAAATTATAGTAACATTCTTGGTGTTTATATAGATGCTGGTTCTGGTGGAGGCGGTGTTAATATTGCTGATTTCTTAATGGAAGATTGGATAGGCAAAGATGGAAAAATGCATAAGGGGTTAATTGATAAAGAATATTCTAAAGAATATGTTAAGAAATTTCCTAATGCTGTGGATAAAATTCATTTAATGTCTCCTAGTCAATACAAATCTATTATGTATGAAGCAATGATAGAAATGGTTAATCAGAACAAGGTTGAATTTCCTGCTTCTTATGATAATAAAGGATATTTAACAGTATTTGATATAGATGAGGAAAAACTTGAAAAAGAAAAAGCCAAGATAGTAACAAAACTGAAAAAGAAGAAGCTATCACAAGAAGAATTTGATTATCAGCTACAAGAAGAATTAGATAAAATTCAAAATGTTCAGACAAAAAATGTAAAACTTGATTGGCAAGAAGAAATCGCTTTAACTGGTATTGATGCCTTGAAAGAAGAACTTGTAAATATGATCCGTATTAAACGTGAATCG
>Ga0326511_10002515_pt1 | contig 14835 bp, 16 predicted proteins | sample 0_2496_0518_D_FD_203701 | JGI IMG/M metagenome (GOLD analysis project Ga0326511, IMG submission 203701) | Bovine rumen microbial communities from UC Davis, California, United States - 0_2496_0518 | ecosystem: Host-associated > Mammals > Digestive system > Stomach > Rumen | place: USA... | reverse complement strand
ATGAAATAGGGGGGGTATGTTGTCCGCGACCCCTCCCCCGGTAGGTATCGGATTGGGGGATTTGAATATATACTGGCCCCCGGGATACCTAACAGGAGAGGGATCAGGAACAGCAAACGAATTGGCATTCAAATGTCAGACTTCAAGCACAAACTTTGTGTCAACGCCTGTCAAATTCAGAGAAACGATTTCATCAATAGCTTCTTCCTGAATTTCCTCTTGCATTTCAGAAGGAAGATCAGCTGATGAAGTAAGCCAAGCGGCAAGACGCTCTGAACTATTGTATCCTTTCATGTGATCGAAGTCCCACCAAGCACCAAAGTCGTTGACTGGATCATGTGGATTGTCGGTTGTTGTCAATCTAACAATTTTGGACATAACTGTTTCCTCCTTTCTTTATGCTTTTGGCAGGTTCAAAGCATTCATTAATGTTGTAACTGAGACACCAAGTGCTTGCGCAACTTCGTATTGAGTTGCATTTGGACGTGAAAGCATGGCGCGAGCTCTTGCCCGTTTTGCAGGGGATAAGCCGTTCCATGATTTCGGTAAGGCATGCTGCTTCACATTGTCTTTATCCGCCTCACGAAGGATTGCTTTCAATCTGGACGGGCGGAAAGCGCCGGCCTGTATCGCTTCCCATTCGCGATCTGTAAACTTGATGCTTGCTTTTTGCACGCCTTTTTCTTTTCTTGCGCGATTGTCACAGCGAGTTTTCGCCTTTTTACGGTCATCATCACTCATGTCCGGATTCTCACGCTCAATGAGCTTGAACAAATGATCGGAATAAGCTTGCGCAATGCGCTGAACGGGCTTATTCGCTGTCGCAGTCAGGTATTTGATGTTGATGTCTTCAACTTCTTTAGCGTATGTCTTCGCTGCGCTGGGGCTATACTCCGGATCACCCAGGGAGATTGCCGTTTTCCGGGCTTCGTTGGCAAGCGCTTTCAAACGGTTGGCATGATTGGCGTAGACTTCCTCAATCAGATAGCCTGACGACAGTTTATGAGCGTCTTTCTCTTCCGCCATCTTCGTGCTTCGATTCGTGACTCTGACAATCTTACCGGTGGGGACCTTAATTCCGGTGTCGGGGTCCCGTTTATATAACATCCTGGTAGCTCCGGTCTCTTCCCAGAGCTTTTCTCCTGTCTTCGGATCAATATAAATCCGCCTCTTGGTAACAGGATCCCATTGCCCTTCCTTCCGATCATAGACATACACCCGGCTTTTGGCCTGAGATATCAATGTGCTAGCCCCTTTGAGGGCCCCGTTCTTCTCAGACACGCCCTGATAAGTCCTTTTCAACTCGGCGATCCCATTATCTTCATACGAAGTCTTCCAATCCAGGTTGTGTTTCTCCGCATCGATGACCGTCATCGAATGGCGAACAGCCCTTGCGATCTCGGCTGTTGGGGCATCCTTGATCGTCATATCAGTAATGAGATTGGAAACCTTGCCCATCTCCGCCTGCGTATCAAAGCCGTCGTATATCACTTCTCCGCGTTTTGCTTTTTCCCGATCTTCCCTCGATGTCGGTTTACCGGTCTTGACGATCGAATCATCCGGACGGCGGTAAAGTACCTTCGGCTCGTAACCTTTCAGCTGGTCCAAAGCAGGGCGGGAGCGGATGTCTCCAGTGTCATTCGGAATAACGGTCACTGTATCTCCGTCAAAGTCTGCGCCGGACAATTTGGCAGCAACGGATGGGTGAATACCAACTGCGTCCTTTGCCTGACCAAGGATCGACTTGGCTTCCGGAACATTGTTGTTTACGGTCAACTCTGCAATCTCGAAAATTCCGCCATGCGGATATCTGATACATGCCACACGGGATCCATTCTCGTAGTTCGGTGCGTAAATCTCATTCTCTTTCATTCCGGGAAAAGGGAGGATGACATGACTCGCCGAACCGGGTATGGCAGCTGCTTTCAAATTAACCGCAGCAGAATCACAGGAGTCCGCAAACTGTATAAGCTGATCGTACTCCACCGCTTTATTCGTCAGAGCCTTGATCTCTTCGAAGTCTTCCTTGCGGCGCTCGAAAGAAATATCCAACTGGCGCTGGGCAAGAGCAGGACCCTGCTTGGACAGCATCTGGCTGGACAGGGTTCTTCCCCACTGCTGCCAGTTTCCTTCCTCATTCACGATGTTCAGTACGGACAGCTGCCGATTACCGTCTTTATCAGTGTAATGACGCTGACAAAGGATCAACTCGGGTTCGGAAGACTCGTCGTCCGTGCGAATGGTCGCTCCGAATGGATTGTCCGGATCATCCTTGATCTTTTTAAAAACTTTATCACTTTCAGCTTTTGTCTTATTTGTGTTGTACACGATATCATACCCGTCCGGGATGTTGTCGGAGTACAACGCCATGCCCTTCATATATTTATCGCCATCCACCAGGATACGCACCTGGGCATAATGCGCGTCCTTCAGGCTGATGTCGTCGACGCCGCGTCGAAGCTCGATTACACCATCCTTTTCCACCCCCCCTCTCTTATGATCGTCAGAAGTATAATTTATGTATATTCTCTTGCTGTCGATACTCTTAGGCGGCTCCACCTTTTGAAAGGTTTCGCCACCGTCCTCAGTATAATATCCTTTATCAATTGTCTCAATTTTGTCGAGCGCGTTATAAGCGTCTTTATAGGTGGAGCCCTTAGGCCCAACAACAGTCACAACCGTTTTGTTGTGCGTGTTTCCCTGCGGAACTCGGAGCTGAAACACAGGATATCCACGAGCTTCCAGCTGATTGATGGCATTGGCCATCTTCGTGGAGCTGATCTGAAGCCGTGCTTCGCTGCCCTTTCCAACCTCTATGAATCCACCGCTTTCCTTCACACGGGTTTCGATCAGATTTGCCGTCGAAAGTGAACGGTCTTTCCGATTCTGCACCTCCTCATTCAAGAGACTGCGAACCGTGTTGTCACTCAGTCCCATAGCGCGGCCTATCGCAGAATAACCCCATCCTTTATCCCTGAGCCGTGTCGCGCGCTGAACGTTCCTCCTTCGGATATCCGCGCCTGCATTCGAATACAGGGCATTCATCTTTCGGATTGACATGTGCTTATTCGGACCGTCACTGATACTTTTTGCGATATCCTTTTTACTGATCCCCTTATCCAGCTGGCTTTTGACGAATTTGTAGAAATTTTCAGAGCGCTGATAAGGATTTTCTCCCGATCCCCAGGGGTATCTTCCTGAATGCCTCGGGGTGCCGTAATGCTCAGCGGCTTCTTCCCCTTCCTGGAGTGCGCTCCAGTCTTCGTCATGATCGGCCATGATTAATCCTCCTTGTTCATCGTTTCTATGACTTTGTCCGATTCGATGATTTTATCCATGATAGCCCGAATCGCTTCCGCTTCAGGCTCCTCTACCAGAACTTCGCCGCTTTGATAGATGCGGAGCTCAATTGAAATGTCTTCCGGGCCACGGATTCCGAGCTCTAACCCATACTCCAACAGAAAAATGGCAGCGTAGATCTCAAGCTGCCACATATGGGCCGGTATATCGCCGGTTTTCAGATCGTGAATCCGAAGAAAACGCTCGCCATGTTTTTCCATGTAGCTGATAGAATCCGCTGTTCCAAAGCAATTCGGAGAGTAGTAGAGCGGCTGCTCAGCTCTCATCCGATATCCAATGGCGTCATTAATGTACATGTTGACTGTGTCATTGTTCTTCGGCTGTCTTCGCTTCAAGCGTATGGCTGTAGCCGCGTACTCATGCAGCTGCGTACCGCGGATCGTCGCTTGCTGTCTCGAATACGTATCGCGCAGCTTGTCTTCCGAGTAATTCAGCCAGTGATACTTGCTCGGGCTTAGGAAAGCGTGAAGTCCCTCAATTTCTGAATGACTGTTCCAATGCATACAACACCTCCTCTCTTGTCTCCGGGGATATCAATGACGCAAACGACATCTGTGACATCTCCGTAATGTAGTAATCCTGATTCGGTCTGACCGGAGCATTGGCCGATCGCTTGCATTCCAGAGCAGCCCAATGCCTTCCATACAGAACAAGGAGATCAGGAATTCCCTGAATATAATTCGCATCGCTCTTCATCACGATGCATCCGGGAAAACGTCGCTTAATCTCTGCGATCAGCTTTCCCTGAAAGTCACGTTCTAACAGAGCAGCCATCACCTTTCGAAAAAAGAATAAGACAGAAAGGGCTTTCGCCGGCCGCCAAGGAGGAAGCGAGTTTGTGGTGGGGTGTCCGCGCCGGAAAGGAGTTGGAAAGCAGCGCGAAAGCTCGCTTGATAAAACGGCAGGCGAAAGCGAAGAGGGGTAAAAATACCAATAAAAAGCGATATTCTACTCCTCTCATTAACAGACGTTTTTTTTTCGCGGATATAATACGTGAATATGACCCATTATATTTGATTTCCAGATTTATTTAAAAGTTTATCCCCTTTATCCTTATCCATCCAACTCACAGACCTCTAAATAAAATTATTTTTATCTTCATCATGCGTACCAGCGTGCCAACCATCTTTATCTGGAGTATAGTACATTATGCCTGACCGAGAAATTTAGCTTCGTTGAACACGCGCTTATGATCGAGCGCCCTTCGGATCGCAATATCAATCGGGGACGGGGAAACAAGGTGATAATAGTAAAGCTTGGCATATGGCGTATTCATCCTGTCTGTACGTCCGGCTGCCTGAACCATTACCTTGTATGAATAATTCTGGCTGAAGAAAACGATGGTATCCGTAACCGTGCAGTTCCAGCCTTCTGCACCAGCCGTATACTGCACGAGGTATATCCACGAATCTGTATCCGGGATATGCTCATGCTTCTGGCCGTTCCATTCTGAGCATGGAATTCCTTTCCCTATAGCCCAGCTCCTCAGAATATCCAACTCGTAGTTGAAATTGTAAAAGACGATCAATCGCGGATGCGTTTTGTAGATTCCATCAAGCGCTTCTATTCGGCTTGGATCAGCGTTCACAACCCGCCGAAGTGCATAGCACACCGCGCCTGCATCCTGAAGCGGCTTGTCGTTCCAAATATCCCACCGATCGGAAAAGACCCTGAGAAAAGATGGCTTGTCATACGAGCACGTCATATTTATGTGGCACGAATCAGTGGACTTTTTATAGTCCATCTGCACAAGGACTTCTCTGCGATATTTCAGAAGCTTTCCCGAATTGATGTATCGGTCCACTTTCGGATACTTGGTGAAACGTGAATAGATCACATGTTTTCTGGAAAAGTCCGTACGGTTCCTGAAATATCCATTGGCAATGAAAACCGGAACGTAATCCATCCATGTGTCTCCAGGTGTTGCGGAAAGAAGAATCCACTTGTTCTTCTTTGTTATGCTCAGAAACGACTTGACCCATGTGCCGTTGCCTACGACGCGCTGCTCGTCGAAAATGAAGAAAGCGCCATCAATATCAATGTATTTATGGATGTTGTTCCAGCTGTCCACGTGCATCGACACGCCGTACCATGACGCAGAGGAATCAGAAGACAACAGAAAGGGAGAGCTTTCACTCTCCCAATCCATTGTATCCCGTTTTCTGGCGGTTGTAATGATATATAAATCGCGCGGTTCGGTCATCTGCAAGCGGCTCTCATCGAACGTGCCTCCGCAGTCCTTGATATAGTATGCAAGTGCCGTTCTGGATTTTCCGCTTCCAACGCCGCCGCAAAGGATACATCCGTTATGCATCCTTTGAACCGCATCTTCCTGATGCTTAAATAGCGTCACCAAGGGGCATCCGCAGCTTCCGAATCTTCACCATATTTACTGGCGAATTCGTCTTCTTCAATTGTCACGTACATGGTTTTCAGATAAGCGGACACGCCAGCTGCACCTCCGTCGTTTTTCCATTCATACGGATGGAGCACCATATCGGCGTTTGAAATCTCGGCGGCATCAAGCAAACCAACGCTGCTTTCATCCAATTGCACCTTGTTTTTCCTGGTAACCAATACGATCTTTGGCGGATACTTCGAATTAAAATTAACCTTCACCTTCAGCATCGGCGTCGGATCGTCGTATTCATCATTGCCTTCCAGATATTTAACATTCCAACCGGCAGCGCGAAGACGCTCTGCGTTGTCGCTGTCGAGGAATATCACAAAATTCCTGTCTCCAGCAGCGTTGAATTTCCGCTGCTCGCCGGAGAAATTACGAAACCGACCATACGGGATCCTTACATTTTCAAGAACCGCATTTTCCATTGTTCAATACCTTCCTTTTTATTGTTCAGGGGCGATGCAGAACGATTCGGCATCGCCGTATTTCGATAATTCTTTCTTCGCCTCGTCAACAAGCCTCGCAAAATATCCAAGATGAACGTCATCAAGGTTCCTGCATTTTTCAAAATCCTCTGATTCCATCCACCGGTACCCTTTTGTCCCTGTTGCATAGCTGACTTTTGCATCCTTGATTCGGACCAGCTCGCCTCCACCGACGCCATCCTTTACTGGAACAAACGACCCAACCTTTCCGACAAACTCATAGTTATGCTGTCCTTCAGGCAGACCTTCATTCATGTCGAGATACAGAGCAGCAGATACGGCCTTTGTTTCGCACATGTCGCGGAAATCAATCTTCTCATGCGTAAACAGCGTTTTGTACACATACGGATGCTGAAACTGCTCGCCTGTGGCGATCCATTCGCCGGCATGCTTTCCGCTCTTTCCGTATGCAATATATACCGCCTTATTAACCAGGCACATCCTGTCATATACGGACTCGAGTTCAAACGTATACCCATACATCTTCCCATAGTCCATGACAAATTGAATGATCTCTGGCGTAGCATCGGGAATCTTGATCGAATCTGTTTTAATATGGGCCACTTTAAAACCTCTGGACTGAACCTGATGCTTCAGGTTGACCATGAAAAGAGCGCCGCGTTTCGCTACGATGTTGTCAATGTTCCGTACATCCCGGCACGGATTATCAAACTTCGCTGCCGTCATTCCATACACGGAATTGATCGCAATCTTAAGCGCTCCGGACAAATTGTCCGCCAAGGCTTTTTGCTCTTCTTCTGATTTGTTCTCGATTCCTTCGAGAAATGGGGCCAATTGCCCGTCCAGAACTTTCCTTGCCTCTTCCCAATTGTGGTGCTTAATATCAATCCTAGCATTAAGAATGCCCTGAAATCGCGGTGTGTATTCAGGCCCAAACAGCTCTTCCGCCACGATTGAGGATGGGTGCATGGAAGCTATATCCAACAACGCCACATTCCAATACATGCCTGGCTCAGAATAGACGTAGCCGCCTTCTCCTACTTCTTCACCTCGATATGTACTCACACCAAACGCATACTTGTACCCGGGAAAGACGGGTCTTCCTTGCGCATCGAACGCCGTGAACGTATCATCAGCGAAAGGCAAAGTATAAGTTTCTATACCCTCATCCGCCCCAAGAAAACGATAGTTAAAGCTGGCTTGCGGCGTTCTGTTCTGTCCAAATATAAAACGACTGGTCAACGTATTTGTTGTATCGTTCACGGTCAATCCAGTCAGCCGTGCAAGAAATTGCCTCGCGATCCAGTCAGATTGGCGTGCGTTAAACACTGCCTCTGTGGCCAGAACATCATTGTCACAATATTCCGCTACTTTTGTCCACAACTCTTTCGGAACCGGTTTGTCCCAGGGAAGCCCAAGCTCTTTATGATGGATGCCGATATCAATTTCCCATTTCTTGAGACTCTGCTTGGTGGAACAGAAATCGTAGACGTCCGTGTAACTGAGATTGTACGCTTCAGAAAAGCCTTTTGCGCCTTCTATAAGCCGCTGGCTGACAGAGTATAGTTCTGAAATGGGCTTGCCGATGTATCTGGCGTAAAGCATATGATTGTCATAACGCCTGCAATTGAATCCGACAAGACGATAGACAAACAACTCCTCGATATCAGATGGAGATGGATTGATCATCCGGACACAGGGCATGCCGACTCCAGCGTATTTCCAGTTCACAAGGAATAAAGCCTCATTGTTTTCATCGCCCGGAAATACTTCGACGTCAAAGAAGACCATCGGGCTTTTTTCTGATTCCCGAACCGCTTCGCTTGGCTCATCGCTGGAAAAGCGCATATTCATGACCAGCTTCAAACAATAATCGGCGTGATTGGTCGAGTTCGCAGCAAACGCCATAATGGCCGGACGAAGATCTGTCACGTCGTAATGAAGTCCACTGTTGTAGGCATCTTCCAATATTTTTGCAATGAAATCCACGCTTGGCTTTGTCCCTGGATGAATCTCTTTTCTCAGGTTCCTGGATATCAATTCCCGAAGCTTCTTCTCGCTTTTCACAGCGTCTTTGTTAATCACTTTGACCTCCTTTTTCGGGAGGCCGGATGAAATGGTTGCCATCGGGATCTTATTACATTTCGAAAGCCTCCTTCGCAAACTGCTCTTTCCGTTGAACACTTTGACTTCTATGCCGGGCGCGAACACAGGGCTTAATTCGTTCGGATCCCCGACATATATGTAATGAAGATGAATTCCTTCCCCGCCTTTTGAGAATTCAGCATAAGTTGAAGGCCATTTTGCCGCGGCTTCCAGATTCAGCTTTTTACTTTTCTTTCCGCTCTCGTCCTTCAAGTCAAAATCAATTACGATGTGGTGATTGTCGGGCACAAGGACGTAATGCGTTCTGCTCGTATCCAGATCCTTCAGTTTTGTCGTAACTTTACTCCAAGCGCAGGAAGGCGTCCCATCATCTTTTGCGTATTGAGCAGGACAGTCTGCATACAGAATATCCAACAGGCTGGATGAACAATCGATCGTAAAGCTCGGCCATTCGGATTCTTTCTTCTTAACAGGCTCAGACTTTCTGAATTTATCTTCCTTCAGCCCGCTGTACCAGTTTCTGACCTGCTTGCCATCCACTCTGGTTACCTCGCTGAAGTCCGTGAAGTAATTCTTCAATTCTTCCCTGAATTTGTACTTTGGAAGTCTGAACTCTTCTGTCCCGCTGTCACTGCAATAAGCCTTGTACATGTCGTATGCCTGTTTCAGCGACAATCCGTTGCGCTCTTTAATTGCCGGAATGGAATCCTCCACGAAATTGAAGAATGCATCTGTCTTGAATATCATTTGGATGGGACGGTAGCGATTATAGGCCGACTTACCCATGGATTTGTACACTTCCAGGCAGTGATAAGCGATCGCCCCAAGCTCAAAATTGATCTTGTTCATGATCTCTTCGTAATGAGCAGGTTCGATCAGTCTGCCGCTCGGGGATACGTCGATCAAACGACGGATGATGCCTGACTTGGCGTCCGTGATCTTAACCGGCTTATTCGTTGCCATGAACAAAAAGCAGTTGATTCTTGACGTATAGCTCGGCTTATACTTTTCGTTCATCGTCATTTCCTCATGGGAAACAATCGAATTCAACTTTGAATTGTCTTCAATCCGGCTAAGATCGCCGTCATGCTGAAAAGCAACCAACGGATTATCCTTGAACACTTCAGTGGAAAACGCATTCGACGACGACACTAATGCCTTCGCTTCAAACGTCGTGTAATATCCAACAAACAGCTTCTGGATGATCTTGATGATGGTCGATTTTCCTGTTCCTGCTTCGCCATACAGTACAATAAATTTTTGTATGTTCTTGGCGTCTCCGGCTACGATGGCTCCTATCGCCCATTCGATCTTTGCACGTTCTTCTGGATCATACAGAGTGGATATCAATTCATCCCACGCGCTGTAATCGCCTGGTTCCAACGCATATGGCAGACGCTTGGTAACATAGTCAGATTTTTTTACATCTGTGTTGGCAAAGGTCAGTTTATCGTCCAGCTGAGCCTTGCTGTCCGGAAGCGTAGCCATGTAATTTTGAAACTGACGCCAACTCCCGGACGAATATTGGTTCATTGCAAGAACGCGAATGGACTCCCCTTCCGAAATGGAAGATTCGATCTCTTTTCGTTTAGCAAACAATTCGTTGTCAATCATTCGCCTTGCATCATATTCGTCCGTGGACCATAGCCCTTTGTCCGGATCCCATACGGCCCTGAAGGATTTACCCCTGATCAGAAGATCCGTACTTCGATCGACGACAAACTCCGGATATAATTCAATCTCGCCTTTCTTCCTTCCGACTCTTCGCATAATTCTGCAAAAGTCCAAAAGCCTGCCTCCTTTCTTAAAAAGTCTTGGTGTGACACTTGTGACAGATTTTTTTGCTGAAAAAGACTTTTATAAATATCATTATTTCTTTCAATCTAAGTTTATAGAAAAAAGTGTAACAGTGTCACAAAAGCCTTTGAAACCCTTATTTTTCCTAGGTTTTTGCTGTTACACTTTTCATTTGAAACTGTCACAATGTTACACTTTTCTGTCACAAAAATGATCTGACGTTTTGCTTCTTCCTGTAAATTCAGCATCGCTGTTCAAAAGTGTCACACATAAAGAATCAATTGTGCATATAATTCTCGATCAGATACCTGTTTGCCTGAACCCAGATCTCAACTCGCCTCATGTCTTCCGGCGGATTTTCCAGAGGAAACAGTGAGCCATATCCATCCGCATCATACTCGCGAGCTAACATTCGGTCGACAACATCTGCAAAGTCCCTTGACGTGTCTGTTTCTGTCAATGTAAGGTTCGTAAACATTTCCCAAAACCATCTCTCCGGAGTTGTCGTCTCAAGCCATCGATACGTCGCATTTGTCATCGACTGGGCGAGGCCAATCATCATCTCAAGAACTGTACATGGTCCGGACAGCGCTTCCTCAATCTCCTCAATCTCATTCGGGTCATTGGTCTGATCTTTCGCGTAGATGTTTCGAAGCTCCTGTCCTTTGATTCCGCGATCGGCATCATTTCCAACCAGATCGTAGAAGTCCTTCTCCCATAAAATTTGCAAACGGGAAAGGACGTAAAGCGTTCGCTGAGGCCCTTCGACCCCAACGAACGCCAGCAGCCATTCGAAATAATTTTCGCGCTCATCCATTCCCTATGAGTCAACCGTCCTCTCCAAGTACCTCAACACGATAACGTCCGGCATGGCAATTCAGCATAAACACAACGCCGAGCAGATCGTTCCGTACGTACAGGGCTTCTGCCTGCTCGATCTTCTCTTCCGTATTGCCCAGTTTCAGGATATCATGCCGATAAGTCTCAAGAATCCCGGAACCGATAGCCGTATCTCCTTCCGTGAAGATCTCGCTCGTCGCACTGTCGCAGATCACATCGTCTCCAAGCCACCAGTCGAGAAACACCTGCCGCATTTCCGGCTCCTGCTCCGGAACCCTGTCAAAGTCGTCCTCCGAAATGATAATTGGAACATCAATCATCGGTCGATCGTCTGTCGGACTTTCCGCCTCGGCCTCCTCTGTTTCGGTTTCACCATCAGGGTCAACAACCATGTTGTCGCTTCGTTCAGACGGCGGTTGCCAATTCAGGCGCTTCTTTTCAGGTTTTTTCTGTTCGACTTTCTTTTGGTCTTTCTTAAAAGGATGTTCATCAAGCCACCCTTTCCCGAGCCAGCCGACAGCAGCTCCTCCTACAAAGCTTCCAACGCAGCTGAGCACAAAAGTCATTTTACTCATTTATCTTTTCCCCCTCTTTTTTCTGTGTAGCACATTCCTGTAAAAATGGTCGTACATACCTTGTTTCTGAAGAAAGTCAATGTGCGAGTCCAGATATTTTCTTTTGCGTATGTCCTCTGTTTCTTTCTTGTACGCAATATAATTCTCGCATCTGGCATGGCATGTCGTTTCTCTTTGGCCACAGCCATAGCAAGGGCACTTCATTTTCCAGCCTTCTTATACAAGTAAGTAGAATTGAACCGCAGCGGATATCCATCAGCTCGGTTGTTGATCCAAGGGAAAGGTTCTCCAGTTGACCTGTCAATGATACCAAGATCAATGAAATGATCTGATTCCGGATCATTCCTGTTCCAACCGCGGACAATCATTTTCTGTTTTTCCTCTTTTGTCATCGGAACATATCCAATAGCCCTAGCTACGTCAAGCTCAGAAACGATTCCGTCCTTGCGCAGCGTCAACCGACTTGTCTGATCGCTTTGAACCCGCTTCAGGAAGTTCACATTGACAAGGAGTTGTCCTGGACGGAATGTTTCACATGTGTTCTCGCTGAACCAGATATCACAGTCATCGATGGCGGACGAGCCTGGAACTATACTGGTTTCTTTCTTCGTAGTGTACTCGCCCGTTTCTTCGTCAACGACATCCTCAACATCTGTTACCTCAATTAATCCGTTTCGGATCTTGTCGTATGCTTCTTTTCCAAATTCGGATATCACGCCATCGACAAGATGCTTCTCACTTGCCTCCTTCGCCGTAAGAGCCGCACCAAGACCAATGATTCGGTTCGTGTTCATCCCATGACCTTTAAGAACCATTCCGGTTCCGACGATCAGCATACCAGCCGGAAGCGCATAGTGCTTGATCAGCCCCCAACCAGTTTTTCTTCTCTGGATCCATTTATCTTTCTTGTATTCTTCTTCCGTGTAAGGTCTGCTTGTATCGAGGAGCCCGTTGTGAGCGTCTTCGATTTTTTTCACGTTGTCGCTGTATTCATTAAGAATCTCATCCACAGTCAATGTCTGCTTTACTCCAATGACTGCTCCTCCAAGCATTGTAACTGTACCGCCAATCGTCAGAATCGCAGGTGCGTGCGCCTTCAGTGCAAACAAAATGCCAGACAAATTAATCATCGTTTTTCCTCCATTTTTCAAAAAGATAAGGAGCCGTATCTATTACAGCTCCTTTTCGTCAGGGTCAGTCTTTAACCATGAGTTTCAACGTTAGTTCATCAATCTTCTGCTTCAATTCTGCTTCTTCGGCCTCCCACGCCGCTTCGGCAATTGGAAACAGATCGATGAAGACCGATTCACTATCTTTGTCACCCGTTACCGCAGATATATAGATCGGTCTAATTCGATTTGTCACCTCCCGCCTTTCAGCAATCGCCTTCTTCACAGAGTTGAGAAGTTCAGTGATGTAATCCGTGTTAGTTTTCATGGTTTAACACGCTCCTTTCTACTATGGAGCGTTAATTTTTCTCGGATTTCAATGCTCTATGGTCGTAAAACGGTTTTAAGTTTGTCAATGCTCCGTCCTTGTAATCTGCGTAAACCTTACTCGGAGGAAAAACCCTCGGCATAATTGGAATCCAAGATATACCCGGCACGCAATATTCATCATCGTGCCTTACCATTGTAAACACTATTTCTGATCCCATTGGTAAAGTAACGATGATAGCTCTATGGGTGGGAAGCCATAGATCTTTCTCATAGGTTACGTGTATACTTTCTTTAAACTCGGGATACAAAAGACAAAATACATCAAAGATTTCCTTTGGCGTTTCAGCAGAAAAACTCACGGAATGCATCCTCCTTATTTCAGGTTACCCCTGCCGAGCAACTCCAAGATTTTTACATATTCTTTTATCGTCATCAATTGCCAATGATCTGCGTCTTTGTATATGAATATCAATATTTCTCCACCGTCGATTGTGACCCTTAATTCTGTTTTGCTGCCTCTTCCATAGTTCATCATCTTTTTGTCCAGATTTGGAAATCTGGAACGAAATTCTTCAAGAATATCAAAATCGTCTTTCATGCGATCTCCTTCAAACCGTGCTGGATTTATTCATAATAATCGTGAATTTCTCCGTCTTCCTCGTAAGGAAAATATACTCTGTACCCAGACCGAACAAGAATATCGGTTATGTCTTCGGCCAGAAACCCAATCTGCTCCATAGTCGGATTGTCAATACCGCACATAAGGGCCAATAAGTCACCCATGGCAGAATAAATCTTGTCAATTTGTTCCAGCTGAACAACAGAAAAATCGTCCATAAACAGACTCCTTTCGTGAACTTTTTCCTGAATATCAATAAATTTGCCGGGTCTCCAAAACCTTTGTTGAGGGTTCGAATCCTTCTGCCCCTGTTTTCATAACTGTATCCGTTATAAAAGGATACAGTTATTTTTTATTCAACTGTGCTGTCCGTGTTCGTCAAACCCGCACGCAGCCGCATTTCTAGCATTCTTTCTTCGTGAGCACGTTGTTCATTTCTATCACGGAACGTCCAGTAGTCAATCTCTGATTCATTACCAATATCTGTATGTTTCTCGTTTGAGACGGGATTCGGAACAGAAGCGGGTTTTGGAGGAGTTTCGATGGGGGCAATAGAAATTTTTGAATTTTCAAATACCCTTTCCCATACTTTTCCCGGAATTTGAGATATAATAACGCCCGCAGCCCCGCCAATGATGCCTTTTGCAACGCGAGGATTGTCAGCAATAGCTGTTCCGATCGTTTTGCATATGCTCATAATCTTTTCACCGGTCTTCAAAATAACGTCAACGGCTTTCTTTGGAATAAACAGCATGCTTTTTTTCTCCTTTCACTTTCCAGTTGTAGCTTGTATTTCTTCAGATGCGCTCTCGATTGCCCACTCCAAATAGACTTGCGCTTTTTTCAGATCCTCAGACCCGCCCTTTTTTCTCCATCTGGAAACGTACTTCATCACGTTTCCAAGGCAATAATCAGTGAACCCTTCCGTAGAGAGCGTGTCGCGAATATAATCGATTACTTCGATCTTTTTGTCCGCATAGTGCGATGGATGATGCACTGCGTCCCCGCCATTATGCATAACTTAGCTCCTCCTTCTTTTTCTTATACTTTCTCATTACTTTTTCTTTTTCTTCTGGCATCTGCTTATACGGAAGCGTTTCTACCGGGAATAAAGCAGGAAGTGTAGACAGTTCTTCAATGGTGAACGACGACAACGGTTTGAGCCTTACCTCTCCAGTGCTCGGGTCGTTCATTTTCAGTTTATGGACCCTATACCAATGAAATATGTCGTCCCCCAACTTTTCAGTGG
>Ga0326511_10002514_pt1 | contig 14837 bp, 14 predicted proteins | sample 0_2496_0518_D_FD_203701 | JGI IMG/M metagenome (GOLD analysis project Ga0326511, IMG submission 203701) | Bovine rumen microbial communities from UC Davis, California, United States - 0_2496_0518 | ecosystem: Host-associated > Mammals > Digestive system > Stomach > Rumen | place: USA... | reverse complement strand
GAACGCCGTTCATAACCGCGCTGACCCACTCAGTGTCGCGACGAATAAATTCCGGCTGATTCTGCAGCGTCCGGTAATCAGGGAACAGATAGTCGATGTTCGCCATGCCATAGGTCTGGGTGGTACCATCGGCGTTCATAACATCATGCTGGATAATGCCGTCAGCCATGGCTTCTTCCACGGCGGCCTTCAGGCTGCCGAGGCGCTTACCATTGGCAAAGATCTTCTGCACGTCCTCATGGGACAGGCTGGTCTGCGGGGTGTCGTTGTCGAATACGTTGTGCTTCAAAGCTTCCTCATCCTCTCCGTCATTGTCAGAATGTTCAGCGGCATCATCACCTTCGCCGCCTTTACCTTCAAGAGCCTGGCCAATCATGAAATAGACCACGTTCTTCTGTTCTTCCGTCATGCTGTCAAATACATCCTTGACAGTCTTTTCCTTACCCTGCTCCGCCACGGGCTTTTCCTCCTTCACTTCTTCCTTAGTCTCTTCCTTCTTTTCTTCTTTAGCCTCTTCAGCTTCAGCATGAGCAAGGCTAATTTCCTTATCTGTCCAGATGAAAGCCTCGGTCTCTGTATCCTCATCGGCATGTGCCAATTCCTCAGGGAAATCGATTACTGCTCCGGGATTAGCGCCAGCGAGAACGAGACTCACTTCACGAATAGTTCCATGAAGGACCTCTCCGGCTTTCTGCTTCAGATGATTTGCATAAATGGATAGATTCCGGATGTCACCATGATGCACCATCTCTTTAGCTGCTTTGGCTTTATCCGTATTGTTGAACGAGCAGTATGCGTAGACTCCTTCGTCACGATTCTCTAAGAGCGCATGACCCAGAACATCTTCTACATCCTCGTGATCGTGCATATACACAAGCGGGACAATAGTTCCATCCTGTTCCCTAAATGCGTCTTTGCGAATCGTACGACCATCTGCACATTTCAGATCGTTCCTGGTGGCCCAGCCACCAAAGTCGTACTTTTTCGGCATTATTAATTCCTCCCAAAAATAGAAAAAGCTGTCTAGCTTTCAATTGCTCGTTCACCGTGCACTATGTCTCCGGTATAATAAAGCACTCTCTTGCTTTACAGTTCCATTTTGATTAACTTAAACCGGATTCACCGGACGATTCATCTGTATTCTCCAAAACTATTGATGGTTTCTCGTCGCCAGCCACAGCATACTCTTGATCCATTTGGCGATTAAGGTTCGCATTGCGAAGTTCATCGGCTCGTTCATCCTGTACCGGTTTAAAGCCAACGATGCCACGAAGTTCATTAGAGCTAAGGATCTCATTACGAGTGAACTTATCGGCGATATCTGCAATCTTCTCGACAGGAACAAGCTTAAACGGATCCTTGAAGAACATCACGGATTGACCCTGACTACGAGCTGTCTTGGTCAGCCATTTGCGCCTAACCTCATCTACAATAGCCGACAAGATCGGTTCAATAGTTCGATTATTGTAATTGAGCATCGTCTTCTCATCAGCAGTACCATTGAAGACTTCTTCGGTAAAGCCAAGCTGAGAGTACAAAGTTTTCGTCAGATACTCGATCTGATTGAGAAGGTTGTTTTCTACCGAACGGTTAAGTTGCGTAATCTTTTCGGTTCCATCGGTATAAGCTATACCATATTTCGAACCAGAGAGCTGCATTTCAATGTCTTTTCTGCGCTGTTCAGCTTGCTGCCGTCGAGCCTCCGTCTTGATGATATACGGAAGCTGAATGATCAAGTCAAGCTTTCCAGAGCTAGCCTGTTCGTCAACAGAATCCAGCAAATTCAACTTGCGAATGAGCCTCTGAAGAGTTGAGTTTGGTTCATTCATAACTGAATATAGAGGATTCTCAATGATCAGAACCATCTGCTTAGGCAGTTTGAGTTCTTCTTTGCGACCCGTTTTCTCGTTGTATACTTCGCAGATTACATGTGCTGGGTACCACTGAGTAATCTTAGCCACTCTAGCGGACTGAATGTCAAATCCACCAGTCTCTAGCGGACTTAAGGTAGTATCGACCGGCACAACAGCCACAACACCTTCGTCAAACATCGACTGTACAATGTCTTGGACAAAAGCCCGCCCAGTCTGGTCAAGATTTGCCTCCAGTGTAAACAGGCTATTGAGCCCTGAACGAATCGTCTCTCTGTACCGCCCATCCTGATCTAATCGAACATGCTGAATACTTATTGCCGCAACATCGATCGCTATGCGGTTCTCTATTGCCGTTACGATAGACTTGTCAGCAAAGATCCTACGCCTTCGCCGATCAAGCCTATCGGACGATCCCGGGCCGGTGGAAACTGAAATCGTCGGATCTCGATTGTTCCTAAATGCGTTCCAGGCATGCTGGAGACGCTCAGAGAATCTTGGCATTGGGTCTACCTACCTCCACCATACATTAGTTTTATCTTTGCCATGCCCAGCCATTGCGTTTGCCACCAAGCGCATACATCGACCCTTTTGTTAGTAAGTTTCCAACAAATTCTTGTCCGGCTTTCTGGAACTTACGCACGTCCTGATAATCAACATTGGATCCAAGATGTTCTAACGCATCCCACGAGTTAAAGTATTTTATACCAGCGCTAAATCGCTGCATATAAGATGCGTTCTTTGACAAATCTGAAATCCCAAGCAATCCGATAGCTGTTGTTCCCGCGAGATAAGCAGCTGTTCCAGCCGCAGCGATCTTTATGCCCTTTGCTAGTTTCTGTTTCCCACTTAATTCGGACCATTCTTTTTTTCTAATAGAGCCGTCCTCATTTTTTACGTATCTAGCCTTACCAGCAGCCGTAAGGGAGCCATCTTCGTTCTGGTAACGCCTAACTCCCCACTTCATGCCGAGAACTCCATGATGCTCCAGATAATTAGGATCACACATGATGTTTCCTACATAATACATCCTGACACCACCACCTCTCATAATTATTCGAAAGCGTCTTTATTAAGCTTATAAGCCACATAAGCGTCCATCATGGCCGAGACACTATCAATCTTCTCTTCATAACGCTTCTTGAGAAGCTTCCTGTTACCGTTTGTATCTTCAATCGTAATACAGTTGCCCATAGTAAAAGTCATGAGCTTTTCGTCAAACAAAAGCATCCGCTCCTCTGCAAGCTTCTTTAGCTCGCCCAAAGGAACGGACTCCGTTTTGGCGCCCTGTATTACTTTCTCTATACCAAATGACCCATTCTCTGATTCCCATCTCAAAACAAAGTCTTTGGCATTATATGGGTCAAATCCAAAGCTTCGGACATCATACTCTGCACTCTGAATATACTGATCCAGATCCTCATAAACCTGCATGGTATCCAAGACCGTTCCCTCTAACACCACAAGACTTCCCTCCTCGATGAATTCATCATACTTATTGCGCATGGCAGTAGACAATCTCATAAGAGTGAGAGAAGTAATGTAGCATCGAGTCTTGACTCCAAAACGTCCTCCAGAAAGCGGAAACAAAAATGTAAAAGCACAAAAGTCATCGCCCTGAGATAAGTCAGCACCCATAGAGCACGGCATTCTCCAAAACGACTGCTTCTTATGCGGAAGGGTCTCCTCATACCGAAAGAAATATGTATAGCCTTCCATAGGCAATCCAAATCGTTTCGCAAGTATGTCGTTCCTGGCGGAAGGAACTTTCTCCGCACGTTCTTTCTCTAGCTGGTACGTATCATAGGTTACAGTCTTTCCAAGATTGGGATTAGCCTTAATCCACATCTCGGGATTAGCGACTTCTTTGACATCATCGAGCTTGTAATACCAAATCGAAACGTGCGGATTAACATACTCGCCTTTTAGTATACTTAGGAGCTCAAGCTTAATAGAATCTCCAACGCCGTTCCGAACCGTTCCTTCAGAACTAATAGCAATGATCAAATAATCGTTCTGTTCAGCTGATCCTTGCTCCTTAGTTGCACCCTGCTCCAGAGCGCCAATGACATCATCGCGAATATCGCCAGAGAGCCACTCGTCTACGGTTGCAACAGCGACACGAAGGCCCTGCAATTTGTCGATAGTCATCGGGCGAATCTCAAGCAATGACCCATTAAGGAAATTCTGAATACCCATCTTAGTCGAAGCTAGCCGAACACGATCGGCTTTAGACCCAGTAGTATTTTGAAGTGATCCCTCTGTTAGGAACTTAAAGTATGGCCCTCTAGCTCTAACGATAGACGTCCTAATTGGAGACATTACTTCTTCGGCCTGCTTCATTGTTGGAGCTGTTGTAATCTGATGAGTGGTTCTACTGTCAACATTTAAGAAATAACTTTGAATAGTCGACGCATACATTGACTTAGCAGCGCCGCGGCCAACAATCAAATACTGCTTATTAATTAATCTCTTCTTAATAAACTTCCTCACATAAGAACCGCCGTGACCGCTTGGATCAGGACGCCATATGCTTCGCTCAACATAGTAATACCAGCCAAAGATCTGCTCGCCCCATAGTTTAAACGTGTCAAGTAAATGAAGATCTGACCCATCAGTCAAAACTAATTCATTCTCACAATACCGAACCCATCCCTCAACAGCCTGGTCATCGTAGTAAACGCCAGGATTAGCTATTAGGGAATCTATTCGAGCCATCTCCATAGAGATCTCTCGATTAATCTGCACTTCTCCTCTAAGAACAGAATTTCTAAACTGAGCATAGTACTTGGGGACTGCGGTGTTAGAAAGAGACATCAGTCATCATCCTTATTTCTTCTTTTGCTTTCCATCTCCACCGCCACCACCGCCGCTATTTCCAGTCAATCCCTTTCCCAACCCAGCACCAAGTTCCCTAGAAAAGCTATTAGAAAACGGAACAATTGTATTGTTTGCAACTGTAGAGGCAAGTCTTCCGGTATGATGAAGAATTGTCTTTACTGCACTCTTGCCAGCCGAAACAGCTCTCCCAATTGGAGAATTCCTCTTGATCTCCTTCTCGAGACGAGAATACTCCAATTCACTCTTCATTCGATTGATAGAGGATCGGAGTTCATCATCAGTCATTGACTTCGAAGAAGGCTTATTATACCGTTTCTTTCCAGCATCAGTTAGAGTCCCGTCCCTATTTCGGAAACGCCGAATCCCCCACTTCATTCCGAAGATACCCCAATGCTGGAGTTGATCTCCCTGATAGTACACAGTCATCACCTCCCCGGGTCAACTTCGACATTCAAACGCCATTCATACTCGGCAATCTGTTTCTGAATAGCATCCTGCACATAAGAATTGGAAGGTGGATCAAAGACCGATCGCACCTTCAAGTAAATGTAACTCTTCACGGGCTCGAGCAACGTACTAGAGCCAAGAAAATCTGACCACTTCTCGTCCGGACCACTAATTGCATAGCCATCTTGTGGTCCTACACCCAATTGGCGAAGAATCATAAAGACACTATTAATATGGATCATAATGTCCGCATCAAACGCTGAGTAATCTGGATCCAGACCAAGCATCTTCTTGATCGAATATAGGATGCTATCCTCCATAAACTACCTCCATGGACAAGTATCACCGGGCTTTCGCTCGACAGGATCTTTGGGAAGCAGCTCTGCATCCCCGTAATGTATTGCCTTATGCGTTCTGTCAGAAACACAAATCAAGAACTCCGGGTCAAAGATCTCATCCCGTCTAGACAATATGTCATCGATGGTGATTGGATTCATGTGATGAACAACTAATCCTTTCCCTATCTCATAACCCTCAATACCTAAATCACAACCTCCATCACGCAATATGACTGCACGTCGTGCTTCCTGCCACTCTCGAGACCTATAAAACGCCTGATTCAAATATCGATCAAAGCCAAATGTAGATTCTCCAACTTGGCCGCCGAGCTTCAGGTACTCAAAACGATCTAGGATCGTACCAAGACGCCGCAGGTCCTTATATGTCCGAAGTATCATCTTCATCACCGATAGAATAACTCTTAAACGCCTTAATAGCCTCAGAATATAGCTCCTCAACTCTCCTAGAAGACTCAAGTGCTTCCGTCTTAGCCCGAAGAAGCTTATTCTCCTCCTCCAACTTCTGGCGTTCGAGCCGTTCCCTCATGGAGCCCAACTTTAAGTAATGTGTAATGACCTGTGCGCTAGCCGTACCCTCTGCAAGCTGCTTCTCAGCCAAATCTACGGCTAAACTGATCAACTGTTTCTCCCTTGCATCAGGCGAAGTTGCAGGTGGGCGCCTGATTAGAGGTTCTTCAGCTGACTTCGACTTTACTCTCATTAGCTTTCACCCCTGTATTAACCAAATATGCCATTCCTTTCAACAGTTTCAGTAGACTTTTCGATGGCAATAGCCCCCTCTGCTCTGGGAATCTTAGATCTGAAAGGAGGAATGGCCCCACCGCAAGTGCCACGTCAGGAAAAGATCATGCTATTGCCATCGAAAAGTCTACTAAAAATTTCCTCCGGGGAATTTTCTAAGGGTCCGGCGATCCAGGGTGGGGGAGGTCTTTAAGGACCCCCTCCCCCGGGTGCCATAATGAATGATTGTACACGGCAGGCAGTGTGCGGTGGCCTTGCCGTATTTATATTTCGTTAATTGATTCTTTTTTCTTCACATTAATTAGCGAGCAACTTAATACATTTCTTAAGATCAGTTTGTTTTGTTCTTAAACCATTCTTTTCAATTAGTTCATAAAGAATTGGATCTTTATTTGGTGAATTTTCGAAACCAATTGGACCAAAAGGAAAAAGCTCAAGCACTTTTTGAATGGCTTGAGCTCTATCTTTTTCTTGTTCCTGATCCGATTCGCCATAAAGATCCGAAGAGTATCGTCCAATCAAACCCGATGTGCAGTACTTTTTCCCCTCATCAAAGGTGAACCACTCGTCAAAGTTGTTGTACGGGTTCCAAGGATTGTCAGAAGTTGTCAACATTACATCAGACAAAGTAATTCACCTCCTTTAAGGTTTGATTGCTTCAAGAATTGTGCTTGTCGAAACGCCAAGATTCTCAGCAATTTGTGCAGTTGTATAACCTTTTGCTGCCATTGATTTGGCTCTTGCGATTCTAGCAGGTGTCATTGTCTTTATGTTCTTCGGCATTGACAGTTTAGTTACTTGCTCAGGATCAGCATTAGCAAGAATCCGTTCAAGAGTAGTTTTATGCATAGCACCTGCTTGAATTGCTTCCCATCTATTGCCGATTGTGATGTCAATCTTGTGTTTTCCAGCACCAACTTTGTCTCGATAGTATTTGATAGATTTCTGTTTCTCTTTTTTATATGTCTCTTTGTCCATAGCATCAATCGGATTTTCAAGTTTCCATTGACGCATATGAGCTCCAGAAAGGAGCTGAGCCCGGTTCTCGAGGGGCTTATTCTTTTCTGCCATAACCAGCTCAGCTTTGAGGGCTTCTACTTCTTTTGCATATTTCTTAGCGGCAGAGGGGTTATAGATGTCTTTAGCACTAGCTTTACGGGCCTCTACCCGGGCCTGATTACCCATACTCTTCATCCGGTTAGCATAGCGTGCATAGATGTCCTCAATAATAGTTCCCGTCGAAAGGGTATTGGCATCCCTGGCTTCAGCCATGTAGGTAGTCTTGGTCTGAACAGGCACCCTCTCATAAATATCCTTCTCCATAAGATTCTTTGCCTTACGGATACCGATTCCCATAGACCGGGCAACTTGTTCTGGGCTATACCCCCGGTTAGCCAGGTCATGGGCTTCTTTTGCTCTGGTATCCACCTTGGAGAAGGTCTTTCCGGTCTCTTTCCAGATCTTTTCGCCTTTAAGGTAGCGCTGGTACTCCTCCCCTGTCATAGCCCTTGTATTCTTTTGCTCTTCTCGATACGGAATATAGTACTCCGATCCGGCCTGGCTGAGCAGAGTGTGCTTGGACTTCTCCGGATTCTTCGGATCTCTCTGGTACCTCTTCTTCAATTCAGCGATTCCGTTGTCAATATAAGACTGCTGGTAGTCATACCCGTGCTTTTCGGCATCGATAACCACCATCGAGTGCTTAACGGCCTTCTCAATATCGTCCCAAGGGGCTTCCCTAACAGTCATGTCGGTAATCAAATTCGTGATCTTACCCATTTCTTTCTGGGTTTCAGACTTTGTCATACGATGAAAATCTTTGTTGGGGGAATGATCTGCGTCATACATCCCCGGATCGAAGTCCTTCAGTCCTTTCAAAGGTTCTCTCGTCTTGATGCGCCCGTTGTTATTTGGGATAACGAGGACCGAGTCTCCATCAAAGTCGGCACCGCTAAGCCTTTCTGCGGTCTTCGGGTTAATGCAGACGGCATCCGGAGCATTTTTGCCAATCATCTTAATGGATTCTTGGTTTTTGTTGTTGACAGTTAATTCCGGGATCTCAAAACGGCCTGCATGAGGATATCTTATTAGAACTACCTTTTCGCCATCATTGTAATTCGGAGCATAGATCTCATTTTCTTTAAGACTCGGAGCCGACAAAATATAATGACTCGCCTGCCGAGGGAAGCCGGCGGCCTTCAAGTCCACCGCAGCTGTGTCACATTTTTCAGCGAACTCTTCGAGTTTCATCTTCTTAACGACAGGATTGGTGAGACTTTTGATTTCATCAAAGTATTCCTGCTGAATATCAGCCGCCATCGTTAGCTGCTTTTCAGCAACTTTAGGAAGCTGCTTGGAAAGCATCTGAGACGCTATGTTGTTTTGCCATCCGGCACGAGAGCCTTGTTCAGAAACGATGTTTAATGCGCTCTGGTGTTCCTTTCCGTCTGCACCAATGTAATGCCGTTGGGCTAATATCAATTGGTCGTCTTCCAGTACGGTAGCTCCAAACGGATTGATCTCGTATTTTCCCTTTACCAGATTCCCATTCTCGTCGTACTGAATCTTAAGAGGCTTCAGGACACTATTATCCTTATCCGGTCCCATGATCGGCATCCCTTGAGGTTTGTTTGAATTGAAACGAATATCAATTCCGGGAGGAAGATCGTCGGCATATACGGCCATCCCTTTTACGTAGTGAGTTCCATCGACATCAATGCGAACCTGACAATAATTCGCATTCTTCATAGAAATATCATCTACGCCTCGCCGAAGTTCTACCATGCCGTCATGCATTCTGGCCGTTGTTCCATCAGGGCGAATATCATCGCCATGCAGAACTTGTACTCGTTTGGAGTCGACGATCACGGGTTCCTGAACGCTTCTGACAACATCGTTCTCCGTATAAACGTTAGGAACAAATATCTTGTCCTTGTTTGCCCTAAGATCAGCTTTGGTTGTGCCGGCAGGAGCGAGAACCTTGATAGTGGTGTTGAACTGAGTGCCCATCTGATTCGTATCAAAATTAATGACTTCATAGCCCTCTTCCTGAAGAAGGGCCAGAGCATTATTCTTGCGAACTTCTGATACTTTTCCAAGTCCATTATCGAAAGTTGGAATATAATGCTCAGTTCCTTTGCCGACCATAATATATCCATGTTCTTCGACTTGCTTTTTCAGTTCGTTTGCCACTTCCTGATTCTTTGAGGCCCGAATCTGATAATCCTGGTCCAAATATAAACGGACTGTAGCTTCGGGTTTCCCGATTACTCTGCCAATAGCAACATTGGAATATCCTTTTGCTTTCAGTTTCCTGGCTTTAGCAATCTCTTCCAAACGAATATCATTCTTGGAATTGCTCACCTTTGCACGGAGAGTGGTCGTAGACATACCAAAGCTCTTTGCAATTTCCGCTTCACTCATTCCACTTTTACGCAGAGACTGGACTTTTCCGTAAAAATCACGATTTCTTTGATACGGATTTTCTCCAGACCCCCATGGATAGCGCCCAGAATGTCGCGGCGTTCCATAATGCTCCAGCACGTCATACATGGTAATCACCCCTTAAGCTTTTCTTTTTCAATAATTCGATCGAATTGAACTATCAGATTCATGATTTGTTGAATATCCATCGGATCGGGAACATGCTTCTGCACTTCTCCGCTCTGGTAAATCCTCAGTTCAATTGTTAGCTCCTGAGGGTGTTTCTTGTACTCAAGACAAAAAATAGCAGCATAGATTTCCAGCTGCTTTAAGTTCGCCGGGATCTCTCCTGTCTTTAGATCATGGATCCGAAGAGTGTTGGTCTTCTCTTCGAAGGAGATGGCGTCTGTTGTTCCAAAACAATTGTCACTAAAATATAATGGCTGTTCTGGAGCCATACGGAAGCCAATGGCATCGTTTACAAACTGATTGAGTGAATTCTTTGATTTGGGAAGTCGGATCCCAAGTTCGATGCATCTTCTGGCAAAGTCATGAAGTTCCGTTCCGCGCTCTGCTGCTCGATAATTCCAATAAACACTTTTAAGCTTCTCCGGATCATAGTTGACCCAGTGATACTTGCTCGCTGAGAGAAAGGCATGTTTACCTGCGATCTCGAAATGCCTGTTGAAGTTCACCGAGTACCTCCTCTTCGTTCTCTGGACAAATAAATCTTGCAAACGACATTTCATTCAGCTTGTCGACGTAATACTGCTGGTTCGGACGAATGCTGGCACCTTGCTGGCGCTTACATTCGAGGCATGCCCAACGATCGTTGCAGAGAACGATCAAGTCCGGAATCCCCTGAATGTAATTAGCATCGTTCTTTAAAACCATGCAGCCTGGAAATATCTTTTTGAGTTTCCGGATCAGATTTGCTTGATACCGGTTCTCGTTCATATGTCCTCCATTAAGATGAATTTAATTCATCTTAGCATGAATTTTTTTCATCTTCAAGGTCAAAAAGAAGGTAGAATGTCCGATTATCGACACATTCTACCTATATTCCATATAAACAATTGTTTTTATTTCGACTACCGGCTTTTCAGAAATATCTTTTCGTTAAAGTTTCTCTTCTCATTCAACGCTCTGCTGATTGCAATGTCAATCGGTGCCGTGCTTTTCAGGTGATAGTAATATAAATCTCTATACGGCGTGTTCATCCGGTCAATCCGGCCTGCGGCCTGAACCATCACCTTATAGCTATAGTTCTGACTGAAGAATATCAAGGTATCAGTATCTGTACAGTTCCATCCTTCGGCTCCTGCGGTATATTGAACAAGATAGGCCCATGAAGCAGTGTTGGGAATGGGCTCGTGTTTGTGCCCGTTCCACTCGGAAACTTTGGTGGGTAAGGATCTGAGCCGGTCCAGTTCATAGTCAAAGTTGTAAAATATAATGGCTCTTGGATGATCTCTGAGTATTGATTTGACTTGTTCGATTCTTGAGTCATCGCTGTTCACAACCTTTCGCATACAATAGCATACACCTGAAATATCCTGTATCGGTTCGTTCTTAAACGGATCCCACCGGTTCTTTAGCACCGTTTTGAATATCATTCGATTGTATTCGCAGATCACATCCCTATGATGCTGGACGGTTGGTTTTGAAAAATCCATTGTCACGACAATTTGCTCACGCAGTCGTTCCAATTTTTTCGTGGCGACGAATCGATCAATTCGGGGATACTTTGTAAACCTCGAAAATATCACATGTTCTTGTGTAAATGCAGTCCTGTTCTTATAGAACCCATTGGCAATGAAAACTGGAATATAATCAGTCCACGTATCGCCAGGAGTCGCCGATAGTAATATCCATTGATTCTTCTTAGTGATCTTCAGAAAGCTTTTAACCCAAGCACCGCTGCCGACAACTCTTTGCTCGTCAAATATAAAGAATGCGTCTTTAACATCCTTATACTTTCCGATATTGTTCCAGCTGTCAACCGTAAAGCCAGAAAGAAGGAAAGGGGCACCTTCTTCCTCCCAGTCTTTGGTGTCCCTTTTCCTTGCGGTGGTGATAATATAAAGCGGCACTTTATTCTTCATCTTACGCCATTTACCTTGACCATTAATCTGAAGCGTACCGTTGCCTATCTTTTCATAGTAATAGCAGAGAGCTGTCCGACTTTTTCCACTACCAACTCCACCGACTAATATCTTTCCGTTGCTCAGTTCTTCTACGGCTTTAATCTGGTGATCGTATAATTCCAAACTCATTAGAACGGCAGCTCGTCGTCAGAGTTCTCGTCTTTGTGTTTGTTCATGTACGGATCTTCAACGATTGTGAAATATCCTTTTGACAGATACGCCTTAACGCCCTTACGACCATTGAACTCATAGCTGTACGGGCTAATTACAAGATCGACGTCCTGAATATCATCCTGATCCAAAAGTGCAACACTATCTGCATCAAGTTCCTTAATATTTCCGTTGATAACCCGATAGACATGCGGAGGGAAGTTTTCATACCGAACAAATACCTTAAGCCTGGGCTCTTTGTCGCCATCCGGTGTATCCTTCCACTTAACATTCAACCCTGCTGCTTCAAGCTCATGACCCTTATCTTCATCCAGAACAATCGTAAAGTTGCCCATTTGTCCCTTCGGATTAAACTGATCCGGCTTTCCTGTAAAGTTGCGATAGAGAATAGACTTGATATCACCATTATTGGAATCCAGGTTAATATTGTTAGAATTAAAACGGTTCGTAAGCATGATTATTTCCTCTCTTTCTTTTTCTCAGTTATGAATAGCTGTTCCAATGTGATCAAGTGGCGTTGTTTGACTGATAGCACTTGCCAAAATATCATTAAACGGTCTTGGATCTTCAATCTCTCCACCACATGCGGCATAACCAGCAATGTCGATCCAGTTGTCACTCTTCTTTTTGCCGCTTTTAATCCGAGCGACTTTTAAAAGGATGAGCATCGCTGCTACATCCTTTGCCTCAAACCTGTCTTCACCAAGATATCCGTTCCACAGTCTCGCTATGGTCTCAAAGTTTCGCTCCGGCGTACCATAGTCATCTTCACGGTCGCCGTTCACACAGTGGTTTGCCTGATCCAAAATATCACTTCTGGTCATAAGTCCTCCTTTAAAGCATAAACTCTTCTGCATCGCCATACATGCTAATATCACGCACAGCATCTTCTACCAGCTGGTTATAGTACCCACGATCAATGTTGTCCTCCTGCGCCGTTCCTCGCATCAACTCGGATTCTTGCCATAAATATCCTTTAGTTCCAGTTGCTGCATAGTACTTTCCATCTTTCTCTCGAACCAGTCTTCCGCCTCCAGTGCCGGGTAGCACCGGGCAGAATTGTCCAGCACGTCCGACGAAGTGGTACTCAGGGGCTTCTTCAGTTCCATAGTCCAAATATAAAGCCCCGCCAGTCACACTCTTCGTCTCGCAAAGGTCATCAAAGACGATTGGTTCGTGACTAAACAGGGTTTTGAAAATATAAGGCTGTTGAAACTGAGCTCCGGTCGCCGTCCATTCGCCATCTTTATACTTGGCGACATAGACTGCATCGTTTACCAAACACATTCGGTCATAGGTTGCTTCATGTTCAAAGTTATAGCCGTACAGTTTTCCGTAATTCATAACGAAGTCGATAATATCAGGTGTTGCATCTGGGATCTTAATCGAGTCAGTCTTGATGTGTGCGACAGTAAATCCACGAGCTTGAACCTCATGCTTTAAGTTGACCATAAAGAGCGCCCCGCGTTTTGCAACTATATTGTCCTTATTGCGAATATCACGGAACGGATTGTCAAACTTAGCGCTCGTCAGCCCGTATACACTATTGATCGCTATCTTTAACGCACCAGCCAACTCTTTAGCCCTTCCTTCGTCATCCAAAAACGGCGCAAGCTTACCGTTCATAATGTGACGGGCACCATCAAAGTCCTTATGCTTAATTAAGATTCTTGCTTGCAGAATATCAGCGAAGTGTTTGGTATACACATCGCCAAACAGGTTCTCGGCAACAATCGAACTTGGATGCATACTAGCAATATCGAGCAAAGCGACATTATGATAGATTCCGGGTTCGGCGTATACGTATCCGCCTTCGCCAACCTCTTCGCCACGATAAAGGCTGACCATATGTGTAGCGGTGGTTCCATTCTTCTTGGTTTCAACCTTCGGTCCATACGAATATCCAGGAAAGATCGGTTCCCCCTCCGCATTAAAAGCGGTGTATATCGGATCCACCGCGCAAAACGAGCCATTCATCGATTCGATCTGATGCAGTCGTTCGGCAACAGCAGACTCATCGCCCATATCGCGATAGTTAAATGCATTCTGCGGATTCCGCTCAGTACCAAATATTATTCGAGTAGTATGCTGATTGGTAGTGTCGTTTACAGAGAGTCCGGACAACGCCGCCAGAATCTTCCTGGCTGTCCAGTCTGCCTGCCTGGCATTAAAGACAGCCTCAGTCGCAATGACGTCGTTGTCACAATACTCAGCAACCATTTCCCACTTCTCTTCCGGTACTGGCTGATCCCATGGTAGACCGAGTTCCTGGTGATGGATACCTAATTCAATTTCCCACTTCTTCAAACTTTGCTTTGTCGAGCAGAAGTCGTAAATATCCGTATAGCTGATGTTGTACGCTTCCCTGAACATTGCGGATGCATTCTTCTTGCCAATGATCTGCTGACTCAAGTTGTACAGATCCTCGTTGGAATATCCAAGATAACATCCATACAGCATGTGGTTGTCATACCGTCGGCAATTGAATCCAACAAGCTTCATGGAAAAGAGCTCTTCCATGTCACGAGGACCGGGATTGATCATACGGTGGATGACCTGTCCTTCACCTTGCATCTTCCAGTTCACCAGGAACAGATTAGGAAAGACCTCGCAGTCAAAGAATATAATAGGTTTATCGCCAGGTGCTGCTGACACAGCTTCTTCCGAATCCTCAGACCGCCATTTCATCGCAAGGCACTGTTTCATGCAATAGTCAGACTGATGTGAGCTATGCTGAGCAAAGTTTACAACAGCCGGCCTCATGTCAGAAATATCATAGCGAAGTCCGCTAGCATATGCATCGTCAAGAATCTTTCGAATAAAGTCGATCTCTGGTT
>Ga0326511_10002511_pt1 | contig 14840 bp, 5 predicted proteins | sample 0_2496_0518_D_FD_203701 | JGI IMG/M metagenome (GOLD analysis project Ga0326511, IMG submission 203701) | Bovine rumen microbial communities from UC Davis, California, United States - 0_2496_0518 | ecosystem: Host-associated > Mammals > Digestive system > Stomach > Rumen | place: USA: California... | reverse complement strand
CTGAAGGCCGCTGGCATCGAGAACTTTATCCATGTTAAGTCTAATCAGCTCGAAACGCTCCGTGCGTACAATGCTAAACTCGGTATATAATTATGGCACGCAAGAATTTCAATAATATCGATATTTACGCTGGCATTCAGCAGACGAATGGCCAGCAGTGGCAGAAAGAGAATGGCATCACTGCTAACTGGCGTACGCCCGAGCAGATAGACATTCAGCCCGTCTATACCAAAGAAGACCTCGAAGGCATGGAGCACCTCGATTTCACAGCTGGTATTCCTCCTTATCTTCGTGGCCCGTACTCCATGATGTATCCCTTCCGTCCGTGGACTATCCGTCAGTATGCTGGATTCTCTACGGCTGAAGAGTCTAATGCCTTCTATCGTCGTAACCTGGCATCTGGTCAGAAGGGACTTTCCGTAGCCTTCGACCTGCCTACCCATCGTGGTTACGATCCCGATAATGCCCGTGTGGTGGGCGATGTCGGTAAGGCTGGTGTGTCTATCTGTAACGAGGAGAACATGAAGGTCTTGTTCTCAGGCATTCCTTTGAATAAGATGTCTGTGTCTATGACCATGAACGGTGCCGTGCTGCCAATTCTGGCGTTCTACATCGTGGCTGGTCTGGAGCAGGGCGCTCAGTTGGAAGAAATGGCTGGCACTATCCAGAATGATATTCTGAAAGAGTTCATGGTGCGTAACACCTATATCTATCCGCCCGCATTCTCGATGAAGATCATCGCCGACATCTTTGAATATACCTCGCAGAAGATGCCGAAGTTCAACTCTATCTCTATCTCTGGTTACCACATGCAGGAGGCTGGTGCTACTGCCGACATTGAGCTGGCTTACACCTTGGCCGACGGTATGGACTATCTGCGCACAGGTGTGAATGCAGGTATCGATGTGGATGCTTTCGCTCCCCGTCTGTCATTCTTCTGGGCTATCGGTATGAACCACTTCATGGAGATTGCCAAGATGCGTGCAGGCCGTCTGTTGTGGGCAAAGATTGTGAAGAGCTTCGGTGCCAAGAATCCGAAGTCGCTCGCCCTGCGTACCCACTCGCAGACCTCTGGCTGGTCGCTCACTGAGCAGGATCCCTTCAACAACGTAGGCCGTACTTGTATCGAGGCTATGGCAGCCGTGCTGGGTCACACCCAGTCGCTCCATACCAATGCCCTCGACGAGGCCATCGCCCTGCCTACCGACTTCTCAGCACGTATTGCCCGCAACACCCAGATTTATATCCAGAACGAAACAAAGGTCTGTAAGCAGATCGACCCGTGGGCTGGCTCCTACTATGTAGAGACCCTGACTAACGAGCTGGTGCATAAGGCTTGGGAGCACATTCAGGAGATTGAGAAGCTGGGTGGCATGGCCAAGGCCATCGAGACCGGTCTGCCCAAGATGCGCATCGAGGAGGCTGCCGCCCGCACGCAGGCTCGTATCGACTCAGGTGTGCAGACCATCGTCGGCACCAACAAGTACCGTCTGGAACACGAAGATCCTATCGACATCCTCGAGGTCGACAATACCGCTGTGCGCAAGCAGCAGGAAGAGAACCTGAAGGAGGTGCGCTCGCATCGTGACGAGGCTGCCTGCAAGGAGGCATTGAAAGCCATTACCGAGTGCGTCCGTGATTTCAAGGAAGGCCGTAAGAGCGAGAACAACCTTCTCGACCTTGCCGTCAAGGCAGCACAGCTGCGTTGTACGCTGGGTGAGATCAGTGATGCCTGCGAAGAAATCGTAGGCCGTTATAAAGCAGTAATCAGAACCATTTCAGGCGTGTATAGTTCAGAATCCAAGAACGACTCCGACTTTGAGAAAGCCTGTGAGTTGACAGAGAAGTTTGCAAAGCGTGAAGGCCGTCGTCCGCGTATCTTCATTGCCAAGATGGGACAGGACGGTCATGACCGTGGTGCCAAGGTCGTTGCTACAGGCTATGCCGACTGTGGTTTCGACGTCGATATGGGTCCCTTGTTCCAGACACCTGCCGAGGCTGCTCGTGAGGCTGTCGAGAACGATGTCCATGTGGTTGGTGCCTCGTCGTTGGCTGCTGGTCACAAGACACTCATTCCGCAGCTCATCGAAGAGCTGAAGAAGCTGGGTCGCGAGGACATCATGGTCATTGCTGGTGGCGTCATTCCTGCTCAGGACTATGACTTCCTTTACAAGGCAGGCGTTGCTGCTATCTTCGGCCCCGGCACCTCTGTAGCCAAGGCTGCCGTCGAGATGATGAATATTCTGTTGGACGAGGAGTAATCACCTCCTCTCTCCTGCAGTACACCGGTACGGGGTGTTATTCGCCACTTCTCTCCTGCAGTACACCGGTACGGGGTGTTATTCACAATAAAAAAAGGTGGCGCATCCGTTTTCTCACGGGTGCGCCGCTTTTTTGTGCCTCTTGGCATACCGACTATATCAAACGAACATTACGACTGCCCTTTACTCCCTGTAGAACCATGACAGCAAACGGTTGATCCAGCTGATGGAGCAGCGGAACCAGCGGTAGGTGGAGACAGGCTTGCCGCCGAAGCGGAGGATAAACTCGCGGAAGGGATTCTTGCGATAGGGTAGGCCTACGTCCATGAAAAAGATGTGGTCGCAACCATGGTGGTGGGCATCGCTGATAGCATGATAGATGGTGGTCTCGGCAGGGTGCAGCCAGCGGAACACCTTACGGCGGTAGGCGGCATACCACAGATAGGCCTGTCCGCCGCTGAAGACCACCACGGAACCGCCGATGACGCGCTGGTGATATTTCGTGACGTAGAGATGTGTCTGGCTGTTGTGGCCGATAAGCGCAAAGAACTGGTCGTTGGGAATGAAGCGGCGTGGCTTCAGCCAATTGTGGTGGCGCAACAGTTTGGTGAGGGCCGCGAAGTCGGCATCGGTCGTGACCTCACACGTAGTCACCCCTCGCTCGTAGGCTTTCTTTACGTGTTTCTTGACGGTGGGACTCATGCGCTCCTCGGGCGTGTCGATGCTGTGGAGCGAGTTATGAATGCTCATCCACCTGACGGGGAAGAAATGGCGCTGGCGCAGTTGCCGGTAGCCGAACATCTTCTGTGAGAGGTGGCTGATTTCTATGTAGAGCACCCGACGGTTCATCTTCGAAGTAAGAGCATTCAGCATGCGCTCGAAGTATGCGCTGCGCTCCTCATCGTCATCGGTCAGATAGCAGCCTTCGCCCATGACGCGGCAGTGCATATAGAAATAGGGGGGCAGCAGTGACGAGCGGTATCTCACCACGGCCAGCAGTTGTGAGACAATGCTTCCTTCGGCCGATTCTAACGTCACCATGTAGGGACGATGTCTTGGTGTCTGTCTGAGGGCATGGAAAAAGGCCGGACTCTGGAAGAAGTTCTCCTCCATCAGTCCAGCGGGAAGGGTGTCCTCGCTGGTATAGATATGTATGGTCAATGTGTCTGTCATTACTCCTTCGCGTCCTTGTTGTATTGCTCTTCTGTGTCATCCCATATAATGCCGACTGTTCGCGAACGGTTCTCTTCTTCGTTCGACGTGCCTCCGTAGCGTAGGTTGACATTACTGCTGACGCTTTTAAGGATTGTTCTTACCTTCATGCTCACGATGTTGGTGGCTGGTGACTGATATTCTTTACGGTATCGCATAGTCGTTTTTTTTCTGTGAGATTCAACAATTAGCGTATGACTATCTTTCGGCCTTCATGCAGATAGATGCCTCGTTGCTGGGGACGTGCAGACAGACGGCGACCATCGAGGGCTGTCCATGAGGATGTGACGGTGGTGTGCCGGGTGGAGATACCTGTAGTGGAAGGCTCGTCGTCGAAGGTGAGTACGATGCTGCGTGCTGCTGCGCCTGCGTCTGTAAACGACTCGCTGAGATGGAAATAGGCACGGCAGGTGTTCATCATGTAGCCAGCGTCTTTCGGGGCATAGAGATTGTTGCTGCTACCCAGATAGAGCATGGTACCATCGTGGGAAAGCTCGACAGGGGAGAAAGTGCCTACGAAATCAACCCATCTGTCGCCATCGCCTGTCTGGCGAACCTTACAATCTGATTCATTGACATTGCTGATGGTGACACCTGTGAACTGGGGACTGACGATGTTGGCGCCCGAGGCCCATTTCACTAAATAGGGTTTGCCTGCCTCGATGTTGGTGGTGCTGGTGAAACACAGCGTCAGCACATCGCCCACATGACTGGCCGAACTGAACGCCATGATGGTGGCATCAGCAAGTGGCGTGCTGCCAAGAGCATCGGCACCGATGCTGAAGGGCAGACAGAGCGTGTTCCAGCTGTTGTCCTTGTAGAGGGTGCGTCCTGAAAGCTCGACGGTCGCGGTCTTCGCCTGATTGATGTCGATGGCAGCGTCGTTGTTGATGGTATTGCCTATTCTGACAGTCTTGTTGGTCAAGCAGGTCAGTTCCGGAAGCAGTTCGTCGGCAAAGGTCCAGACGGCATTGTCGAATGATGCCTGGAGGGCATTGCCGATGAGGGATTCGGAGCCGGTTATCTTTGTTTCCTTTTTATAATGGGTCACGTCGTAATGGCAGGTCGGCGAGGTTACGTCTTGATTCGCAGTGATACCACCTATAGAGCTTACATAGTCAATAGCGCATTGGGCGTAGGAGTCAGAGATAGAGCCATTATTGCAATTTCCTGCTATGCCGCCTAATTGATAATTACTGCCCCAGTTGTTAGTTGCTCCCACGTAGCCTTGATTATAGCAGTAGCTGATGGCTCCTGCGTTTTCACCCACTATGCCACCAGCCGTTGTGCCTACGATCGAGGCCTCGTTTGCACATTCCCGAATGGTACCATAGTTGTAGGCAGCGATACTGCCTGTATAGCTTGAATTCGTCGTTTCTGTATTAGCAATAGAGCCTATGATCTTCAGATGCTCCACCGTGCCATCCAGATAGCCGAACAGTCCTAAGAGCGTGCTGTTTGTTGAAACCTGAATACGAATGGTATAGCCCTGACCGTCGAACTTGCCTCTGAATACATTTGTGCCTGAATAGTCGGTACCTATGGGTGTCCACTCACCAAGGTCGAGGTCGGTCATCAGTTTCAGGGTGCTGCTACTATAGTCGTTTCCGTTACTCACGTTGGTGCGGATGGTTTCCAACTGGGCTTTCGTCCATATTTCAATCACTTCGGCCTTTGCAACTGTCACGGCGAAGACCGATATTAGAATTAATAAAAAGCGTTTCACTATTTTCATTTTTTTCAATTTCCCGTAAAGAATTTCACATCGTAGGGCGTACCGTCGATGGTAGGTTCGATGCTGGAGTCGAACTCCTTCCAGTCGCTGACGGTAAAGATGCGATGCAGTTTGTCGCAGTAGTATTTCAACGTCACGCTTCCCTCGCTGCTGTTGCCAAGGATAGACAGAGGGAAGTAGTACTGGTTGCCAGTCTCGTAGGGTGGGGTGACGGCTCTCACCTCACCAGCCAGCATGGCGCACATCAGGTCGTTTCCTGACAGGTAGGGCAGTAGTTCTTTCTGCAAGCCAATCTGTATTGACATGGTCATGCCCTCAAAACGTCTGTAGTCGGGAGCCTGCCATGAAGGTCGCGCGTCGGTGCCCTGTTCCAGTTCCGTGTTCACGGGGTGAGCCGGTGTGTCATCGTCACTTGAGCTGCAAGCCCCCAGGAGCAGGGTGGCACAGATGGCCACGCCTGCTAAATAAAATAGTCTTTTCATTATTCTACGATTGTTTTTTGTCCGTTAAAGATGTAGACTCCCTTACGCTCGGGGCGTTTCGTCAGTTTGCGTCCCTGCATGTCGTACCATTGTCCGTCGGCATAGCGTCCCGTTGTGGCAAAGCGTATGACCGTAGGTTCGCTGACCGTTCCCATGACGGCATTGGTGGCATACCTGAACTGTTCGCCCGTGACGGCAATCAGTTCACCGTCGCGTTCGATGGCGAAGCTCAGTCGGGCATCACCGCTGTCGGCTATGGAGAGGAAGAACAGGCTGTCGGCCGTCATCTCGCTCACGCCGCACACCTCGGCATCGTTGAATGCCACGAGGCGGTCGCCAGTCTGCAGGCTGATGTCTGCGGCACGGGCAATGACGTTCATGGAGCGGCCCGTCGTGTTGCGGAACAGCGGTGCTTTCTGCTTGACTCCTCCATAGCGTGTCTCTGAGTCGTAATAAGGATAGTAGAATTTCAGCTCGTTGTTGCCCACATGCTTGAGCATGTATCCCTCGCCCGTCTTCAGGTGCGTCAGCGTACCCTTCCATAAGAGGTTGTGCTGTGCATCTTCTACCAGCACGGCAAACTCGTTCTGCGACTTGATAATATCGCCTATAGAGGCATTTGTGGTGTAGTCGGCCAGTGCGGTGGCTATGGGCAGGTTGATGTGTGAGAGATAGGCTATGCGGTTCCAGCCCGGCTCTATCCAGAACACCTGTAACTGGTCGTAATAGCCTGAGATGTAAGCATCTTTCCTGCTCTTTGAGTAGAAGCGGTACATTTTGGTGACGTCAATGTCGATGGTGTCCTTGCCCCTGTCCCAGAAGTAATTGATGCGTGTGGGGTTCTTTTCGTCAGGTATAGCCTTGTAGCTGATGTCGTAGAAGCCGTTTCTTCCAAGCACCTCCAGTGCATCGCCCGGCTCATATTGTGTTGCGCTGTTCAGCAGGTTGTTGATGGTGTTCTTCTCCGGTTTGACGTAGAACGACAGCCAGTTCCACCCCTGTTCCAAATGCACGATCTGCACCTCTTCATAACTGTTGACCAGCGTGACGGGATTGGTGGTTGTTCCGATGATGGTGTCGTTGCGGAACAGGATGTCTTGTCCGTCCTCTGGTTTCAGCACGCTGATGCGTCCTGTCGAGTGGTCGTAGAATTCGAAGCGCAGTGGCAGCGAGTCGGTGTTGTTGTTATAGACGGTGATGAAAGTCAGTGCCTCGTGTGCGTTGGCAGCATTGTCTACGTTCAGGTGGGCTGTGCCGAGTGTCTCGTGTCTGTTGCCGAACACGCCGATGACATCGTCGGTATCATCGGCAATGATGCCGTCAATCTTCACACGTGCCACGATGCTCATCGTGAGGTTCTTCTTCTTCAGTGCCTCGCTGACCTTCCAGTCGGGTTTCTCGCCTCTCACCTTGATGTGTATGGGCAGTGGCTCGTTCATGCCTTCCTCATTGAGCAGGTTGAGTTTTTCGTCGAAGTTGCCTATATTTGTGAAGGGCGACACGGTGAGCGTGATGGTCTCCTCGTCCGTGGCATCAAGTGTGCCGCTGGTCTTCGAAGGCGTGATCCACAGTGGCAGGTCTTCCAGATAGTAGGTACGCTTCTTGCCGCTCAGGTTCTGTATGGTCACGTCGACCTTCACCTCCTCGCCGTAGTTGGCTTGAATGTTGAGCCGTTTCTCTTTCCATCGCAGTGGGTTGCGATAGACGTAGAGGTCCATCATGATGGGATTCTCCATGAGGTTGCCGTTGAGGTCGGCCACGTCGCGCACGGTGATGTAGAGGTTCGTCTTCTCAATGTTCACCGCAGGCTCGTCGATGTTAATCAGCAGGTTCTGGTTGTCGGTCACGAAGCTGTAGTTCAGGTTCTCTCGTTTCCCGGTGTTGTCTATGGGTGCATAGTTCTCCCGGTCGCTCACCCGTTCTGTCTCCTCGTCGGTGATGATGACGTCCTTTCTGGTGGAGTAGTTGCCCTGGTTGTCTCGGCTCTGCTTGATGCTCTCTCCCGATGCCACCATGCGCTGTTCGTTGTTCTTCTGTTTCTCCATGCGGCTGAATGGCAGGTAGACCAGTGTGCCCATTTCGCGTCCCGTCGGCATGGAGGTGGCATAGTCCTTGATGACGTTGACGGGCAGTGTCATCTCATAGAGGGCCAGCTCGTCAATATTGCCGCTCAGCGCGTCAGTGGTGGTATAAGCATCCTGATAGGTGACGCCGGCAGCCAGCGTGCCTCCGATAATGCCGCCCAGCGTGTCGACGGCAAAGGTCTGCAGTAGCTGTTGGTCAATATAGAGATTGCCCACGTTCCGCGAGCGGTTCACGGTGACAGCCAGATGGTGCCATGCACCGTCGTTATAGCTCTTGTCGTTGCTGCTCACGGTCATATTGCCGCTGCGGAAGAAGATCTTGCCGTTGTCCAGTCCGATGTTGAAGTGATTCTTCCACTGCGGCTCGTTCCTTGCCGGACCGTTGGCGAGCAGTGTGCCGCTGTCATTGTTGGTGCGGAACCAGAACATGAGCGTATAGTCCTGCGAGGCTGTTCTCACGAAGGCACTGTCCTTCAGTGTTACGCCCTTTGTGCCGTCGAGTTTGATGCTCAGTCCTTCAGGCAGGCTCCATGTGGCCGAATTCAGCTGCAGGTCTGTGCCTCCTACAGCCTTGTTGTAGCTCACGCTGCCATTGCCTTCGTTCATTTGGAAGTTGTCGAGCAGTCCCAGTTCGTAGCCGGTCAAGTGTTTCTGTCCGTACTGGTAGATGTCTTCCTCGTTGACGGCTTTGTTCCATACGCGCATTTCCAGCATCTTGCCTCGATAGCTTTCTGTCTCCATCTGTCCGTCTTCATTCTCGATGACGAAATTTGATCCGATTCGCAATATGCCGCTGCCTGAGTAGATGCCGTTGTAGGTGGCAGTGCCTATCTTCTTCGTGCCTTCATAGAAGTTGATGGTGGTCTGTTTCTTCTCCACGTCGGCCTGGAATGCGTAGCATATTTGCTGCAAGCCGTTGAAGTCTATGGGCTTGTCGCTGTAGAATATGTTATTGTTGATGACCACCATGAGCCTGTTGTCAGCACTGAGTCCAGCCTGCAGGTTATTGCGCATGGTGCCGTGCCGGAAGATGCCCATCGGCAGCGAGTGTTTGTCGGGCTTGACCATCACGTCGAGGGTGAAGCTTCTTGATGCGAAGTTGCGCTCGGCAATCGTTGTGGCAGCCCCGTTGCCATTGAATCGCAGGCAGGTGCCCTGTGTGACGTTGTTCGAGTTGGTCATTCCGAGTACTTCGAAGTTGTTCACCTCTGAGAGATAGTTGCCGGCAACAGGTTCTGAGAAGGCTATGGTGATGTCGTCGCCTATGCCGAGGATGCCGTTCACGGGCTTAGGCGTGCCGAACGCCGTGGGACGTCGAGTGTCCTTCACTCCCGTCAGTGTGGGCGACGATGCCGTGAGGAATCCGTTGCCGTTGCGGCAGTAGACCACGGCCCGCAGGTCGTAGTATTGCTCGATGGGGTCTTTCTCGCCGAAGAATGAGGCCACGATGTAGCCGTCGTTCTTGATGAGTTCGCAGTTGCCATTGGCCAGTGCCATGAGCGAGTCGCTCTTGTAGTAGGAGCAGATGTTCACCCAGTCCTTGTCTCCCTGTGTCGACAGTTTGTACTGCAGTTCGATATGGTCGAAGTTGCGCTGGTTCACGTCGAATCCGTCGATGCGCACGGGCATGTAGTAGCTGCGCTCCGTCGGGTCGTAGGGCGATTCGGTGTTGACCACCCACTTGTCGCCGGGCGTAGAGATGTTGATGTGTCCTGCCGAGGGTACGAAGTGGGCCGACAGCTTCAGCGTTGCGGGGCGCTTGGGGTCGTTCGGCTCTATGATGTTGATGCTCAGATCGTCATAGTCGAAGACGCTGCCTGCAAACACCTCCACCTCTTTCGTGACCACTTCGCCGGGTCTCATGAGCACTTGGTAGCCTGAACCGTTGAGCGGGGTGCCGCCGATGAGTATTTTGGCACCGTACCGGTTCGTGTTCTCTGGCGCATTGATGTTGAATATCTGTGTGGCCTGTGCGGGCAGCGGGCTTTCGTTGATCATGTGTATGGTGAATCGTGCCGCCTCTCCGTAGGGCACGTTCGATACGATGCTCTGTTCTGCCCAGATGCGAAGCTGGTCTATGCATATGGTCTTCTCGTCATAGACGGTACCCGGCTGGAAGTACTGGCTCTTTCGCTCGTCTTCCCACGGCTGGCAGGTGGCACCGCCGTTGGTCTTGAAGATGAAGTTGCCGTAGAGCTGCTCGTCGTTGCTTACGTATGTGGTCCAGTTGAGACCTTTGCCAGCCCCCGTAAATCCTCCGCGCAGGTGGTTGAGCGTGTTGTTACTGTATTGCAGGAACACGTCGGCATCTTGTTTCTTGACCGCCTCGTCCAGCTTTTTCTTGTCCACCTTGGTGCGGTAGACGCTGATGTTATAGTTCGAGCGTGCCGCTGCACTGAGCGTGAAGCCCGTCTTCTTCGACCATGCCTCCGTCTTTCCGTTCTTGTCGTTGAAGTCAATGTTGAGCACGGGTTTTACCTTGAACACCACTTTCGCGCCGAATCCGGAATTTATTTGAATCTCGCCCGTAGGCCGCCCCTTCGCGTCTTCTCCTGTGAAGGTATCAAATGTGGTCTTGACAATTTCGCCGGCACCTTCGGGCGAGAAGCCTTTGGCGAACGAAAGCGGGAACAGTCGGAAGTAGGCCGTGTAGTCGTCGCTGGTGGTGAACGACTCGCTGTACTGCACGTTGGCAGCCCCGTCGAAGTCGTAGTTCTTCACCAGGTCTGCGGCATACGATGCCTGTATTTTTTCGCGCTCGTTGCGTGCCAGGAACTCTGCCCATGTCAGCATCTGTTTGTTGTAGTCGGCAATGTCGTCGCTGTTGTCACTGATGTCCTTCGGATGGATGGTGGTGTATCGGTTTTTCTTGTCAGCGGTCATGCTGGCATCGTAGCCGAACTCCGGATGGCTGGCAGCCACGGTGCTGATGTAGACGTTGCGTCTGTCGCGGTTGGCCATAGCCTGTGCTTCGGCCGTTGAGGTGCCCATCGGCAGCAGCCGTTCGTTGCGCAACTTAATATAATAAGGTATAAGCTCCGTTTCTATATAGTCGGCTGTGTGTATGAATTCCGAGTTGAACTTTGCCGAGTAAGTCATCACCTCGTCGCTGATCAGATAGACCTTGGTGCTGTCGGCAGCAAAGCCCTCTGCCAGCACGTTCACCGTGCCCGTTAGTCCCTTCAGGTTGTAGTTAGCCAGATGGGCTGAGGTGAGTGTGCGGTTGATGAGTTTCTTGTATTGGCTTTCGGGCACCATTCTCACGGCGATGCCGTCACTCAGGATGATATTGTCGGTAAAGCCGATGAAGATGTCGGCCTTGCTGCCAATCCACTTGTTGCTCGACGAGGTCTGTATGCGCTGTGTGGTGTTCATCTCGTAGCTGTAGACCCATGTGCCGCCGCCCTGAATGTTGAAGTTGAACGTCCAGTTGCTGGTTGAGCTTGACGAGCTGATGGTTCCGTTGGCAGGTCCTGAGCCTACGCCTGCCCATGTGCCTATGTAGTAGTTGCTGCCTGTGCCGGTAGTCTTTTCGATAGAGACGCCCAGTTTTCCGTCGAGCACGGCTGTGTAGGAGTATTTCAGTTTCGATCCGCTCTCAATATATGCCGAGCTGCCCGAGCCTGGGGGGTCGCGCAGAATGTCGACCAGGTGTGTGGCTCCCTTTGCCACGGTCTGCTTGCCCTGGTTCTCCTTGGCCCCCATGACGTAGCAGTGCAGTGCCTCGCCGTTGAAGGGTTTCACGTCGTAGAAGACACCGTCGTAGAGCAGGTTGATGTCGAGTGTGCGCAATGCGTTCTGGTCGCTGCCGAGGAAGGTGGTGTTCTGTGGCACGAAGCGGTAGATGCCCCGTCCGATGGAGTCGAGCCTGACGCTGTCGGTCACGTTTTTGCCCACGAGGTCGTTATGGAAGTAGACGGTGCCCTCGTGCAACGGCACGATGTCGGTCACGGTGTCTGTGCGGTTCTCGAAGGCATATTCCTCCTGTGCCTGCAGGTTGAACAGGTAGGAGGCGTTGCTCATGAACACAGGGTGTCCGAGCACGTAGCGTTCGGCCGTGGTGTCGGTCTTGTCTATCCAGATGTTCACCGTGTCGGCATGGTTGTCAATGTCCTGTGCCAGGTAGAATCGCTCGCCGAAGTAGTTCTCGCCCGTGATGTTCACCTGGTTCACGGCCAGTTTCACCGGCGAGTGGTAGATGCACTTGAACTCTGCGATGCTGTCCATGCCCACGTTGGTCAGGTCGAGCGTCTCGCCCACCTTGCCTTGCTGGAAGAGGGTAGGGTAGCCCGTACATGACATCTCCGTCACCTTGTATTTCACGGGGAAGAGCTTCACCTCGTATTCACCCGTTGTCTCGTCGGGGTGTATGGTGATGCTGTGTCGTGTCATGTCCCATCGGGTGATGTCCTTGGGCTGTCGCGTCTTGGGGTCGATGGCTCCGTGGCGCAGCGAGTCGCTGCGCTCCTTGATGGTCAGGTCGAGCGGGTCGCGCACAATCCATGAGGTGTTGTCGCCTTCGAGCATCATGATGATCTTCAGGTCGTGTCCCAGGTTGTTGTATGAGAGCGACTGCCCCAGCGGCTTCTGTCCCTGAATGTCGCCGCCTGCCATTCGTCCGCGCAGCGTTATGCGGGTCTGGTCCCAGAAGTAGACGTCGGCCTTGTTTCTCTGCCAGTCATGCACGGTGGGGTCCTCCTCGTTGTCGGGGTCTATGTAGTAGCCGTCGTTTTCGAACACGTGTCCCTCTTTCTCCACCTTGATGCTGTGCGGGCCTTTCGGCACGTTGATGGAGAAAGCACCCTCGTTGTCGGTTTCCAGCCGGTTCTGGCGGTAGTCGTAGAGCGGTTTTCCGTCGAGCAGGAATCGTGCGCCTGGCACGGGTATGCTGCTGCCCTCGTAGAGCACCTTGCCCGTGAATACGTAGTATTCACGCAGTGCCAGCACGGTGTTCACGAACTCGTTCTTGTCCTCGGTGAAGTTGCAGGTAGCCATCGTGTAGGCAGCCGCATTCTTGTCGTCGACCATGATGGAGTAGCGTCCGTTGTTGGGTATGTAGGCCAGCGAGTCGATGATGAAATAGCCCGTAGCGTCGGTGGTTACGGTGCGTTCGGTGCCAATGCCGCTGAGTGCCTCGTCGGGCATGGCCTTCACGCTGATGCCTCCGATGCCCGTTCCGTTGGCGGTACGCACAAATCCTGAGATGCGTCCGAAGTCGTTGCACTTGCCGGTACACTTCAGCGTGTCGGTGTGTATGCCTTCACACTGCACCACGGCCTTCACCATGTATTCGTAAACGTGGTGTGCCTTGGCCGTCTGGTCGGTGTAGCTGTGCTCCTCTACGTCGCCGGCAATCATTCCGAAGTCGGTCCTTGCGGTGATGTCGCGGCGGTACACCTCGAAATAGTCGGCATTGCCGCCGTTCGTCCACCAGTTCAGCTGTACGGCAGCGTGCAGCTTGGTAGTCTTCAGCGAGTCCATCTTCACGTTGTTGTCGAAGTAGAATGCCGACTTTCCCGTAGTCTTGTTGTACTCAACCGGCAATACGTAGGTGTCGGCAGTCACTTCCTTCCCCTTGTCGCCGATGCGCAGCATGGACTGTCCCCGTTCAACGGAAATGCGGAAGCTGTAGTCCACGCAGGGCGACAGCAGTTCCATGTCTATTTGGCCCGCCTCGCGTTCGGCAGCTGTTATCACGCGCTCGTCGGTGTAGCGCAGTTCGCCGCCCACATACTTGTCGGTGAAGAGTCGCATCTGGGCGTTGGGGTCCCAGACGTATGTGACCGTCTGCTCGGGAATGACGATAGGAACGACCCTGCCGCCTTCCACCTTCCATCCGCTGCCCAGTGCCTTGGCCAGTTCTGAGTCCGACATCAGGCTGGCATCTGTTCCCTGCTCCTTTCCGTATGCCTTCGTGTAGTAGCAGTTGTCTATGATACCCGTGGTCAGTTCGTCGTTGTAGCGCATGATTGTCATGCTTCCCGATGCCCCCGACATAGCAGATGAGGGGGCGAACAGACAATTGATGACCGATGCCTTCCCGTAGTCATCGACCCAGCCTACCAGACCGCCTAACTCATTGGCCTTACGCGTATCGAGGAGACCGTCGTACCGGCAGTTCACGAGGAATGCCTTGGCGTCTTTCTCCACACAGCCCACCAGGCCGCCAGCACGGAAGTCGTCACGGTAAGTCCTGACTTCCGCCGTCGAATAGCAGTTGTACAGGTAGGAAGGACTTGTCCCCGTGACCCGGCAGACGATACTTCCCGCAAACCATTCATTGTTGACCGAGTACGTCCTTACATAGCCCGTCACGTTCAGGTTCTTGATGGTGGCATTCTTGATTGCCTTGAACAGGCCGCAGAACTCGCTGTCACTCCTGATGTTGATGGTGTGGCCCTGTCCGTCGAACGTGCCGTCTTCGTAGCAGCCGTTAATGCCCGTCAGCACTTCCAGATCGGTGTCGAGCACTACGTCGACTTTCATCTGGTTCACATTGCCCTTGAAGGCCAGCCAGTCATCGAAGTTCCTGATATGGAAGGCTCCCCTCAGCGGTTGGCACGTACCGTCCTGCACCACCCACAATGGTCCCATCTTCTTCTGTAGCTGTTGGGCTGTTGCTGGGTAGTAAGTGCCCTGCGTTGTGCCGAAGGACTCGCTGTACAAGCAGTTCTTGCCGAATGAGGCGTTAGTCTCCTGAGCTGTCCGTATGAAGGTCGATGACCCCGTCGTGCTCATGGTGACCTGCCGAGGGGCAAACATCACGTTTTCGAACCTTGCATAGGCATTGGCACCCATGTATCCGACGATGCCGCCGCATCTCTCGGTCCGAAAGCCCTGCAACTCTCCGTCGAACAGGCAGTTGGTGACCATCAGCGTGCCGTCGCCCCCGATGGCCACCAGTCCGCCGTGTGTGCCGTCGCCGTCGATGGTCGAATAGATGGTTACCGTCGAGCGGCAGTTGTTGATTCTTGTCGTTCCCGTTTCTGAAGAACGCGCCATGATGCCGGCGGCAAACTGCACGCCGGTTGTGATGGTTCCGTCGACGTGCAGGTTCTTGATGAAG
>Ga0326511_10002510_pt1 | contig 14840 bp, 19 predicted proteins | sample 0_2496_0518_D_FD_203701 | JGI IMG/M metagenome (GOLD analysis project Ga0326511, IMG submission 203701) | Bovine rumen microbial communities from UC Davis, California, United States - 0_2496_0518 | ecosystem: Host-associated > Mammals > Digestive system > Stomach > Rumen | place: USA... | reverse complement strand
TCCCGCGTAGACGAATACAAGGCACAGGGGCATAAACTTGCCTCTGTTGCCAAACCCGTAAAAGAGCGGAAAAAGACAACAGCAACAAAGAAATGAGGTGACGCTATGTCATACGCAACAGCCGAAGATGTACAGCGCCGCATGGTGAAGCCTCTAAGCGATGACCAGATGGATGTATGCGCCGCTTTGCTTGACGATGCGGGCGTGCTGATTGATGCAATCGCGCCGAACGCATCGGACGAAGCAAAAGCGACAGTATCATGCAGTATGGTCATTCGCGCAATGGGCAGTCAGGGTGATTTGACTGTACCAACAGGGGCAACACAAGGAAGCGCCTCCGCGCTCGGCTACTCACAGTCGTGGACGTTTGGAAACGGCGCAACCGGTGAGCTGTATTTATCACGGACGGAAAAGAGACTGCTTGGAGTCGGTAACAGGATAGGCTCTTATAGTCCGGTAGAGGAGTTGGCAACATGACGGGTGAAAGCGTCATTTTGTACAACAAAACATTAGTCGGAACTGATGCGTTTAACCGCCCGATTTATGAGGATGTGGCGGAAACGGTCGAAAATGTGCTGATTGGTGCGCCGTCAAGTGAAGATGTGCTAAACGAGATGAACCTTTCCGGAAAGCGCATTGCATACACGCTCGCCATTCCAAAAGGCGATGCGCACGAGTGGAGCGGCGTAACGGTTGAGTTCTGGGGCAAGAAATACCGCACGATTGGCGATGCTACGCGCGGCATTGAGCATTTAATTCCGCTCGCATGGAACAAGAAAGTAAACGTGGAAGCGTATGAGTAAAGACGTTGAGTTTGAGTTGAATCTTGCGGGGCTTAACGAGCTGATGAAATCCCCAGAAATGCAAGCACACCTCGAAACGGCATCCGCACGAGTCGCGGAACTGGCGGGTAATGGCTTTGGGCACCGCGTTGGCGTTGCATCCTTTACCGCTATCGGAAACGTGTTTGCAGAGAACAAGGAAGCGGCGAAACAGACATACAAGGACAACACTCTGTTAAAGGCGCTCGGCGCGTCTGGATTGGAGGCTAAATGATTGAAAAGACCATATTGGATTATCTTGGAGAGCATTTGACTGTTCCAGTCTACATGGAGGAGCCGATTAACAAACCCGCGTCCTACGTGCTTATTGAGCGGACAGGCTCGAGCGAATCAGATTTGATTGAGTCCACCACGCTCGCATTGCAGTCTTATGGCGCAAGCCTTTATGATGCGGCGGTGCTCAACATGGCTGTAAAAGCACGGATTAAACAGGCGGTAGAGCTTCCGAGTGTTTCCGCTGTTTACATCAATTCCGACTACAATTTTACCGACACCGAAACAAAAAGATACAGATACCAGTGTGTAGCGGTTGTTACGCACTTTGAGAGGTAATACACATGGCAAATACAGTTGATTATGTATCCACCGGCAAGCCCGCGGGCGTTGGCGCTATCTGGCGCGCTCCGCTTGGTACGGCTCTGCCCGCAGCTGTGGACACGGCGCTTGATAACGCTTACAAATGCCTCGGCTACTGCTCGGAGGATGGCGTTACCAACGCAACCAACATCAGCACCGAGAATATTAAGGCGTGGGGCGGCGATATCGTTGACACGCCCATGACTGAGAAGATTGAAACCTATAAGTTTAAGGCTATCGAGTCGCTTAACATCGACGTGCTCAAAGCCGCATACGGCGATAGCAACGTATCAGGCACAGCCGCAACGGGCATCACAGTCCGCCACAATGCGAGTGATCAGGCCGCATGCGTTTATGTTATCGACATGCTTCTCCGCGATGGTGGAAAACAGAGAACCGTTATCCCCAATGCGAAGCTGACAAACATGGGCGATGTTGCATACAAGGACAACGAGGCAACCGGCTATGATATGACATTCACGGCGCTTTCCGGTGGATTCGCGGCGGGTGACAACGACACAAGCAAGGACTACAAGAAAGCGGCGGCAACGGAGGGGTAACGCATGACTGGCAAAACATCGACAGGGTTTAATTTTGAAATTGATCCCAGAGCCGTCAAGGACGTCCGTTTCGTGAGGCGCCTCGCGGCGGCACAGAAAGACGGCACGCTGTGGCCTGACGTGATCGAAAGCGCACTCGGCGCGGAACAGTTTGATAAGCTGTGTGAACACATCACAGATGCGGATGGTTTCCAGTCTATCGAGAATCTGACGACCGAATTTAGCGAAATCGTCGAGATTGTCGCAAAAAACTCTTAAACCTCGCTCGAATGATTGCCACCGACGAAGACGCGCTCCTGTGTGACCTTGCGGAAACATACGGAATATTTGACTTTAATGCGCTGCCCGTGGAGACATTGGCGGCGCTTTCTTTTGGTTTACGGGAAAATTCCAGAATCAAAAGGAAAATGGCGGGCGCTCTTGAGGTGGACGAAATGGAGTTGCTTTCGGTGATAGCGGACAATTTGACATTGATTCGGAGCGTGTTGTTAGGGCAGGAGTTGTCTGACACGGCGCTTACGAGCATGTACATCCGTAAGCAGAACAGACCGCAAGCACAGCCAATTTATAAATTTAAATCGAGCGAGGAATTTAAGGAGGCTTGGGATAATGTCTGATTTAGGAAAAGCATATGTGCAGATAATCCCCAAAGCCGAGGGAATATCTAACAAGATAAAAGACCAAGTCGCACCTGGCGCAAAACAGGCGGGTAGCGAGGCGGGTACAAGCATAGCGGGAAACATCAAAAAGGTGCTCGCGGGGGCGGCAATCGGCGCAACAGTCGTTAAGGGATTTCAAGCGGCACTCAATGAGGGCGGAAAGCTCCAACAGAGTTTTGGCGGACTTGAAACGCTGTACGGCGATGCGGCGGACGCGGCGAAAAACTACGCAATGCAAGCGGCACAGGCTGGCATTAGCGCGAATGATTACGCAGAACAGGCGGTTAGCTTTGGAGCGTCTCTAAAAGCGGCATTTGGCGGTGATACAGCAAAAGCGGCAGAGGCGGCGAACACTGCTATCCTCGACATGACGGATAACGCCGCCAAGATGGGAACTCCGCTCGAAGCAATCCAAAATGCTTATCAGGGATTTGCCAAGGGCAATTATACAATGCTCGACAACCTCAAACTTGGCTACGGCGGCACGAAAACCGAAATGGAAAGACTGCTTGCCGACGCTACTAAGCTAACGGGCGTCGAGTACAACATGGACAACCTTGGCGATGTGTACGCCGCTATCCATGCTATCCAAGGCGACCTTGGATTAACTGGCGTCGCCGCAGAAGAAGCCGCTACGACCTTTAGCGGGTCGTTCGGAGCGATGCAAGCTTCTGCGAAGAACGTACTCGCAAATATGGCAACAGGCGGTGATGTGTCTGGAGCAATGCAACAGCTTGCATCAAGTGCGGGGACGTTCCTGTTCAACAACCTCATGCCAATGCTCGGAAACGTGGTTAGCGCTATCCCGTCCGCATTGTCCGGATTTGTCCAGACGGCGGCGCCAGCAATCGCCGAAGCAGGGCGAGGCATCATTGACAATCTGTTCGGGTTTAACGGACAGGAAAGCATGATTGCCAAAGGCGGCGAGATTGTAAAGGGCATCGCGGCGGGCATCGGGCAAAAGGTTGCTGACATTGCGGCAAGTGCCCCGCTTATGATGGAGTCACTTTCCACGGCTATAACGGATGCACTGCCTACCGTAACGGCAAAAGGCGCGGACGTTGTAAACGGGATCCGTGACAGCATCACCCAGAACGCGCCTGTTTTGTGGGACAAGGCAACGAGTCTTGTATCTGATTTCGGCGCAAAAATCACCGAGGCAATACCCGAATTGATCAATAAGGGCGGCGAATTTATAACGACCATCTCCGAGGCGATAACGACCAATCTGCCCAATCTGGCAACGAGTGCGATTGACATTATCAATTCGATTGGCGATTACCTTGCAGAGAATATTCCCACATTAGGGGCGAGGGTCGGAGAATTCGCCGCTACCATCGGACAGACACTCGTTGAGAACATCCCTGTTATTGTTGGCGCCGTGATTCGGTCCGCACCAACGATTCTGGCAGCGGTCGGTCGAATAGGTCTCACTATCGTCTCCAATCTGATCAAACTTGTGCCTAAGGTCGCAAGCATTGGAATACAGGCGATTAGCGGATTGGCACGAGGCATTACCGGCGGTGCTCTTGGATTGGTTCGGAGCGCCATAGCAAAAGTGCGAAGCGCAATCGAGGAACCGATACAAAAAGCCAAGGACACCATTGACGGAGTAATTGAGGGCATCAAGGGATTTTTCCCGATTAGCATTGGAAACATCTTTTCCAACCTCAATCTGCCTCATATCAGCGTTAGCGCCGGTTCGCCTCCATTCGGCATCGGCGGCAAAGGTTCGCTTCCTAGCTTCTCGGTCGATTGGTACGAGAAAGCTATGGAACAGCCGTATATGTTCAACCGCCCCTCGCTCATTGGTGTAGGTGAGGCGGGTGATGAGATGGTATATGGCAGACGCGCGCTGATGGAGGATATACGACAGGCATCTGGCGGCGCTCGGAATGTGACAGTAAACGTAACTGTAAATGGTGCGGACGACCCCGAACAGTGGGCGAATAGATTAGTCCGTGAATTTGTCTTACAAGCGAGGACGGCATAGAAATGGCAATAGTTACCCGTAAGCCGTCAGGCTTATCAGTTAAGAGGAGCGGGAGCGCGTTGGTATTGTCGTGGAAAATTGGCGATAAGGATTACCACGACGGGCAAACGCTCCAGTACAGACTACTATCTAAAAAGTGGAGCAAATGGACGGCGCTGACAGTTGGAGCAGGCACAACAAAGCGCTCTCTCACGCTCGACATGAGCGCGTATTATCCTACAACTAAAAAGATTCTCGCAAAAGTGCAGTTCCGCGTGTGTGGCAAGCGTAAGGCGGCGGAGGGTAAGACTTATTCTGTGAGCGAATGGGCGGTCAAGGATTACGATATTCAACTCCCGAACGCTCCGACGCTGAAACAGGAACTCAACAGCACGGACAACAATAAATGCACTTTCACATGGAAAACCGCAACGGCAAACGATGTTACAAAGTGGTTTATCAATACGGAAGTGCAGACAGTCCTTGCGGAATCTTCTAATATTTCGGACGGCTCAAAGGTAAAAGGATGGCAAGCGTATAGCGTGTCCGGTGCGAACGGTTCCACAACCATCACAGAGGATACGTCCGTTGTCAATTTGGGAACGTCGTATACAAGGTGGGTGCGTATCCGATCAAGAGGCCCGCAAGGTAACACTGCATGGAAATACATTCGCCATGTATACGCTATTCCGTACCAGACGAAAACCGTAACTGCAAACGCTTCCATTCGTGAGGCGGGCGGCTACCTTTGCAGAGCGGATTGGGAAACCCCCCGCGACGCCTCGCACCCAGTTGATGCAATCAACGTGCAGTACACTTTTGCGAATCCCGAGACGGGCATGACTTGTCCGGACGGCGCATCATGGACGGACGCGCAGACACTTGCATACAAGGACGGGAGCGACGCGGCGGCATTTAGTATTGATAATGTGGTTGGAACAGACCAATGCCTTTTTGTACGCATCAACACCGTACATGACCGCAACACCACATACGGACAAGCGACCCTTGCGGCGGTCGGTGTGCTGACGACTCCAACAGGGTTATCAGTCAGCATTGACCAAAGCACACACCGCGCAACGGTGACGGCTACCAATGCGAGCCAAGTATTGGACAGCTTTTTGGTTGTCAGATACCGCACCGCAGAGGACCCCGACGGGTTCAACATTGGCATCATTCCGCACGGACAGACAAGTGTAACAGTCCAATGCCCCGCGTTCAGCGCGGCGAGTGACGTGCATTTTAGTGTGTTCGCGGCGGTCGGTACATACACGGCAACCACGCGGGCAGACGGCACAACCAGTTACGCGGTCGAGACTGTCATGGAGTCGAGTGCTTTGGAATATGGCGGGAGCATCCCCGCTGCTCCGAGTAGCGTGACGTTATCCCAGACCGCGACAGCGGGAACTATCCGCGTTGTGTTTGATTGGGCGTGGAATGAGGCAACGTCCGCAGAGCTGTCATGGGCAGACCACGAGGACGCGTGGGAGAGCACGGACAAACCAGACACCTACATGATTGCTAACACCCATGCAAGCGCATGGAATATTAGCGGATTGGAGACTGGTAAGGTCTGGTATGTGCGTGTACGCCTTGCAAGCGGTGACGGTGACAGCCAGACATTCGGCGCATATTCCGAAACAGTCAGCATTGACCTTTCGAGTGCGCCATCAATCCCGATATTAACGCTCTCAAGCGCTGTAATCACTGAGGGTGGTAGTTTCGTTGCGTCGTGGGCATTTACGTCCACAGACGGCACGGGGCAGGCATCCGCAGAGGTGGCGGAGGTTGTCAGCAATGCTTATTCCGTACTTGCCGAGGTTGGCGGCGCTCAAAACGTCACCCTTGACGGCATGGACTGGCAAAGCGGCGAGTCGCATTTGCTGGCTGTGCGCGTCACTTCGGAAAGCGGCAAACAATCCGCCTGGTCGGACGCTGTCGCGGTGACAGTTGCGGAACCGCTTGAGATTGCAATTACATCCACTTCACTGACTGAACAGACGATAACAGTTGACGGCGAGCCGCGCACAATCATGGCACTCACCGCAACGCCGTTATCTGTCACTGTCACGGGAGCGGATGAGGGCGGCACAACGCGCGTTGTTATTGAACGTGCGGAGGACTACCACATAGACCGCCCCGACGAAACGACGTTTAACGGATTCGCGGGCGAAACAATCGCCATTTACTCCCAGACGGGCGAGAGCGCAATAACAATCTCCAATGATGATTTGATTGGACACCTTGATGATGGCGCAAGTTATAGGCTCATCGCGACCATACAAGACGGACTTGGACAGAGCGCGGAAATAGCACAGGATTTTGAGGTGCATTGGACACATCAGGCACTCACTCCCAGCGCATCCGTAAGCATGGACAATGTAAACATGGTTGCACAGCTTACACCCACAGCGCCCACGGGAGCGGCGAACACGGACGTTTGCGACATTTACAGATTGAGTGCAGACCGTCCAGAACTCATCTACCCCGATGCGGTATTTGGAACGACCTATGTTGACCCGTATCCGACACTTGGCGAAATGGGCGGCTATCGTTTTGTACTCCGTACCGCAAACGGCGATTATGTCACGGCGGCGGATACACTTGCATGGACGGACGTTAGCGCGTCACTCGATGCGGGTGCGAATATCATTGATTTCGGAACGGGCAGAGTGCTCTTAGAATACAACACCGACTTATCGCACAGTTGGACAAAGGATTTCAAAGAAACGAAGTACCTCGGCGGCTCCATTCAGGGCGACTGGAACCCCGCAGTAAGTCGCACGGGAACAATAAACACTGTTGTCACTGCAGACAACACGGAAACAATCGAGATTATGCGGAGGCTTGCCACCCATGCGGGAATTTGCCACGTTCGCACAAAGGACGGGAGCAGCTATGCCGCTGACGTTCAAGTAAGCGAGTCTTACGCACAGGACAACGCGCACCGCATTGTTTCGTTTAATCTGTCAATCACCCGCATTGATCCCGACGGTTATGACGGCATGACGCTTGCGGAATGGGAGGCGGCTAATGGATTGGAGTAAAGGATTCAGCGCCGCCTATGTTATGCAGACCGTAGACCCCGCAACGTGGCGCGATACGGGCGTAATACAGATTACTGGCGGCACAATCAAACGCGAGCTGACAGGGAAACGCGAGTCCGCAGACGTTGACTGCAAGGGCATCGAGATAGGCGTGGAGAGGTGGGTGCGAATCTACCTCGAAACGCAACAGGACGGAGCGAGCGCGAGAACGGCACTTTTCACGGGCCTTGCAACCTCACCCGCTGATGAATATGAGGGTAACGCACGGAGTAACACGCTTAGTTGCTATTCCGTGCTTAAACCTTGCGAGGACGTAGCGCTCCCGCTTGGGTGGTACGCTCCGCAGAACTCCAATGGCGCTGAAGTGATCAGGCAGTTGTTGTTAGTCACTCCCGCGCCTGTTTTTGTGGAGTCAGATGCGCCGAGGCTAAGTGACCATATCATTGCGGAATCCAATGAGAATCACCTCACCATGATTGACAAGATTCTCACGGCGATAGATTGGCGAATACAGATAGATGGCGATGGCACGATTCACGTCGAGCCGAAGCCGCTTGAAGCTGTCGCAAGCTTTGACCCGTTAGAAAATGACATGATTGAAACCAAAGTCAAGGTTTCTGCGGATTTGTACTCATGCCCGAACGTCTACCGCGCAACTTCCGGAGACGTGACCGGTATTGCACGCGACGAAGACCCAGACAGCCCACTCTCCATACAGAACCGTGGGCGTGAGGTGTGGAAATCCGAAAGCGGTGTAAATCTGGCAAGCACGGAAAGCATAGCCCAATACGCGCGGCGGATGTTGAAACAGGCGCAACAGGTCAAAAGGGCGGCAAGCTACACGCGGCGTTACATGCCTAACGTGCGCCCGTCCGACCTTATCCGTATGGGGTACCCCGCACAGGGATTGACAGGTGTGTACGTGGTACAGAGCCAGACGGTAGCACTTGAATATGGCGCGGCAACCGATGAACAGATATTGGAGGTGTAACTTGAGCAACGCGGATTTAATCAGAGATTTACAAACAGCGATGCAAGCGCGAAGCAGACCCGCCCCCTATGATGCCGCGGCGGTTGTCACGCGGGTGGACGGCTCCACGGTTTGGGTAAAACTGGCGGGCAGTGATATAGAAACACCCATCAAGCGGACGATAGACGCTAAAGCGGGCGATTCGGTGCAAGTGCGTGTTAGTGGCGGCGCAGCGTGGATAAATGGCAATCAGACCGCTCCGCCAACGGATGACACGTTAGCCAAAGAAGCCAAGCAGAAAGCAGAGGAAAACACGCGGACGCTTGAAACAACGACGCAAGTGCTTGAGGGCGTGCAAAAGATCGCGGGCAATACCAACCAATATTTCTGGCACGTTCAGAGCGGCGGAGACACGGGCGCACATATCACGGAAAAGCCGCAAGAGGAATTTGTTGCAGACCCCGACAACGGCGGCGGCAATTTGCTTGCACGTTCCAATGGCATCGCAGTCCGCAACGGCTTAGCAGAGTTAGCTACTTTTGACGATGGCGGCGTTGCTTTTTACGACGGCAATGGAAGTGCTACTGAGAATGTCCTTGCAAGCTTCGGAGATGCGGGGTTGCGCATCGGGAGAGTTGGACATACAAATATCAAAGTAGCCCCTACGAGCGTGACCATGACCGCACCCGACGGCTCTGTAGCGCTTAAAGCACTTTTTGAGTTAATTACTACAACAGGCGGGGCGCGTGAATACGGTGTGCGCATAACAGACGAGCACAACATGTCAACCATAATAATTCGTCCTGTAGCAAGCGGCGGAGCGTTTACCGATGAGCTGGCATACTCGTCCGAAATGAATACTTTTAATTGGCACACATCTGGCGCGAGCCTTGCAATTGGCGCGGACAGTTTGGTTGCGAGCGTTGGAACAAATACCATAGCTTTCACCTCTGCGGGAGACATTAAGACTAACGGACAGCCGCCGATATATTACGAAGACGTATCGGTAACAGTCAGCTTTGCGGCTGGAACAATCGGAACGCGCGGTGCGGCAGTCTCATGTGGTGGAAGTGCAAAAACGGGATATTCATTTGTTGGGGCTTTTGTTTTGGATCACCAGAACACGACGACCTTTAACGTCGCGATTGTCCGAAACGCAAGCAATAACATCGTTTATTTGCTTGCTTATCGCGCAAGTGGCAACGCGGTAACAGATGCAAGCGTTACCGTTCGCAAGGTGTGGGCACGTAAGGAGGTTATCGCATGAATGATTCTAATGTGATTATAGCGGCGCATTTGTGTGTATATCGGGCCATAGGCAACGCGGTAACGGACGCGGAAGTCACAGTCAGCAAGGTCTGGCTCAAGACAGGAGGCGCATAATGAGCGAATTGAATATTATTACAGCAAACCTTGCGCACGGAAAGCAATTCGTAACGGCGAGCCGCTACATGGAAGATTATGGGCAAATCCTCAAGATTGAGGGCATTGACTTGCCGTCAGTCTATCAGGTGGACTTTTCTAACAACCTGATGCGCGGCACGTCTATAACAGTGCTTGGAAATGCTGACGGCGTAGCAATTCCAGACGAATACATCAGCACGGGGCGCGATGTGTACGCGTTTTTGTATCTCACGGGTGATATGTGGGGGCGCACGATCGCAACGATCAGAATCCCCAACAAGACACGCCCGACGCGCACGGACGCAATTCCGACACCTACGCAACAGAGCATTATCGACCAAACAATCGCCGCCCTTAATGATGCTGTAGAGTCCACTGCGGCGGATGCGGAGCAGACAGCAAGCGACGCGGCACGGGCGGAAGCGGCAAGGGCAGCGTCGGAGAGTGCGGCGGAGAGTGCGGAGGCGAGCGCGAGTGCGGCGGCACAGTCCGAGGCTAACGCGGGGCAGTCCGCAAGCACAGCGAGTGCGGCGGCAACGTCAGCAAGTGCGAGTGCGGCAAGTGCCTATGCAGATGCGGAACGTGCGGAACAGGCGGCGGGTCAGTCTGGATATATGTTTTTCTACATCGACGAAAACGGCGATTTGCGCTATCAGCGCACGGATAATGTAGATGTGGATTTTTACCTTAACGACGGCGATTTATATGTGAGGGCAGGCGCATGAGTATAAATGTAAACGACAAAAATTTAGGACATGCCACAGCCTACGCCTACTATAAGGCGGGCGGCGGCACGATGACGGAAGCCGAATTCACAGAGTTTATGGCAGACTTCGGCACGGCATCACAGACAGCTGTGGAAGCGGCTCAGGCGGCTCTTGCATCTAAAAATGCCGCCCAGACTGCGGCAACTACAGCAACCAACAAGGCAACAGAGGCAACCACAGCGGCAACCACAGCCACCAACAAAGCGGCGGAAGCACAGGCGGACGCTGATGCGGCGGCTCTTGATGCAAGTCAGGCGATGAGTGCGGCAAGCACAGCAACGTCCAAAGCCGCAGAGGCGACCACAGCGGCGGCGACTGCTACCAGTGCGGCAACCACAGCAACTACCGCAAAAGATGACGCTGTGAGCGCAAAAACAGCCGCTCAGACGGCGCAGACAGGCGCAGAGACAGCGGCGGCAAGTGTGGAGGCAAGTGCGGAGCAGATTGCGACCAATGCGGGGGACATAAGTCAGTTAAAGAGCGATTTAAGCGACTTGGGCCTGTCTGTTGTTGATGGCGCGCTTTGCGTTGAATTTGGAGAAGATGAAGAATTGGAGGGCTAATTATGAGTAAAATTAAAAAACCTATGTTATTGGACGAGACCGGTCATCTTGTCGTTGAGGCTCTTGCAAGGCAGAATCTGCTCCTGTCAGAGATTGTGGACGCACAGTCTCACGCAACGCCTGTTGCGACTCTCAACGAGATCCACGAGATAGTGCGTGCGGGCGAAGCGCCGAACGTTTTTGCTTATGGCGATCAGATCAATCTCAATTATAACGACGGATCTAGCGACTATGTGCTCCCGTGGGATATTGCGTCCTTCGGAGACTTTGAGCTTGAGGACGGCGAGACAAAGCCTGGCATGGTTATCCAGAGCCACTACGCCATGCAGGGCGTACAGTTCGACGCGTCAGAGGCTATCTATTTAGCGGCATCCGCTATGCCGCCCAGAACGTACAACTTCACGATTGGCACAAACTGGGGGACGCATTGTGTCGCGGGCAAAACATATCAGTTTACCACGACGGTGGAAATCCCCGCGGGCGGGCAGGTTGTAGTCGGAAGAAACAACCAGATCTATACATGGGGCGCTCCCGATAATGCGCCGTCTACGTGGAGAGTCCACACATTCGCTTCAAACAGTGCAACAACGCCACTCGAGGCCAATCTGGAACTGACAGAAGGATCTGACGGCACAAGCATCGGGACAGTTGCATCCAATATCAAATATGGCGAAACAGGAAACAATAACTTGCAGAGGGCGGCATATGGCTATAACCGTTGGAGCCAGTCAGCAAACAGGCAGTATTACAACAGCCTTGCGGCGGCGGGGGAATGGTGGACTCCGCAGAATCCTTTTGATCGCGCTCCCGAACAGCTCGCAACTGTGCGCGGATTCATGGCGGGATTCGATGAAGCGTTCCTGAATATCATTAAGCCTGTCAAAGTCGTAACGGCTCTTAACACAGTAACTGATAGCGACATCGGGACAGCTGAGGAGACGTTCGACACATTCTTCCTGCCGTCGTTGGAGCAGGAATACATTGTGCCGCAGCTTGCGGGGGCCGAGGGGGATTACTGGCCTTACTGGAAAGAGCGTTTAGGACTGTCAACTCCGCAGGTACAAGAATCTGTCGGAACAAATGCACGGCACATTAGATATGCGTACAACGCGAAGACGAGCGCTCAGTATTGCCGTTTGCGTTCAGCGATTCGTGGCAACGCGGGCAATGCGTGGCTTGTCTACTCCGCTGGCTACGCCAACACCGGCCTCGCCACGACCGCGTATCGGGGCTGTCCGGCTTGCGTAATTATCTGAGAATCTTTTAATCTGGGGGCCGTCAGGCCCCCCAATACAAGGAGTTTGCCAAAATGTCTGTACCAGTAAATCAGAGAAGTCACGGAAAATTAGAGGCATACGCTAAAGCATATGAATTAGCAACATATACCCTCAAGATTACGAAGAATAAGAAGATATTCACAGAAGAATATCAAGACTGTCTCACAGATTACATCATTTCCGCGGCGCTTGATATTTACATGTGTACAGGCACTGCAAACAGAAAACAGGTAAGGACTACGAAAGATAAGCAGAACTACGAGGAAAGAATAGCCGCACAGCGCAAGGCATTAGATCGGTGCGGAGACCTATTAAAACTCATAATGCTTGCAAAGCCCATATTCCACCTATCTTCTAAGCGAGTGAAATACTGGACAGGACTTACCAAAGAAACACGGACTCTTATCAAAGCGTGGAGTGATGCGGACATTAAGCGATTCTCCCCTTTGTTTGAGGATAGGGATGTAGGCTAAGCTCAGAATTGCCGTTTGCGTTCAGCGAATCGTGGCAACGCGAACAATGCGTGGAATGTCAACTCCACTGGCAACGCCAACAACAACAACGCCACGAACGCGAATCGGGGCTGTCCGGATTGTGTCGGATTATAGGCTGCAAAGTCCGCGCATAGCGCAGATATGCCGAACCACACTGACGCAAGGAGCCGAATTCCCGGCAACATGCCAAACAATTATTTCATGATGTGAATGACTCTGCGGAGCCAGTTTTGCTAATAACATGGGATTTGATATTGAAAAAGTAATTGGATTCGATGCGTTGTACGAATCCATGATGAAATGCAAGAAAGGCGTTATGTGGAAGGATAGCACAGCCGGATATGTATTAAACGGAATAGAACGAACAATGAACCTCGAAAAACAACTGCATGATGGCACATACGTTGCCAGACCGACAGTCAAGTTTAGGATTTCATCACCAAAGCCGAGAGATATAGCAAGTATCACATTCCGTGATCGCGTATATCAGCGCAGTTTAAACGACAACGCTGTTTATCCAATCATGACACGATCGTTTATCTACGACAATTTTGCATGTCAAAAGGGTAAAGGAACAGACGCGGCGAGAAACAGGCTTAAAGAGTTTCTGCGTCGGTACTATAGGAAATATGGCCATGTTGGGTATGTCGCGCAATTCGACATACATGGATATTATCCAAACATGGATCACTCCATGACGGAATCTTTATTCCGCAAGAAACTCCCGCCAGATGTAGCGGAGATGGTTGTGTCCATCCTTCGCCACCAGTATGACGGAGACGCCGGATACAATCCCGGCAGTCAACTTATCCAAATAGCAGGCATATCCGTACTAGATGAGTTTGACCACTTTGTTAAAGAACAATTACACGCGAAATTCTATATCCGATACATGGATGATTTTTTGATCATAAGCAATGACAAGGAATATCTTGAAAAATGCAGAGATAGAATAGAAGAATTTTTGAACGGTTTGAAATTTGAATTAAATCCGAAGAAAACAAAGATCTATCCAATATCGGACGGAATTGACTTTCTTGGATTTACATATCATTTAACAAATACAGGGAAAGTTCTTCTGTTCGTGAAGTCATCTAACGTAAAGCGCGAGAAAAAGAAGCTTCGCAGACTTGTTGCAAAATCAAAGAACGGTGGCATCCCACGGGATAAGGTGGACGAATCCTATGCGGCATGGCGTAACCATGCTAGCAAAGGCAACTCGTTTAGATTAATACAGCGGATGGACGAATATTATAAAAATCTTTGGAGGTGAGAGATATGCTTCTCAAGCGCAAAAAGATTGATTTGCCCACACTTGCCGACATCGAAAATGCTACGGCAAAATCTGAGGCGAATTCTTTGAACATTGATGATGTAATGTCTGCGCTCGCAGAGCTTGGCGAGCTGTTCGCAGAGCAGGACGACGCCATCGTAGAGCTTGCAGAATTGATTGAAGATCAGAATGATCAGAAAGAGGTGAAGGCATGGCAAAAATCTACTTTAACAGAATCAAAGCTGGCGTAATGACCATTGATGAAGTCCCTGCAAGATGGAGAGCGCAGGTGCAGGCTCTTCTTGACGCAGATGAGTGACGAGCAAATCGCTTTAATGACTGCATCGGAAATCGCAGAACTTATAAAGCGATTGATTGACGAGCTGATATTAAGACTCATGCAAACGAGTTAAAGCACACATTAACTGACATTTTA
>Ga0326511_10002509_pt1 | contig 14845 bp, 12 predicted proteins | sample 0_2496_0518_D_FD_203701 | JGI IMG/M metagenome (GOLD analysis project Ga0326511, IMG submission 203701) | Bovine rumen microbial communities from UC Davis, California, United States - 0_2496_0518 | ecosystem: Host-associated > Mammals > Digestive system > Stomach > Rumen | place: USA... | reverse complement strand
GGAATCTGTCGAGGGACAGGGCTCCACGTTCAGTGTCCTGGTACCATTGAAGAAAGAGTAATTTTCAAGGATAATATTTATTTGTCAAAAACACTAAAAGAAAGAAATGAAAGCATTTGTTTTTCCCGGACAGGGAGCTCAGTTCGTAGGGATGGGTAAGGATCTCTACGACAACAACGCAACAGCTAAGGAACTTTTTGAGAAAGCCAACGAGATTCTGGGTTACAGAATCACGGATATCATGTTCGAAGGCACCGACGATGACCTGAAGCAGACAAAGGTCACGCAGCCGGCAGTCTTCCTGCACTCCGTCATCTCTGCCATCTGCATGGGCGACGCCTTCGACCCGAAGATGACCGCCGGTCACTCGCTGGGTGAGTTCTCGGCACTCGTTGCTGCCGGTGCCCTTTCGTTCGAGGACGGCTTGCGTCTGGTCTATGCCCGTGCTATGGCCATGCAGAAAGCCTGTGAGGCTGCTCCCTCGACGATGGCAGCCATCATCGGTCTGCCCGACGAGAAGGTCGAGGAGATTTGTGCCGGTATCAACCGCGAAGGCAATGTTGTCGTCTGCGCCAACTATAACAACCCCGGACAGCTGGTCATCAGCGGTAACGTTGAGGCCATCAATGAGGCTTGCGAGCAGCTGAAGGCTGTCGGTGCGAAGCGTGCCCTGCCGCTGAAGGTGGGCGGTGCCTTCCACTCGCCGCTGATGCAGCCCGCAAAGGATGAGCTGCAGGCAGCCATCGAGAAGACACAGTTCCAGACACCGAAATGTCCTGTCTACCAGAATGTTGACGGCAAGCCTCATACTGACCCCGCCGAGATCAAGCAGAACCTCATAGCACAGCTCACTTCGTCGGTACGCTGGACACAGTGTGTGCAGTCGATGATTGCCGACGGTGCTACGGACTTCACGGAGTGCGGTCCCGGCAAGGCTCTTCAGGGCATGATAGCCAAGATTAACCGCGACGTCACCGCTCACGGCATTGAAGCATGAAAGAGAAAATAGTCATCTATCAGATATTTACCCGCCTCTATGGCAATGCTAATGTCTCGCGCAAGGAGAACGGTAGCATAGAGGAGAACGGTTGTGGTAAACTGAACGACTTCACGCCCACGGTACTGAAACAACTCAGTGCCATGGGCGTGAGTCATGTATGGTATACCGGCGTCATCCGTCATGCTACGCAGACAGACTACACGGCCTATGGTATACCGCGTAACCACCCCGCCATCGTCAAGGGAAAGGCCGGCTCGCCATACGCCATCACCGACTACTACGACGTTGACCCCGACTTGGCCGTCGACGTCGAGAAGCGTATGCAGGAGTTTGAACAGCTTGTGGAGCGCAGTCACAAGGCTGGCCTGAAGGTCGTCATCGACTTTGTGCCCAACCACGTGGCGCGACAGTATCACAGCCTCTGCAAGCCCGCCGGTGTGAAAGACCTCGGCGAGGGTGACAACCCGCAGAACGGCTTTGATCCTCAGAACAACTTCTACTACTGTCCGGGGCAACGGTTCACCCCATACTTCGACCTCTACCACGGAGAGACGGAGCCCTATGTCGAGGAGCCCGCTAAGGCTACGGGCAACGACTGCTTCCATAACGCCCCTGGCCAGAATGACTGGTACGAGACGGTGAAGCTGAACTACGGCGTAGACTACTATGCCGGTGGTGTGGGGTACTTCGACCCCATTCCTTCGACGTGGCATAAGATGCTCGATATCCTGCTCTTCTGGGCGGCAAAGGGTATCGACGCTTTCCGCTGCGACATGGCGGAGATGGTGCCTGCCGCCTTCTGGGGCTGGGCTACCAGTCATGTGAAGAAGAAGTTCAAGCATATACAGTTCATCGGCGAGGTATATAATCCCGCACAGTACCGCAACTACATCGCCAACGGTTTCGACTACCTCTACGACAAGGTGGGGATGTACGACACCGTGCGCGACATCGTCTGCAGTCAGCGTTCCACTCACGACATCACTGGCGCCTGGCAACAGACGGATGACATCTGCGACCATATGCTCTACTTCCTTGAGAACCACGACGAGCAGCGCATTGCCAGCGACTTCTTTGCCGGCGACGCAGCGAAGGCCGTGCCGGCAATGGCTGTCCTTGCCCTGCTGCAGCAGAACCCGCTGATGGTTTATGCCGGACAGGAGTATGGTGAGCGTGGCATGGACAAGGAGGGCTTCAGTGGCTGCGACGGCCGTACGACAATCTTCGACTACTGGTCTGTCGATACGCTGGTGCGTGCTGCTCAGAAGAAGCTGACAGCCAGCGAGAAGACGCTGAAGGCCGCGTATGACCGCTTGCTGGCGATTGCCCGTACGGAGAAAGCCGTCAGCGAGGGTGTGATGTTCGACCTGATGTATGCCAATCCCCACTTGCAGCGCCAGTATGCTTTCCTGCGTAAGAAAGGCCGTGAGACGCTCCTCGTCGTTGCCAACTTCGAGGGTCATGCCGTCGAGGCTCCCGTCGTCGTGCCGCAGCACGCCTTCGACTTCCTGAAGCTGCGACAGCGTGCTGCCGTTGAGGCTCTCGACCTGTTGACGGACAGCCCCGTCAGTCTCTCGCTGAAGGCCGACGCGCCCATCTCTCTGATGGTTCCCGCTTATTCGGCGCTGGTCTTGAAGTTTTAGCCTTTCCGCTTGAGAACAAAGTCTTTCAGTTTTGAAAACAACGACTATGGCAGACGATTATATTCTGAACGACCACAATAAAGAGGAGTTTCCGCCGGCACATACGGCGGAACACCTCTTGAACCGTACGATGCAGCTGCTCTTTGGCTGCGAGCGTTCGTTTAATGCTCACATCGAACGGAAGAAGAGTAAGATGAGCTTTCATCTGGACCGCAAACCGTCGCGACAGGAGGAGAAGGAGATAGAGCGGCGCATGAACGACCTGATTGACGAGGATCTGCCCGTGACCTTCGAGTTCGTGACACGCGACAGCCTGCCCGAGGGCGTGAGTGGCGACCGTCTGCCTGACGATGCATCGGAGACGATACGGTTGGTACGCATCGGTGACTATGACGTCTGTCCCTGCATCGGGCGTCATGTTCGTTCTACAAGTCAGATAGGACGTTTCGAAATGCTCGGCACCAATTGGGATGAGCTGGAACGCTCATTCCGCGTTCGCTTCAAAATCGTTTAAGTCTGTCGCAAACTCTTGCCCCTTGCTCCTTGCCCCTTACGAGACTGAGCAAGCAGAGCTTGCGCGCTCGGCTATGCCGCTTTGCTTGCAAAGATAGTTGAGTGATTTATCAAATTTCCAACTTCATAAAGACGGGGAAGTGGTCGGAGTACGTCAGGTCGTACTTGTAGTAGTCCATTCCCTTCAATGACTGGTCGTGGAAGATGTAGTCGATACGGACCATCTTCTGTCCGCCACGGAACGTGTACATAAAGCCGTGGCCGCACTCCTTGAAACCGTCGACGAGATTACCGAGCATGGTGTTGTAGACATAGGAGTAGGGGACGTCGTTGAAGTCGCCGCAGACGATACGGGCGCCCTTGGTCTTCTGAATCTCGCGGGCAACAACCTCGGCTTGTCCCGAGCGTATGACCATGCCCATGGTGTAGTTGCCGTAGATGGCGCTGAGCAGACGGTTGTTCTCCACTTGGAATCCTTGCATCTGCAGCTTGGCGGCCTTGCGTAAGGTACGGTTCATTCCTGTCGTCTCCAGGTGGACGTTGAAGACGCGGACAATACGGCCATTAATGTCGATGTCGGCCCACATGGCGCTGTTGTTCGTCAGCTCGAAGTCGATGGTCTTGCTCTGGGTGATGGGATGGCGGCTGAAAATCATCATGTCGTCGCGTCCCTTGGCCATATACGGGAAGTACTCCTTGTAGTTCTCGGAGTTGATCTGGTCGCCGCTGCGCTCGCTGTACTCCTGAAGACAGAGCACCTCCACCTTCTGACGACGCATCTCTGCCAGGATGTCCTGGGCGATGAAGCCTGTCATCTCGCGTCCGAACAAGGCCACGTTGTAGGTGGCAATCTTCACACCGGCTTTCGAGTCAATACTCTTGTCTTGCGATCCGAACTGGAAGAGTGTTCCCATATAGGGTATGCAGAAGGCAATGGTCAGCAGGGGGATGGGCATCCACTTCCAACGGCGGCGTATGGCCCAGTAGATGAGCATGACGACATTGGCGGCAATGAATATGGGCAGCACATAAACCAGCAAGGCGCGGGCTGCGTTTCCTGCTGGTGGCACGCTGCCTCCATAGAGTCCGAAGATGGTGAATACGGCGATGGCGAAAGTTGCTATGAGGAAAAGGAACGAAAAATACTTATAAACGGCCAGTTTTCCCATATCATGAATGCTGTTTAGGTTATTTGTCTATGTACTTGGCGCAAATCTCAATCAGGTCTTCCACCTTGAACGGCTTCGCCATAAACTCGTCGCATCCTGCTGCCTTGGCTTCGAGGATGTTTTCTTCGAAGGCGTAGGCGCTGAGGGCGATGACGGGCGTGCTATGGTTCACTTCCTTGATGATGCGTGTGGCGTCGAGACCGTTCATCTCTGGCATACGGATGTCCATGAGTATCAGGTCGGGATGCTCGTCCTCGTTGATGGTGACTGCCTCGATGCCGTTGTGCGCACGGAGCAGACGGTAGCGCTTCTGCAGCACGATACGTACCAGCTCGAAGTTGCTCTCTTCGTCCTCAGCTACGAGGATGGTCTTCTGGTTGATCTCGTCGGGACGCGTGCTGACACGTAGCGTGCGGACGCTTGTCGTCGTACGGTTGCTGGTGGCCATACCGCCGATAGTACCGTGGAACGGCATGGTGAATGTGAAGGTGGAGCCTTTGCCCAGCTCTGACTCTACCTTGATGGTGCCGCCCATCTTCTCGACAATGATGCGGCATAGGGCCAGACCTAGTCCGAAGCCCTGCTGCTGCTCGGCATCCTTCGAGGTGTATGTCTCGAAAATCTGGTCGATGAACTCCGGAGCGATGCCAGAACCTGTGTCGCTGACATAGAACTCGATGTTCAGCCCCTCGTCAATGATGCGGTAGCCATATTTGATGGAGCCGCGCATCGTGTGCTTCAGGGCATTGCTGATGAGGTTCGTGAACACCTGTGTCAGACGGTTCTCGTCGGTGTTCATCGTGATGGGCATATCGGGTTCCGTCCACGACAGCTCAACAGTCGGCGGACAGCGGAACTTGAAAATCTGCTTGATGTCCGTGCAGAGCTTCTTCAGGTCGGTAGGTGTCTTCTTGATGCTGATTTCGCCAGCCTCGACACGCGACAGGTCGAGAATCTCGTTGATGAGGCTCAGCAGACGGCTGTTGTTACTCTCGATAATCTCAAGGTAGTTCATGCGCTCTTCGGGCGAGTCAGTCTCTGCCATGATACGCGAAAAACCTTCGATAGCGTTCAGCGGAGTCCTGATTTCATGGCTCATGTTGGCCAGGAAGAGCGACTTCATACGGCTGGCATTCTCAGCTTTTGTTGCTTTTTCTTCGTATTCTTTCAGACGTGCGTTTGCCTCGTCCAACTGCTCTTTCGCCAGTAATAGCTGGCGATTAGCTTCGGCAAACTTGTTGAGCAAGAGCTCTCTTTCGTTCTGTTCCATTGAATACGATATTACTATTCCGCTGCAAAGTTAGGAAAAAATCTTCAGACAGACGAATGTTTTCTGTAATATTTTACCCTCTTTTTGCTTTTTCCCATGCCCCGCTGTGGCTGTGTGTTCTCAGGTAGCCGATTCCGCGGAAGACATTAACATTCATAAACATGAAATAGTAGGGAATGTACAGCAGTCGTCCCGGCTTGCGGCGCCGTGCCTGTAGCCAGCCGGCAATGGCGGTGGCGTAGAACAGCAGCTGCATGACAAGGATAGTGATGTAGAGCGTAGAGTGGGTGAGTGCTGCCAGGATGACGTTCAGCGGAAGCAGGGCTACGAGGCAGAATGGTGTCAGGCTCCATCTCAGCACACGGTGGCTGATGAACAGGAACGACACCAGCGGGTAGCGCAGCGGGTTCATCAGACGGCGCAGCCACCAGATGCTCTGCAGTCCGCCGGCGGCGATGCGTCGCTTGCGTTTCGACTCCTCTTCCATCGACGCCGAACCGTACTCCATCGCGTAGGCTTCCGAGGTGTAGGCTATGCGGTGGCCGTCGCCGACGATGAGCATCGACATCATGAAGTCATCAAGCAGCGCGTTCGACGGCGCCTCGCGGTAGTGGCTCATGCGTACGGCGAAGAGCTCGCCGGCGGCACCCATGGCCGAGTACAGTTCGCTGTCCCACCGTTTCAGGGTGCTCTCGTATTTCCAGTAGAGTCCCTCGCCCTCAGCGGCAGCCTCGCCAGCTACTCTCGCGGCCACTCTCTTCTCGCCTGAGACGCAGCTGACATTGGGTTTGGCAAATTGTCGAGCAATTTCTTGTATAGCATTGGCGTTCAGCATAGTATTGGCGTCTGTAAATACTACGAACGGGGCCTTGTTCTCGCGCAGCCCATGCTGCATGGCGGCCGCCTTGCCACGCCGTTCCGGCGAGTAGATGAGAGTCACTTCCGGGTACTCGCGGAGCAAGTCGTTCGAACGGTCGCTGGAGCCGTCGGTGACCCACATGATGCAGAGTTTCTCGCGCGGATAGTCCAGCTGACGGATGTTCTCCATCTTCTCGCGGATGATGTCCTCCTCGTTGTAGGCACAGATCATCAGCGTCATCTCGGGCAGCTCGTCGTTGCTGACGACGGGCTGTTTCTCGCGTCCCGTAAACAGACGTTTCAGGGCTACGAGCGCATAGAGTAGCAGCCCGTAGCCCAGATAGGTGTAGAATACGATGAACAGGCAGAGCCAGAAACAAATCTTTAGTGTTGTCATTACGTTTCCTCCTTGTTTTACGTTTCGTTAAAGCTCTATCTCTTCTTTCATATCGATGAACTGTCGCTGCATGTCGTAGAACTCATACTGCAGGAACGCCAGTTTCTGCGACGGTACGATCTTCACGCCCAAGCCGTACTTCATCTGCCAGCGGAGTTTCAGGCTGATGACGCCCTGGTTGATGTAGGCGGCGACGTAGGGGTGTACGTGCAGGTAGAATCGCTTGATGCCAATCTTGTTGACTAGGCGGTCAATTTTGCTCTCCAGTTGGTCAGTGAACAGGATGCTCGACTTTATCTTTCCCTTTCCGAAGCAGGTGGGACACTCTTCCTCGACGTTGACGTCCATGACGGGACGCACGCGCTGGCGGGTAATCTGCATCAGTCCGAACTTCGACAGCGGCAGGATGTTGTGGCGCGCACGGTCTTTCTGCATGTTCTTGCACATACGCTCGTAAAGCATCTGACGGTCCTCGGCCAGGTTCATATCGACGAAGTCGACGATAATGATGCCGCCCATGTCGCGCAGTCGCAGCTGGCGGGCCAACTCGTCGGCAGCGCCGAGGTTCGTCTCCAGGGCGTTGGCCTCCTGTCCGTTTTCCTTCTTCACGCGTGTGCCGCTGTTTACGTCGACGACGTGCATGGCTTCGGTATGCTCTATGATAAGGTAGGCGCCGTGCTTGTAGTTCACGGTCTTGCCGAAGCCCGACTTCAGCTGCTTCGTGACGCCGAAATTGTCGAAGATGGGCACCACGCCCGTGTACTGCTTGACAATCTCCTTCTTCTCGGGGGCAATCATCGTCACGTAGTCCTTCACCTGCTGGAATATCTCGGAATCGTTGATGTGGATGCCGTCGTATGTGGGGTTGAACAGGTCGCGCAACAATGCTACGGCGCGGCTCTGCTCCTCGAATACCAGCTGCGGACGCTGGGTGGTCTTCTGCACCTTCGTGATGGTGTCCTCCCACCGTTTCAGGAGCACCTTCAGCTCCTGGTCCAGCTCCGCGGCGCGTTTGCCTTCGGCGACGGTGCGCACGATGACGCCGAAGTTCTTCGGCTTCATGCTCTGCACCAGTTGTTTCAGACGGCTTCGCTCTTCGCCACGTTTGATTTTCGACGATACCGAGACTTTGTCCTGGAAGGGCATGAGCACCATGAAACGTCCGGCGAAGCTCAACTCGCAGGTCAGTCGCGGACCTTTCGTCGAGATGGGCTCCTTCACCACCTGTACCAGTACCTCTTGTCCCACCTTCAGCGTGTTCTGGATGCTCCCTTCCTTCGGTAGGTCGGGCAGGTGGGTAGCCTTCTGTATGGGGAATAGTCTCTTCCTGTCGCTCTGTACCTGTTTCAGGTACTTTTCGTAAGAGCTGTATTGAGTGCCAAGGTCAAGATAATGCAGGAAGGCATCGCGCTCGTGACCGACGTCGACGAAACAGGCGTTCAGCCCCGGCATCAGCTTACGCACTTTGGCGATGTAGATGTTACCCACGGCGAACGATGCCGACCGCGGCTCGTTCTGGTACTCCACCAGCTGCTTGTCTTCCAGCAGGGCGATGGAGATATCTTTCGGCTGAACATCTATGATTACTTCACTTGTCATTCTCTCGGGTCTTGTAGGTTAATACGAAAAGGGGTGTGCCGCGAAATGTCGCGGGCACACTCCCTTCATTTTTCCGTTTTACAGCCAGAAGAGCTTACTTGCTCTTATGACGATTCTTGCGCAGTCTCTTCTTACGCTTGTGAGTAGCCATCTTGTGGCCCTTCTTCTTCTTTCCGTTAGGCATAATTCTAAATGGTGTTTATTGTTTAATGTGTTTGTTGTTACTTCATCTTGTCGATAAAGCTCTTTGCCGGCTTGAAAGCCGGGAAATCGTGAGCCTCAATGACCAGCGTGGTATTCTTCGAGATGTTACGGCCGGTCTTCTGGGCACGGTGCTTCACGATGAAGCTGCCAAAGCCGCGGAGATAGATGTTCTCCTTCTGCTGTGCCAGGTTGACACGAATTTCTTCCATGAACGCTTCCACGGTAGCTGCCACGTCTTTCTTGGCAATGCCCGTCTGGTCTGCAATGTTGTTGATAATATCTGCCTTAGTCATTTCTATGAGTGTTTTTATACGTAAAATCAGGCGCTTTCAGGCACCTTCTTCAATTTCGGACTGCAAAGATACTGTTTTTCAGCGGGATATAAAAATATTCGCTATCTTTTTTTATGAAAATTAACACTCGCAGTCACAGAGTCGAGTTACTCACTGAACCGAAATCTTGACCTTCGGTCGAGATTCCTTACGTTCGGCAATGCTCAAACAAGTTTGACCTTGCTCTCACTGAACCGGAATCTTGTCAATGCGCTTTTGGTGGCGCCCACCCTCAAACTCCGTCGTGAAGTACTCGTCCATAATCTTGCGCGCCATGTCCTCGTCGATGAAGCGTCCGGGCATCACCAGGACGTTGGCGTTGTTGTGCTGACGTATCAGGTGTGCTATCTCAGGAATCCAGCACAGTCCAGCACGTATCGACTGGTGCTTGTTCAGCGTCATGTTGATGCCCTCGCCGCTGCCGCAGATGGCGATGCCGGGGAACACCTCGCCCGACTCGATGCCCTTGGCCAGCGCGTGGCCGAAGTCCGAGTAGTCGCACGAGTCCTCGGTGTACGTGCCATAGTCCTTATACGCATATCCCTTCTCCTCGAGATACTTCTTCACAAACTGTTTAAGTGCGAAGCCGGCGTGGTCGCTGGCAATGCCAATAGTCTTTACTTCCATAATGCTATTAAGATGATTTTCGTTTCAGTTCGCAAAATTAGCAAAAATCCTGCGTATACGCAAGAAAACCGCTCATCTTTTTTGAAAAATCCCACATTCTGCCTGCCTACGTCCACGTTGTTCGCGTACCTTATATAATTATAGGGTGGGGTATTCGGTTTTGAATCCTATAAGTAAGTTTTAGAGACAAATAGAGTGGATTGTTTTCTTTACTTTTTGTAACTTTGCCCTCGATTTCCGAATACTAACCAAAAAAGACTTTAACCGATAGCTAAGATGATAAGGAAAGTGATGATGACGCTCTGTCTGACGGCCGCGCTGGGCGCACAGGGACAGCCCGACTGGGAGAACCCGGCGGTCTTGGGGGTGAACAAACTGCCGTATCACGCGACGCTGCAACTGCCGTCGAAGGAGAAGGAGTGCCCGGAGATTTTGTCGCTGGACGGGCAGTGGCGGTTTCATTGGAGTCGAAACCCCGAGGAGCGGATGCAAGACTTCTACCGCGAGGACTACGACGTCAGCCAGTGGGACTGGATCACCGTGCCGGGCAACTGGCAGACGCAGGGCTACGGCACGCCAATCTACGTGAATATCAACTATCCGTTCGTGAAGGATCGTCCGCGGGTGACCACGGAGCCGCCGAAGAACTGGACGGCCTACGAGAACCGCAACCCAGTAGGGCAGTATGTGACGTTTGTCGACGTGACCAAGGAGATGCTCACAAAGAACCTCATCCTCCACTTCGGTGGCGTGCATTCGGCCTTCTACGTTTGGGTGAATGGGCAAAAGGTGGGCTATAGCCAGAATTCCATGTCACCGGCGGAGTTCGATGTCACCAAATATATGCACGCGGGCAAGAACAAGCTCGCCGTCGAGGTCTATCGCTGGAGCGACGGTTCGTACCTTGAGGACCAGGACTATTGGCGACTTTCCGGCATCTTCCGCAGCGTACAATTGTGGGTAAGGCCGCTGGTACATATAGCCGACTATCAGGTGACGGCTGTTCCCAACGCAGATTACTCGCAGTTCACAGTCAATGCTAAGATTGCTGTCTGCAATACAGGCAAGAAAACAGCCAAGAACCAGTTGGTTCAGCTGCTGATGAATTGTCCTGAACTATATGGCGTCAACGTCAATCCTAACCATCGGAATGTAACCAACCATCTTATTCCAAAACTGCCTGCTGGCGATACCATGACCGTAGAACTGAAGTTTCACTACGCCACCCGACCCCGTCTGTGGACTGCCGAGAAGCCTTGGCTCTATCCCTTCACCTTGCAACTGCTTGGCATGAAGGATAGCAAGAACAACGAAGAATTTAACTACCACTTCGGTGTGAAGAAGGTGGAGATTGTGGGCGAAGTGTTCAAAATCAACGGCAAGAACGTGAAGCTGCGCGGCGTGAACCGTCACGACCACCACCCGAAGACCGGCCGCTATGTGGACGATGCCACCTACGAAGAGGATATCCGACTGATGAAGCAGGCGAACATCAACTTCCTCCGCACCTCGCACTATCCCGACCGCGAGTACATCTACGAGCTGTGCGACCGATGGGGCATCTACGTGATGGACGAGGCGAACCACGAGACACATGGCTACGGCTATGCGAACAAGGTGATGGGCGAGGACTCGACGTTCCGGCAGGCACATATAGACCGTGCTGAGGCGCTGGTGAAACGCGACGTGAACCACCCCTGCGTCATCCTTTGGAGCCTCGGCAACGAGGGTGGGGTGGGCCCGAACATCGAGGCGATGTATAATAAGGTGCGCGAGCTGGATGCGACGCGTCCGCCGTTCTACGACAGCGACCGCCGCTACTCGGCCATCTGGGACGACAGCTACCTGTATCCCGACGAGCTGCGGAAGAATGCGCAGCAGGTGAAGGACAAACCGTTCATGATGCGCGAGTATGCGCACGCCATGGGCAACTCCGTGGGCAACCTCCAGGAGTACTGGGACGTCATTTATGCCGACAGCAGCATCTGCGGTGCTGCCGTCTGGGACTGGGTGGACCAGGGATTAAGTGAAGAGTTAAGAGTGAAGAGTGAAGAATTTCCTTCCGGTGTCCCCAAAGGCTCTAGTAAAGGTATGGCGGCAGCAAACTCTACACTCTACACTCTTCACTCTTCCTTTCTCTACGGTGGTGACTTCGGCGACCAGCCTAACGACGGACCGTTCTGTCTGAACGGCATCGTGGCACCCGACCGCAAGCCGCATCCCCACTACTATGAGGTGCAGAAGGTGTACCAGCCGCTGACCTTCGAGCGCGACTCGGTGGATGGTAGCATCCGTATCATCAACCGCGACTACTTCACCGCCGTCGAGGAGTACGCCATCAGCTACGACACGTTGCGCTATGGCGGCGAGGTGGTGCTGAACGTCGCCGCCAGCCTGAAGGAGGACCGGCCGTGGGCGAAGAAAGGCTTTGTCGTGGCCCGCGAGCAGTTTGTGCTGGAGCCGTGGACATTCAATTTGCAGGATGTCGCCGTCAGTCCGCAAGCATCCGCTGCCAAGAAGGAAACCTGCGCGCTCGTGGTGGACGGCAACACGCTCACCTCGTGGATCGTCGACGGCCACGAGGTACTTGCGGCACCCCTTGAGCCCTACTTCTGGAAACCCGAGAACGACAACCAGAACGCAGCAGGTTTCGCCCGTCGCACGGCGATGTGGAAGGACCTCTCGAAAGTCGACGGCATCACCGTGGACTACACCGCCATCGACGACCATACGTTACGTGTTGACGTCAGCTACCAGCCGACGGACACCGCCGGTGGCCCGCGTCCCGTCATCCCGAAGTTCGGTATGCGTATGCGTCTGCCTGCCGACTACACGCAGATACGCTACTATGGTCGCGGCCCGTGGGAGAACTATCCCGACCGCAAGCGCTCCGCCTTCCTCGGTGTTTACGAGACGACGCTCGCTGAGTACGAGACGGAGTACATACACCCGCAGGACAACGGCAACCGCTGCGACGTCCGCTGGTTTGAAATCGTAAATAGTAAAACCGAAAACCGTAAATTAAGAATCGATGGTCTCCAGCCTCTCTGTATCCGTGCGTGGGACTACGGCGAGGAGGATCTGCAGGGTGTACGCCATCCACAGGATATCAAGCGTGGCCGCTTTGTCAACCTGAACATCGACCTGAACATCCACGGTGTGGGTGGCGCCGACACCTGGGGCAAGCGCACGCTGCCGCAGTACACCATCGACGGCAACCAGCCCCATCACTATAGCTTCATCCTCAGAATAGAATAGACAACCAAAATTATAACCAGTATGAAAAAGAACCTTCTTACATTGCTCCTGCTGCTGATCGGGGGCGTGCTGCCGATGAAGGCAGTCAACATCAGCGTTAACGGTACCACCCGTTCGTACAACATCATCGTGCCAAAGAACCTGGGCGAGAACCGGCCGCTGCTCATCTTCTGTCATGGCTACAACCAGGATGCCAACTGGATGCAGAACAACGAGTTCAAGAACGACCAGGTGAGCATGGAGAACGTCTGCGACACCGCTAAGTTCATCTGTGTCTTCCCTAACGGCATCGACAGGGCGTGGGACACCGGCGGCGACCGCGACATCAACTTCATCAAGGCCATTATCGAGAAGATGGTGACGCAGTACAAGATCGACCGCAACCGTATCTACATGGGCGGCTTCTCCATGGGCGGTATGCTGACGTACAACGCCATCAACAAGATGTCCGACCAGATAGCGGCCTTCGTCTCGTGCAGTGGTCCGTCGGTGGTGACGCCCAAGTCCGGCCTGCGCCCCATACCCCTGCTGCATATCCAGGGAACGGACGACAACTGGGGCGGCGTACAGCCGGCGCTGAATCCGTGGATCAAGCATAACGGCTGCTCGACGACGGACAAGGTCATCAGCAACTACAACGGCTTCAGCGGCGCCAAGCTGCACATCTGGGGTCCCGGCAACGACGGTGTGGAGGTGCGCCTCATAGAGCTCGCGAACAAAGGCCACTGGATATGCAAGGAGTATCAGGTATACACCGGCAAGGAGATCTGGAACTTCTGCAAGAAATACTCGCTGAACAAGACGACGCCCAACGTCAAGATAACCGCCCCTACCACCGGCGGCAAGTGTATCAACTTCGCTCCCAGCGGACAGGCGTCGTTCCCCGAGATTACCATCACCGCGACGGCCGACGATCCTAACGGCACCGTGGAGAAGGTGGCCTTCTACGACGGCTCGACGCTCATAACCACCTGTACCGCCAAGCCCTACAAGGCTACGCTGACAACGACAAAGACCGGTAAGCACACATTGAAAGTCGTGGCCACTGACAACGACGGCGAGACGAGTAGCGCCAGCGTCGAGGTGACGCTGCAGGCCGTGTCGACGTCGCTCACCGTCTCGACCGACTTCAAGGAGGGTGGCGCGCTTCCTGCCGGCTGGACTACCTACGACAGCAGTGAGCGCCGCACGGGCTATAGCAGCGGCTACACCTCGGGTTGTCGCGTGTTGCAGTTCACGGGGACGACAAAAGGCTTCAACTATGGCCTCTACTTTCGCAACATCAACGGAAATAGCCATCAGGGTTGGGCGAAGTTCGGCCTCAGCGATGCCGGCACGACGCTCCGTCTGACTCCGGGCCACTACACGCTGAAGTACAAGATCTGCAACTGGAACATGGAGAACTTCGGCGACGTGGAGCTGGCCGTCGAGAAGCGCACGGGCAGCACGACCATCGCCAGCCAGACGTACACGCCAGACATCAACATCGGCAACGTGGCTTCCAACAACTTCAGCAGTCCCGCTCAGCAGACGTTCGAGTTTGACATCGCCGAGCAGGACGACTACGTCATCGCCGTCTACTCAGCCGCTTCGGGGTGGAGCGACTGCATCATCGGCCAGCTCATACTGACCGCCAACAGCTACGTGTCGACGGGCATCAGTTCAATGTACAATGGACAAGGGACAATGTATAATGGACAATTGATAATGGATAATGAGTTTTACAGCCTACAGGGCCGCCAAGTCTCGAATCCGCAAAAAGGAATCTATATCAAGAACGGTAAAAAAATAGTAGTGAAGTAAACGATGAGAAAGACTATCATGACCATTTGCTGTCTCCTGTTGACGACGCTGGCAGCTGCTTATAACGATGAGTTCAGTCTGGGTGATGTCACCCTGCTTGACGGTCCGCTGAAGAAGGCGTGCGACCTGAACGTCAAGACGCTGTTGCAGTATGACTGCGACCGTCTGCTCG